>OBXQ01000016.1_pt1 | contig 158332 bp, 143 predicted proteins | sample 1476641 | NCBI WGS metagenome assembly OBXQ01 (sample SAMEA2580174, study PRJEB22360) | human gut metagenome | biome: human gut; feature: human-associated habitat; material: faeces | place: Denmark | collected 2008/2010
TACCGGGCGGATTCCGGACTTGCACCGGTTAGAAACGTGCGCCGCCGGGCACACATCAAAAAAGGACATCGTCCCACGCTCTGCCGCCTCGGCAGAGCACAGGGCAAATGTCCTTTTTTCGCTTTTATAACAACTCGCGGCTTATGCCGCTCCCCTACAAATTCTCCCTCACAAACCCTTCCATCCCCGCAATGGCTTCCTCCTCGTCCTCCCCCTGTGCCGTCACGACGATCACGTCGTTCTGGTTCACGTTCAGGGCAAGGACGGACATCAGGCTCTTGGGGTTGGCGGTTTTTTCGCCCTTTTGGATGGTGATTTCCGACCGGTAGGCGCGGGCGGTCTGGATCAGCAGGCCGGCGGGCCTGGCATGAAGCCCGATCAGCGATTTTACCGTATATTGAAAGCGTTTCACGAAATGCCTCCTTTTCCGTTTTACCGCCTAGCTCAAATCCTCTCCATTGGACGCGATCACTTTCTGCATCCAGGCATAGCTGTCTTTCTTAATGCGCTTGCCGGTGCCTTTTCCGTAGTCGTCCAGGTCCACGTAGATAAAGCCGTAGCGCTTGCTCATCTCGCTGGAGGAGCAGGAAATGATGTCGATGGGACCCCAGGCGTAGTAGCCTCTCACGTCCACGCCGTCCCGGATGGCCTCCTTCATCTGCCTGATGTGCTCCCGGTAGTAGTCCACGCGGTAATCGTCGTGGACCTGGCCGTCCTCCAGCTTGTCGTAATAGCCCACGCCGTTCTCCGTGACATAAATCGGCTTCTGGTAGCGGTCGTAGAATTCGTTGAGCAGAATCCGGAAGCCCACGGGATCGATGGTCCAGCCCCAGGGATTGGCGGGCAGCTCCTTGTTGCGGTACACATCGTTGCCCTTCTCATAGCTCTCCTGGGAGCAGACCTGGGTGTAATAGTAGGAGAAGGAGAAGAAATCGGCGGTATTTTTGAAGTCCTCCTCGTCCTGCTCCCCGAACTCCACGTGGATGCCCTGATCCTCAAAGAAGCGGAAGGCGTAGCCCGGATATTTTCCACGCAGAAGCACGTCGGCGAAAAAGTATTCCATCTGGTTGTGCTTTAAGGTCGCCAGCATATCCTCGGGCTTGCAGCTGGCGGGGTAGTCCGGCCCGCCGCAAAGCATCATGCCGATCTGCATCTCCGGGTGGTGCTCGTGGGCGTATTGGGTGGCTCTGGCGCAGGCCACCATCTCATTGTGCACGGCCTGGTATTTGGCGGACCGCAGGTCCTCCACCACGTCCTCGGCCACGCCCAGGTGGTTGAAGGACTCATGGCCGATCAGGTTGATCTGATTCACCAGAATCCAGTATTTCACCTTTCCTGCGTAGCGGTCAAATACAGTATTGCAGTATTTCACAAAAAAGTCAATGACCTCTCTGGAATACCAGCCCTTGTAGCTCAGGGTCAGGTTCAGGGGCATCTCGTAGTGGGACACCGTGATCATGGGCTCCATCCCGTTTTTCAGAATCTCGTCAAAGAGGTCGTCGTAGAATTTAAGCCCGGCCTCGTTGGGCTCTTTGTCGTCGCCGTTTGGGAAGATTCTGGACCAGTTGATGGAGGTGCGGAAGGTCTTAAGTCCCAGGCCCGCCAGCAGCTTCAAATCTTCTTTGTAAGTGTGGTAGAAATCGATTCCGTGGCGCTTGGGGAACACCTTTTCCTTGCTGTCCACAGCCTCTTTTATGTAGGCGCGGTTCAACTCTTCATTGCCTTTTTTCTCAATGGCGATGTCGTCGCGGAACTCGTTGATGTCCGCAATGCACAGCCCCTTTCCATCTTCGTCCCACGCGCCCTCAAGCTGGTTGGCCGCAACTGCGCCGCCCCACATAAAGTTCTCGGGAAATCCCGCCGGTACTCTGCTCATATGCCATGCCTCCTGTTTTTAATTTAAATTGTCATCAAAGAAATTTACCGTCGCGTCGACCACCACTTTTACGACCTCCTGGTCGCCCTCGTATCCGCCCAGGCCATGACCGGCGCGGGGAATGTTGAGATTGGCGGTGATGCTGGTGTTCGCTGCAGTTTCCAATACCTGGTCCGTGATGGATTTTACCACCGTGTCGTCAATTCCGCCGGTCACCACCAGCAGATTCCCGGTGTAGGCGGCCAGCTGCTCCAAGGGCTTACCCTCCTTTAATTCCTGAAGGTACTCCGCTCCCACCTCAATGTCCTCGTCCCAGATGTGGATCACGCCCTTGCCGTCGGTCTGTGACTTTTTCAGCTGCTCTTCCATTTCCGCGGCCGTGCCCATGGCGGAAGCGGCGTCGAAACCGTTGGAAGCCGCGGGAGCCCACAGCACTGCGGTGTGGAACGCCTCCTTGTCCAGATAGAGGGAGGCCAAACGTCCGCCCATGCTGTATCCCAGGATTCCCAGACGGCTCTCGTCCACCTTGACCGCCTCCCGGGCGTAAGCCAGGGCCGCGTCCAGATCGTCGCTCATGTTCTTAAAGTTGTATTCCAGAAAGCTCTCCGTGCTCTCATTGCAGCCTGGGAAATCGATTCGCATGGAAGCGATGCCCCGCTCTGCCAGGCCGTCGGCCACCGCCGTAAACTCGCCGCTCTCGTCCCTGCTGCCCATGAAGCCGTGGGCAAACAGCACCAGCGGGCAGCCGTTTTCGCCGATGGTCTCAGGCACCGTGAAAGTGGCGTGGATCTCTGTGCCCCTTGCGGATGGGATCAGAATCTCGCCTGTGGCGAGGGCCTCTTTCCCGGTCTCCTCCGGCTCGGCCGCGGCCGTTTTTGCGGCCTCGGCTTCCTGTTTCTTCTCTTCCTCTGTCTTTCCGGCTTCCAGATAACTGGTGTCGCCGCAGGTTTCCAGAGTGTAGACGCCGTCCTTGTAGGTCAGAACGGACACGCTGCAGTTGCTGATATCCTCGCCCTTGTACTGCCCGGGTACCACCAGCTCTAAAATAGTGGGGATCTCGCTTCCGCTGGACACCACCAGCGCGTTGCCGCCGCCTGCCTCCTGGGTGACCTTTACAATCTCATCCATGGCCTCGATGGTCCGCTTGGTGATCTGGTCGTAGGTCTCTGCCTGTTTTAACGCGTCGTTGGCCGCGATGGCGTTGGCAATGTCCTCGTCGGTCATCTGCTTAAGCAGCTCCCCGTACTGGGACCACTCGGCGTCAAATTTCAGCCCGTGAGCCTCAAAGATGGGATCCCACATCTCCGCGTTCATTTTGCCCTCGTAGCCGCCGTAAAACCACTCCCGCAGCCCGATGACCTCCCGAAGCTCCGGCGCCGGTCCCGCGTTCTGGGCCAGGATGCGCAAGGCGGTCTCCCGCTGGCGCCCCAGGTCGCTGCTGAAAGCGGAAACAAACCTGATATCCTTCATCCCACGGCCCACGGCGTCCGCCTGGCTCTCCCCTTTTTCCGTCAGCGGGCTGTCGATCCAGCCCTGCACCTGGTCCGTGGTGTTTAAGAATGTCTTTCCATGGCGCACAAGATAGAGGGTGATAGCGCCGTCCCCCTCGGAGGCCTTTTCGGCCTCCGCTCCGCCTGTCTCCCCGGCAGCTTCGGTGGGATCGGCGGCCCCCTGGGGCGCGCCCGTCTGTGTCCCGCATGCGGTCAGTGTCCCCGCCACCGCACATGCCAACAGCATTTTATATAATTTCCTCATATGAAAACTCCCCTTTTTACATTCTCGTATTTTTATAAATTTAGCGGTTTTCCAGCGCCTCAAAGCGCTTCTCCCAGCTCTCAAAGATCTTCAACATCTGCTTGGCAATGTTGATCTCGCTGTAAATGGTCATCAGCGTGTCCTGTGCATGGGCAAAGAGCAGAGTGTACTCCTGTTTCTCGCCCCGGGTCTCCCCCTGGATCGCATCCGTCTGCACCCGGTGGGCCTCGGTGATCTTTTTGCTGGCCTCTTTCATTTTCTCGTTTGCCAGCGCAAAATTCTGCTCCGCAATGGCGTTTAAGGCGTCCCTGCACAGCAGCCGGGCATCCCCGGCGCTGATGATAATGGACATGGCCGCAGTCAATGTTTTCTCGTCAATCATCTGGTTTTCCATTCTTGTACCTCCTGATCAAATTGAATATGTCGTCAACCCTTCGCCTGCTCGTTCTCGATTTCCTGCTTCTCATAGGTCTTGAAGAACGGATACCAGATCACGGTTCCGATCACCGCGCAGAGAAGCATGAGCAGAATCCCCTTGATGCTCTGTGTGGTCAGCCAGGTGCTGATCGGGAACGGGCAGTACCACATGTCGAACACGATGGTGGGAATGGGCGCAAAGGGAATCACCTTCGTGAATACCCAGATTACCAGCGGCAGCACGATGCTGGTGAGCCACATGGGAATCATCATGATCGGGTTCCAGGCCACGCAGCCGAACACAACCGGCTCATTGATATTGAATACGGCGGGCACCAGGCAGGCGCGGCCCAGGGCTTTTAATTTGGCGCTCTTGGAGATGGCCAGCATGATAACCAACGGGAAGGTGCACCCAATACCGCCGATCCACATATAAGCGGAGTAAACGGTGGGGTCCGTTACCAGGTTCAGGGTTTCGGGCGTCGCGGTTCCAGCCGCAACCATGGCGATGTTGGCCGTGATGCCGATCATAAACGCGGGTTTTGTCACAGGTGTGAGAACCCAGCTGGAAATACCCATTGAATACAAAAAGCAGGCCAGGAAGGAAGAAAGCACAAACCCGAAGGGCGTCTGGATAATGGCCGCCACCGGCATGAAGATTCCCTGGATGATGTTGTAAATGTCCAGTCCCAGGATATCCACCAGCACCCACACCACGATGATCACAATGCCGATGGGAAGCAGGGAGTCGAACCAGGCGCGCACGAAATCCGGGATTACGGAATCCTCTTTAAAGAAGGAGAACTTGCCGAACAGCCCTACGATATACCCGGAAAAAATACCGGCGATAATGGCGATGAACATCCCCCCGCTCCCAGAGAATCGTGGGAAAAGCCGATAGCGCCGTCCGCCACCACCTGAGGCGTAATGATCATTAAAAATGTGACAATACCGGTGAGTCCGGCGATAATCCGCTGTTTCCGCAGGCGTTTCTTTTCCATCAGGTTAAAGGGAATCAAAAACGCCACAAACAGGGAAAGCATTCCCATGGTCCACCCGAAGGGCGTCCAGAAGTTGGGCCACCAGGCCCAGCCGAACACGTCGCCCGGAATGGTCAGGCAGCAGAAGATGGAACCCAGCAGGATAAACGGAAGCACCTGCATAATGGAATCCTTCAGCGTGACCACCCACACGTTGCGGTTCACCACGTTCATTTTCGGAGCAAAATCATTCTCCAGCCAGCTAATTAATTTCTTCATTATTAAAACTCCCCCTTATCCCGTTTATAAACGTTTATTCCATTTCCGCAATGAGATGGTCCAGCGCCTTGTTGCCGTCCAGCGTGGAGTAATACTCCGGCTTCATCAGAATCACCTTCACATCGTTGTCCCCGATGTACTCCTCTACCTCGTCCAGAATGTAGGCCAGGTGCGGGCCCACCATCAGCGCGTCGATCTCGTCCACATAGTTCTCGATCTCGCTCTCGCTTCTGGCCTTGATGTCCATGTCCACCCCTCTGGCCACAGCCGCTCTCCTCATGTTGGTGGCCATAAATCCTGAGCTTGCACCGGAACCGCATACTAATAGAACGTTTAATTTCTTCATAAATGATTTCTCCTTTCATCTCCCGCCTCTGCGGGACGTCTTTGTTTGTTTTATCTGCAATCATCATACAAAATTCATTTCCATGGTGCAACTTTACTTTTGCACCCCGGCCGTGCAAGTAATTGTTTGCACATAGGTTGTGCAATTTTTTAGTTGAAAACCATTTTGGGGGATACTATAATAGGAATATTAGTAACTGTTCAGTAGGTCTGCGCACTTGCTGCGCTGACCGTATGAAAACATGGGCTTGCAGGCAAAAATCCCATCGACCAAGTCGATTTTAAATGGATTTTTGCTCGTATCTGCGAAGGTACTGAACAGATACGAATATTAGATAGATTGTTTGAATGGAAGGAGGATGGATATGAAGCCTAAAATGATTAAGTTGATTCGGATTCTGTCCGATTACACGGAGTTTGTCACGGCTTCCAGCCTGGCCGCCAACATGGATGTGTCCACCCGGAGCATCAAGAGCTATATCCAGGAGATCAATTCCGTTTATCCCGAGGCCATCGAGTCCTCCCGGGAGGGCTACCGCATCGACAAGCAGGCCGCCAGACGGATTCTGGAGGAATCGGGCACCCACATCCCCCAGTCGTCCCAGGAGCGCATCGTGTACATCATCAACAGTCTGATCAAGAGCGATACCTCCGTCAACACCTACGACCTCTGCGACGAGATGTTTATCAGCTATTCCACCATCAAGAACGACCTTCAGGCGGTAAAGAGCAAGCTGCGCAAATATGATCTCCAGCTGAACAACAACCATGACAATCTGACCGTATCCGGCCTGGAGAAAAACAAGCGCAGGCTGCTAAGCTCCATTCTCTACGACGAGTCCAACGTAAACTTCGTCAACCTGGAGACCATCCAGAATATTTTCCCGGAGATCGAGATCGAACTGATCAAGGACAGTCTGCTGGAGATTTTCGACCGGTTTCATTATTTTGTGAACGATTATTCCCTGATCAACCTGGTGCTGCACATCACCATCGCCATCGACCGGATCCGCAACCGCAACGTCAACACCGAGGATATCCGGGACATGCCCCCCATCAGCTGCCACGAGTACGAGTTGGCGCGGGGGATCGCCCGAAAGATCGAGCAGGATTTTCGGATCGAATACAACCAGGCCGAGGTCTACGAGCTGGCGCTGCTCCTCATCTCCCGGGCCACAGCCATTGACTACCAGAGCATCACGGTTTCCAATCTGGCGGATTTTATCACTCCGGAATGCCTCGCTCTGGTCCGGGAACTGATTTCCGACGTCAATTCCTATTACTATATTGATCTGACGGAGCCAGAGTTTCTGATCCGCTTTGCCCTCCATATCCGCAACCTGCTCCAGCGCTCCAAGAACAATTATTTCAGCCGGAACCCACTGACCGAAGAGATCAAAACCTCCTGCCCGCTGATTTACGACGTTTCCGTCTGCTTATCCAGCACCATCAAGGAGCGCACCGGAATCTCAATCAACGACGACGAGATCGCCTACATTGCCTTCCATCTTGGGAGCACGCTGGAGGCCCAGAAAAACTTAAGCGAGAAGGTCACGGCGGCCCTCTACTGCCCCAGTTACTATGACACCAATGTCAAGCTGACCGACACCATCAGCCGGCATTTCTCCTCTGAGCTTCTGATTACCAATATTTTCACAGAGGAACGAGAGTTGGAAAAAACCGGTAAAAATGACCTGGTACTGTCCACGGTGCCGTTGAACTCCGTGATCCAGCTTCCGCTGTTGCAAATCAGCCCCTTTTTCACGGAAAAGGACGTGCAGTCCCTGCGCAGGCAGCTGACGGAAATCAAGACCAATAAGCGCCGCAAGCAGTTCCGGGAATACCTGGAGTACCTGATCGTGCCGGAATTCTTCGAGCGGCGGGACGATCTGACGGATTACGACCAGGTCGTCCGGCATATGGTGGTGAAAATGGTCTCTATGGGGTACGTGGACGAGGATTTTGAGCAGGATATCCGCGCCAGGGAACAGCTGTCCGCCACCGCGTTCCAGGATTTCGCCATTCCTCACGCCATGAAGATGCGCGCCCACAAAACCGGAATCAACGTGCTGATCTCCGACACGCCGGTCAAATGGGGGGATAAGCAGGTGCGCATCGTGCTGATGCTCTGCTTCAACCGGGACGAGCGGTTTATCTTCAATGAGATTTTTGAACCACTGACCATGGTGCTCAGCAGCCGGGAGAATGTGAAGCGGCTGGTGCAGGCGGGGGATTACCAGGAGTTTATCGGGATGTTGGCGGGGTTTATGGAGTTTTAAGGGAACGCGCGAACGAGCCGTTTCGGACATCGCAAAACGCCGCGGGATACTGGAAACCAGTATTCCCGCGGCGTTTTGATGTTCTGCGGTTCTGTCCGCCTTTTCACTTTTTTACGGCTTCTGCATACTCCCATCCGGCAGCCGCATCTCAATCCAGGGCGTTTTCTCCTTATTGCAGGGGTATTCCGCCGCCAGCTTCTCATCGAACTCCACGCCCCATCCCGGCTTACCGCTCACGTAGGCGTAACCGCCCTTGATATACGGGCAGCCCGGGAACATTTCCGCCATGGGTTCCGGGATTCCGGGCCACTCCTGGATGCCGAAGTTGGCCACCGCCATATCCAGGTGCAGGTTGACCGCGTACCCGATGGGCGACATGTCCGGTGAGCCGTGCCAGGCCATGCGGACGCCGAACTGCTCGCAGAGGGCCGCCAGCTTTCTGGCCGGGGTCAGGCCGCCGATGTGGGAGACGTGGGCCCGCATGTAGTCGATCAGGCGCTCCTTGACCAGTTCCTCCCACTCCATGGGATTGTTAAACAGCTCCCCGTGGGCCAGTGGAGTGGAGGTTTGGCAGCGGATGTGCCGGTACCATATTCCCTGATCCGGCGGCAGAAGGTCCTCCAAAAATAACGGGGAGTACGGCTCCACCCGCTTTGCCAGCCACAGGGCCGTGGACGGCGCCACCCGCTCGTGGACGTCGTGGCACAGCTCCACCTGGTCCCCCACCCGGGTCCGGACATAGTCGAACATCCGCACCACCCGGCGGCAGTATTCCTGGGGATCGATGTAATACCCGTCCTGGGCCCCCTGGGGCGCATGGCTTGCGGCCTGGGCGGGATCGCGGCTCAACTGGATACGCACGTGGCGCACGTCCCGGGCCATCCAGCCCTTCACCTGGTCCACCAGCTCGTCCAGATCGCCGCTCTCGGCGTAACAGTAAACCGGCACCGCCTCCCTGGACCGTCCTCCCAGCAGATCGTAGACCGGCATCCCCGCCATCTTGCCCTTGATGTCCCACAGGGCCAGGTCAATGGCTGCCATGGCGTTGTTGATTACCGGCCCGTTGCGCCAGTAGGTGGCCACGTTCATCATCTGCCAGATATCCTCGATGCGCGACACGTCCCGTCCGATGAGCAGCGGGCTCAGATATTCTTCAATCACGTGGGCCACCGTCTCGTGGCGGTAGGTGAAAGTGCCGCAGCCCAGCCCGTAAAGCCCCGGCTCCGAGGTATTTACCCGCACAATGGTCAGGTTGAAACCCCCGGGCCTGGTGCAGGTCACGCTTATAGTTCGAATTGTCACAGTCATTTTCTCTCTCCTCGTCGTCACATTATGATTTTACCGCCCCGCTTGTCAGACCGCTGACAAAGTATTTCTGCAGGCAGACGAACAGCAGGATTAACGGCAGGCTGGCCATCAGGGAGGCCGCCATCATATCGTTCCAGCGGACCTGCTGGAATCCGTTCATCTCCGCAATCCCCACGGAAAGGGTCTTCATCTCCGGCCTGCTGGTCAGGATAAACGCGAACATATACTCGTTCCAGGAGGTGATGAACGCGTAAATACTGGTGGAGGCGATGCCGGGCAGGGTCAGCGGGAGAATAATCCGGCCAAAGCACTGCCAGGAATTGCAGCCGTCGATTCTGGCCGCTTCGTCCAAATCCAGGGGCAGCGCCCGGAAAAAGCCCAGCATAGTCCAGGTGCAGAACGGGACCGTAAAGGAGATGTAGACCAGAATCAGCCCCAAATGGGTGTCCAGCAGATGCATTTTCCCGATGATGCTGTAAAAGGGAACCAGCAGCATAACGGAGGGAAACATCTGCGTCACCAGAATAAATGTCATCAGGCTGTTCCTGCCCCGGAATCGGAACCGCGTCAGGCCGTATCCGGCCAGGCAGGAGGCGAACACGGACACCGCCATGGAAAACAGCACGATAACAAAGCTGTTTTTAAAATACGTCCCGAAGGGATATTCGCTCCACAGCCGGCCGAAGGCCTCAAAGGAAATCTGCTGCGGAATCCACCTGGGCGGCTTGGCGATGGTCTCCCCGTAGGACTTGAACGCCGTGGACACCATCCACAGCACCGGGATCAGCACCAGGGAGGCCAGCAGCGCAAGCAGCGCGTACATGGCCACCCCGGCCATGATCTTTTTTCTTCTCATTCCCATGCGTTCAGTCATTCTCCAGCACCTTTCTGTAAATAATTCCCAGTAAATAGCAGATCAGGAACACGATGACGGACATCGCAGCGGCCGATCCGAAATTAAAGTTATCGAACGCCTGTTTATAGATGGAAATGCTGATCAGGGAGGTGGTGTTCCCCGGTCCCCCCTGGGTCAGCACCCAGACCAGGGTATAGTGCTTGAACCACCAGACCGTATCCAGCACCAGGGTCACCGTCAGCACGGATCTAAGCCCCGGCAGCGTCACGTAGCAAAAGGACTGCCACAGGTTGGCGCCGTCGATGCGGGCGGCCTCCTTCACGTCGTCGGAGATGGATTGCAGGCCGGCAAGGAGCATCATCATGATCATGGGGTAGCCCTTCCAGATGCAGATGGCCACCACAATGGGCAGGGCCAGACCGGCGTTGCTCAGCCACACCAGGGGAGCGTCGATGAGCCCCAGCTGCATGAGCACGTGGTTGAAGATCCCGTAAACCGGATTCAGAATCCACTTGAACAGCAGGGCCACCACGCTGTCCGGGAACAGCCATGGGAGCAGAAAGATGACGCGGAACACCGCCCGCCCTCTAAAATTCCGGTTCAGCAGCAGGGCCAGCAGCATTCCGAAGAAAAAATGTCCCGCCACCACGCCTGCGGTGAACTTCACGGTCACCAGCATCTGCCCAAGAAATTCCGGGCTTTTCAGGGCTTCCAGATAGTAGCGCAGTCCCACGAAGGTCCATTTCTTCACCAGATTGGTCTTGAAAAAGCTGATATAAACGCCGTAGGCCAGGGGATAGACCACCAGGGCCGCCAAAACGGCGGCCACCGGCAGTACAAAGAGATATCCGTTGATCTCCCGCCGGGATATGCTCCCGGCGCTTCCTGGCGAGAGGCGGGCTTTTGATGTTTCTTTCTCCATGACAATCACCCGATTTTCTTCCGTCAGTTTTCAGCATCAATGAGGGCCGCGGACTTCTCCACCAGCGTCCCGTAAGCCTCGTCGAATGTGGCCACGCCGGACAGCACGTTGGAGTACGCCTCCCCGATGGTGTCCAGCAGCGCTGGATACTGTGCAAATGTCTCGGGATCCACCGCGTAGTCCAGGGCTTCCAGGAATCCCTTAAACAGCACGGAGCTGAAATAGGGATCGTCGCTTGCCTCGGTTCTGGTGGGCATCCGCCCCGTCTTCTGTCCGAAGTAGATGGCGTTCTCCTTGCTCGTGATAAACTTCATGTAATCCGCCGCAACATCCTTGTTCTCGCAGCTCTCGGAGATGGCGTAGCCACCGATGCCGGAGATGGAGACATGGGCCTCGCCCCTGGGGATCACGAAGCTTCCCAGTTTTCCCTCAAGACCGGGGTTGGTGGTGGTGATAAAACCCAGGGAGTGAGGCCCGGACAGGATCATTCCGGTCTGCTCCGAAGTGAACAGCTCCATGGACGCGGAGTAGTCAACCTCCGTGGGGCCCGGAGGCACCACACCGTGCTCGGTGTACAGGTCCGTAAAATACTTCAGGCCCGCCTTAAACTGCTCCGTTCCGATGTCCGTGGCCCATTTTCCCTCTTTTTCATAGATCTCGTCCGCGCCGAAGGACTTGCTGAACAGCACGAACCTCTGCTCGCCGGAGTTGTTCCTGCTTCCCACCATGCTGAAGGCCCATTGATCCACCTGGCCGTCGCCGTCGGTATCCCGGGTCAGCGCTTTGCTCACCTCCAAAAACTCGTCCCAGGTCTCCGGAATCTCAAGTCCCAGTTCCTCGAACCAGTCCGTGCGGTAGATGACCGCATAGGGGGAGGCATACCAGGGAATGCTCATCATCTTCCCGTTAATCTTCGCGTCCTTGAGCAGGTTGGGATTGTAGCCGGACAGCCACTCTTCCCCCAGCAGCCCCTCCAGGTCCGCCACAATCTCCAGATCGTAGAGCTGAGGCATAAAATCGTTGGGCACAAAGAACATATCCGGCAGGTTGTCCCCCGTGGCCATGGTCACGATTCGCTTGGAAACCTCAGCGGCGGGCATGGAAATAAACTCGATCTTCACATTGGGGTGAAGCTCCATGTACTTGTCCGCCAGCTCCTGCTCCAGATCCCCCTCCGGCTTCTCCGTTACCATGGCGGAGGCGATGGTCAGCGTAACCTCACCGGCCTGGTCCGCGGCGTTGGGCTGATCCGCGGCATCTGCCTGATCTGCGGCGCTCTTCTGAGTGTCCGCCTGATCTCCCGCGCTCTCCCTGGCGTTCTCCTGTCCCTGGGCGGCGCTGCTTCCAGCGGCCGCCTGACCGCCTCCGCTTCCCCCGCCGCAGCCAACCAGCGATGCGGCCAGCGTCAACGCTGCCAGTGTCCTGAACATTTTTTTCATAAATAAAAATCCCCCTTTCCGGTCTGTCAGATAGTTGTTCCGCTCAGTTGTATGTCGTAATACAACTTGATGGTGAATTCAATATATCATCATTATTTTTGCCTGTCAATATGTTTTTTTCAAATTTATTTTTGGTGAATTTTCCTAGAAATATTGACATTTTAAAGGTTCCGGTTTATAGTGGTAGCAAACGATGTATGTTGTAATACATCTATCGGAGGCGAGAGAACATGGCAATCAGTACCATCACAAAACAGAGAATGGACGCGGCTGTTTACGACGCCCTTCTGGCGGATATAAAGAACGGGACCTGGAAAAGCGGCGAGAAACTGCCCTCGGAGACGGACCTCGGTCAGAAGATGGGGGTGAGCCGGGTCACGGTCCGGGCCGCCATCCAGCGGCTTCAGGCCATCGGCCTGGTGGAGGTGAAGCACGGCAAAGGCACCTATGTGGTGAAGCCGGAAGAGATTTACGATATGTCCAATTTTGAGCGGGAGCTGGATCTGACGGAAAAGGAATTCAACGAGATCAACGCGCTGCGGGAGGCCATCGAGATTCAGTCCATCCGCCTGATCATGCAGCAGGAGCGCGTGGACTTAGAGTCCATCGGTTCCGCCTATTTCGGCATGAAGCGGGCCCTTGCGGAGCGCAATTACGAGGAGTACACCAAGCAGGATTACATGTTCCATCTTTCCATTATCCTGGCCTCGGGAAACGACATTTTCATCCAGATCATTAACATTTTTAAGAATATGTATTACAAATATTTCCAGGAATTGAACAAATTTATGTTTGAGAACACGAAGGAATCCGAGGCACTGCTGCAGAACTCCCTAAGCTCCTCGGACTCCCACTCCAAGCTGTACCACTATCTGACCCACCAGAACGATCTGGATCTGAACGAGCTCATGACTACCTTCACGGACGGCAACAAAAAGCGCTTCCAGTCCTACCTGCAAAAGCGGGACCGGGAGCGGAAACGCAGGGAGTCCGCCAAAAACGGCAAAAAGGAGAGCTGACATGGAGACATTTTTTTATGTGGGAACCTACACACAGCCCATCCACTTCGGCACCGGGGAGGTGCTTTTAGGAAAGGGCGGGGGCATTTACTGCATCGCCCTGGATCACGATACGGGTGCGGCCCGGGTGGTCCACGTTAACCCGTCTGTGCCCAACCCATCCTTTCTCTGCTGTTCGGGCCAAGGATTTCTCTGGGCGGTCAGCGAGCTGAAGGAGTACGAGGGGATGGCGTCGGGAGCCGTCTCCTCCTTCCGCATCGACCGGGATTCCCTGGCTCTGGAGCGGATCAACACCGTGCCCACCATGGGGGAGGACCCCTGCTACGTGTCCGTGGCCCCGGAGTCCGGCCTGCTGTTTGCGGCCAACTACTCCTCCGGCTCTTTGTCGGCGTTTCCGGTGAACGGGGACGGTTCCCTGGAACCCATACGCCAGCTGATTATCCGGTCCGGGTCCGGCCCGGATGTGGGACGCCAGGAGGCCCCTCACGTCCACTGCGCCGTCCCCGTGCCTGGTATGGGCCGGATCATGGTCTGCGATTTAGGCACGGACCGAATCTGTGAATATCCCATTTCCGCCGAAACCTCCCGGCTGCTCACGAACCAGGCGCGGGAAATTGCCGCTCCCGCGGGGAGCGGTCCCAGACATCCGGCGTTTTCCGCCGGACTTGACATTTGTTACGTGTCCCTTGAGCTTTCCTCCGAGATTCTGGCCCTGCGGCGGGAGGGCTCCGGCTGGACGCCGTTTCAGACTGTGGATTCCTACGACAAATCCCCGTCCCAAGGCCGTAATGCAGACAATCTCTGCGCGGATATCCACCTCACGCCGGACGGCAGATTCCTCTACTGCTCCAACCGCGGGCGGGACTGCCTCTCCGCATTCGCCGTAGCCCCGGACGGAACCTTAAGCCACAGGGGCGATTTCCCGGCCAACGGGCGGACGCCCAGAAGCTTCTGTATTGATCCGTCCGGCGCTTATCTGCTCTGCGCCAACCAGGACTCGGACAACGTGTCCATTTTCCGGATCGCGCTGGAGGACGGAGGGCTGGAGCTGGCCGGGGCAGTGGATATTCCCACGCCGGTGAACGTTGTGGCGCTGCCGGAATTGGATTGATAAAAACACACAGCCCTTTTTGCAGAGTGAATTGACCACGAATTTGCAAAAGGGGCTGTTTTGATTGGATGTTGTGATTATTTTTTCAGAATCCGCTTTAGGGTCGCTTCGTCCGGCAGATTTACCGTCTGGAAATTCCCTTTGTAGAATATAGCCCAGTTGTTGAACACGCAGGGCAGCCCCTTTGCTTTTTGCAGGGAATCCACATGGATGAAGGATACCGGGACGGCGTTCATTTCACAGTACCGTCTGATTCTTTCCAGATACTGGCAGATATAGGGGCATTGAAGGTTGTAATAGATGGTCAACTCCTGAGACTCGATTTTCCCCTGTTTCGCATTTGGAGCAAATCGGGGCTTTGTGCCATCCAGAGAGAGCGCAAGCAGATCGTACCCGTAATCAGTGGTATCCACAACCTCGAAACCGTATTTCTTGGCAAAGGACTGGTCGGAAAGCCAGGATTTCTGTTTGTCCGCCCCCAGCATGCAGATGCCGGACTTTCCCTTTTCTTTGGCGTCGGCCAGACAGTAGTCCATCAGAGCCTTCCCATAACCCTTCCCCTTGTGTTCGCCGGTGACCCACAGACAGTACAGATAGTAATAGTTGTCGCCGAGAACGGGAACCCAGGCGGTTTCAAGAGGGGCGTATTCGATGAATACCACGGCTTTTTCATTTAATTTGCGGAAAACGTGCCCTTCCTCCAAGCGTTCGGAAAGCCATTGCCGCTTCGCCTCCACGCCCGGATGGGGCTTTTTGCTGCGGATGATACAGCATAAATGCTCATCCGCCAGGTTGTCGGTTGTCAGGTTTACAAAATCTGAGTTCATATTGTTCCTCGTTTCGATTGTTTTTGGATCAGGCGCAGTAGCCTGTGGCGGTTATAGCGCTACACCATCACAAAGGCGGTGTCTAAAAGAGCGGCAAGGCAGGAGGTGGTCAGGAAAACGCCTGCGCCCCCGAGCCAGACCGTAAACAGGATTGGGACGAAACTGAGCATTGTGATCGCTTCGTGAACGATTTCCGCCTGACAGGACGCCTGGATCAGGAGGAAGAGCCCCAAAATTACCGTTACCACATATCGTTTGGTTTTCAGGGACATCGTGGTGCCTTTCTTTGAAGCGTGGCGAGATGCAAACCGGGGCGTTTCTTATAGTTTAATTGTTGGCTGCGGAAAAGTCAAATCCGCGGGTATACTTGTGGGAATATGACATGACAGAATGCGAAATAAGGGCTTCCACAGACGCTCTCTTTGTGGTAGGATTAAGGAAATGTATCTCTTGTTACATTCGATTGCAGAGTTCTTCTGCAACGGTCTATGGCCAAATCGGCCGGGATTCACGTTTATCTCATTTCACATCTGGAGGAATGTCTATGGAATTCAATCACAATCAGGAAACAGTTTCTTGCGGGGCGCAGATGGAGGCGGTCCGCTGGATGGAGAGCCACCCGGAGGTGTTCGGGCCCTGCAGCGCAAGGGAGGAGGTGTTGGCGGAGCTGGAAACGGGCGAGGCGCTTTTTGCGGAGTATCAAAGGCTGTCACAGGGGTTAAAGGAGGAGTTTTTACACTTCTGTATGGGGGTGAACGGGATGCGGATCACCTATGATCCCATGTTTAAGTTTGTCTTTGATCCCGGAACGAAGCCGGAGCGGCTGGAGGAGTTCATCAGCCTCTGCCTTGGGGAGAAGGTAAAGATTCTCCAGGTGATTCCCAATGAATCCGGGCGGCTGACCGAGGGCGGGTCTCTGCTGGTGATGGATATTCTGGTAAGACTGGCGTCCGGGGCGTTGGTGAACGTGGAGATTCAGCGGGTGGGCTACCTGTTTCCCGGCGCCCGCTGCGCCTGCTATTCCAGTGACCTGCTCATGCGACAGTATTCCCAGGTGCGGGAGGAGAAGCGCAGGGCCGGAGAACGGTTTTCGTATCACGATATCAAGCGGGTCTATACCATTGTGCTGATTCAGAAAAGCACGGCTGAATTTCATCGGTGCCCGAAGGAGTATCTTCATTACGCGAGGCAGACCTTTAATACCGGCCTGGAGCTGGACATGCTGCAGGAATACCTGCTGATCCCGCTTGACATTTTTCGGGAAAACCATCAAAATATAAGTAGAAAACTGGATGCATGGCTGCTGTTCATCGCCTCGGATCAGCCATGGGACATCCGCGAAGTGATCGAGGCTTACCCCGAGTTTGCAGAGCTTTACCGGGAGGTATTTGACTTCCGGTATCATAAGAAGGAGCTGGTGAGTATGTATTCGGAGGCGTTGAGAATTCTGGATCAGAATACAGTGGAATTGATGGTGGAGTTGCAGCAGGAGGAGATTAAGGCGTTGAGGGAGAAGAACCTTCGGCAGGAGGCGGAGATGCGCAGGCAGGAGGCGGAAAACTTCAGGCAAAAAGAAGAAATCCTCCGCCTCCAAAAACTTCTCGATCAAAAGAACACTTAAAGACGCTCCCCACCAACAGTTCCGTTTATGTGGTCAAACGGTCGCGCCGATTTCAACAACCAACGTTGCATTAAAAATAGGAGCCGTCCCCATGGATTTAAACTGTTTAAAAACAAAATGGTTGCAGGAGGAGCGCATCGCCCACATCCACGGATGGGATTTCTCCCATATTGAAGGGCGCTTTGAAGAAGGTCATGACATCCCCTGGAATTACGAAGCAATCGTGCGGCGGTATCTGTCGCCGGAGTCCAGGCTGCTGGATATCGATACAGGTGGCGGGGAATTTTTGTTGAGCCTGAATCATCCCCCGGAAAACACCAGCGCAACAGAGGGCTATCCGCCCAACGTCAGCCTGTGTCAGTCGCTCCTGCCTCCTCTCGGAATTGACTTTCGGGAAGCCGACCGCTCCGATTGTCTGCCCTTTGACAGCCGCTCCTTTGATCTTGTGATCAACCGTCACGGCCGTTTTGACGCCCGGGAGTTATACCGCATTTTAAAACCCGGCGGCTGTTTTGTGACGCAACAGGTGGGCGCGGAAAACGACCGCGAACTGGTCGATTTGCTGCTCCCCGGCACGAAACTGGCGTTCCCGGAGCAGTACCTGGAAAAAGCGGTCCGGTCATTTACGGAGGCTGGATTTGAAATTTTGCAGTCCCGGGAAGCGTTCCCCAAAATCCGCTTTTACGATGTGGGCGCGCTGGTATGGTTTGCCAGGATTATCGAATGGGAATTTCCGGGATTCTCTGTGGAATCCTGTTTCAGCCAGCTGTGCCGGGCCCAAAATCTGCTGGACACAGAGGGCGTGATCGAAGCGTCCACCCACAGATTCCTGTTGGCAGCCGCGAAACCGGTCAGATGAGAAGCTGTAAACCGCAATCGGTAGAAAGTATCAGAAATTATATGAAAATCATTGAAATACAAGAAAGAACCCAATCCCTGCTGGAGATATGGGAGAATTCGGTGAGAGCGACACATCTGTTTTTGTCCGGCCCGGAAATCGAACAGATCAAGTCTTACGTTCCCCAGGCATTGGAAGCGATACCGCATCTGATTGTGGCGGTAAATGAAAACGAATCCAACCGGCGCGCCCTCCCGCCGGTTGGCGAAGGCGCGCCTCGCAGAAACAAATAATTTTAGTTTCTATCCTTGTCGATATAAAATGACTGCAATGATTTCTCTATTCCGAGTTTTTCATAAAACCCTTCCGCTTCCGGCTGTGCGCCGAAAAACAGGGGCGTTGGAGTGAGATCGATAGCGCGCTGCATCAGCTCTCTCCCAATCCCCTGCTTTTGATATTCCTTCAGGACAAGCAGCTCCGTTATCGTGCCAAACAGATAGCCATCGCTCAGGATTCGGAGGCAGCCGACCAATTTGCTGCCGTGCCATGCGGTGATGTTGATCGTTCTGTCAATGGCCTCCTGGATGCGCCTGACGTCATACGCACCGGGCCATACCTGATTTGCCATCTCAATCAAACATTCGGATTTCAGCTCTTGATCATCGTTGATATAGTGAATCACAGCATTCCCCTCCTGAATCCCTTTTATTTGAACCGCCCTTCAATCCGCAGGCCGGACTGCCGGATTGCCGCGCGTGTTCCTTTTTTTACCATCTTAAAGGCGGATTTCCAAAATGTCAAATCAATTTTTCCCGGAAATCCTCTAAGAAATGCAGCGAACCCGATCCTCGGAGACGGCGGTTCTTCCGTCACCCGTTTCCTCCTTTTTCAGCTCCCGGAACACGCGGCGCACGCAGAATACCGCCACCGCAAAGGAGACAACATCCGCAATGGGGCCGGAGTATAGGGTGCCCGTGACGCCCAGATAGCGGGGCAGGATCAGAGCCAGCGGAACGCTGAGAATAAAATCCCGCAGCAGTGACAGGCTCATGGAGAGCATCGGTTTTCCCAGGGACTGGAGAAAAATACTGCAGGCTTTCTGAACGCAGCAGAGGGCGATGGTACATAGAAACAGCCGGAAGGAAATCACCGCGAACTCATTGTACAACCCGTTCTCGCTGCCGAATATCCGGATAATCGTTAACGGAAAGCACTCGAAACAGATCATGGCAATCAGGCCCACACATGCCTCGGCCGTCATCATGACCGTGAAAATCCGGCGCACGCGGTCATGGCGTCCCGCGCCGTAATTATAGCCCACAATGGGCTGGGAACCGGCTGCGATCCCCACCACGATGGATACCACGATCTGGAACACCTTCATCACGATTCCCACCACGGTCAGCGGGATATCCGCGCCGTACCTGGAACGGGCTCCATAGATCACCAGCACGTTGTTCATAACCACCATGATAACGACAATGGAAACCTGCGTTAAAAGGCTGCTGATCCCAAGAGGCATGGTCCGCCTCAGCAGCTCCCCATCCGGGCGGAAGCTGGACCGTTTCAGGCGGAAGGATTTGGTGCGAAAGAGATAACCAGCCGCCAGCAATGCAGACACTAGCTGACCGGCCACCGTAGCCAAAGCGGCCCCGGCCATCCCCCAGTGTAGTACAAAAATCGCGATTGGGTCCAGCACTACGTTGATCGCACAGCCGATCAGGGTGGATAACATGGCGAACGCCGGACTGCCGTCGGCCCGAATCACGGAGTTCATGGCATTTGCAAACATAAAAAATGGAATTCCCATCACAATATAGCGGAAATACTCTCGGGCATAACCGATGTTGTTCTTCGTCGCTCCGAACGCCCAGAGCAGTTTATCCTGAAATACTGCCAGCAGCACGGTCAGGATCAGACCGGCGGCCACGATTACCGTCACTGCGTTTCCCACGCTGCGGTGCGCCCGCTCCCCGTCCCGCATGCCCTGGCAGATGCTCAGGAAAGCGGCGCAGCCGTCCCCCACCAGAAGCGCGATGGCCAGAGCGACAATGGTTACCGGAAATACCACGTTGGTGGCCCCGTTTCCAAGATACCCCACGCCCCGGCCGATGAAAATCTGATCCACAATATTGTACAGAGCCGATACCAGAAGAGACATGATGCAGGGAATGGAAAACTTCAGCATCAGCGATCCCACCGGTTCCTCTGACAGATATCGGTTTGCTTGTTCATTCATATGTTTGATTCCTCCTACGGTTTCTTTAAATGGGCGGTTGGATAACCCACTGTTAAAAAAGAAAAAGGCTGTATCCCTCCCGTGAATGGCCTTCACGAAAGAGCTACAACCATATTTCATTCCTAACTATAACACATTTATCCAGCAGGTGTAAGCGGGAAACTACACAAAAATTGCCTGACGTATATTTGTATACATTACACAATTTCCTCCATAAGCCGGCCGTCAATGCCGGCGGCATTCGTTGAGAATTTTCTTTATTTCAAGCGTTCCCGCCCTTCCCCTCCACACCGCCCGTTATTCTCCGGCAAAAAGGAATACTGGTACGCCCGGGACAGGACGCCGATCTCCTCCAACGCCCCCACAGTCCGGTAAACGGTGGCCAGCCCCAGCCCGGGGTCCTTTTTGCGGGCCTCATAGTAGATATCCTTGCAGCTCACCCATTTTCCTTCCAGAATCACATCCAAAAGCATCTTCCGCTGTTCCGTTACGCGCTTCCCACGCTTCTGCAGCTCGTCAATCACCTGTTCCTTCTGCCACATGTCGGTTTCCTCCTCGCGTTATCTCCGGCTTTGCAGGGCCTTGTTTTTCTGTTTCGCCGCAGGCCGGATACCGGAAAATCCGGGAACCGGCCTGTCAAAAGCGTTGGATCAATTCTGTCTAAACTGCTTTTCCCGTGCTTAAGCGGGCCGTCAGGGACTTGCCCTCCCGGTACGGCCGGAGCAGCAGATAAATGAACAGCGCGATCACCAGCAGCGCGGCAACCGCGCCGACTCCAAAGGTTCCGGTGGTAAACCAGGTGCCAAGCTGGTATATGCACAGGGACACCGCGTAGGCCAGAACCGTCTGGTAACCGATGGCGAACCAGGTCCATTTTGCATTGTTCATCTCCCGCTTAATGGCGCCGATAGCCGCAAAGCAGGGAGCGCACAGCAGGTTAAATACCAGGAAGGAGTACGCGCTGACCGCAGTGAAGGTCTGGGCCATGGTTCCCCAGATTTCCTGTCCGTCCTCGGCCACTTCCGCGAAACCGAAGAGGATTCCGAAGGTGCCGACCACATTTTCCTTGGCCACAAGTCCGGTGATGGCCGCAACGGCCGCCTGCCAGCTGCCCCAACCCAGAGGGGCGAAGATCCAGGCAATCCCCCGGCCAATCACCGCCAGCAGCCCGTCGGACAGATCCTCCACCATCCCAAAGCTTCCGTCCACAAACCCGAAGCTGGAGGTGAACCAGATGAAAATGGTGGAAAGCAGGATCACGGTTCCGGCCTTCTTGATAAAGGACCAGCCCCGCTCCCACATACTGCGCAGCACATTGATGACCGTCGGCATATGGTAGGCGGGCAGCTCCATCACAAAGGGAGCCGGGTCCCCCGCAAACATTTTCGTCTTCTTTAAAATAATGCCGGAGCAGATGATCGCGGCGATCCCCACAAAGTAAGCGCTGGGCGCAACCCAGGAAGCCCCGCCGAACAGCGCTCCCGCAAACAACGCGATGATGGGCAGCTTGGCGCCGCAGGGAATGAAGGTGGTGGTCATGATCGTCATCTTGCGGTCCCGGTCGTTCTCAATGGTACGGCTGGCCATGATCCCGGGGACGCCGCAGCCCGTGCCGATCAGCATGGGGATGAAGGACTTGCCGGACAGGCCGAATTTGCGGAATATGCGGTCCATGATAAACGCCACCCTGGCCATGTAGCCGCAGGCTTCCAAAAAGGCCAGGAAAATGAACAGCACCAGCATCTGGGGCACAAAGCCCAGTACCGCACCAACGCCCGCCACAATGCCGTCCAGGATCAGGCTGGACAGCCATCCGGCGCAGTTCACGGAGGCCAGGAAATCACCGACCACAACCGGGATGCCGGGCACCCACCTGCCGAACATTTCCCAGCCCTCCCCGAACAGCCCGTCGTTGGTCCAGTCCGTGGCCCAGGTGCCCACTGTGGACACGGAAACATAGTACACGAGCCACATCACCAGCGCGAAGATCGGAAGCGCCAGGAAACGGTTGGTCACCACGTGGTCGATCTTATCCGAGGTGCTAAGCTTCTGCCTGTGCTTTCTGCGATAACAGCCGTCAATAATGGAAGCGATGTATGTATAACGCTCATTGGTGATGATACTCTCCGCGTCGTCGTCCAGTGCCTCCTCCGTGCGTCTGATCAGGTGCTCCACATCCGGCACCATATTCATCCGGGCTGTAATTTTGTCGTCCCGCTCAAAGAGTTTGATGGCGTAGAACCGCTTCTGCTCCTCCGGAATCCCGCTGCCAAGGCAGCGCTCGATCTCCTCCAGCACAGCCTCCACATCGGCGCTGAACTTGTGAATGGCGGCGTTTTGTCTGCTCTGCGCGGCCAAAGCCACCGCCTGGCCCGCAGCTTCCATAATGCCCGTTCCTTTTAACGCAGAGATTTCCACCACCGGACAGCCCAGCTTTTTGCTCAGCTGCCCGATGTTGATCTCATCGCCGGACTTCTTCACAATATCCATCATGTTCACCGCCATGAGCACCGGGATTCCAAGCTCCATCAGCTGTGTGGACAGATACAGATTGCGCTCTAAGTTGGTGCCGTCCACGATGTTCAAGATCACATCCGGGCGCTCCGTGATCAGGTAGTTCCGGGCCACTACCTCCTCCAGCGTGTAGGGGGACAGGGAATAAATGCCCGGAAGATCCATTATAATAACCTCTTTATTCCCCTTTAAACGCCCTTCCTTTTTCTCCACCGTCACGCCGGGCCAGTTCCCCACAAACTGGTTGGAACCGGTCAGACCGTTGAATAATGTGGTTTTACCGCAGTTTGGGTTGCCGGCCAATGCAATTTTGATTGACATTTTTCAAATCCTCCTCTTTCTCTGACTGAGAAATCTGATCAAAAATTAGTTATAGCTAACTCATCCTCATAAAAATGCAGCCCTCACTGCACTTCGATCATCTCCGCATCCGCTTTTCTCAGCGAAAGCTCATACCCTCTGACGGTCACCTCCACCGGGTCGCCAAACGGCGCCACCTTGCGCACAAAAACCTGGGTTCCCCTGGTGATTCCCATGTCCATGATTCGGCGCCTCACCGCGCCCTCACCGTGAAGCTTCACCACGGAAACGGTACTGCCGCACGTTACTTCCTTCAGTGTCTGCATATCGATTGCACTCCTTCCTTTTCATCCCCATGACCCTTTATATCAAAATTTTGTTGGCCATCTCCTTGCTGATTGCAACGCGCGCTTCCTTTACATTCACGATCACGTTGCCATGATTGACGGAAACGACGGTCACGTCGGTTCCGGGCACAAATCCCATATTCTCCAGGTGGCGGCGCACCTCGTCCTTTCCGCCTACCCGTTTGATGGATGTTACCTCGCCTGCTCTCGCCATCGTCAACGGCATACAATCACTCCTCTTTCTGAACAATCCGGTCATTCCAGCTGCGTGGATCAAACGCGGCTGGAAAGTTATGGTATCCTAACTGCAAGATAAGGTTAGCACTAACTAATCAAAATGTCAATCAAAATTTTCAACTTTTTCCGCCTCGAACACAAACGACCGGAAATTGATCCGTTTCCAGCTGTGAACCCGGAACCCCCGCGCTGCGAACAGCGAGGTAATTTCCGTTTTGCCATAGATTTTGAAATCCCCGGAATCCCGCTTGTGAACCGCCTGGTTCAAAAGCTTCCGGGCCAGCCTGCCCGGAATGGTGGGATCCCCCAGGATCAGGGTTCCCCCGGTTTTAAGCACCCGCCGTATCTCCTCCACCGCCCGCTCCGGCTCCGTGTAATGGTGAAAGGAGGCGTTACAGATCACAATGTCAAACTGTCCGTCCCCGTACGGCAGAGCGGCGGCGTCCGCCACCGTGAGGTTTACCTTGTCCCCCAGATTCTTCCCGGCCTCCCGGATCATCTGCGATGAGAGGTCCGCGCCCCAGCAGGAAGCCTGCTTCACCTCCCGCAGCATCCGGATCAGATTGCCGTTGCCGCAGCCCAGGTCCAGCACCCGGTCCCCCGGCAGGGAAACCGCACGTCTGACCACCTCCCGGTACATGCATCGCACAAACCTTCCGTCATAGCTGGCGTCGTAATCCTCTGCCACCCGGTCAAAATACCTCCTGGTCTCCTCCTGAAACTCCTTCGTCGATTCCATATTCCGCCTCCTTAATTGAACATTATTCATTGACTATAATTCAATAATGCTGTTAAAAATTCCCCCGCCGCTCCGGCGGGGTTTCTCACGCCAATGTTCTCACAATCAGTTCCTTGATCCGCTCGATCCGCTCTTCCAATGGAATGCTCCGGTCATCCACCATCCCGATCTGGCCGTACAGCACAAACCGCGCCGCAGCTCCGGTATCCGGCACGCCGATCTCACCGCGCGCCTTCAGCGCATCCAGGTAAGCCGTCACCCAGGGCAGCAATTCCCGAATCACCGCCACATCCAGCTGGTAATGAAATATCTCATTGCCTTTGCCGTGAAAAAAGCTCTCATAGGCAAATACGCCCCCCGTCCTGGCCGTTTTCCACACATTGCCCAGCAGCTCAAGGCTCTCGTCAAGTGAAAGCTCCGTCCGTCTGAAAATCTCCACAAATCCCGCGGTACATGCCCTGGCGTACTGTCTCACCGCGGTCTCATAGAGCTCCTGTTTATTGGGAAAATAGTGATAACACAGACCGGACGCCACCTTCATCTCACGTGCGATGTCCTTCATGGTCGTGGCTTCATAGCCCCGCTCTGAAAACACACGCATGGCCGTGTCTATAATCTCCTGCCGCCTCACCTCGGGCTCCTTGGATATACGCATCGGTTAACCTCCCTGCATCGGAAAAAAGAACAATTAAAGAATACTCCTCAGTTGAACATTTGTCAATGACTTCTATTCAGCCATATTTTTCCAATTTCGCTTGCCTCATCCGCACCGCTCCCCCTCGTTGGCCTCCTCGACCACCAGCTCCCTAGCGGGTTCGGCGTCCCGAAAGCTAACCTGCAGCACCGCCTGGGGCCAGTTCAGGCTCACGGCCGCGTGCTTTCCGCGCTGCGCGGCCGCCTGCTCCATAAGCGCTAAGAGCTCCTTTAACACCTCCTTAGTCAGACAGCCGCCGCGCCAGTGAAAAATCAGCTCCCGCCCTTTTTTCACCGCCTGAGCAGCCCGCTTCGCCACCTCCTCCGTCTTGGTGAAGGAACATTTTTTCTCCCGGTAGTAGAAACGGTTCCCATCCGTGCAGGACGGAATCCCGTAGAGCGCCGGCTCATGATCCCGAAACAGGCTCCGGTCGTCCAGGTTAAAATAGTCGTGCCGGACCATATCGCCCCTGGTTAAGCTGTTGTCAAAGGTAGCGTCCAGATGAACGTAAACGCCGCCGATCCGCACCACGTTCCAGGCATGGCGGTATTTGATCTGTTTCTCCGGATTGGCCTCCGAGATGGCGATGATACACCAGATTCCCAGGGCGTCGCAGAGGATTTTTACCGACTTGGCGATGCCCTCGCACACGCCCACCCCCTGGCCCAGCGGACCGATGATCTCGTGAGAATAAGGCTTTTTCAGCTTGTCGTAGCGGACGGTGCTGCAAATCATATCATGAATGTAGAGTTCCTTGTCCCACTCGGACATGGACGCAGCCGGCCGGGCCAGCTTGGCGACCCTGGCCTCCATGGCCTGTTTGTGTTCCTTCACCCGGCCCTTGTCGAACAGATACTCGGGGATTACCTCCACCTTATCCGAATCCCGGTATCCGCGGTACTGGAAACTCACCGCATAGAAAATCTCCGGACAGTCCAGCCGCAGCTTGAAAAAAATGTCCGCAAGCTGGCGTCCCTCCAGGCGTGATACGCAGAAGGACGGGGCCAGGGCCGTCAATCCGGTCTTCATCCCGTGGTAAACGCTTCTCTCTGTTTTATTCATCTGGCTGTAATAAAATGGTTCCATGAATCCCTCCGGGCAAAAAAATGTACTTTCTCATTTATACCACGTTTTTCGCTCATTTTCCACTTCCTTTTATATCCGGGCCGGGAAGTCCGGGCCGGGAAGCGCATGCTTCCCTCCCATTTTCCCCTCCCCCTGAGCGCGTAAAAAGGCGCTTCCGGCCCCCCTTGGGCCCGAAAACGCCTTTCTCACACATCCAACCGGTTATTTGTCCTCACCGTCTCTGAGCCGGAATTTCCGGATCAGCTCTTTGAGCAGCTGGGCCTGAGCAGACAGCTCCTCGCTGGCCGCCGCGCTCTCCTCCGCGGTGGCGGAGTTCACCTGAACCACGCTGGAAATCTGTTCGATTCCCTGGGACACCTGCTCCGCGGATCCGGCCTGGGCGCCGGAAGCCTCCGTGATCCCTCGGATGCTCTCCTCGATGTATTTCACGCCCTCCACCACATTTTGCAGGGATTTGGCCGTATCGTCGGCCATCCTGACGCCGCCCCGGACCGCCCTCAACGAGTTCTCAATCAAAACGGCCGTGTTTCCAGACGCCTCTGCACTCTTTACGGCCAGGTTCCGGACCTCGTTTGCCACCACGGCAAATCCTCTGCCCGCTTCCCCGGCTCTGGCCGCCTCCACGGACGCGTTGAGAGACAGTATATTGGTCTGGAACGCAATCTCCTCAATGGTTTTGGCGATCATGGCGATCTCGCGGGAACCGTCCCGAATCTCCCCCATAGCCTCCAACAGCTCCTGCATCCGACGGTTGCTCTCCACCGTTTCCATACTCACGGCGGTGGCCCGGCTTCCGGCCTGGGCAGAACGTTTTGCGTTGGCGGCGATCTGCCGTGTAATATCGTCCATACTCACGGCCAGCTCCTCCACGGTCGCAGCCTGCTCCGAAGCCCCCTGGGACAAGGCCTGGGCCCCCGCGGATACCTGCTCCGAACCGCAGGAAACCTGTTCCGCGGACACATTGATCTGGCCCATCATGGAGTTGAGAGCACCCAGAATCTGCTCCAGCGCCTCCCTGATAAAGCGGAAATCGCCAATATAGTCGCCTTCCACCCCGACGTCCAAATTCCCCGCCGATATCTCGCCTAATATGCGGGACACGTCCAGGATGATGGCCTTGAGCGAGCGGACCGAGGACCGCACGCTCTCCGCCAGCAGGCCGATCTCGTCGTCCCCTCCCGCCCGGATCTCAACTTCCAGATTTCCCCTGGAAAGTTCCTCCATTCCACGGCTGATCTCCGACAGAGGCTTTAACAGCCTGCGGATCATCACCACGATCAGGGCGGAAATCAGAATCAACGTGAGCACGGCCAGCGCCACCAGAACGGTGATCAGGCCGTCCCGGGTGGCGGTGACCTCGGACATGGGCAGGGTCGCAATCACCAGCCATTGGGTGGTCTCGCTGTTACGGAACATGGCCGTGTATTTGACGCCCTGATAGCTGAAATTCAGAACTCCATTGTACTTGCCGGTAACCTTTTCCTTGTATTCCTCCCCGATATCCAGCTCCATAACGTTGCGGCCAATGGCGGTGGGGTCGTCGCTGCAGATATAGTCCGATTTACCGGAGAGCAGCTCCATATAGCCGTTCTTTCCCACCTTGATGGCGGACAGCATCCGGCTGAGATCGTCCAGATAGATGTCAAACCCGGCCGTCCCCAAAACCTGCGTTCCGTTCGGCGAAAATACCGGGGTGATCACGGAAACCACATACCTCCCGCTGACGGGATCCAGAAAGGGATCCGTCACCAGAGCGGTCCGCTGTTCCACCACAAGCCCGTACCATTCCGTTTCCTTCAGCTTCGCCTCCGCCACACGTCCGTCGGACAGCAGATAACAGTCTGTCCGCTCGTCTGCCACCCAGACCTGCGCCACGCTCCCGGACGCCATCCGTTTGAGCGCGCCTGAGAGTTCGTCCAGGACATCGCTCAGGTTCCCGTAAGAAGCGATGTCCTCCCGGCTTGAAACGGACTGGAAATACTGCTGCAGCTCGCTGCTCTCGTCGAGCATGGTGACAGCCGCCAGCTTTCCGTTAAACAGATCGTCTACCCTGGACACCGCGTAATCCGTCTGGAGGTCCAGAAGTTCTTCGTTGAGTTCCGCGACCGCTCCGGCGGTCACAATACAGGCGGTGATAATCAGAGCGGCAAGCGCAGGGATCAGAATCGCCAGAAGGCTGAAACACACTTTATGGGAAATCGATTTTCTGTGCAATGCGCCCGCCTTGTGAACGCGCTGCGCCGCCCGGTCCGTTTCCTTTGACATTCTCTAATCCTCCGCTATTCGTGATTTTCAGTCCCCTGGCACATATCCCGGCTCTCATCCTCCGCCGGGCGCTTTCCAAACAGAGAGGCTGCCGGGACGCCGTGGGGGATAGGCTGCAGGGGGTAAAAGCTGAAGGACAGCCGGATGTCCGGGCGGTCCGGCTCGCGCACCAGAAACGCCTTCTCAATCCGGTCGGTGATGATATCCATATTTTCCCGCCCGGCGCACACAGCCATGGCCAGAAACTGGCAGCTGCTGTACTGGGTGTAAATATCGCTGAAGCGCAGGGACGAGCGGATGCTCTCCTGCAGGCGCTCCATCAGTAATTCCCGCTCGTCCAGCCGCACAAAGGCGCCGTGCAGGTCGGTCAGGGAGATCAGAATCAGGTGAACCCGGATGCCGGTCCGGCTCAGCCCCCGCTCCAAAAAGCGGTAAATTGCCAGAAACGTGTCGTAATCCTGACAGTAGGCCCCATCCACAATATGGCTCTCCCGGAGCTGCTCGCTTATGTACTTCATATCCGCCGAAGACTCCGTATCCTCTGTCCCCGGGCCGTCTGTCCCCTGCTTCATGGACGGCTCATAAAAATAGAGGGCCTTTTTCCGTTCGCTCTTACCGGCCCGCATGGCGGCGTCCGCCCGCTCGTACAAATCAAAAAACCTATCACCCGGCCCCGCAGACTCCGCCCCGGCGGAGACCCGCAGCCGGTTTCCCAGACCAAGGGCCTCCCCTGCCCGGGCCAGGCCGCCCATTATGTGTTCCATCTTGTTTACCGCCGTCTCCCCGGCGCAGGCGCCTGGCAGAAATACGGCGAAGGAGTCTCCTCCCACGCGTCCGGACAGGGCCGGGGCAAAAAAAGAATCCCCCAACAGCCGGGCCAGCTCCCGCAGAGCCATATCCCCGGCCGGGTGGCCGTATTGATCGTTGATATAGCGGAACTCGTCCACATCCATCACCACAAACAGACCGGCCGGCTCGTCCTCCAAAAGCCGGTTCACCTGTTCCTCCATGGCGCTTCTGTTCAAAAGCCCCGTGAGGGGATCCCGCTGCGCCAGCAACCGCAGCCGGTCAATTTCCTGTTTCAGTTCATCCAGTTCTCTCATATCTCGCCCCCATTGTCAAAACCGGTACGCACAACTGCTAATCCCATTCTATCACACGCCATGGGGGCAGTCAACAAATGTGCAGCGGGGCGGACATCCCCCGGCAAAGCGCGGCCTGACGCGGCATAGCCATAAAAGCGGCAACCTTTTCGGCGCATTTTCCCCGCTTATCTGTGCGGTCGTTCGCGGGACACTCAGTAATTGGGTTCCGAAATCCGCACCAGCTTCAGCCCGGTTCCCCGGGCCAGCCGCTGCGCCATGGCTTCCACGCCCAGAATCTCCGTGTTGGTGTGGCTCCCCACCAACAGGTTCATCCCGACATGCTGGGCGTACTGCTGGGAGTACAGTACATACTCCCCGGTAACGTACGTGTCGCAGCCGTTTTCCACGGCGATGCGCATCTCATTTGTCATATTGCCGCCCCCGGCCGCCACGGCCACCCGGCGGACAGGACCTTCGTGGTTTTGGTAGCAGCGGATATTCTCGCCCAGAATCTGTTCCAGCTTTTCTGCGAAAAGGCCGAAGCTGCCCGGTTCCACATCGCCCGCCACACCGCCGAAAAACACTTCCGCGTAAGGCATCACCTTCTGACAATTTTTCACGCCCAAAGCGGCAGCCAGGGACGAGCTGGTGCCGAATCCGGCGTCGTCTAACGGCGCGTGGAAAAAAGCGTGGGCGATTCCCAGCTCTTCCAGCAGCCGGTTGCAGCTCTCCTTCAACCCGAAAATAAATTCCCAGGAATCGTGATGGGTCAGCAGGAAATCCACCTTGGCCTCCCCGGCTCTTTGGATAATCTCTCCGGTCAGATTGGTGGCGTACCCCACTGTGCGGACCTCCCGCCGCGTTTCATTGAAAAATCCCCACTCTCCGGGAGCCGCCTGCAATTTCCCGGCGTCGAACATGCCGGTCAGCTTGTTTTTTAAATCCACGTAATCCATAGCGCCCTCCTTTCGCCGGTTCGCTTGTGTGGCTGTTTCCCTGCCTACCCCCTCCGTTTCCGGGGATTCTTTACGATCACCGTGGAGAGATAGGGAATATCGTACTGTTCCAGCTCTCCAAAATCAGTGATCAGCCGCTCCTCCCCGGTTCCCGACTTGGTGACCAGCACGAAACTGTCCTCCAGGCCGTTCTCCCGTATGGCCCGGACCAGGGCCTCCTGGTTGGCCGAGGGCTTCATGAACACCACATTGTCGTGCTGTCTCAGAATCTCCCCCAGGTCCCCGCCGCCCTTCCTGCCCACCGGCATCACCAACAGGTCCTCGCTCCAGGCCGCCAGCGGCATCTTCATGGAGTCCGCCACCGCGCAGAAGGAGGGAATACCGGGCACCACCTCCACGGTTACCCCGCGGCGCTCAATATACGGCAGAGTGTACATGAACGTGCTGTAAACCGCCGGGTCTCCCAGGGTGATAAACGCGCCGGTCCGCTCCCCTTCCAGGTATTCCGCGATCACCCCGGCATTCATTTCCCACATCGTTTGCAGCTTCTCTCCATGGTAATGCATGGGGTAGACCAGATTCACGATCTCCGCCTTCGCCTCTTTTACCAGTTCCTCTATGATGTCAAAGGCAAAGCTGCCCGCCCCCTCCTCCTTCTCCGGGCAGAAAATTACATCCGCCTGGCGCAGGATCCGGTGGGCCTTCATGGTCAGCAGCTCCGGGTCCCCCGGACCCACGCCGATTCCGTATAATGTTCCCATGTTCTGAGTTCCTCTTTTCCTGTTTTCATGCCGGGACTCCCCCCGCTCCGCCGGAATCTCCCCGGCCTCCCCAGGGCTCCCCGCTCCGCCGGTATCACCCCCGGCCTCCCCAGGGCTCCCCGCTCCGCCGGTATCACCCCTGGCCTCCCCAGGGCTCCCCCGCTCTAACGGTATCTCCGCCGGCCCAGCGCCTGCCGCGCTTCCTCACTCCGCCCGCACCGCCCACCGCATCTTCGTGGAACGGGCGCGGCTGTTGCGGGCGCACTCCTCCTGGGACGGCCGGATCACCTCTTCGCAGATATCGCTGTAACGCCCCTCTTTTTTATATTGCTTAAAAGACTTCTTCACCAGCCGGTCCTCCCCCGAGTGGAAGGTCAAAATGGCTGCCCGGCCGCCCGGGGCCAGCACTTCCGGCAGCTTTTCCAGAAATGCGTACAGCGCCTCGTACTCGTTGTTCACGTCGATTCGCAGAGCCTGGAAGGTCCGCTGGCTGGATTTCTTCACCGCCTCCTTCCGGTCCTTTTCCGGCAGGAAAGCCAGGGCGTCCCCAATCACCTGGTAGAGCTTCGTGGTGGTGGCGATCTCCTCGCCTCGTTTCAACCGCCCCGTCACCTCCCGGGCGATCTCCTCCGCGTAGGGCTCGTCCGCATTTTCGGTAAGCATACCCGTCAGTTCCTCCAGCGTGATCTCCTTCAAGCGCTGGGCGGCGCTGATCCCGCGCTCCGGGTTCATCCGCAGGTCCAGCGGCCCCTCGGCCTTGAAGGTAAAGCCCCGCTCCGGGTTGTCGATCTGCATGGAGGACACGCCCAGGTCCGCCAGCACGAAGTCGAACCTGCCCGCCTCCGCGGCCACCTGGTCGATCTCCGCAAAATTTTGCAGCCGCACCGTTAAAATCTCCGGCCCGTAACCCAGGTCGGCCAGCCGGGCCTTCGTTTTCTCCGACTCGATGGGGTCTACGTCCAGGGCGTGGATATGCCCTTTCCCTTCCAGGCATTTGAGCATTTCCAACGTATGCCCGCCGTAGCCCAGAGTGGCGTCCAGCCCGTTCTGCCCGGGTTGAATCTGCAAAAAGTCCAGAATCTCCTTCACGCAGATGGAGATGTGCATCCCCGCCGGGGTACTGCCCTTCTGGATCACCTTGGACACGGTGTCCGAGTATTTCTCCGGGTGAAGCTCCTTATATTTCTCCTGGTAGCGCTTTGGGTGCGTGCCGGAATAGCGGACGCGCCGCTTGTGCCCGTTCTGTTGATTTTCCATTTATTTCCTCCTCGTCGTTGTGAAATTTCCATCAGCTCTTCCCGGCTGAAGCCCTCGTTTTTCAAGCCCTCACCGCCGGGAATCTTCTCCGCTGGCTCCTGCTTCTTCTCCTGGAGACGGCGGATATTTTTCCTCAATGACGCCCTTGGTCTCCCAGGTATTCATGCCTTTAATAGTAACACTCCCTCTTTTGATTGTCTACCTGTGGATTGCATTTCCCTGTGTAGCCCCTGCATATTGGGAATTGCGGCATTTGTCCCATAAACGAAAACCGCCAGCCGGGAAACGGCTGGCGGAAAAACCCGTGTAACAGCTTATTTGAATCGACCGCTCCCGGATATTTCCATCTGCGCTCAATCACTTTTTGTATCGGTAAAACGGCTTCCTTCTACTGCGGACACAGGTTCCGCTGCCACTATCCCGCTTATCCGCACAGCGCAAAACGCCCACCGCTAACAGCTGCCCGGCTGGGTCCCGAGTCCTGAAACCTTCTCCTCCTCCTGCTCTAAAAGGGCGACCCACTGATTGCAGAAGCCCTCAAAATCTTCCCTGCAAAGGCAGTCCGCCATCTGTTCCACCCGGAACGCATAGGCATTTCCCAGCTCCCCCTCCGGCAGCATCAGACGGGCAAAGGGGTATCCCCAGGCCACCAGATCCGCGATCCTTCCGTAGCATTCCCGGACCATCGCCAGAGGGCACTCCTCTTTGACAAACATCAGCATGGTCTCAAAACAGCGATAGCTGTGCCCCTGTTCCAACATCCCGCGCAGCCTCGCCTCCAGCGCGGCCCGTTTCCCGGCGGATGCGCGCTCCAGCGTAAAGAGGGCCCCCCCCCGGATGGTAAGCCTCAGAAACTGAAGGCTTTCCCGGTGCAGCCGCAGGCCCTCCCGAATCTCGGCTTTCTCAAGATCCGGTGATTTCCGCTTCATGCACACCAGGGTACCCTTGCCCTGAAAGGATTCCGTGACGCCCAGCTCCTCCAGCAGGGCCAGGGTACGGCGCACCGTGGTCAGGGAGGCGCCGTACCGCTCTGACAGCTCCGGCAGTGAGGGCAGATAGCTTCCCACCGGATAGACGCCGTACAGAATCTTCCGGATGAGGATGGAAGCCAGGGTATAACGCATCTGCGGCCGGTTTCGGTATATATTCCACTGAAAGGGAATTGCCGCAATTTCCTCCGCTCCCCGGGCCGCGATCTCCCGGTGGATAAACGAAAACATCCTCTCCTCCAGCGGTACATAAACATCCCGGATCGCCTTGTTCATCCAGGCCATCACGTCCCCGCTGTCCAGCCCCTCCCGGATCGTATCCGGGGTAATCGGGCTTTTCATTTTTTCCCGGTCCACCAGAGAGGGCATCCGGATGTAGCGAAGCACCTCCCAGTACAGGTTCAGAAGCAGCTGGTTGTTTAACTCCATAAGCGCCAGGAGATGGAGCTCCATGGACGGAGGCGGGTCTCCCGGCAGAATGCCGCTCAAGTTCCGGCAGTAAAACTTCCACCGTTCCTGGTTCCATCTGCGCGCTCCCGCCTCCCAGAGAGGCTGAATTAACAGATATCCGGCCTCCCTCATTTCCCCGAGACCGTCCTTTCTGGGCACGTAGTAATCCCGGGCGTTTTCAGCATACCGCTTATGATCCGCCTGATAGATCACCCGGGCGGCACGCCGCTCCTGATTTTCGACGTAGCCTTCCGTTTCTAACAGGGCAAGGGCGGCGCGGACCGTAGCGCGCCCGAGGTGAAAGGCGCCGCAGATATGGGGGATCGACGGCAGGCAGTCCCCATACCGGTAAAAACCAAACCGGATCCGCGCTTCGTAAAAATCGTAAACCAGCAAATAAAGTCCGCGGCTTTTCTCCATAAACCCCTCCGCTTACTTTTCGGACAAATACCGGTACAGCATCTGCTCGAGCTTGGCGATCTCGATGGGCTTGGCAAAATGGGCGTCCATCCCGGCCCGAAGCGCGGTCCGCACATCCTCGTCAAAGGCGTTGGCGGTCATCGCCACGATTGGGAGGCGGGCCGTATCCGCACGGTCCAGGGAACGGATGGCCCTGGTGGCCTCGTACCCGTCCATAATGGGCATCTGCACGTCCATGAAGATCATATCATAATACCCCGGCGCGGATTCCGAAACCATCTGTACCGCCCGGGCGCCGTCGCAGGCCTCCTCCACCCGGATCCCCCGCTCTTCCAGCAGGATGCGGGCAATCTCCCGGTTGATATCATTGTCCTCCACCAAAAGAATACGGCGGCCCCCGTAATCCCGGACGGGAGATAAGTCCTGGCCTTCCGTCAAGGTCTCTCCGCTGATCTCATCGAGCAGATAGCAGAGCTTGGATCGGTAGAAGGGTTTGGAGATAAAGGCCGTTACCCCGGCCTCCCGGGCATCGTATTCAATCTCGGACCAATCGTAGGCAGTCAGGATAATGACCGGAATTTCATCCCCCACTTCCCGGCGGATCCGTCTGGTGGCCTCCACGCCGTCCATCCCCGGCATCTTCCAGTCGATAATCACCAAGGTAAATGGATCCGGCGTGTCCTTTGCCTGGATAACTCTGCAAACCGCCTCCGCCCCTTCCGTGACAAACTCCGGCCGCAGGCCCATGTCCTCAAGCAGGGCGGCGGCGTTCTCGCAGGTCTGCCGGTCGTCGTCCACGATCAGGCTGTGGACGCCCAGCCATTCCTCCAGCACATCCTCCTGCCTGGCATTCTGCAGCTGCAGGGGCAGCATCACCGTAAACCGGGAACCCTCCCCCGGACGGCTCTCCACCTGGATATCGCCGCTCATCAGGTCCACGATGTTCCTGGTAATCGCCATGCCCAGACCCGTACCCGACGCCTTGTCAGCCGAATCCGCGGCCCGTTCGAAGGGCTGGAACAGATGCTCCAGAAAATCCCCGCTCATCCCAATCCCGGTGTCCGTGCACCGGAAAAAGAAGTTCCTTCGCCCTCCGCGGCTGCCCGGCTCCTCCCAGACTTCGATCTGCACGCGGCCGCCCGCCTCCGTATACTTCACCGCGTTGCTGAGAATATTGAGGTACACCTGGCGGACGCGAAGGGCGTCCCCCACCACCTCCTCCTGGCTCAGCACCGGCAGGCTGACATTCATTTCGAGCTGCGCGGCTATGGCCTGGGGGACCATAAGCTCCGTTACATTCGCCACCAGCTCTGCGAAATTAAAGGGTTCCTCCCGCAGGGACAGCTTTCCGCTCTCGATCTTGGACATGTCCAGAATATCGTTGATCAGACTGAGCAGGTGCTGGCTGGACAGGCTGATCTTTTTGAGGCATTCCGCCACGCGGACCCGGTCGTCCAGCCGGGTGGACGCGATAGCCGCCATCCCCATGATAGCGTTCATCGGCGTGCGGATATCATGGCTCATGTTGGAGAGGAACTGGCTTTTGGCCATGCTGGCCGCCCTGGCTCCCTCTAACGCGCTCTGCAGCGCCTGGCGTTTCTGCTCCTCCTCATAGCGCTGCTCGTCGATGCGCCGGGAGAGAAGGATCGCCAGATCGTCCTCCGAGTAGGGATTGTCCACGTAGATGATCTGAATCGAGGTCCAGTGGTACTGCCCGTCCGTCAGCATCTGCCGGGTGTCCATAAACACCTCCGGCCGCTCTTTGCCCAGCGTTCGGCGGAGATTCTCCAGCGAAAAGCGGCGTTTGAACTCCTCCAGACTGTCCGGGTGCACGGTGGGGATAAAGCTCTCATAGAGCTGGCTGTAGGCCCCGTCCTTCCTGATATTCACCATAAGCCCCCGCTGCAGATAGATGAATTTGAGCGTATCCCGGCTCAGATTCAGGCTGATGATCACGGGGAATACGTTGGATATGGCCCCCACCAGCATCCTGCGCTCCTGAAGCTTCTCCCGCTCCGCCTCCTCCTCAGCCAGCTTTTCCGCCGTAATATCGTGAAAGGTGGCGATGAGAATCTCCTTTCCATCCTGATCCAAAACCCGCTCCGCGATGCCGGAGGCCCAAAACAGGCTCCCGTCCGCGCGTACCATCCGGCTCTCAAATGGAATTTTACGGCCGGAGCTTATGGCCTCCCGAAAGAGGTCCGCCGTCCGTTTATAGTCCTCCAGATACAGAATTTCTTCCAGACTCCGCACCTGCGAACCGCCTCCCGGGCCATTAGCGGGTGCGTTTAACAAACGCGATCCTTCCCGGTTCAGCTCCAGCAGCCGGTAAGGGCGTTCCACGGTCAAAAGGGCGATCCCCTCCGGCACCGCGTTGTACAGATGTCCGATGTAATCCGCCTGCCTGCGCAGCTTCCCGGCCGCCCGGTTGGCATAGTGGAAATAGAGCGCCACCAGCCCGACGATCCCCGCGATAATCGCTCCGATCAGAATCAGGGTGCGCTGAATGATCTGGTTGGTTTGAGCGCTGACCACCGCCCGGGGGATGATGGATATCAGATACCAGTCCGATCCCAGCTTCAGCGGAAGGTAACAGAACACGGTCTCCTCGCCCTGATACGAAAAAGTCGCCCAGCCGGTTTTCTCCGTTGACAGGGAATCCACAAATAATTGCATTTCGGAGGGATCGTTGGGGGATTCCTCCAGGATGTCGAACAGGTTCTGTACCGTTTTGTTGCTGTTGGGGTGGGGCGGCCGGATCAGGACATTGCCGTCGGAATCCACCACATAGGAAAATCCTGCGTTCTGATAAAATGAGATGCTGAAGCTGTCCACAATGGAATCCACCTCGTACTCCTTCACCAGGTACGCGGCCGTGCCATCCGCCATGGTCAGGCGAATAAACAGATTGAACACATTGACTCCGGTCGCGCTGCTGATATGGGGTTCAAGAATACCGTAATCCCGGCTATCTTCTGCCAGGATCCGGGCCACGGCCTCATCCGCCTGCGCTCCGTAGGGCAGGCTCCCGCCGTCGCCGCTGTACAGCACCACGCCTTCGTCCACCTGCACATAATCCCGGAGCAGGCTGTCCACGTTTTCAACCCGCCCCGCCTCGTTCAAATAGCCGGCGACTCTGCCCAGCATACGATACTCATCCTCAAGCTGGACCCGCAGCGTGAGGCATCCCTGCTGCGTACTCTCCAGAATGGTGCGGATGGACTGCTGCCAAAGCTGTTCCCGCACCGTCCCCAAAAACAGGCAGGTGAGGGCGGCAAGCGCAGCCCCCACAATCGCGGCCGCAGCCGCGATCTTTCCTTTTGAAGCGCCGGAATTTTCTTTATTCACGGTTCCAATCCCTCCTTTGCCTGTTCGTCCATCCAGGCCATAGCCTCATCCAACGTCTGTCCGGACAGCAGTCCGGCGGAAACCTCCGCGGTCAGATCCCAGATCGGGATACTGAGCCCGGCGTCGGCTCCAAACACCACGCGTCCCTCCTCATAACAGGGGATCAAAGGCCGGATTGCCTTGACGGAAGTGGGCGGGCTGTTCACAAGGGGGCTTAAGGAGGCTTGCTGGTCCGCAAATTTCAGAATATTTTCCTCTCTTGTAAAATACTCCACGAATTTGATCGCGTCGTCCAAATGCTCGCTGGACCGGTTGACGCTCAGGCGCGTGTCCGCGTTGATCACCAACAGCGGCCCGTCCTCCAGCACCGGAAGGGGATGCACCTCAAAATCCAGATCCGGAGCCATCTCCTCAAGGCGTCCGGCCGCCCAGGCTCCCGTAAGCATGAAGGGGGCTTCTCCCCGGGCGAATTCCTCCAAATCGTCCGAGGTTTTTCTGGTCGCGGCCGCCTTCGCCGCATCGATATACCCCCGTTCAAGCAGCGATTCGGCCAGTGAAAAGCCCGGCCGCAGATAATCGCTAAGCTTGTCACTGCCGCTGTTTAGCCGTTCAAACGCTTCCGTCTGGCGGCCCTCCTGATAAACGGGATAAAACCCTGCGCCGATCGCCAGGGTTTTCAATGAAATATCATTATTGGCCACAATGGGGGTGATTCCACGTCCCACAAAGTAATCGCATACCTGCTCCCATTCTCCCAGGTTTCGCGGGATTTCCTGTTTGTGCTTCTTTAACACATCCAGGTTGCAGTAAAGACCAAACATGGACACCGTGGTGGGCACCCAGTAGACCGCTCCGTCCTCAATCTCCATCTGGCTGAGCATGGCGTCGCTGTAGCGGCCGATGCTCTCTAAGCCCGACAAATCCGCCACCTGCCCGCTCCGCTCCAGCTCCAGCAGCACGTCGTGGTTCACCATAAACACGTCGTTGCCCTTTCCCGAGGCCATCCGCTTGCGCAGGGCCTCGAAATATTCAGCCCCCTTCAGGCTCTCGTAGGAGATGCGCAGATTCGGGTTTTCCTCCATGAATCCGGTGATGATCTCCTCGATCACCCGGACGTTCTCAGGCTCGTATTTATTTCCAAAAAATGTAATCGTCGTGACAGGAAGGTCTGTATCCTGGTAATTCACCACCTGGTTCTTCCCGCTGCAGCCCGACAGATGCACGCACGCTAAACAACCTGCCAGCAGCAGGCATAGGCTTTTCTTCATCAAATCAATATCCCTTCCTGTTCCGCACCTCTCCGATAACCTCCCCCACCCGTGGCCGGACGGGATAGCCGCCCGTTTTATGGCGCTGTAAAAAATGGGGACGCGGTGCGTGATTCCAACTCTGTTCATATAGGTATCAAAGTTAGTATAGCATAGGGGAGGGAAAGATACAATTAAATCCGAGGAAAGGCCATGGACCTCCGGCTAACGCCGCGGCCCACAGCCCATCCTCCAAATCTTTATACATTTTTTCCCATCTCATAGGCATCCGCCAACGCACCTGCGTTATCCCGGATCGCGCCCTTTTCATCCGCCCCGGTTCCCCTGACCACTCCGGCCAGGCGGGCCTGCTCAAAGCAGCTGATCCACCCCTCAAGCCCCTTCACCGCCCCGTCCATGGAGGCCGCATCCCCGTCCGCCGAGGACGCCAGCAGATAGACGCCGCCAAAGGCGTACTTCGCCGGAAACAGCGGGTTGGTGCGGTCCAGCAGCGTTTTCATCTGGCCCGACATCTCATAAAAGTAAATGGGCGCGGCAAATACCAGCACATCCGCCTGTTTCATCTGTGCCACGATTGTTTCCGCATCGTCGTGGATCACGCATTTCTGGGTGGCCTGGCAGGCCAGACAACCTTTGCAGAAGTTGATTTTCTTGTCATAGAGGCAAATCTTTTTCACATCGTGGCCTGCCTCAGCGGCCCCTCTCATAAATTCGTCCGCCAGGGTTTCCGAATTGCCGCCCGCGCGGGGGCTGGTGGACAGAACAAGAACCTTCTTACCCATAATTTTCTCCTTTACGCCATACTGGCTTTTAATATTTCCACAATCTCATCGTGATCCGGCGCCCGGTATCCGCCGTCCATGGCAAAGGTGCCTGCGGCGATGCCATCCAGCATTTCCTCCGTCACCCCCAGCTCCCGGATGTCCATGACAAGGCCCAGCTCTCTCATATACCGTTCCATCCGCACAAGCCCCTCTTCCGCCACCGCCTCATCACTCTGTCCCTCTGGGTTCACATCCCACACGTTGACCGCAAAGCGCCTGAACTTCGCCAGGCCGTAAGGCATGATAAACCGGTAATACGCCATGGAGACCGCGGACAGGGTCATGCCGTGAGTGGCGTCCGTGTAGGCCCCGATGGACTGGCCGATCATGTGCACCATCCAGTCCGTGGTCTTACCCTTGGCCACCAACGTGTTGAGCGCCCAGGTGGCGATCCACATGATATTGCTTCTGGCCTCGTAATCCGTGGGATGTTCCGCCGCGATTCTGGCGCTGTGGATCAGGGATTTCAGCAGCCCCTCCATAATATAGTCGGAGGTATTGTCGTCCTCCCCGGAAAAATACTGCTCCAGGATGTGGGACATAATATCGTAAAATCCCGCGATCATCTGATATCTGGGCAGGGTGAAGGTAAAGGCCGGGTTTAAAATGGAAAACTTCGGAAATACATTTTCGCCGAACACGTGGCCGATCTTCAGTTTCGTCTTGTGGTTGGTGATCACCGCGCCGCCGTTCATCTCAGAGCCCGTTCCCACCATGGTCAAAACGCAGCCAACCGGGATAATCCGGTTATCCACGTCCTCCATGCGCAGGTAGTATTTCTCCCAGGGATCCTCCTCACAGTGGGCGGAAACGGACACGGCCTTGGCGTAATCGCAGACCGAGCCGCCACCCACGGCCAGGATCAGATCCACCTGGTTCTCCCTCGCGATGCGGCAGCCCTCGTAAAGCTTTTCCACCGTGGGATTGGGCATGACGCCCGGGTCCTCAAAAATGTTCTTGCCGCCCTCGTCCAGAAGCTTTACCACCTGATCGTAGATACCGCTTCGTTTGATGGAGCCGCCGCCGTAAACCAGCATAACATTTTTTCCATATTTAGGGAGTTCCTCTCTCAGATTGCTCAGCGAATCCTCTCCGAAATACAGTTTTGTGGGGTTACAATAGCTGAAATTTCCTAACATATCTCATTCTCCTCTCGTTCTTGTACCATCCGCCGCCCTCTTCATCTGAAATACCAGGTAATCCAGGCATTCGATCTGTTTCTCGTATTTGTGAATCTTTCCCAGCAGGCATTTCCGGTGCGTTTCCAGCAGGACAAACTGCTTCTGCCGCTCACCCGATCTGCAAAACTCCCGGAACTGTTCCACGGTCTCTCTGCCACACCCGGCGTCCCGGAGATTTTGCATGACTGCCTGGGAAATATCCGTATCTCCACACATTTTCGCACCTCTTTCCTGTGGGAACCGCCTCCATGATCCGCCAATGTCACGGTCCGCCTGGCGGGTCGTCACCAGCTCGGTCCGCCAGGAAAAATGTCACCGTCACATCTCCCCGGCCAAGGGCCCGGGCCAGACCCGACGGGTCCTGGACAGCGCCCAGACGCGTATAACGGTACTCAGTATCAAAATCCTCGTAAAACAGCACCAGGCAGTCGGAGCCGAACAGCATCAGGTCGCCTGCGTGAAGTTCCCCGATCCGTTCAGCGCTCTCAGGCAAGGGGGCCGGGAGGTCGTAGTACTTTTCGTTGCCGTTGAGTTCCTTCATGTTGACCGTCATTGGCAGCTGTTGGGCCAGAGCGTGTCTGAAAATTGCTTTCCGTCAGATGTGCGTCCCACTTTGTGGGAGATTTGGTCCCGATGAGGGAGGCGTAGCGGGCTACGTTGACCGAATTGGGGCCAAATATGCCGCGAAGTGGGGCGTGCAGATGGCGGGAATGAATTTACAGACACGCTCCAGAGCCCGGGCGGCGTCATGATCAAAAAGAAGCGCCTCAAAGGCCTTGTCTTCTACTTGAATTGTCACTTGAATCATCGTTTCCCGGGTCTCGGACGCCGCCGTGACCAACGCCGCTCCCGGAACTGTTGCCGCCGCTGTGATCAATAGCAATGTTATCAATAATCGTCTCAAAATGGCCTCCTCTCGATTCTGACCGCCAATAGGACCGTTACGGACTCAGGCGCGCCCTGTTCTCTGCCTTTATTTTAGTTGAAACATCGTCCGATATCAAATGCTTATATTAAATGCATTCTCATGCTTGACAGGCATGATATTTCAAGTCTATAATTTCCCTGGGTTAAGTGAAATTCTTACTGCAACATTGAAGTTGTAACTGCATTCACGATCGTTTGGGGAAAGAGAGGAAATCCGATTGGAACTCCGCGTTTTGAAATATTTCCTGGCCGTCGCCAGAGAAGAAAGTATATCAGGGGCCGCTCAGGCCCTGCATATGACCCAGCCCACCCTGTCCCGGCAGCTGATGGACCTGGAGGAGGAATTGGGCAAACAGCTGTTGATCCGCGGAAGCCGCAGGATCACCCTCACGGAGGAGGGAATGCTCCTGCGCAAGCGGGCTGCGGAAATCCTCGATCTGGTAGAAAAGGCGGAAGCCGAGCTGACTGCGCCGGATGAAGTGGTGAACGGCGATATCTACATCGGCGGCGGCGAGACCGAGGCCATGAGAATGATAGCGGAAATCGCCACCGGCCTGCAGCAATCCTGCCCCGATATCCGCTATCACCTGTACAGCGGCAACGCCGACGATGTGACGGAGCGCCTGGACAAAGGACTGCTGGATTTTGGAGTCCTCATCGAGCCTGCCAACATGAAGAAATACGACTATATCCGTCTTCCCGCCACCGACACCTGGGGATTGCTGATGCCCAGGGACTGCCCCCTGGCGGCCCATCCCGTAATCCGCCCGCAAGACCTGTGGGATCTCCCCATCATCACCTCCCGGCAATCCATGCTAAGCAACGAATTTTCCGGCTGGCTGGGAAAGGAGTTCGAAAAGCTGAGAATCGTCGCCACCTACAACCTGGTGTACAACGCCTCCCTTCTGGTGGCCGCCGGCATGGGTTACGCCCTGTGTCTGGACAAGCTGGTCAATACTTCAAAGGAAAGCCCCCTGTGCTTCCGCCCGCTGGAGCCCCGGATGGCAGTCCATCTGGACATCGTGTGGAAAAAATACCAGGTTTTCTCCGGGGCGGCGGAACGGTTCCTGAAGGAGGTGCGGGAGGCATTTCACGGAAACGTGGGCGGGAATTAAACTTCTGTGCGATCCACGGCCTCATCCACGCACCGCAGCGCGTTCAGACACCGCGGGTATCCGATAAAGGGAACCCATTGGGAAATGATCTGAATTAAAAACGCCTTATCATTTCCCAGCCGGATATTGGCCGCGATGTGGCTGGCCAGCTGGGGTTCGCAGCCGCCCTGGGCAGCCAGGAAGCAGAAGGTAATCATCTCCCTCTGCCGGTAATCCAGACCGTTTCTGGTATAATAGTCCCCGAAGCAGTTCTCCGCCAGCCAGCGGTTGATGTGGCGGCTCTCCTCCGGCCCGGACTTCCAGAAATCCCTCATTCTCTCGCCGAAGATATCCACCTGGGCCTGGCTGCCCTTCTCCAGACGGTTCTCCAGGGTCGTCCCCAACTGCCCTTCCAGGGGAAGCTTAATCCCCCGCCGGGCAAAGACCTCGTTTACCACCCGCAGAAAGGGTAATACCCGGCCGATCCCCAGATACGCCACCGCCTGATAAAGGAGCTCCTTCACCTCCACCGGTCTCACCCCCGTCTCCAGCGCAGCGGGCAGCAGAGCACCAAACTCATCCGTTCCCTGGCTTCCGGCCAGCGCCGCCAGAATTGCCAGCATCCGGGTGCGCCCGTCCAGATCGCCGCTGTCTGCCACTTCCCGTAAGGCGAAATGGTTAAACCGCTCCGTGAACTCCGGGTCTGTGTCCGACAATCCGCAGTGGCGCGCAAACGCCGGTACGTTGCTCTCACACGCCGCGTACTCCTCATCCGACACCGCCTCGCACCACTCATTCGTGCACCCCTCCCCTGGAACCTCGATGGCCAGGTGCTGAAACCAGGAGTCCGGCGCTGCGCCGTGCCAGTGCTTCACCTCCGGCGGGATGTGAACCACTGCACCGGGATAAAGGGCCACCGGCTCCTTCCCCCACTCCTGATAATAGCCGTTTCCCGCGGTCACCAGCAGCATCTGCCCGCCGCCCTTTCTGGCGTGGTGAATATGCCAGTTGTTGCGGCAAAAAACTGGACTACCCCTCCGCAATCCCTTATAGTTACGGGCTTTAACGGCATACACGTCTGTGTTTTGTGCGACCCTTTCATGACGAGCAGTTTCTGCCAGGTTATTTCTCTGCTTCGTCCTCATTCCAAACCTCTTTTGCAAGATTAAAGACTGCCCAGCCTTTTGGCCAGCCTGCATAGAATGCTACGTGAGTGATGATTGCTGCGATCTCTTTCTGTGTTACCCCATGATCCTTTGCATTCTGTAAATGGAATTTTAAAGAAGAATCTGTAATTCCCTGTGCCATCAGTGCTACGACTGTGATAATGCTTCTTGTCTTTAAATCAATATCTTCGTTGTTCCAATTCTCTCCGAACAGAACATCATCGTTGAAATGTGCAAACTCCGGTGCAAATGTTCCCAGAGCATTTCTTCCTGCTGTCTGTGTGATCTTTGCCATGATATCAACCCTCCGTCTTTCTTATTTATGGTAATTTGTCATACTCTTCTTCCGGTAAAAACTCAAGCCATTCATTGGAAGCTCCCTCTGCTGGAACTTCAACAGCCAGATGCTGGAACCAGCTGTCTTTCGCTGCCCCGTGCCAGTGTTTTACTTCTGGTGAAATATTTACTACATCTCCAGCTTTCAATTCACGAGCTGGTTTTCCTTCTTCCTGGTACCATCCTCTTCCACCAGTAACCAGAAGGATCTGTCCACCTTTATGATGGATGTGGTATGCATTGATTGTTCCCGGAGCGAAAGTAACCAGACCAACTGGTACTCTCTCTGTTGTAAGCATATTCAAATAGCATTCACCTGTAAAATACTTTGCGAATGCTACGTTTTCTTCACCGATTGGAAATACGTTACCTCCACCTAAGTCTTTTTTCATCTGTTCGATATCCATAAAAAATTCCTCCTTGCTCTTTTTATTTTATGGTACAACCTGAAGTAAGCTCTAGGTCAATAGATTTTGCAACTTTTTACATAAAGTTCATAATTTTTCTGTGACAGTTTGCATTTCAGGTACACTCTATTTCTTATCGGTATCATCATACTCCCATATTGCTTTCTATGTCCAATACCCATTATTATGGGTTGCTTAATGCCTTTTAAGCATAATCTGTTTCTATATCACAATGCAAAACAGATCTGCTGTATTCTGGCAGACCTACTTTGCATTATGATATAGCTTAAATCTGTTTGATAAGATTCAACTCTTTCTTGGATAGTGCTTTTTTTAACTTCTGGTTTTCCTTTATTAGATTCTCATTTTCGCTTTTCAGTTTCTGTAGCTGTTGCCGGAGCAGATTCATTTCCGCTTCCATCGCCTGACTGATAATGTTTCTCCTTGGATCCACCATACCAGCCTGCTGTTCCATTGCTGCATCAATCTCACCTCTTACAATCGGATTCTTGTAAAAGAATCCTCTAGATAAACCAGTCTTTTGCATCAGTGCTGGTACGGACACCTTTTCTCTCTCCAACACCATTGTCCGTATTGTCAGGACTGCCCGTTCCACTTTTTCTTCGCTCTTTCTTTTATTCAATTCCAGCATCTTGTCGTATTTGCTCATATTCTTCTCCCCATCCGTCCAGATTTGCTAAGATAATCTGTGACATAAGATTTCTTACTTCCCTTGTCTCATCTGCCAGTCTCTGATTGCTCATTTTCCGGTAGTACTGGACGCTTTTCACTCCTTTATGACCCAGGAGCTTTGCTATGGTCCAATCATCCACATGGAGTTCTGTCAGCTTTACCCCATAACAGTGCCGGAACATATGCGTTCCAAATCCGAATAATTTCCCGCTGTCATCTCGGATATCTTTTTCATAGATCATTCGAAGCACTTTATCCTGCAAGGTTTGGTAACTGATTGGTCTCTCCGGTTTGTTCTCGTCCGCAAAGATATAAATGCTTTCAGGATAATGCTCATTTGCATAACTGACTGCCTTTCCAATCAGCTGTGCCAGCTCCCGGCTGATCGGTTTTTCATATCTTCTTGTTTTCGGCTGGTATATGATAATTATATCCTGACGGTCATGTTTATAAAGGCAGTCTTTCCGCAAGGTCAGCGTGTCGGAAATTCTGGTTCCAAGCATCTGGTGGATGATCATTGCCCTTGCTATCTGCTCTTCCATTTTTACAATCTGGGCATTCAGTCTTTTCAGCTCACTGTCCGAATAAGATTTGAATTCTGCTTTCCGTTCTGGCGGAAAATCAGATTTTAAAAACAGTTTTGTAAGATGTGGAAAATCATAAATTTTTCCGATTGTTTCCAGCACATTTCGAAGCTTTAGCAGGTCATCCCGGATGCCATTCCCTCCGTTTGATTCTACCTTGATGTTGATTAAAAATTGTTCTATGATCTCCCGGTCAATCTCTTCGCAGGTGCTGATCTTGGAATGCTTTTCATCCAAATACTTTGAAAATTTATTCATGGCGGACAGTTCACGTTTTATACTGCCAAGGGCTTCGGTTTTCAGATGATGGTAAATTGCTTTTTTTACTTCTTCCCGAATATCTGGTTGCCGGATTCCTCTGAAATTTAGTGTCTTATGGTTGACAATCGGATTTGTCCGCAGGATAAGCGGAAGCCTTTCCAGATGCCAGATATCCTTTGCCAGCTCATTGGTTTCTGATCGGTCCAGTGTAAATTCCAGAAGGCTTTCAAAATACCGGATCAGGGCAGCTTTTTCCACCGATTCAGTCTGAATGTTCGTCACTTTATGCTTCGTCAAAGCCCTACCGTTTTGTATCATCCACATTTTCAACTGCTTTATCCAGAAGTCTTTTTCTCTGTCAAGCAGGCTGTTTTCCTGATGGGATGACTTCTGAAAAAATTCACATAAGCTGTTAAAATAATGCCTTTCCCTTTTTATGGTCAGGATGGATACCTGCGTTCCACGGTAGTAAATGTATTCGACAAATTCTGTCTGAAGCTGGTTTCCCGGCAGTTTATCCAGATCAAAATATTGTTCCTTATTCAGCTTTTCCTTTTGCTCATCGGTAGCCAGCTTATAACATTCCAGTTGTTGGAATTTCAGTTTATTATCCATGCTTCTCTCCTTTCTGCATACAGGCAAGCAGGCTGTTTTCCTCTTCCTCAAAGTATGCGTCATTTTCTTTAGCAATTTTTCTTGGCATATAATCTATATACTGCATGGTCATTTCCTCAAACGTATGTCCCAGATAGTCCCGGATGCTTTGGATTGATACGCCATGCTCATAAAAATTGGTTGCTACGGTATGTCGGTAATCATGAGACTTAAAAATATATTCTCCATTCTGTATGCCTATCTGGGAGCAGTATTTTTTCATCTGCCCCATGAAGGTGCTTTTGGAAAATGCTCCACCTTTCCGATTCCGAAAAATGTATGCTTCTTTTTCGGTAGGGTGTTTTTTCAGATAAACCTGCATCAGACGATACAATGTTACCGGAATGGGAACCCTTTTATAATTTTTCATTTTCACCTGGTAGACCTTCATCCAGCAGTCACCATTCTGGATATAATACGCATCCCCTTTTAAGGTGCAGACCTCACTGATCCGGAGTCCCACACACCAGAGATGTAAAAACATCATTCTCAGGTGTTCAGGAAACTGTGAGAGGTTTTGGATAATTTCCATATACACATCCTCTTCCACACTTCTGTCATGGTGGACTGGGATCTGTTTTTCCAAGTAATACGATGCATAAAACGGAACCTTTTTTATATACCCCTTTACTTCCAGAAATTTCATAAAAAACTGTATTCCCGAAACATTGGTATTAAATGTCTTTGCTCCCATAGCACCATTCTGCAAATTCTTTAAATATACATCAATCAGGCTGGCATCACACTTGATAACTTCCAGTTCGCTGATCTCCCGCAAAAAATTTCGAATGGTTCGGAATCTTTCGTACACCGTACTGAGCGCCAGTTCTCCGATTCCAATTTCGTACTTCATATATTCCTGAAGCAGCAATCGATTCTTGGGCTGTAGAACTTCCTGAAATGATATTTTTTCTATACTGTCACTCTGGTTTATTCTTTCTTTGGCAATACGAAACCGCTCTAAATACCAGATGGTAGCATCCCATCTTGTTTCATCAGTTTCTATAAAAATCACTTTACGGGCAGTTTCCACAATGCTCTTCAGTCGTTTTCGCCGTTGCTCTTTCTCGACTTTCTGCTTCAGGTAGTCCTGAAATGCTGTTTCCTGTTCCAGCTCCAGAAGCTGGATATCTGTAATCTGCTCCCGGATGCAAAATTCGTAAAAAAGCTGTAGCCCGGTCAGTTTATATTCCCTCAGTCTGGAAATTTCATAATTCTCCAGAATATATTCCAGCACGGTAAAAATCTGACGTTTCAGTTTCTCACTGGCTGCCGCTTTAAAATTCCAGACCATGTTGCTCCGACACCGTACCGTTTCCACACTCTTTACGATTACAGGATCTGAGTGGTATGGAACAAAAAGTATTTCATTTTTATATTTCCATTCACATTCCCTCTGTCCAGCCGGAGTTTTCATCCGTTCCCGGATGTACGCCTGCCGTATCCGGTCGAACGTTCCGGTATATCGGTAAATGTAATTTCGCTTTATCAGCGGTGTTATGTATAATTCAAATTTCATTCGCAGTTCATAATCTATTTCCGAAAGATGTTCTACCATCTCATCTGCCAGAAACAGCAGAATCTGTTCTGTAATGGAACTTCCTGCTTCCTCTTTTGCAAACTCCCGGATTTCTTTTCGTAGCTGCTCAATCCGCCTGCTCCGTTCTTGTTCTGCCTCTATAAAAGACTGTAAAAACGCAGGCATAAAAACCACCTCCTATAGCAATTCCTCAATCCCATACAGGGAGGAGTGTTTCTCGTAGAATTCCTGGCTGGCATCCAGCAGTTCATCATCCACAATGTCCAGATAATTGATGGTTGTCTGGATGTGGCGGTGTCCATAGGCCAGCTGTATCAGTTCCAGCGACCATCCTGCTTTTCTCCGCTCATTTCCAAAGTAATGCCGGAGCATATGAGGCGTGATCTTAATCCCTGTTTTCTTATCCATTCTTTTTAGCATGGAGTATACTGCTTCCACGTTCATTGGTTTTCCGATATTATCCCCGGAAATATTCACAAACAGGCTTGTCTGGTGCTGAAGTAGTTTTCGGTACTCTGCAATATACAGATTTAAAAAACCGAAGGTATCTTTGCTGATCTTCGCACTTCGGTATTCTGCATTCTTTGCTCTCGCTCCATTTTCATTGTCCTCACGGAAATATACCCGGATTATGTGGTTCTGATAATCAATGTCCTTACTGTAATCAATTCCTAAGATCTCACCGATTCGGTAGCCTGTCTCTGCCAGAAGCAGCATGAGAAGCCGATCTCTTATATTGGTACACGCTTTCAAGATTTCCACAATTTCATCTTTCTTTGCTGCTCTCGCCTTATGCTCTTCCTCTTTTAAATAGCCTTTGAAACTCTTTGATCGTATGCTTTTCTTTACGCCTACTGCATCCACGGCTACAAAATAATTATAGGACAGGACTTTCAGCTCCCCGAACTGCTGGTACTCTTCTTCTATAAAAAGATAGAACCTGAACACATCTCTTAAGTATGCGTTGCAGGTTCCATTGTTTGGAGATCTGTGATTTTTATCTCTGGTATGCTTCCCGGCTTTCAGCCAGTATAAAAATTCCACAAAGTGATTTGTCTGTTCAACATAAGGCATTTGATATACGTCTGTCAATTCCTTTTTCTTTTCATGGATGTATTCCAGATAGTACAGGATTGCAAGTGCGGAGCGCCGCACCGTATTCGGTGAACATTTACTCCGTATCTTGTGCATCAGATATTTGGTTGGAAGCAGGACGATATCCAGTGTTTCCACATCTCTGATAAAGAAATAAACGGTGGAACCCTCTCTTTCTTTTTCCAGTTCATATCGTCTCATTCCTGCTCACTTCCTTTCCTCTAACGCTATACACAGTATACCCAACTCATGCCGATAAAGCTATCACAAATACCACCAATTCGGTCAAAACCGCTCCTGAAATACCACTAAACTTTTTGTCTTATTTTCTGTCCAGATCTGGGCAGAACCAACAACACCACGGATGTTATCAGCTGTAGTAACGCTCCACTTTCCGGCTTCGGATAAAGTCCTCTACTTCATCGATTTTTTCTGCCATCTGGCACTTTGGCAGGGCGTCCAGAACATCTCCCCGGTACTTTCCTTTCTTTGCCGCTCGGTGGTCTAAAATGGACACTACACAGGTGTCCTGCTCCGTCCGGATCGCCCGTCCGAATCCCTGGCGCAGTTTCTTCTGCATATCTGGAACAACAACATTTTGAATGTAGGATTCCAGTGATCGGTATTGTTCCCTTTGTGCTTCATGGATGGGGTCCGGTACAGCAAACGGCAATTTTACAATGATCAGGGACGATACCATATCCCCCGGAAAATCCACACCTTCCCAACAGGAGCCGGCTGCAAACAGAACGGCATTTTCCATCTTCTTAAACCGTGCGATTTCTTCCTGTGAGTTTCTCCATACCTGCACCATCGGGAACGGGATCTGATCCCGCAGGAGCTGCTGCACATTTCCCATCAGGGTATAAGATGTAAACAGTACCAGTGTATGCCCAAAAGTAGAACACACCAGATCACGGATCTGGCCTGCAAGTTGCTCGACCTCTTCCCGGCTTCCCTTGAGCGTCGCTTTTAAATTCTCAGGAATATAGAGCAGACAGTTCTCTCTGTAACAAAATGGGGATTCTGCTACACACTCCCGGACTCTGCTTTTCTTTTCCAGCCCGGTCATCTGTCTGGTCCTTACAAACCCATTTCCGGCTTTTAATGTTCCACTGGTGAGAATCGAGGGAAATCCCCTGTCCCATAAGGAATCATGGAGAAACCTTGGAATCTCTCTGCTAACAGCCATAAACACAGGATCTCCCCTGCCGTCTGGCTGAAGAAATAAAACGTATCTGGTATCCTTCTTCAGAAACCAGCCGAACAGCTCTTCCATCTCTTCCAGCCGCCGGAAGATCCAGTAAGGGACATTTCCAGCAAGTCTTTTAAGCATAAGACTGAGATTCCCCCTTACCTGCTCCAGAGAAGATCGGCACTTTGCCGGAAAATAGAAATTTTCTTTTCCAGCTATGTCATCTCCCATCCCGGCCTGATCCTTACGGATTTCCATTGAAAGTGTATTAAACCAATCCTGTAGTCTCTTACCTTCCGAACTTTTATGCTCCCTGTTTAAGAAATACGAGATTTCCTGCACATCCTTTCTTCCAATACTTCTCCCATCCATCTGGCTGGCAGCTTCTGGGAGCTTATGTGCTTCATCTACTACCAATGCTCTGTAATCCGCCAGCAGAGGCCGGTATTCATTCATCCGGTGCATGGCGTCTGCCAGAAGATAATTGTGATTGCATATCTGTATAAAAACTTCCTCTTTTTTGGAAACATCCAAATATTTCTGATAACGGCATCCTGCTTTCCCCGGACACTCCCTGGGGCAGAATTTCGGTACGCACACCAGCCTGCGGTCAAAACCGCTCAGGTTATGTACGGAATCTAAATCAAAGTTATGCCGGAGGGACTTCAATGCCTCCATCTGTGCCTGATTTTTATTTTTGTCCCGGACTGCCTCTAATCTCTGGGCCAGCCTGTAATCGCATACAAAATGTTCCTTTCCCTTGCGGACGACCGCTTTTAACTCTCCCTGAAGCAGATCTGCTTTTAACAGTACGTCCGATAAGAAAGGAACATATTCCTCTATGATGGCTTTCTGTAAGGCGATACTGGAAGTGGATACCACTACAGACCGCCTGTCACATCCCGAATAACCGGAATGCAGTACACTATATTTCCGCATCAGGATGCAGGCTGTCAGATAGGCATAGGTCTTTCCGATGCCGACTCCTGCATCACAGAGCGTGATTTCGTTTTTCATAAGGGCATCCAGCATTTCATGGCAGAGACGGATCTGTTCTTCCCTTACATGAAGCCCGGCTTCCGGGAGAAGCTCCCGAAAGATCTGTTCCACTTCGCCATGTGCCCTTTTCTGATATTCATTTTTATAACACATTACTTCTCCTTGCCAGAAAGCTTATCTTACCGTACCCTTACGGACGAGTCTGGTCGCTTCCGGTGTATTCTGTCCCTGTTCCTGCATTTTCTTTATGGCAGCATTCCCTCTTGCCATCATCCTTCGGATATCCGTCCGGGAAACATTCCATGTCCTTACTTTCTGAGGAGCTTTCCTTACCTGCTCGGACAAATGGCATTCACAGAGTTTCGGATATACCACCATTGCTTCCGGTAATTCCAGCGGATACTCGATCATGGGATGGTACACAATATCCCGGATCACCTGCTCATAACATTCCATCTGCATTCTTGCCGTACTGTCCTGATAGATATTTTTCCCTTTCATGGCACTGTAGACCTGCGATGAGATGTATCCCAACGCTTCAAAACTACAGTACCCATACGGAGTCACGCCGGAAAGGGAATCCGGATCTTTTAAGGCATTCAGATAAACTTCTTTTCCCTGGGCGATCAGCCACATCCGAAAATCGGAAAAACTGTCATCACTGCACCCTGCTTCCATCATAATACCTGCCGCTGTCCATAAGCCGTACTTATAAGCCGCATCCCGGTAACTGTAAACAAGATTGTGGAATTGGAGGACATCCTCCGGTGTCATATAGAAGAGCTGCTGCTTGATCCACACTGCCGAAGCATCCAGATCGGTGCCGCACACTTCCTTTGCTTTTTCAATCAGATTCCAGAATTGATCCTTGCTCATTCCACTTCTTTTTGTTTCTTCCATCTGTTCTCTCCCCTTGATGTGACGTTAATACCACAAGAATACGGCTGTAGTCTCCCACAGCCGCATGGTATCTGATATCAACGACACACTTCTTCATTGATTTCTTTTTATCTTGCTGTTCCGCATTTGACCTCGCACCCCCGGAACCATCCCTGTTTTTCTTCTGGGAAAGGGGACACTACAGGCGGGCGGCTGGCCTGCCGCCGCTCACAGATGTCCTGGGGGTCTTTCTGATTACAACCCGGAGTCCATCTTCCGCTCTCTGGCTGGTAACGTGTATCATTATCCCCCATCCGTGATCCTGGCGAAAGGCTGCCACCGCCTTATTCACAGCTATGCTTTCTCGCTCCAAGTCTAAGAATCTTTACCCTATACTTAATCATGGCGCTCATACTGTCACGCTTCTACGGTTGGGAACGTACCTGTAGTGCCGATATTCACTTGCCAAAGAACAGCCGAGGGATGTCCCTCTGCTTACTAGCCGATGGCAGTGTATTTTTTTATTCACTTCACAGAAAAATTTTTTATCGTGCTTCCCCGGATCTGTTTTTCTTTTTTCCTTTTGCCGGATTCTTCTGCTGTGCATCCTTCTTCCGACTTTCCTTCTGCTCTTTTTGTTCCTGCGGTGGCATCTTCATCACATGAAGTTCCCCGTTAAACAGGGTGAAAACTTCCGGTGACTGATATTTTTCTTTAAACTTTTCAATCTGCTCCGGTGTCAGCGAAGTAAAATCATCTTCTGTCAGTCCTACCACAAGGAATGTTCCGGCAATGGCATCATAGACCTGTCCTCGGTCATCGTACAATGCCCGATTTAACGGCAACCCCTCAAATTTTCCATTGCCGTTTAAAAGAATTCCAACCTCATCCTCAAACGGATAAGTCATCTCAATGTCACCGCCTACTGCCTGCTGCAGATCTTCCAGCTCATTGGGGATGCTTTTGACATAGGGTGCTTTCATCGGCTCGACTACCAGTACCGTCATCATTTCTTCCTGCATTTCGGACACTTCTTTCTCATCCATCGTATCAATCCTCCTGTCTATTCGTTCTGATAATCAGCCGATGAGAGCCTTTTGTTTTATTCAAATTTCATGGACTTTTTGATTTTCTCCCGTAACCTCCGCAGTCTTGTATAAACAGTCTGCTCCGGCAGTTCCATGTGATGGCTGATCTCCTTTGGTGCATATCCCATCATCTTCAGAACAACCATCTGAAGAGTTTTCTTGTCAGTCGATAACAGGATCTGGAGCAATTCCTCATTCTCCACGGTATCGAGCAGGGCTTCCACACTCTCTGGCTGAGACTCTCCTGATTCTTTTTCTTCCAGAAGCAGTTCCATACAGTCCAGAAGTGAGGTCTGATGTTCCCGGAATCTCCGCTCTGCGTTAAAATCGTTCCAGTCATACTCCCGGAGCTTCTGGATCGTCTCTTCATCCACACCCTGCTCACGCAGGATCTTCTCTTCCTCTGCTTTCCACTGGTTCCATCTATATTCTTCTTTTGCTTTGTTATAAGCCACTTATCTTTTCCTCCGATCTGAATTTTTGTGAAATCAAATCGGAGTGTGGCGGTGATCTGGCTCGTTCTTCCTGTCCACAGGAATGTCCGGCATCTCTGCTGTTTCCCTGCAAACACGGATCTCCTTTGTAATCATATCTTTACAAAGGCACAGTGTATCGGATGCACCTGTCAGTTAACGGTCAGAAACCTGTCAATTGACGGTCAATTTTTATCACCTTCTTTCCAGCACAAATAAAATAAGACGAACAATCTTTTTACGGATTATTCGCCTTACTGCTGTTCGTTTTCATTATTCAATTCAAATTTGTAACCTATATCCCTGACACTGACAATGCAATTCCCGGCACCGTCTTCAACGACATTCAACTTTTTTCTCAATCGCTTTACCAGACACCAGATGATATTTTTAATATCACCAACAGAATAATCTTTCCATACAAGCTGGTAAATCTGTTCAAATGTGTATACTCTCATCGGTGTCACCGCTAATAAGTATAAAAAATTATATTCTTGTCGTGTTAAATGTAACGCTACATTATTCCAAAATACTTTATGTTTCTTATGATCCATTACAAGTTTTCCCTTATTAATCATCGTTTCGGATTGCTTTTGAGTTATTTTTTGTTTATTATTTCGTCGTGCCAATGAAAAAATCTGCAGATCTACTTCTTCTATAGTGCTATTTATATCCATTACACAATCTGCACCAGCGTATATTAATTCTTTTTTCCATGACATACACAATAAAGAGGAAGCATCCGTCAAAATAATAATTGGTATCTGCGTTATTTTTCTAATAGCAGATATAATATTACTTATGTTCTCTTTATAAAGGATCACTCCTATTATAAGCACATCATAAGAAAATAAACTCAAATTATGCAGTAAAATTTGTAGATTTTCTGCATAATCTGAGTTTACCTCATTGAATAGTTTTTGATATGATTGATTGTCAAAATATGCTAATATTTTGTATTTTGTGTCTTTCATATTTCTATTTTAAAAAAGCAACACTTTCTATTTCTTCACAGGAAAATCATCAAATGCATTGTCATTTTTTGCAAAGCACACTTTCTTGCCGCATGCTCTGATATTCGCATGTGATCAGGTACAAATGTGGGGCATTCATATTGCCCTATAATTTCCAACTTTTAATGGATTTTTCTTTTTCCCACATAGTTTTATAAAGAGGCACTGATTGTAATAATTCATCATGTTTTCCGCAGCCCTGCAAAAAACCGTCAGATAAAACAAGTATCTGATCTGCATTTTGGATATAGGACAAAGTGTGTGATACAAGGAACACCGTCTTGCCCTTAATCATTTCTTCTATGCCCTTCTGTATTGCTACGGCATTTTCGGCATCCAGACTGGAAAGTGCCTCATCCAAAAGAATGATCGGAGAATCTTTCAAAATTGCCCTCGCAATAGCGACGCGCTGACGCTCACCGCCGGAAAGACTTGCGCCGCCCTCGCTGATAATCGTTTGATAGCCCTGTGGGAGCTTTTCTATAAATTCGTGACAGTGAGCCTTTTTTGCCGCCTCTATTACCTGCTCATCCGTTGTGCTCTGGTTTCCCATCCGGATATTATTCATCATGGTATCCTGAAAAAGATATACTTCCTGAAAAACGACACTCACATGACGCACCAGATCACTATGCTTTAATGCTGCCGCATCTTTCCCATTCAACAGAATCCGCCCGTTTTTCGGCGTTATAAATCCCGGAATTAAATTAAGCAGAGTGGATTTGCCGCTTCCAGAAGGGCCAACCAATGCAGTGATCGTTCCAGGTTTAGCTGAAAAACTTACATGACTAACTGCTTCACGCTTTCCATCATAGCTAAACGATACATTTTCAAACCGTACATCGGCTTGTGTATCTGCAAACTGTGTAGTTCCCTGTTTTTCATTTTCAGTCGGCAGGTTGTTGATTTCTGCTATGTTATCCAACGATGCGTTTGCAAGATTCATCATGGCAAAGGAACCCATCAGAGCTTCCAGCGGACGGTAAAAAATAATGCCCATAATTGCAAAAAACAAATAGGTTGCCGGGGTTAATGAACCAGAACGAACCATTGCAATGCCAACACCCAAGCTCAAAAACAGGCCCAGATTCAGGCAGATCTTATAACCCATGCTCCAATTCGTCAGCGTCGCTTCATAACGGTCAGAAGCCGTGCAATATCTGTCCACCTGATTCTCCACGAGCTTACCGGATTGCTCCAGCCGGTATGCCTTGATCGTTTCCATGCCCTGTACATATTCCAGTGTGGAATCAATCATTACCACCTGTGCATTTTTCTTCTGCTCTCCCAGTTGAACCATGCTCTTTTGAAACTGCTGGTAGAGGATATAGCCGGGGATGATCCCCACAAACAGAAGAAGCGCCATACGCCAGTCCACACTAAGCAGCATCAGAGCAAATACAACCGTCATTATCATGCTGGAAACGAAACCGGCAATAATCTCCATGATATTCATTTCCACGAAACTTAAATCAGTTGTAAACAAAGATGTAAGCTGGCTGATCTTGTCTTTTGTAAAGTAGTAGAGCGGAAACTGTTTGATTTTCGCCGCAATCGAAAGACGTTCATCCCGCATCATGGCATAAGATACCGGGCGCTGCTTTACAATCGTAAAGTAATAAAAAATAAAATGCAGGACAGTATAAACCAGAAACATAAGGCTATACTGTATCAGTTTTTCCCTTGTAAACGAGCCGCCCAAAATATCTTTTATCGCAAGGAACAGCATGAAATATATCGCGCCCTCACAAATTGAGGTCAACGCCTGAAACAGCCACGCAAGATAAAGCTGCTTTTTGCGCTCGCCTGCAAGGTCTAAGAATTTCCGTATCATAGCAATCATGCGTTTACACCTCCCATTTTCCATTGATCGGATTGCTCAAAGGCCGCCCACATATCCTGATACGGGGAGCAACGTCTTATCAATTCATCATGTGTGCCGCAATCAATCACTTTGCCTTGTTCCAGAACCACAATCGAATCAGCTTCCTTGATACTAGAAAGACGGTGCGCTATTACGAGTACGGTTTTTCCCTCTGATAATTTAGCCAGCGCCTTTTGCAGTAAATCTTCATTGTCGGCGTCAATGTAAGCCGTTGCCTCGTCAAGAATCACAACCGACGCATTTTTCAGAATTGCCCTTGCCAATGTGATTCTCTGTTTTTCGCCACCGCTCAACTTGGTTTCCTTGTCTATCACTGTGTCATAGCCCTTTGGAAGCCGCATAATAAAGTCGTGACATACGGCATCCTTTGCTGCCTGCATCATTTCTTCCTCCGTGGCCTCTGGGTTTCCCATCATAATGTTTTCCCGGATACTCTTTTTGAACAGGAACGTATTCTGGGTCACAAAGGAGATCTGGGACATCAGATCGGATAGCGGAATCTGGTTCAGCGGTACGCCTCCCAGGCAAATCTGTCCCTCGGTTATATCCCAAAACCGGCAGATCAGGCTGGCCGCTGTACTTTTACCGCTGCCGGAAACACCGACGAGCGCAGTTACTTTTCCGTCAGGAACAGTAAATGAGACATCTTTTAATACCGGCTGTCCTTCCCCATAGGAAAATGTAACGTGTTCAAACACAATCGTGTGGTCGGAAAGTTCTGCCTTCGAGGTCGTATCCGCCATTTCATCCAGCTTCAGAATTTCGTCTATCTTTTTTGCAACAGAAGCGTTCATGCCGATATAATCAAAGTTATTAGAAACAGTTTCCAACGGAATCAGCATGGCAAGCCCCATAAACAGATACATAATATAGCTGGCCGCTGTCACGCTGCCGGAGAGGTACATCAAACCGGCAAGTGGAAACAAGAACACAAGGTTGCTGTTTAAGTCGGCATGATTGAAAGCAACATATTTCAAGCAGCTTTGGAACCACTCTGTTACAACGGTGCTGTAAGTGCGGATGCTTTCTGACAGGCGGCCATAAGTGGATTCGTCGGCGGCAAATATCTTCAGTTCTTTCATACCGTTGACATATTCCACCGTCTTAACGCTGACGTCGGCAAACGCCTGATTAAATTCGTCCATTTTTTTCATCTGAACGATAATCATAAGAATACCGACAAGAATAAACAGAACGACCGGAATCAGCATGATACCGGCTACCCTAATGTCCAATATCGCCAGCAGGATTTCCATACATAGCGGTACAGCGAGACCAGAAATAATCTCTGGAATGTTATGGGCGTAAAATGTCTCCAACTGTTCCATATTGTCCATAATGATCGTTTTGACCTGCCCGGATGCCGTTGTTTTCACATAGCCCATTGGTAAACGGGCAATTTTACGGAACAGCTTTTTACGGGTTTCCCCCAAGGTCTGGTAGGCTACCTTGTGAGAGATTTTTGTGCCGGTTCCAAACAGCAGATGTTTCAAAATGATTGCTGCGGCAATCAGGCACACATATTGAAAAAGATTCTCTGTCCGTTCATTCAGAAAACAGGTCACAATGCCCCAAACGCCCAAATAGGGCAGGATGCCGCACAAAACAGACAGGACGCAGCAGATTACCGCGCCGATCAGGCGACGCTTATTTTTCTTATCAATTAGTCCAAACAGAGCTTTTACATCACTCATTACAATTCATCTCCTCCTTGCGGAATAGTGAAATTCCAAAATCTGTCCGATACTCCATTTTGCCAACTAGGTATAGCAATAGTTCCATGACTTTAATACGCATAAGGTAATTGCGGTACTGTTCCGGCAGCAAGAGCAGTTCGGTAAAAATATGCTCCACGCTTTTTGTCGCTGGTGCTATAAAACAGCCGCCCGCTGTAAAAAGCCCTTGAAAATCCATGTCCTCGTCAAACGCGATTGTCCCCAGCATGATATTCAGGCTGTTTATAATCTGTGGCAAATAAGCCACCACTGAAACACCAACAAAAGGGTTTTTCCCAAAATCACAGCTTTTCAGGTGGCTTGCACCATTGAAAACAGAAATATAATGGTCGCTCATAACCATCTCCGGCTGGTTGCTGAACAGCATATTCACTCGCCCATGAAAGCAATAGGTGACTTCAATAAAACGATCCTTACATTGGATGCTCTTTTGAATTGGAGTTGTGATATGAACATTGCTATAAACAATTTCAGCACCAGGCATCACTTCAAAGCTCTGCATGGTGCCTTTCCCAAATTTTGGAGAAATTGTATATATCTTTGAATCCTTTTCAACGGAACAGTTACCGATCAGCTCATGGAAGAACAGGAGGTCATTTTCCATTCTCCTCAAGGTTCTGCCTCCTTTCTGACCGCAAGAAAAAATCGTGTAGTCGATGCAGATTGTCGTAGGAAAGTGGGTAATCTTCCTGCTGTTTTCCGTTATCTAAATGAATCACTCTTGTACAGGCTGCCGCTAAAAATTCGTAATCATGGGTTACAACAAAAATTACCTTTCCCATTTTAGAAAGCGTTTGAAATAACCCTGCAACCTGAATCATGCTGTCATAATCAAGTCCGCTAGTCGGTTCATCAAAAATTAAAACATCCTTACGGCATACCATACTTACTGCCACGGCCGCACGCTGCTTCTGGCCCCCGGAAAGTGTATTGGGATGATGCGTACGGTACTCATAAATACCCAGCCGTTCCATTGCCTGTTTTGCTGCATCCAGATCAGGATGCTTAATTCCAAATACACATTCCTTTTCCAATGTATCGGCAAATAACTGATAGCTTACGTCCTGCATCACCATATAGGAATGTTTTAATCGGCTCTTTGCGTTCAGTTCTTTACCATCCCAAAGAATCTTTCCCGTACAGTTTGTGTGCAGACCGCATAGTGATCTGGAAAATGTAGATTTTCCGGCTCCATTATGGCCGATAATTCCTATGATTTCTCCCGGTGCCGCACTCAAATTCAAATCGTCCAGAACCAGCTTTTTCTTATAGAACAAGGATAAGTTCCTGACTTCCAAAATCGGCTTTTGAGAATTTTCAGCAAAGGCCCTTGGCTGTACCTTTGACAAATCTAAAGCGCGAAGTCCCATACTATGCCGCTGTTCTTCAGGAATAGAAAGAAACTGGCTTGGAGAAAACACAGCAGATATAGCCCCGTTTTCCATATACGCAATGCGGTCAACTAATTCCCTTAGATAATAAATCCTATGTTCTGCAATTAGAATGGTCTTGCCTTGTTTCTTTAGGAGTTCAAGTGTACGCCGCAAATCCTCAATAGCATCCATATCCAGATTGGACGATGGTTCATCTAACAAGTAAATACTCGGAGACATAGCATAGATGGACGCAAACGCCACCTTTTGTTTTTCACCGCCAGACAATTCAAATATGCTTCTCCCCGTCAGATGTACTATATCTAAATCCGCAACTGTCTTTGAAATGCGTTCTTTCATTTTTTCCCTTGGATAAGTCAGATTTTCCATTCCAAAGGAGATTTCACTGTCTGTATCTACATTAAAAAATTGAGAGCGTGGATTTTGGAATACAGACCCCACATACTCGGACACTTCATATATGGGATAATCCTGTATATTTTTACCGTCAACATAGGTTGTTCCGGTGACTTCTCCCGGATAAAAGTATGGAATCAGGCCATTCACAAGACGGGTCAATGTGGTTTTCCCACAGCCGCTTCGCCCACACAACAGCACACACTCGCCTTTGTTGATTGTCAAATCAACATCGCGCAGTCCGCCATTTTGTAATGATTCCTGATAGGTAAAAGAAACCTTGTCAAAACGGATCATTAGCCTGCACCCCCTTTCAATTTCAGCCAGATTGACACTGACATAAACAAAGTGCACAGGATAAAGCATACGGCATCCGCAACACTAAAGTGGATTTCCTGCAAGCAGGTTCGGGGCTTCGGATTTTCCAGCCCCCTTGTAACAGCCGCCGCCGACAATTCATCCGCCACTTTCAGTGCTGACATCATCATCGGAACATAGATACATTCCACTGTTCGGGCCGGATGGGTCAGCAGACTTTTGACGGTTGGAGCTACATCGCGCATCCGCATGGCGTCGCTGATATAGCCCCAATCCTCATGCACCATAGGAAAATAGCGGAGCATGACCGTCAGAGGAATAACCATTGCTTTTGGCATATGAATACGGTTCATGGCCGCCATAAATTCATTTACCCTTGTCGTGCTGACTAAAATACCTCCGAGCATGGCACAAGGAAAGATTTTACGGATAAATACGGTAAATGTTACAATCGCAATCTGCAAAGTCCCTGTCAAATAATTTGTTCCAATGATATGCAGAACAACCATTCCCGCATAGACAGCAGCCATTCTTACCGTAAACCGCTTTGCTCCTACAAGGATGCCGAGAATCACAACGCATACAACCAGCGCAATCTCATAGAGTAAAGAGGGCGCAAGGAACAACGCAACATTTCCGACGATCAACAGATATAGTTTTGTGCGAGGGTCTAAATGTAATGTGGCAAGTGTGTCTTTTGTTTGCAGTTGCATCTCCATTACACTACTCCGGCCTTTTCAAAATGCTTTTTCAATAGTTTCTGGCCTACAAGACCGCTGATAGCAGCACAGATCAACACGCCGATAATCATTGCCGGGAGCATCCAGTTTTGCGCGGTTGAAACCATTGTGTCCATATAGGTCTGTTCTGTTCCCTTTTCTACCAAATATTGCACATAGGCGTCGCGGTCAAACCAAAGCATACCGTAGGAGAAAACTGGGCTGAGAACAAAAATCATGTAGGACAACAGGTTACGCCCTTTGTTTCTAAAGTTCCCGGAACCGGCCAGCAGATCGGCCACAACGCCGAGAATACAATATGCCAAACACATAGACCAGTACATACCGAGTACGAACAGTACACCTCCTACCAAAATACCGGTGACAATGATTGGGCCATGCTTCGGCACCTTCGCCAGTATCAGCATATAAACCGGGCCGCACAGCAGCGCAATAGACAGCGGGCAAAGGAAAGTCAGTACAGGGAAGAACCCAAAGATAGCCTCGCCAATCATGGCGCATACCATGTACAAAGCAGCAAGGATGCCGGTGGTAATCAAATCACGCACAGACAGCCCTTTTTTCATTTGTTGTGAATTAGACATTTTCAACGTCCTCCTATTTATTATTTGCTGGCAGAAGCCTCATTGACCTACGCACAAAATCGTGATAGAATTGCTGTAATTAGAGTCAGCTAACCAGCCAGTAATGTCATTCTACTCAGTGATTTTTTGGGTGTCAAATCCGGCAAAAAAGGTCAAAACAGGAGTTAAAAGTGGAAAAACAACCGGATATATCAGTGCTTTTTGTGGTTTTGCTGACAGCCTTTGCGACATTTTGGAGCATAAAAAAAGATACTGCGGATTATTCCGACTACATAAGAAACGGGGGTGAGCAGGATGCAGACCGATTCTACACAGGCCGCGCACGAATTAGGGGATGCTTCTTTTTATCTGCATGATTATCATTTTCGACAGGATAATCATAATGGAATCTGCACCTTGCAGCCGCAAAACAGACAAGGCTATGGAAATATCTATCAGGTTCAACCGACAGATGGATTATTCCTGTCAACCGGAAGCTGGATACCATACGCCTCAATGGAACGCAAATATGAGATCAATCAAAAGCTGGTGAAAATTTATTATTTGGAATCCGGCGGTGTTACCCTGATCCAGAATGGGCGGAAAGCCCAACCTATCACAGAGGGAATCCACCTTTATCTAAATAAGCCGTCACAGGGGCGAGTATTATATCAACCCAATATACCAATCAGCTATGCGTCAGTTTTGCTGTTTGAAGATTACATAGAGAAAAATCTGCAAGACCGTTTTACCCCGGACGATTTTGACTATGCAGAGGTTTATGATTGGAAAGCTTTTGATTATAATACCCCGGAAATTGGAACCCTGTTTTTGCAGATACGGGATAAACTGATTGCTGGCGAAACCTCCCGTCTTTACTACGAAAGCAAAGTAGGTGAACTGCTTTCTATTGTGGCAGGCAACTTTCATAAACAGCGACAGGAGATAGCATCTAAACACCAGTCTCTTTCCAAACAAGAGAAAAAGGCGCTGGAATCTGTACGTCTGGCTATTGAACAGAATATTTTGAACCCGCCAGAACTCTCGCAGCTTTGCAAAATAGCAGCATTGGGACAAACTAAACTTCGAGAATCATTCAAAAAAATGTATGGTGTTCCTATTGGGACATACATTCGACAATCCAAAATGAAATATGCTTCACTGTTACTTAAAAAGAATGAATTATCAATTTCATCTATAGCCAAACATTTAGGGTATCAAAACGCAAGTAAATTTTCTAGCGCTTTTAAAAACTATTTTAATCAATCGCCTGAAATTTATCGAAAAAATAATTATAATATACGTAAAGATTAGAATCACTTGCCATTTTTTTAGAAATTTTTTAATTATATTATCACAAAAAAGAGGCGCTAAGTTTGCACCTCTTTTATTGTAAAATTCATACTCATTCTCTAATTTGTTTTTTTAAGGTAATCTAAACTATTGAAGACGCTCTAAAAATCAACATATTAATTTTCAAAGTATGCCGTATCCCATGATCGTTCCGTTATTGATATCATAGCTTCTCTTGTTCACGGCATCACTGGAGTTTCCCTCTACCGTATATACGGTACTTCCCTCAGTTTTCTCCACGATTCCCACATGGTCTGAGGTTCCGTCCCCGTTCCAGTCAAAGAAGATCAGGGTTCCGGGTGCTGGCGAGTATCCTCTGCTCTTCCATTTCCCCTTGCTCTGGAACCATGCGATTCCGTCATCGCACAGGGAGAACTTCGGCATCTTGCCGCTCTCGATCAGTCCTGCCTGATCCCCACACCAGCTGGCAAAGCAGGCACACCACGCCACATGGCTGTCAAATCCATACCATGACCAGAACTTCTGGCCTCCTTCATTTCCAAGCTGGGTAAGTGCCACGGATACGATCTGGCCGTTGCCTCCAAACAAGCCGGCAAACAATCCGCCGCTGGAATAATACCGCAGAACGTGAGGGACGTATTCTGGATCACCATAGGCACTCCAGCCATGCGAAGCAGCCTGCTCATTGGAAAACTGCAGGGCATTTTCTGCACTGTAGCCGCCATATTTCTGAATCGCCCACGTTATGTACCCGTTTCCGTAGTTATACCCTTGCAGGGACAGCTTCAGCTTGTCCATGTCCTGTGGGCTGGTGCATCCGGCTTCTCTTAGGCAGTCCGCATAATACTGGATTCCTACCTGTATGGAGTAGTCCGCATCCTGGATGGCATTCGGGCTGTTGGAATACCGGGTGTTGTATGGGCACTCACTGCTCTGCATGGGATCGGTCCCCCGGCCGCCAGATTCCTGCATCATGATTGCCTGTATCACGGAAACGTATTCGGGGATTCCATACTGGTTGGCGTATTTCTGGATGGTTGCCGTATAGGAAAGTACTTCCTGGCTGAGTGCTTCGTTGCTCTCTGAGTTTCCAGAGAATGCCGCACCGCCAATGATCCCGACCATGATAACCAGAAGCAGAACCATGACCGCTCCGGCTGCTCCCAGTGCAGCCATCATGGACTGCACGGTTTTCGCTGCCACTTCCACGGCGGCCCTAGCTGCCTTGAATGTATTCTCCCCTGCCCTTGCCGTTTTCTGTATCCGACGGATTCCATCAGAAGTCTGCAAGGCTGCTTTCTTCGCCGCCTGTTTCGCTGCCCTTCGTTCCATCTGCTTCTGCATCCGGGCTGTCAGGGCGTTGGAGCTGGCCGCACGGAGCTTCTGCTCTGGCTGGACGCTGATCTTCGCAGACTGGGGAGCCGTCTTGATGATACGCTTCTGTATGGTTTTCGGCTCCGGCTGTTTCCTTGGTTTTTCTTTAATCCGAATGGTTTCCGGCTGTTTCTGTCGGATGGCGGTCTGCCTTACTGTATCTTTTGCTTCCTTCTTCCGGCTCTGTTCTCGGATGGAGAGCTGCTTCATTTCTGCTATTTCCTGTCTGTTCTGGATTCTTGGTGTCTCCCTGGCAGCCCGGATCTTCTGCTCTTTCGTTTTGACGGCATCTGAAACCACCTTTTGCCGCTGGGCTTCCTGGATCTGTACTTCCCGGATCTGTGCTTCCTGAGCTTCCCGGCTGGCAGGATTGGCGGTCTGTGTGTCCCCTGTTCCTCTGGCGGTTTCTTTCTCCGCTTCTTTTTTGCCAGCGGCTCTCTGTTTGATCTTCTCGTAGGAAGTCTGTGCGGCTGTCTTTCCGGCTCTGGTTACAGTTCTGCCTGTCTTTCTTGCAGCCCATTCCTCTGCGGATGTGACTTTCCCACTGGCATATTCGGATGGGGACTGTTCTCCCATGTCATTGTCCCTGGCATTTGCGATGGTCTGGGATTTTTCCTTGCTCTCCAGTATGGCCGTCCGCATCAGCTCCTTGGGGATTCTGGAGGCAGGATTTTTGGTCTTTGGTTTTGTTGTAACTTCTTTGGTTTTGATATCCTTCATCTCTCACCTCCAGTCCCGGCTTGTCCCGCTCTTACGCTTCGCCCGGCTTGGTCGTCATCAGGCGGTACAGTTTTGTATTTCTTGGAAACGAATTTTCAAATGGCACCAGATTTCCGGAACAGCGGATCAGACCATGGCCGGCACCCACATTGGTGATGTAGGATAACTGGTTGTCTGAAATATTCAGAAGTGCCGCCAGCTCGTCCCGGTCGGTGGTGGCCTGATTCAAAAGGATCAGGAACTCACTGTTCGCCAGCATCAGGCGGGCGGTATCGGATTTCAGAAGTTCCTCTACGTTCTGGGTAAGCCCGGTGACAAATCCGGAATACTTACGGATACGCTTGTACAGGCGGTAGAAAAAGTCCGCACTGTATTCGTAGCGGAACAGCAGATAAAACTCATCCGCAAAGATCCATGTCGTTTTTCCCTTCTTCCAGTTCTGGATCACACGGTTGAAAATAGAATCCAATGTGACCAGCATGCCAAGGGGCATCAGCTGTTCGCCCAGCTCCCGAATATCATAGTCGATGATACGGCTCTTCGTGTTGACATTGGTTTCCTGGGCAAAGGTGTTCAGACTTCCGTTGATAAACAATTCCGAAGACAAGGCCAGTCCTCTGGCTTCTTCCTCCGGCTGGAGCATGAGCTGTCGGTACAGGTCTTTCAAAGTCGGCACCTGCCCTTTGTAACCGCCCCTCATATAATCCCGGTACACATCTGCGGTGCAGCGGTCGAGGATGGATTTCTCCTTTGCCGAAAGGTTTCCGGCTCCGACAAGCTGCTCAAACAAGGACAGGATAAATTCTGACTTCTCAATGAGCGGGTTGCGGTCATTGCCATAGGCGGAATCCATGTCCAGTGCATTCAGATGGGTATCCGAGGTTGCCGAGATCCGGATAACCTCTCCGTTTAAGGCTTCCACCAAAGAAGCAAACTCCGACTCTGGATCAAGGATGAGGATGTCATCTTCCGTGGAAAGGGCAAGGTCTACGATCTCTTCTTTTGCTGAGAAGCTCTTTCCCGAACCGCTGACACCCAGTCGGAAAGAGTTGCCATTTAACAGTTTCCTTCGGTCTGCCACCAGCATATTTTTGCTGACTGCATTCTGCCCATAATAGATGCCGCCCGGCTGCATGATCTCCTGCGTATGGAATGGAATCAATACGGCAGTGGACTCTGTGGTAAGGGTTCGCACGGCATCGATTTTCCGCAGGCCATACGGCAGGACGGTATTCAGTCCATCGACCTGTTGCCATTTCAGGGTTGCCATCTGGCAGAGGTGTTTTCTTGCAATGGAATACAGGGTTTCCGTATCAGAATCCAGTTGTTTCTTGCTTTCTGCCATATGTACCATTGTCAGGATACCGAACATCATCCTCTGGTCCCTGGTAGTCAGATCGTCCAGCATTTCCTTGGTCTCTTTTCTCTGCAGCTCCATGTCATAGGGAACTACGGCTGAAAAGTTATTGTTGGCATTCTGGCGTCTCTGCCAGTTGGTGACGTTTGTCTCCACGCCCAGCAGTCGGTTCTGGATCTCACGCACCGCTTCGTCTGTCGGTACGGGGATGATATCAATGGACAGCATCAGGTTCCTGCCAAGGCTGCACAGTTCGGAGATCATCTCATCCTTTACATAGCTGGCGTAATCTTCCATAAAAAGGACTCTGCCGTACTGCTCGCCCAGCTTGAAATGGTCGTTATGGAATTCCATCGTGTCCGGGCAGATCCAGTCTTTGAAGCTGTGTCCTTTTTTCGCAAAGGCTTTCATGTCAAATGGAAAACTCTGTGGAACGTCTGCCTTGAAAAAGTCCCGGAAGATCTGTAGCCTCTGCTCTGCATCCAGCTCTTCCCCAATAGAGGACAGCTTGGCCAGATGGGTGATGATGTCCGTTCCCACACGTGCGAAATAGGTTCTGGCTTCATCGATGTTTTTCTTGTGGACGCTGATGGTCAGATAGCGTTCCTGGTAGATACTGTTGTTGGTACCGGAGATCTTGGAAAGGAGCATGTCATTGTACTCTTTCCGGTACTCGTCCAGACCGTCCCCTTTCATCGGGATCAGCAGGGACTGCTCAAACTCTTCCTTGTTGATCTTACGATTGTTCAGGGTGATCTTCGCCGTACAGCCAGAATCCAGTGCATTTAAAAGTTCAGAGTAGTCCAGGAACATTTCCGTCTTGTCCGCTTTACTGGCAATGGAATAGTTGATATCCGTAAACCGGAATGTCCTGGAATACTTGCTCTCCACCTGAAAAATACCATCTGGCCAGATCTTGCGAATCGGGATGGCCTGCTGGACAGACTTCGGTACTTTAAATTTTTCCTTGTCCTGTTTCAGTGTCTGACTCAGGGTTTTAATCAAAGGCATCACCCCTTCCTCTTCGCTTCTTTGGTTTCTTCTGTTTCGTCCGCTTCTTTTCCAGAAGTTCCGCTCCGTTTTCCATCATTTTCTCACCCAGCCGCAGGCTCTCTTCCATGCAGGAAAAGTACAGGTTCTCCGACTTAAATACCAGCCGCTTCGGGTACAGCAGTTCGGATTTAATGACTACCCATGCAAACTGTTCTGCCGTCATGCCGTGGTAACGAAAAAAGCCGCAGGCTGCAAAGGGAGCCGCCCCAAGGATGCACAGCCATCCGGTTACCTGTTCCCCGGCATATTTCCGGGTGACAAAATAGATTCCAAGGGCTGCCAGGATCGCCAGTACCGAAAATAAGCACTGCCGGAAGCTTAAGCCCCAGAACATTGACTCCTGATAGTCTCGGATTTCTTTATTCATTTTCACTTCCATGTTGTTTTCTACCTTTCTCTCTGTGATTTGTTCTTTGGTTTCTGTTTTGGTGCATCCGCAATCTGGATGCCGTGGCTTTCCATAAATTCTCTGGTTCCCTGCGGATCATATTCTGCCAGTTTTTTCAGGTCAAAGGCGACCTTCTGAAAAGTGCAGTAACCGGAAGCTACAGTCTCCGGCAATACCCTGCCCAGCTTGTATTTCCGAATAAAACGCAGATGCTCTTTGCTGAAATTGTGGTCGATATAGGCTTCGTTCACACCGTTCAGAGGAGCATGGTGCAGGTTCACCGTAAGGTCGGAAAAAAGTTCCGGGTAGCCATACTCTGTCTGGTAGATCCCGACATACAGACGGTTCCTGTCCAGGTAACCGCTGACCCGTAAGAATACTTCCTCCGGCTGCGCTCCACTGTCATAGACTAATTTCTTTGGTTCTTCCATTTTCTTGCCTCCTATAATCCCATGATTTCTTTTACGATCCGGTCGGATGCCTTGACTGCCCCGACAAGTACAAGCAGGTTAAAGACCAGTTCCCCGACATAATTCCAGACAATGGTCACGGCGGACAGGCTGGTGTCCCCGATGGCCGGCGGACTTGCCGCAAATACCGAAAAGATGATGCAGGCCAGTGCGATGATGGCTCCTTCCAAACATACTCCGGCATAGGAACGGATAAAGTTCTTTCCTACAGACTGGGTTGGCTCCCCGGCAAAGGTTGCCAGCGGAATCGGTGCGATGGCCGTGTACATGTACAGCTTGAACATTCTTCCATATACGGTCAGGATCATTACAAAGGAAAGCACGGTAATTAGCAGACTGCCTAACAGGGTTACGATCCACAAAGGGATGGATTCCAGCATCCCGACCGCTTCGATCTTGTCCACGATCTCCGAGGGCAGTTCCGTTACGGTTCCCCCTGCCATCCCGGAGTGGGACATGATGTTTGTCACGGTGCCCTGCACAATGGAAAAGATCGCAGTCAGAAGCTCCATGCCGGACATAACGGCTCCCTGTGCCAGTGCAAAACGGATAAAGGCTTTCACTACGTGTTCCGGCTTTTTCATATCCGTGAAGCTCCCACAGGTTTTTACCAGCCCTGCCGCAAAGAACAGAACCAGCAGGCCGTACCCGATGGCTTTCAGTCCACCGTTGATGTTCATCATCACGCTCCAGATTGCCCCGCCCTTGAAATTCTCCGGGCTTTGCGTCAGCAGTGTCCAGATTTCAGCCAGCTTGTCGCTCCAGGTCTGCAAGGCAGAATTTAGATTCTGTACGATCCAGTTATCACTCAAACAGTTTCACCTCCCATCCTCAAAAGTGAGCAGGGAGCCGGCATTTCGCATGGCTCCCCTTCTGGACTCTTCTCCTATCCCATGATCAGGTCCAGGATCTCTTTTGCAAAGGTAATAATGATACCGCCTGCCAGTGTCAGAAATCCGTTTGCCCTCTGGCTTGGATCGTGGCTCTTTAAGGACAGACCGACCTGCACGATACCAAATCCCAGCAGGATCAGGCCAATGGCGCGGATCAGGGAAAAGATAAACGTAGACAGGTTATTGACTACGGTCAGCGGATCGCCTGCGGCATAAACGCAGGTCGCCCCAATGCAGATCGACAGTACCATGACTGCATACAGAGCAAACAGTTTCTTCTGCCCTCTCTTCATCTTCAGCGGTGCGGTCTCTTTCCTGATTTCTGTGTGTTTCTTATTTTTCAGTAAATTCATTGGCATTCCTCCCATCAAAAAAGCTCCCCGATGATGTCCTCATCCAGAAGCAGTTCGTAATCGTCATATCTTGTTTCGTCAAATGTAAAATCGTCATGCGCCAGCGGTGCTTTCGCATAATTGAACGGGCCGGCACCTCCGTCATCGGTATACCGGATGTTGGGATGCTTCATCAGGTCATACTTGGCATCCAGTATGGGCCGCTCCCCGCGGATAAACAGAAGTGCATTCTGGTTATCCAGCATACGGACTTCATCCGGCTGTAACAGCTCCCTTCCGCTCTGCTGGAAGTTGGTGGAGTAGCTGCCGGATTTTCCTTTGGTCTGCCCGTAGGTGTTGGTGTCTATGGTTTCTTTCCCCAGTAATTCTGATACATATTTGTGTGTCTCTTTTTCATTGCCGCCCAGGTACAAAAACTCATCGCAGTTGCCCACCAGACTTTCCCAGGAGTCCTTGAACAGAGCCTTTAGCTGGCTCATGTTCTGGATGATGATGCTGCAGTAAATGGAACGGGAACGGCAGGTTGCCAGGATCTTCTCAAACTCATTTGGCAGGGATACGTTTGGAAACTCATCCATGATGCAGTTGACCGGAACCGGGAGGGCACCGCCATGCACACGGTCTGCCATGTAATAAAGCGTCTGGAAAAGCTGGCTGTAGATCATGCCTACCAGATAATTCAAAGAGGTGTCTGCATCCGGGATACAGCAGAAAAGCGCAACTTTTCTTTCTCCCATGCTGGAAAGATCCAGTTCATCAGTATTGGTCAGCTTGGCGATCTGCGGCAGATTGAAGGCTGCCAGCCGGACACCTACACTGATCAGGATGGACTTGGCGGTCTTTCCTGCCGCCTGCTTGTAAATGTGATACTGCTTGACGGCAATGCTGTCCGGGTCCCGCATCTCCAGACGGTCAAACAAAATGTCCAGAGGGGACTCGTAGTCCTCGTCCTCTTCTTTTACCTGTGCCGAGCCTAACATCTCCATGATCATGGCGAAGTTCTGTTCTTCCGGCGGAGCTTCGTGGAGCAGATACAGCATCAGTGCCTGAAGCAGTGCGGTTTCGCTCTTCTCCCAGAAGGGATCAGAGGACTGGGAACCTTTGGGTGTGGTGTTTTGTATCAGATTGGAAATAAGACGGAGCACGTCTTTGTCATCGTGGACATACTCGAATGGATTGTAGCAAAAAGATGTGTCGGGATTGATGAGGTCAAAGACACGCACCTCATATCCTTGCTTTTCCAGCAGACCGCCTGTCTTTCGGAGCAGCTCGGCTTTCGGATCGGTGATGACCATCGAACAGCAGCACTGCATGATGTTTGGCAGGGCAAAGCCTCTGGATTTTCCTGCACCGGAGCCTCCCACTACGAGAATGTTGAGACATCTGCGGTGCTTGTGGGTGTCAAGGCTAATGCGGAAGTTTTGTGTCAGCAGGATGTTCTGGGAGTACGGCTTCTGGCTATATTTCTTACAGATCTGCCGGGCATTGCCCCATCTGGCAGAGCCATGTTCTTCCCCTCTGCGGTAGTTCTTCTGACTGGAATAAAAAATGCCGATCCCAGCTGCGTAAAGTAACGTGCAGACCAGCATCGACTTGATGGTATATTCCGTATAATGAAACTGGAAGGGATGGTTCAGCTTTTCTGTGAGAACCTCCATCAGCTCGAAAAGATTCCTGCCCGGCTGGATGGCATCCGCAAGCAGGATTGCTACCCACCAGATGACAGGCAGTCCGGCAAGCCAAATCATCCAGTCTGACTTCCGGCTGTTTGTTACCGGGATGGCTGCTGTTTGGGCCTCTCTGCTCTTGGCAGGTCCGTAATGTGGAAGCTGTCCACTCCCGGAACGAGGGCAAGGCTGCTTCCATTCTCCCAGTTTACGTGGATCTGCCCTGCATCGTCTACCATATCCACCTTACCTTTTAAGCCGGGTGGCATGTGGCTCTCCCCCTCCATGCTGTTAAGCGTGACCTCGGTTCCCGGCGGATATCTTCTCCGCATGGCTTCTATTCTTTCTTGTGTCATATTTCTGTATATTTGTACCACATCCTTTCTTCATCTTCCCCTTCCACGGTATGGGCGGTATCTGGATTTCATGATCTTTAACAGGACGCTGTCGATCCCATCGGAATAGCGTCCGTTTTTCAGGTATGTGTCCCGGAGCTGGTTTAAGGCTTCCACGGATTTGCTGTGTTCGGCTTCTGTCAGGTAGAGCTTTCCCTCTTCCTGCTCTGCCAGCTTCAGAACCAGATCCCGTGTGGTATCCACCGGAAGCCCCTGTTCTTTTTCCTGCCGGAACACTTCCCGGAGTGCATGGATCAGCATGTGGTTCATGATCCGGTCCATCTTTACATATCGCATTCTTGTCATAGGCGAGCCTCCTTATTTCCTCTTTTTTCTCAACCACAACATACCACACTTCCTCCCGGAAAGCTACTGCAAAAGAGCCGGAAAAGCCCCTTTTTATCAGCGTTCCGGAGACTTTTTACTCTTGGCAGGTTTCTCCGTTTTTTCCTCCGGGATGGCAAATTCATCGGTCATAAATTCCTGCTCGCTTTTGCCAAGGTTGCGGTCTACCTGCTTGCCAATGGAATAGGCTGCACTCTTTACATCCTGGATAAAGGAGCGGAGTTCTTTCGGATCTTTCTGTCCGAATGCCTGCATCTGGCATACCTTGTCAAAGGAAAAACCGGAGACATCCACGCCGTATTTCTGTGCTGTCACATACGCCGCACAATAGGCCTGTGCCGATACCCCTGCCCGGCTGTAGCTTCCATCGTGATGGTCAAGGGATGCACAGGCCAGCTCCCGGCTGATGGAATGGAACGTTGCATTTTCGCTCATGCCATTTCGGACATAGATCGTCCGCTTGTTCGGGATGTACTGTGCCTGTACCTTATCCGGCAGATTGTCTGCGATCTGAATCCGTACCTCGCTGTCGGTCAGCAGTGCTTCCATCAGCTGGTCCATCGGCTTTGGCTCTGCCTCTTCCGGCTGCTTGGTACGGATCTGGCTGATGTCATAGGCTTTCTGGATGGAGTACCCCTGCTGGATGACACCGTCCTTTTCATATTCCTGTCCGACAATGAAGTTGTATCCCTTGCTTCCGGTCTTGACTACCTTGCCTTCTTCCTTCCATTTTTCAAAGGTCTTGACCTGCCGGATCTCCGGATTCTGTGCATAAAGCAGGAACAGGTTGTCTGTCCTCTGCGGCTTGCACTGTCCCATAAAATCAAGGAATCCTTTTAAGGAGTCCCCATTCTGGAAGACCTCCTGTGCCTTTCCATCGATCATACCCCAGATTTCTTCCCTCTCCTGCTTTTTCTGTGCGGCATATTCTTCTTTCGATAACCGCTGGGCGGACTGCTCCTGCGAGTCCTGCCCTAAAAATTTTGTCAGGTCCATCTCCTACCTCGCTTTCACCTTTCGTTTATTTCTTGCTTTCTTCTGCGTTTTCCTTGGTCCACGGTTCTTTTCCCGGCTCCGCTTCTGGGATTCCTCTGCTTTTTCCCGTTTGATGTTCTCCAGCTCCCGGCGGACACTGGGACGCTCCTGTTCCCTCTGCCCTGCATCAGTCCCTTTTTCCTGCCCGGTAGAAATATTTCTGCTGTGCAAGGAAGAGCCGGACAGATTCTCTTCCCCCTCTTCCTGCACCGGGATAAAATTTTCCGGTTCGGAAAACTCCTTTTCGGGATGATTCTGGTTCTTTTCCTCTTCAGAAAAGTCCATGTCACCGACCTGGAATGCTTCGTCCAGATCGCTGATTTCAAACTGCACCTCGCCCTCCGGCATCTGCACAGTTTCCTGTACTGCTTCGGTTTCCGGTGCTTCCATTCCGGCGGTTACCTCATGGACAGCTTCCCCGACTTCGCTCCTTACAAAATCAAGGTTCATCTTATCCATGACACGGTTGACTTTGGCTGCATCATCGGCAAAGACCATGACCTCGCTCATCTCCGGGTTCTTTTTATCCCGGATGATCACATAGAGCAGTCCTCGTTTCCTGCCCTCACTGCAGAATTCACGCAGGCGGTCAGATGGCACAGTGAAGAACTTCAATGGCTTGTTCTCCTTTAACATCCGCACCATTCTGGTCTTGCCCCTCGTTTTCTTCTGGTCTTTTAATACGGCGGCAACAAATACCGCCAGATGCTTTGCCAGCGTACCCGAAAGCCTGAGCCCGTGGTCCACGCCGTCCAGGGAATACCGGACGATCTGGTCCGCCGCATCGCCTCCATAATTCATATCGTTCACCTGCTTTCTGTTTCCTTTTGTCTGGTTTTCTCCGTCTTATCTTCTTCCTGTTCTGCCTGTCTCTGGATCTGCTCTGCCAGACGCATCCGCTCTTCCATCTCTCTGGACTGCTGTTCGATCCGGATACAAATGCGGATATCCTTCCGAAGCGGCTTCAGTACTTTGTTGATCTGACCGATCCTGACACCGTCCGGTTCGCTCCGGTAGAGCCGCTTCCGTTCTTTCGTGAGTGCCTGCACCTGTTCTTCCAACGGGGTACGGTAGGCGAGCAGTTCTTCACGGGTGGTGATTTGATGCTTCTGGAGAAATTCCATCTGCTCGATCCTGGCATTCAGTTTCCGGATATCTGCCCGGAGCACCGGGGAGATCCTTTTCGGCTTCTGCTTTAGAACACCCATCTGATACAGATAGGAATAGTACAGGGCCTGTATCCCCTTTAGCTTCTTTTTCGGGGTTCGGGAAATTCCTTCTTTCCCAGCAGGTGTCCTGCTCTTTGGCTGTAAGATCCACTGCCGGATACTCTCTTCTGAGTAATGCTTCCCCAGGCTCCGCAGACGGATATACCGTTCCATCCCCGGTGCTTTTAATGCAATGTACTTCCGGTTCAGCTTCCACTGGTATCCCCTCTGCTTCATCTGGTCCAGAAACTGTTTCCATGTGAAGCTTTCTGCCACCGCATCCCGGATATCCAGACGGATCGAGGTTCTCCAGGTCGGCTTTCCGTCCTGTTCTGCCATCCACTGGGCATAGGACTTCCCTTTGCCGTTTTTCGGCTCGATGACAGATAAGCCGTATTTCAGGCATAAGGCATCCGAAGCTTTCCGCACATCCTCATAGTAACTCCTGCTGTTGCTGTGGTACTTTTTCCCATCTTCCATGCTAACGGAATTAAACACGATGTGGTTGTGGTAATGCTCCGTGTTCAGATGGGTGGTGATGACTGCTTCGTATTTTCTCTGAAGGAGCCTTTCTGCCAGCTCCATGCCGATCTGGTGTGCCAGTTCCGGGGTGACTTCCCCTTTGGCAAAGCTCTGCACCAGATGGTAGCCCTGTACCCCGTCCATCTTGTGGTATCGTTTCTTCGTAGCTACCATATCTTGATAGGCAGTCTCACAGACGCAGCCGATGGCATCCTCAAAAACGGAACGCTCCGTCTTGTCCCGATTCATGGCGTAATCGATGGCTTCTTCCAGAGAGCCGGCACTCTGCCCTTTCTTGGTGGTCTTATCCTTGTTTCGGATGTACGTGATGGAATTGTCCAGACGGCTGACCGGGATGATACTGGTGTATGCCATCGGCTACCATTCCTCTTTGACCAGCCTCCATGTCTCTTTCGTCATGCGGAGCATTTCCCGGATACTCTCTTCCCCGGCCATCCCACAGCCGTTGGCTACATGGGCAAGCTGATTGGCGTTGTTGCACAGACCGGATATTTTCCGCAAAAGCTCCGTATGATGCTCACAGGGTCTTGCCCGGACTTCGCCACCCATGACAATGGAACGGATGTATTCCTCACGGGACAGGCCGCTTTTTTCTACCTGCTCTTCCAGAAAACGCAGCTCTTTTGCATTGAGGCGGACTGGTATCACATGGTTCCTTTTTCTCATCTCTTCACCTGCTTTCCAACGGGTTATTGGTTGCGTCATTACATTTCACGATTTTTCCAGATCAGGAAACCTGCCAGGACGCCGATGGCTACCGCTGCAGCAATGATCTTTTTCTTCATATGGACCTCACCCCCTTTCCGATACCTGGCACAGCTCCATCGGGGCGAACATGATCCCTCTCTTTTCCATCTCTTTTGCGAATTCCAGGAGGTTCCATTTTTTCCCATCAATCATAGCAGAATCGGCATCCAGATAGTGGCAGGTGGATACGTTCCGCTCTCCATTTGGGGCATTCTGCACAAGGCTTTCCCCGTCTGCCAGACGGAACAGTTCCTCTCCCTGGCTGTTTACAAAACAGATGCACACGCCGTGGTCAATGATCTCCTTTGGTTTCATCCGGCACCGCTCCAATGCCTCATCCTCACGTTTTCCAGCTATGAAAAGACACATTGCAAAAACGCCCATTACTCCTCCAGTCATTGTGCCAAGTATAAATCCCAACATTTTTTCGTTCTCCTTTCGTCTGTTTACGGCTCGGTATGGGGGATTGGGGTTCTCCCCAAAGTGCGTTTGGATATCCAAACGCTATGCTTGCAAAACCAGTCGCATCCGGTTTCGTCCCCTCTGAACCAGTCGTTTTTCTGAATCATTCATTTTCCTTGATTTTGCTCAACCCATCCAGTGTGGTACAGATGATATGGAGTCTGTCAGCCATGCTGATCTCCGTGTTCATCGTCCCGGTGGTCTCTTTTCCGCAGACAACCACCATCCTGCACCGCCTTAATATCTGGTGGGACATTCTCCGCATGGCCTGCATATCCTCTGCATCCCCGTCATCAAGGAATGGGGAAAAGCTGTACTGCGGGCAGATCGGTACATATCCCAGTTCGTAGATCTTCCGGCAGTACCGCTGTACTTTGGTCTTTCCTTCTTCTGCAGAACAGCAGACATAAGCAAGTGCCTGTTCCAATACGACCATCTCCTTTCCTGGCCGGACAGGTTTCCTCTGCCCGGCGTTTTTCCAAAAAGAAACACCCACAAAGCATTCCGCTCTGTGGATGTCTTGTGGACATCTGGATTCTTTTCTTCTCTTTTTCAGATGTCTGCCAGACATCCGGCTACTGTGGTTCTTTGTTTTCCGCTTCTTCCCCAGCTTCCAGTGCAATGCGGACACGGTCGCTTCCCAGCTTATAATACGCATCGGTCACTTCAATGCCGACTGCCTGAAACCCCGACTCTGCCGCCGCAAGGATGGTAGTACCAGCTCCGGCAAACGGGTCTAAGATCAGGCCGCCCGGCTCACAGATCTGGATGACATCCTTCATCAGCTGGAGCGGCTTTTCTGTCACATGGATGCGGTTCTGGGGATTCCCATAACGGAACACACCCGGAAGGCAGGACACCGGGCGGTTGATCGGCATCGGTCCGTTGCTTCCCCATACAATATATTCTGCCTGCTGGCGGAATCTGCCTTTCTGCGGACGGGAGTTCCCCTTGTCCCAGACGGCAGTCCCTCTCCAGATCCACCCTGCCCACTGGAGGGCATCGGTGATGGACGGGTACTGTCTCCAGTCAATAAAGAGGCAGATCGGAGCCCCTCTCTTGCAGGCTTTCCGCACATCGTACAGCCATTCTGCCATCCAGTGGGTCCAGGAACGCTGGTCTTTATTATCCCCATCAAAATCCGGCAGGGCATTTTCTGCTTTCATGCTGCTGTACTTCTGGTTGGTAGTTCGGTTGCGTTCGTTCTGCTTGGTTCCCCCGGACGCATAGGGCGGATCGGTTATAACTGCATCAAAGATCCCCGGCTGGAATCCTTTGACCAGTTTTAAGGTATCTCCATGCAGGATACGCCAGTTCTCCCCTCCGGCAGACTCATCCGGCACACAGTCCGGTTTTAAAAGATCTTCAAGTTTCAGGGTATTTCCCATAGGCATCATCCTTTCGGTCGCTTATTTTCCAGATTTCTCTGGAAGTGCTTTTCTTTATGGAACTGCTCATCGGCAGGTATCCTCTTTTTTCAGTGTTTCTTTTCTTGGCGTTCTGGGCTGTTCACGGTGGTCCGACAGCTCGGTTTCCACGTATTCGCTGATGATTCCCAGCGCTTCATAGTAATTGCTGCTCTTGTGGACACGATCCGCCATTTCGTTGGCCTGTTCGGACATCCCAGCACGTCTAAGCAGTCTTGCGGCATCCCCAAGGATTGAGAAAATATTTCCGTCATGCCCTAAGAGCTTAAGTTCTGGACGGGACGGCTTTTGTTCCGGCTGCTTTTCCTGCACACCGTTTTCCGGTGCTTTCACCTGTATCTGGAAATCCGAGCCGGCACCAACATAGAAATGTAAGTATAATTCACCACCGTCTACCTTGATCTCCCGCTGTTCCAGACTTTCTCCCCAGCCATCGCTGTACTGCCCTCTCAGATACTGCCCCACCACACGGTATTCCTCTGGTGTCAGATTCTCCCGGAGTGTCAGGTTTGCACAGCCATATAAAACGCCCTCCTGTTCCTTTACCGCCATTGTAATGCGTTCCACTTTTTCCTTAATGTCCTTGTTTTGGTCAAAATAATCGATCAGGTTGCATGGCTGGTTGTCAGGCATACCGAGCCGATTGATCTCGTCAACCTTTTCTGCGATGGATGTCTGATACTGCACCAGGTCAGGTCCTTCCAATGGCTCCGCATCATCCAGATTCACAATATCTGAATAGTCCGGAATAAACTCTGCCATCAGAGGTGACAGCATTCCCACTTCTATTTTATCTTTCAAAGCATCACCTCGCTTCCCTATTCTGCCGTTTCTCCGGTGTACGGGCAGCCATTTTTGCCATGTCTGCCCAGTCTGCCCCTTCGATTTCCGGCAGGTTCTCGATGATCCGATAGCTTCCCTCGTAGGCTTTTCGGATATGTTCACACGCCCACCGTCCGGCAAAGTCATTGTCGGTACACACTTCGATCTCGGTGATCTCCGGGTGCTGGGACAGAAAATGTTCCAATGCCTGCGGCTTTTTCATGCTCCGCTGGCTCTGCCCTTCTTTTGGTGCGCTGATCCCGCCAAGCTCCAGACGGTACTTATCCCGGCTTCCTTGTCTCTGTTCCAATGTCATGTGGGCAAGCACATCCACACAGGCTTCATAAACAGCAACCCGTCTGCATCCCGATTTCGCCGGAACACAAAAAGCGTATGCCTTTTCACTTCCGGCCTGTTCCATCTTAAAAGACTTTCCGCTGGCATCGTAAATCCCACGCAGGAAAGCATATCTTGCCACCTGGTTTTCATCCCGTCCTATGAACACGGCATTGTGGTAGGGCAGACTCTCATATAAGATTCCCAAATGAACACACCGCTGTAAGACCTCGCCACTGATGCCCCGCTCTTTCAGATAGCGGAACACCCTGCGGCAGTCTGGGCTGGCCGTAGGCAGGACAAATGGCTTCTTTGGCTTTGCTTCCACTGGAGGAGGGATATAGGTGGGATACTCATCTTTCAGCATTTGCACTGCCTCCAGAAAAGAACACCCGTCTACATGAATCAGGAAATTTAAAGCACTGGTGCCCCCGATATCTCTGGATTTCCAGTGCCACTGGCTGGTCTGCTCGTTAATCTTAAAGCTGTCGTGGTCTGTCAGCTCCCATTCATTTCTGGCTGAAGATTTTTTCAGACGGTTTGGCTGATATTTCTTCAGGTATTCAATGGCGGTGATCTCCCTTGCACGTTTGATTTCTTCTTCCGGAATCCACGGCATTACATCACGGTATCCCGGAGCTGCTCTGCCTTATCCGTTTTCTCCCACGGGAATTCCTTTCTTCCAAAATGCCCGAACACCGCACTCTGTCGGTAGATTGGCCGCTTCAGGTGCAGGGTGTCACAGATCTGGCTTGGGGTAAGCCCGAACACCAGAGGGATCGCTGCGGCGAGGCAGTCATCCGCACAGATCTTTCCCGTTCCAAAGGTATCCACCTGCACCATGACTGGCTGGGCAACCCCAATGGCATAGGCAAGGGACACCTGGCATCGGCTGGCAAGTCCGGCAGCTACCATGTTTTTGGCGATGTAACGGGCCATGTATGCCCCGGAACGGTCAACTTTGGAACAATCCTTCCCGGAGAATGCACCGCCGCCATGCGGTACCAGGCTGCCGTAGGTATCCACCATTAGTTTCCTTCCGGTCAGTCCGGTGTCTGCATCCAGACCTCCGCACACAAATCTGCCCGATGGGTTAATCAGGATCTTGGTATCCTCATCCGGTGGCAGCATACGGAGTGCCGGGCGTAACACTTTCTCCCGGATCTCATGCTCCAGCTTCCGAAGGGATTTTTCCTTTTCATGCTGGCAGGACACAATGACGGTATCCAGCCGGGCAGGTCTGTCATCTTCATACTCCACGGTCACCTGCGCCTTTCCATCTGGCAAGATTCCCGTGATATATCCGCTTCTACGGCTTGCAGACAGTTCCCTTACAATGCGGTTCGCCAGAACCACTGGCATCGGCATAAGCTGCGGTGTCTCATCGCAGGCGTAGCCAATCATGATGCCCTGATCCCCGGCACCGCTGGCAAGTCCGCTCTGAACAGAAACAGTCCCTGCCCTTCGTTCTCTGGATCTCTCCACTGCCCCGGCGATATCCGGACTCTGTTTGTGGATGAGGGCATCCATGTGGATTTCCTCTGCTTCATAGCCTGCACTCTCCAGCACCTTTTTGATGATTTCAAACACCTGTGGCTCAAATCGGCTGGTGATCTCTCCTGCTACAATGATGTTCCTTTTGGTCGCCAGCACCTCGCAGGCCACTCTGGAATTTTCGTCCTCTTTCAGACACGCGTCCAGAATGCTGTCTGCGATCAGGTCGCAGAGCTTATCCGGATGTCCTTCTGTTACGGATTCTGCTGTATAAAATCGTTTCATAATCGTTACCATCCTTTCCAAGTAAATAATAACGGCAGGAAACGCTCCTTTCTGGAACACTTTCTGCCGGATCTGGGTTATAAGTTGTCTCACATTCTGCACTTTTCTGGTACTTTCAGACACTTTTTTCAACCTAAATACTACCAATGCACACCCTTCATAATCCCCCTGTTTTGAACACATCCCTGCCCGTGCGGTCATTATTTGTCTCATTTTCTGCACTTTTCGGGTACTTACGAACACTTCTGACTCCACACTGCCCCGGAAACCGGCACCGCCAGGACGATGTTCCTGGCACCGCTCCATTCATATGAACACGTGACGAGCGTCAAAACCTTATCGTATATACACTTCAGGTAATCATCCCCGGTTTCGAACACTTCCCTCTGCTTAGCTGCTTTTAAATATTCCTGCACTGCCTCCGCATCTGCGAGTTTCTGCTGGAATGGGAACAAATTCCTGTCTGCTTTCAGCACCGTGACAATTCGGTATTCCTGAATGCTATCCTCTGTCTGAAGATAAGCAAAGGGATGCTCCTGATAGTACGTTTCATCTGCATATAAGTCCAGATTTCCGAACATTGCCCCACTGTTCATGTTGTGACCGTAAATGATAAGGTTCCGACTTTCAGACACTTTACAGTCTGCCTGTAAAAACAGGCTTCCGTTGATGTCATATTCCTTTTTGTAATTCCGTTTCAGGTAAAACTCCCCATTCTCCTGTTCGGACTGAAGCACCGGGTAATCAATCCCGGTATCCGGTATTGTCAGCCATCCCTGCACATCCGGGTATTGTTCCCGAAGAGAAACAAGGTCTACCGCAGCCACCGGGCATTTTCTTCCAGCTGGTTGGTCTTTCTTTTCAGAGCCTGAGGCTCCCGGAGCTTCCGGCTCCGGGAAATTCCCTTTCAGCTCTGCCATCAGCTTTTTGTTCTCCATTGGAAGATATACCATGTGGTAAATCAGAAACCCGGCACTTGTCAGCGTCACTGCAAGGCAGATGATCTTGAAAAACCTCTGTAAGATTCCTGTCTTTGGTTTTTTCTTCATCGTTCCTGTCCGGCTTTTCTCTGCTTCTTTGGCTGACTCTTCTGCGTCTTTCCCGGCACAGGCGGTTTCCTTGCTGCTTTCAGGATCGGCTCTGTCGGGATTTGGTTCTGTCTGCAGCCCTTTAAGATCCCAGTCAGGTACGACCGTCCGGGCGGATTAAAGTTCTGCATGTAATCTTTTGTCATGATATAGACAATGGCTTTGATCTCTCTTCCATCTTTGTTCTTGACAGTGATCTCCTGCTTGTCGTAAAAATCAGGATAGCCTTCATAAAGATCCAGGCTCTTTTCACAGTCCCCGGTCAGTGACCAGAGGACGCCGTCCACATGGCTTCCCTCTTCCGGGAAGATGGTGGCAAGGCCGCTTCCTGCGGCTGCAAAGGTCAGCCGATACCCCTCCAGGCGGACGATTTCTACCACCTCCGCCTTTGGGCACCGATATGCCATCTGGTCCAGATCCATGTTGCTTCCATACGCAAAATATAATTGTTTCAGCCTATCTGCCCCCTTTTTTCTTCTTTCTTCTGGATGCCACACCCATGCCGATCAGACCGCCTGCGGAAAGAATCAGGCACAGGGCCGGAATCCAGAGGTTGGTGTCATCGCCTGTTTTCGGGTTGCTTACAAACGGGGTATCCTCCGGCAGCTTCTCGTTCGTCACTTTCTGGATGACTTCGATCACTGGAGTTTTGTCATCTACATAGGTAAATGTCACCTCATGTTTGGTCTCATCCAGCTGATAGCCCTCCGGTGCTTTGGTCTCAACCAGATAATAGGTGGCTGCCTTATCAAATTTGCCGTCCTTATAAGTTCCGATTGCAAGCAGTCCGCTGGTTGCATGGCCGTTTTCATCAGTGGTCAGGGTTTCTACCACTTTGCCATCCGCATCCCTCAGTTCAAATTCTGCATCTTTCAGTGCTGCTCCGGCATCCTTATCTGTTTTCTCAATGATCAGGCGTCCCTTTGCGGTGTCATCTTTCATGGCTACCTTCTGGATCTCTGCGGTATCTGCCACCTCGAAGGTGATCTCCTCTGCAACGACATAACCGTTTGGAGCCTGCTCTTCTTTCAGGGTGTATTTACCAATCGGAAGTTTTTCGATATAATGCGGCTCTTTACCGGAAGTCCAGGTTTCTACGATGTTGCCATTTTCATCTGTGATGGTCAGTTTGGCTCCTTCGATCTCATTATCTCCGGTAATATCCGTTTTGCTGATCTTCACTTTGGTCACGTCATCTTCCATTACCTGTTTCTGGATCTCCGCAGTATTCTCTACGGTGAATGTGATGCTTTCCGCAGTGGCATATCCATCGGCCGGCTTGTTTTCTGTCAGGGTGTAAGATTTTCCTACAACCAGTTCTTTGATGATGTGCGGCTCCTTGGTGGATGTCCATTCCTCAACAACAGCCCCGTTTTCATCCGTCAGCTGTAATCTGGCTCCCGGCAGTTCCTCGCCCGTGGTCAGATCGGTTTTGGAAAGCTCCACGGTTGTCGGCTCATCTTCAAATACAAATTCATAGGATGCTTCTGCTTCTTTATCCCCCTGGTACTCAAAAACAAATTCCTGCTCTTCTCCGGTGGTGACAAATCCATCCGGTGCATACAGCTCCTTCACATAATAGGTTCCGTCGATCGGCAGGTCTGCAATAAAGGAAATCTTTCCATCTGCATCTGTTGTTTTTAACTCGATCAGGGTATCTGCTTCCATCAGCACCTTTCCAGATGCGGACAGGATGTCGTTTCTGGTGTACAGTCCAAAGATGCCGCCTTTTAATACACGGTCGGTATCCTTTTCTTTCTTCAGGACGTTCACTTTTACTTTCTGACGGTTGTTCTGCCAGTCCTCATCGTATACGACAACCGGGGTATCCTGGTCACGGTAGGAAAGATCTACATATCGTGGTTCTTCATCCAGCACATAACCATATGCTGTGCCCACCTCTTTGACATAGTATTTTCCAACCGGAAGGTCAGATACTTCTGCAACACCGTTTGCATCAGTAGTCACGGTTGCCACCAGCTCGTCCTTAGCATAATAATCCGGACTTACACCATCGGCTGCTTTGATATCCTCTGCAGCGTAAATCTCAAAGGTAACGTCTGACAGGCTTCCTGTGATGTACTCAAACAGATGCTCTACAACGCCTTTGACATTGTCCAGCAGGGTGATCTTATCAAGGAATTCACCCTTCTTGTTTACGATCAGCAGGGCTTTCGGCACATCGTCTTTCATTTCCACTTTCTGTACTTTTGCGGTATCCTGAACGGTGAATTCCACATCCGTGGTCTTTAAATAACCAAGCGGTGCAAGAGATTCACGGAGGGTATAAGTTTTTCCAACGGTCAGGTATTTGATCACATGAGGCTCATCCTTTACGGAAGTCCAGCTGTCGATCACATTTCCATCCTTGTCCAGAACAGAAAGGGATGCCCCGTTCAGCTCTACGCCTGTGGTCAGGTCGGATTTTGTCACCTCGATGGTGGTCGGCTGGTTCTTCTTCACAGATTTCAGCTTGATGGTCGGAATGTCCTGCCCCTGATAGGTGGCATCAAATTCCAGTATCTCGTCAGAAGATACAAAACCATCCGGTGCAGAAATTTCTTTCACATAATAAGTTCCAAGCGGCAGGTCCAGGGTGAAGTGTGCCTGTCCTTTTTCATCGCTTGTGATCTCCTGTAATAAGGTATCTGCTTTCACAATAATCTTGTCACCGGATTTGATCTCATTCTTATTGTAAAGACCGAATGTAGCTCCAGCTACCGTGCTTCCTGTTTCTGCATCCTGTTTTTCCACGGTGATGCTTACTTTCTGGCGTTCATTGGTAAAAGTCACTTCTTCGTCTACGACTGGGGTATCCTGTCCGGCATAGGTAAAAGTTACTTCTTCGCCTTTGGCATTCCAGGTGTAGCCCTCCGGCGTTTTTTTCTCTTCTACACGGTATTTGCCGAGCGGAAGGTTCTCTACTACGGCACTTCCGGTTTCATCGGTTGTCACCGTTGCCACCAGTGTGTCTTTGGCATATTCCAGATAACGGTTGCCGTTCTCATCTTTCTGATGGTCTGCGGTATAGATATCTTCTGCGGCATAAACCTCAAACACGGCTCCTGCAAGGCTGGCTTCCTCATAGGTGAAATCCTTGTCAAAACCTTTGACTACTTCTCCTTCCTTGTGGATGGTCAGTCTGCCTTTTGCCGGGTGGTTCTCGAATTCCACCTCGATGATCAGGTCACCGCTGACCGGATCTTCCTGGTATGCAGTATCACTGTCTACCTTGATTTCCACGGTATTGGCACTGTGGGTGTATCCATCCGGTGCAGTCACTTCTTCGATGCGGTAATTTCCACAAGCCAGATTCTGTGGCAGGATCAGGTATCCATTCTCATCCGTAAAATAAGATTTATGTACCGTAGTAGATGGGTAGGTGGTCACCTGTTCCACATATTTCTTGTTATCCAGATCGTATACTTTAAACTCGGTATTCGGAACCAGGACAGATTTCTTTGTCTCGTCATCTTTTTTGACGATCTTTAATTTTGCTTCAAACTCTTCGTCCAGAAGCACACGCCATACCTGCGGCTGATCCGGATTGTTTTCCGAGATCACAACCTTAAAGTCATCGACTGGTTTGAAGTTGTGCGGTGTGGTGGTCTCCCTTACAATGTAGGTTCCGTATGCAAGCGGAATGGAGCATGCATATCCACGCTCATCCGTGAACATTTCTGTCTGTCCGTCTGCGGTCAGTACAACCGGAGTTGCAGATGCAAAGTCATAGGAACCGTCCTTATTTTTCTTCAGGCTGCTCTCCAGATATGCACTGAATCCCACACCTTTTAACAGATCGGCATCGGTCTTACCATTGTTGGCTGCTTTAATGACCTGGAACGGCTGTTTGATCACATCTTCCAGAGAAGTTGCGGTACGTTCTACCGTCTGAACCAGATCTCCCTCGTCATTACACTCCAGATCATGTTCTTCCGGGTCTGCCAGATATCCAACAGGCGGCGTCAATTCTTTCACGTAATACTTTCCGAGATAGAGGTCTGCGATTTCTGCATTTCCCTCGGCATCCGTAGTCAGGGTTGCAATCTGCGTTCCTGCCGGGTAAAGGACACCTGTCTGTCCATCCGGATGAACGATATCCTCACGGGCATACAGTCCGTAAACCGCACCCTCAAGGGTTGCATCTCCCTGTGCGGTCTTTCCGGTTTCGGAATCCTCTTTTACCAGTTTGATCTTCGCATTGACACGCTCGTTCTGGAACGTGTGGCTGAAAGAAACGGTTGCCTCTTTGTCTGTGGTGTACTGGAACGTAAAAGAGTACACATCCTCACTGTTTCTGGTATATCCGGCCGGTGCAGAAACCTCTTTCATGTAGTAGCTGTTAGCGATCGGCAGGTCTGCCTGATATACGGCTTTTCCGTCTGTTCCGGTCACTGCCTTCTCAATGAGGGTATCTTTTTTGACCACAACGGTTCCGTCCGCTGCTTTGATGTCGTTTCCGGCATACAGGCCATAAGTGCCGCCCGGAAGGTATTTCCTGGTTTCCTTATCCTGTTTGTATACGCTTACGCTTGCTTTTTGGCGGTCATTTTTGAATGTCACGCTTCCCATGACCTTCTCCACATTGCTTCCGGCATAGGAAAGGGTGATTTCCTGGCTTTCGCCTGTGCATACCAGATTTTGTGGTGCCTGCATTTCTTTTACCACATATTTTCCCAGATATAGATTATCCAGTGTGACACTTCCGTCATCCCCGGTAGTAAGTCCGGCTTTGACCAGTGCGTCTTTTTTATAAATGACGGTTCCGTCTGCGGATACAATATCCGCTGCGGCATAAACATTGTAAACCGCACTCTTCTGTTTCTGCTCGGTATAAACAAAGGAAACACCATCATCAGTTACCTTTGCTCCGGTCAGGACTTCTCCTAATTTATACACAGTCAGGCTTGCCATCTGCTCTGTATCGGTAACGGTTTGTTTTACAGTATCTCCGATGACCAGTTTCACATCGTAGGCTTTGGTATCCAGCAGATATCCGTTTGGTACGGAGATCTCTTTCAGGTATACGGTATCCTGTGTTTTGGTGATCGTAACGCTGGAAGCTCCGTTGGCATCTGTGGCCGGCATCTTTGTGATCAAGTTCTTTCCATCCTTGTCACTGTAAACGCCATAAACTGCACCTGCGATGGCTTTGTTGCTCTTGCGGTCCTTCTTTACGATCTCCAGAGTTGCCTGTTTTACCCATGACACTTTAAAATCTACATACTTCTCATCGGTCACGCCCTCGCCAAATACCAGGGCAAGGTCCTGTGTCTCGCTTCCGGTTGTGATCTTGTAAGCGGAATAGTCTTTGATGATGCTTCCCTTCATGGTAACAGACCATTCCCCTTTGACATCCACTGCCTGTGTCAGCGGTGCAGATAAGTAGAATTTGGTACCGCCGCAGATCTCCACGGATGCACCTGCACTGCTTGTTTTTCCCGTTGTCACATTATGCAGTTTGACACCGGACGGCAGCTTCATGGTGATGGTCTGCAGTTCGGATGCCTTGAAGGTGATCTCTTCTGTTCTCTGGCTGTTGCCGCTGATATATGCGGTAACATTTGCATTGGAGAAACTCATGTCCACTTCCGGTATCTCCGGCTGGCTCATGCAATAATTGTAGAGTTCCATTGCCAGAGCCTGTCCGGTTGCATTCGTACCGGAAAAAGCGTCACTACTGTTATTGGCATAAGACGCAGCCAGATGGACAATGATAAACTGTTTTCCAGCGGAAAAATCAGGATGTTTCTCTGAGAAAAATCCATTTTCGCCGGATGCTTTTGTGCCGTAGTAGCATACTTTTGCCAGTGCTTTGCTGTCACCTAGTTTGGTGATCTTATAGACACCATCCCCAGGTCCTGCCTTGGACGGCTGCACACAGTAGGCAGTTGCAGACACGTTTCCAAATTTTACGGTATATTTATAAGTTACATAGGAACCCAGACCGTAGTCTGCATAATAGTATGCAGCCCCTCTTGTCACATCTACGTCCTGTGTTACTCTTGTACTGGTATTGACTGCGGTGAATGAAACGGTTTCCCCATCTTCCATTGCCATCAGGTCAATATCCTGTTCCCCTGCCTGCTCCAGAACATCGCTGAGTGTCAGCCCGGATTCTTCATCGGTTGTATTTTCCGTTTCGGATTCCTCTAATGCAGCATCAAACTCGGATTCGGAAAGTCCGTCCTGAAATTCGGGTTCTGTTTCTTCCGGTTCTTCTGTTTCAGATTCAGCTGTCTCCGGCTCAACAATTTCTGTCTCTACAGGCACTGTCTCAGTTTCTTCCTGCGAGGCAGCTTCCTCATCATCAGAACCTGTATCCTCTTCGGTAACTGCCTGTTCTGTCTGCGGTTCACTCTGAGCTGCTGTCACAGGCTCTTTTACGATCAGGTTTCTCCCAATCTGATAAACCGGGTGGTTCTGGTTGACTGGCTCCACATAATAAACGGCATGGTAAGTGTCTGCATGGCTGGTGCTGAAGTTCTCCCCGGCGTCATTCTCTGCTTTCTGGAATGTCACTTTGACTTTGCTTTCGTCCTTGATTTCCAAATTTGTAAAATCCGTGGAAACATCAAAGTCCTGTCCGACTTCCAGCTCCAGATCGGTGGCTTTTACCACTTCCTCTTCATCCAGCTGATCTTTTACGGATTCATACGCTGGCGGTTCCGCCGCTTTCGGCTCTTCCGAAGCATACACCGTCAGCGGTGAAATGAACGTGGATAAGATGGTGACTGCCGCCATCACCCCTGAAAGAATTCGCCTGAATCGATATTTACTCTTCATGTTTTCTACCTCTTTCTTCTTTTTCTTCATTTTGCATAAGAACAGCCGGATGTTTCCACCCGGCCTGTCTGTTCTCATTATTCTGTTATCTCGCATCATCTGTCCGTCCTGGCTTCTGCAGACAGGCATAGGTACTTTTGTCATACCGCCATGCCTTATCCCCGTCCAGATTGGCAAGCAGATGCTTCCGCACATTTTTGTATTCGTCCCCGATCAATCCGAGGCGGAGCAGAAAGGTGCGGAACGTAAATGCCGGGTTATCCCCGATCTCCGTCTTTTTTGCATGGGTACAGGACTGGTTGACCGCCTGTGCGGATATGGCAAGTGCCAGCGTAATGTTTGACCGGACTTTTCCTGCATGGAGGGTGCTTTCAAAACAACGCCATTCCAGTGTTCCCTTGGAAAAAACAGCATGTAGGTTTAAGGCATAATACCTTGTCCAGTTGTAATGCTCGGAGCTTCCGTCATTTCCCTCATACCATGCCCTTTTGAATTTTTCCATCGTGATGGTGCTGTTTGGCATCCGGCGGATCTTCTCCAATACCATAGGACGGACTTTCTGACAATACTCATCTTCCCTTCTCGTCTGTACATTTAAGGCTTTGAACAGAATATCCTCTTTGCAGTACATGATCGTCAGTGCATTTTTCAGACTCCTTGGTGTATGATTGGATGCGTCCACATGGACATGCATGCCACAGGATGAATTGACAAAAGCACCTGCGTTTTTGACACACCGCACCACTTCCTGGAGTTTCCCCATTTCCGAATATTCCAATTTCGGGGATACCATTTCTGTCGAATAATCTCCATCGGCATCTATTACAGTACCATTTGCCAGCCTTTCACAGTCGATACTGCTGTCTCTTGAAAATTTCCACGTTTTTCCATCTGAATCTTTTACACACCAGGAATCGTAAGAACGGATATGATATGGCTCTGTTCCGAACATTCTTCCAACAGCGGCAGCCGCATCATAGCGGCTGATACCTGTCATCTCAATCTCTGTACCAAAATACTGGTCTTTTAGGTCGATCTGCCTCACCCACCCTTCACTTCTGGAACAGGTGAGCCGCTTCGGATCTCTTCATCCACTGCTTTCAAATTTCTGCCTATTGCTTCAATGACATTGACGGTGACACCATTACCGGCCTGTTTATAAAGCTGGTTATCCGATGTTTCTTTTTCCATTTTGGATATCTGATCGTCCCGGTATCCCTGCAGCCGCAGACACTCCCTTGGCGTCAGCCTGCGGATTCTGCCGTGGTAGACCACTCCATGACGGTCAGTTGCCGTAATGGTGAACATCGGCTCTTCCGGTTCTTTCATCCTTCTTCCATGCTGGCGTACGTTTTCCCTGGCCGGTGTCATCACTGCCCTTGGCGGTTCTTCCACCAGCACCCCGGAGCTTTCGCCCCTGTGGTTATGGATGCTGGAATCCTGTCTGGTATTCAGACATCTTGCAACCTCTGTCACCAGCGGCGGAGGGGAAATATCTACAAAATGCAGTGTCCCCTGCTGGTTTCCGGTCGTCAGAGTATGGGCAATCTCATGCCCAACTCTTCCCCTGCGGCTGTTGATCCCCGGATAGCCGAGGTCAATGCTGTCTCCCTCGTAGGCCATCTTGTACCCTTTTCGGGTGTTTTCCTTGATTGGAATACCAACTTCGTATAATCCGGTCTTGCCACCCATACCACCAGCCCCGCTAGTCAGCGTACAGCTCAGTCCTTCTTCTGCGTAAACTCTTTCTCCCTGTTTGCCAGCATGGACTTGTATAAGAGCTGTTCCATTTGCTTTTGGGAAAGGTAATATTTTTCCGGCACATCTTCCATCAAGATATCCGACAATATACACCCGCTTCCTTGACTGGGGGACTCCGAAATCCTTGCTGTTAAGCACCTTCCATTCGACATGGTACCCCAGTTCAGATAGCGTACTGAGGATGGTGTAAAACGTCCGCCCTTTGTCATGCGAAAGCAGACCGGGTACGTTTTCAAGGAGAAAATACGCAGGTCGTTTGTCTGCAACCAGTCTGGCAACTTCAAAGAAAAGGGTTCCTCTTGCATCGGCAAATCCTTCCCTTCGTCCAGCGATAGAGAATGCCTGGCAAGGAAATCCCGCGCATAAAAGATCAAAGTCCGGCATTCGTTCTGTTTCAATATTTCTTGCATCATTGCAGAACCACTCTCCTTCCGTATCAAACAGCACCCGGTAGTTGTGGTCTGCATATGCATCTGCTTCACAGTGTCCGACACAGGTGAAGCCCCCTGCCCTGTGCAGCCCTTCTCGGAATCCTCCGATTCCACTGAACAGGTCAAAAAATCGAATTGTTCCGGCTATCAGCCTCCCTTCGCTGCGAAAAAAACAGTGCAGATTTCTCTGCACCGTTTCCGTCTCTTGGTTTCTGTTTTGTGATATCTATTCTTCTGATTCCGCTTCCTCTGGCTCAGATTCTTCTGCTTCTTCGGTTTCCAGTTCTGTTGGCTCTGCTTCCGCTGGCTCTTCGTTTTCTGGCTCTGTCGGCTCTTCATCTGCTTCAGCTTCGTCCGGTTCTGTCATTTCTCCGTCTGTTTCAGCTTCCAGTGCTTCTGTCTCAGGCTCTTCTGCTTCAGGTTCTACTGACTCTTCATCCGGTTCTGATTTCGCAGTCTCAGGATCTTCCATTTCTGTTTCTTCGGCTTCCTCTGACTCTGCTTTCCATTTGGCTTCTTCTTTTTCGATTGCATCTTCGATAAGCCCGATTAAGAAGTCTTTCTGTTTCATGCCATTCCTGGCGAGGACTGCTTTCAGTCTGTAAAATAAATCCTCGGTTACCTGTACTGCTACTGTTCTTAAATCTGCCATGTTCGTCTTTTCTCCTTTTCTTGTCATGTGTTCTTCGATTACCATTTCAAGGTATTTTGGTATGCTGATTCCTAACTCTTCGACTTCCAGTTTTAGCTTTTCATGCAGCTCTACCGGGATTTTTCCGCATATGTTTTTCATCTCCATTGTGTTCGTTCTCCTTTCTTTTTTCTACATACAACATACCCTAAAACGTGACAGAAAGCTATTCACAATACCCAACGAATATGAGGCTCTCAAAAGCTCCCAAAGGATGCAGATCCAATAACATTCAATAGGCATCACCCCTTTCAAAAATCCGTGATTTATACTAATTTGACTGCTTGAAATTTGGCTATTTTATCACCAGGAAAGACTTGACTTTTTCAGAATGCATCCTCAAGCCCGGAGAGAAAATCCAGCATCTGGGACGGGATTTCTTCCTTTTTTGAAACACTCTCCCCGAAGCCAGAAATGGAAACACCTGCCAGTTCTTCCCGGATTGCCTGCCGGATGCTTTTCTCCAGCTGGTTGTTTTCCTGATCTTTTAAGATCACCTGAACCAGATAGCTGCTCTTCTGTCCATCTGGAACACTTTGCAGGATCTCCCATGCCTTTTTGTGATCTGGGTTATCAAGGTTCAGGCGGAACGAGAAAACGGGTCTCTTTACTTCGCGCACATCTGCCCCACAATCCGCTCATAGCCGGAAGCATTGGCGTGTACGTCTGTCAGGTAAATCTGCCGACACAGCCCGTCCTGCGGTGTCACGTGCCGTTTCAGAATGCTGGCTCCGCCGCCCATGATCACGGACGGAATTGCCTTCAGATCGAACCCGGCTTCCATAATTGCAGACAGTATTTTCTCCGTGTAGAGCCTTCCCTGCCGGACAATGATTTCTTTTGCGGCCGGGTCCATGCTGCAGCTCTGGCCGTTCAGAACACGTTCGATCTGAATATCCGTTACAGACAGTCCGGTATTTCTGCGTACCTGCTCGGTGATCTCATCCACACACCGGATCACACCAAGTTCCAGGCTGCGGCAGGTAGCGGCATTTGGAACACTGTTGTCCAGCCGCATCAGGTCTACGGTCCAGCCACCGATATCTGCGAGAAGAACAGAAGGCTCGTCCCGAACACATTCCGGGTGGAGAGCCAGGGCTGAGTATCCCTGTGGGAACAGTTTTACATCCTGAATCCGGATCTCATAGCTCTCATCCTCGTACCGGAAACGCAGAGGCTGCTCTTTCCGAAACAGATATTCCCGGAAGCCTTTTTTCTCCCTGCCAAAACTTGCCAGTGGAAGACCGGCTGCCAGAACTACATCTGTTTTCCGCTCTCCCCGGCGATAGCGGATTTCCTGGGCAATGGCTGCCATTGTCAAAAGATAATAATTGTCATTGGAAGTCTTACTTCTCACCAGCGTCTGCCGCCCGGTTCCACACACATAAAATTTCCCATTGTACTGCAGGACATTCTGCATGGTATACGGCTCGTAATCGTATCCGGTCAGTCCGGTCGGGAAACATACATGGGGAGTTTTTATGGCATAATATCCATGGTCAATTCCTATAATGATAAGTCACCACATCCTTTCTGGTTTTTCTTGTTCTTTTCCAGCAGGTGGTCTTTTGGTCTGGAAAAAGAGAAAAAGGGCAGAACCCCGAAGAGCCCTGCCCGTAATAAAAAATACAGCCATGTATATTTGCAAATAAATACGCATAACTGTATTAGTTTAATTCTTATTAATCTTCAAACTCTTTTAACTCGTCAAGCGGTTCTTTTGAAGTATCTATTGCCATATTGTTCTTTAACCAATCAGCTTTGCTATAACCTGTTCCGGTCAATTCAAATATTTCACCTTTATACCCTACAGCTTTAACCCAGCCCCATTCTATAAGTCTGTCTAAAGCCTCTTCCCATCTCGCAGATTCTCTTTTTGAATTATCAGCCATAAACTGCTTACCTGATGTAAAAATCTGAGTAGGTGAACCAAGTGTCCGTATCTTTAGTATTTGCCCATCACCATCAGCCGCATATACTAATAAAAAGGCAGAGTCCACTGGAATGTTCCCAACATCATCTAGCCCTACAACTGATTTATTTTCTTCTGGATTTCCAATAATTAACGTATTATCTTCAACCTGGAACAATTTTTTGATATCTTCACTTGTTGCTGTAGGAATTTCTTTCAAGGTTAACTGGTTATTTTCTAGGTCAGTGAGTCTACTATAGAATTGAGAAAACATCTCTTTCATGTCATCTAGCATCTTCTGCTGATGTTCTCCAAGTTCAGTATTTGCTTTATTTCGTCCTTCTGCCTCTTCATTAATTATATCCACTATATCTCGATATCGAACCCATCCAGCGTTATCATCAACATAGTTAACGGCGTTCCTAAATGTCGGTGATGCCACATACTTTAAACTGTTTAAATCTGTGAAAAAATCAACTGTATTTTTATCATTTTTGACTTTTTCTCTAAACTCATCCAGTTTCTTCATTTTATCATACTTATCATTTCCGGTATCCTTTTCACTTTCAGAAATAGCCGAAGGTTGTTTAATCAATACAAGTACTGGTAATCCTTTAGTTTTTGCATAATTGTATTCTTTCTCTGTGTAACTTATACCAGTTTCTTCATCAATTGACCCATACCTAGCACCAATAACAAGAAGATAAAAATCACACTCATCAATCATTTTTGTTATAACATTCCATTGACTTGTAGGTGCAGCATGAAATTGCTCCATTCCTACCGGAATAAAATTATTCTCTAGTGCCACACCTACCAATGCCTGTCTTTCCTTTTTAAGATCTTCATAGGTAGAACTTATAAAAATAGAAAACTTTCGTCTATTCTTCATATCAATATGCTCCTTTTATACTTATCTCTTATCACTCCAGGTTTCCGCAAAATCAAATTTCACAAACTCTACTAATAATGATACCACAAAAATGAGTTAGGGTATATTTTTATTTACATTTCTTAAGCTAATTCTCGAAGCCATTCTCTGATTTCCATTGGTGTATTTTTGCAAAAATCCCTAATCCACATTTCATGCAATCTGGACTCTGATTCTGTATTTTCTATGCTCACAGCACATCCACCTGTTTCCTGAAGTGCTTCCAAACAATCCCATTCTTTTTTAAAGTCTCCTGCAAATTCCATCCAAACTTTTATGTGATATTCCTTAAAACCAAGATGATAAATCAGATAAGTCAACCTGTCGAAATCAGCTAACTGCATTTTTTCTTTCTTAAATAATAGCCTTTTATCATGCTCGCTGCATAAATATAAAAATGCAAACTGTTCTATTTTTACCTGCTCCATATATTTCTCCCTCTTCTGTTCTTGTCTCACTTTTACAACCGATTCTACCTTGTCCAATCGTTAAAATCAATACAGATGGTGCAAAAAGTGAGACAAACCATCTTTTTACCAGAGAGGAAGAGATTTAAGATGCCAAAGCCAAGGACACAGTCTGGTGAGAAGAATCTGATTAGCCAGCGATTGATTGAACTTCGCAAGACCCACAATATGTCTCAGCGTGATCTTGCCTATAAACTCCAGTTAGCTGGTTACGATATGGATAAAAATGTAATCACCAGAATCGAAACAAACAAGCGTTATGTCACTGATCTTGAATTAAAAGCCATTGCTGAAATCTTTCAGGTTTCATACATATTTCTCATTGATGGCAAAGATGAATAGAAGTGACAAATGGGGAAGTTCCTTTCGTGCTTCCCCATTTTATCCGTCCCTTTTTTACAAATTTAATAGTTCCAGAATTTTCTGCATGCCAGCCTGATATAAAGATTCCGCATATAATATCCATCTCTCACTAACTTCAGTAACGTATTTGTCTATTGTTTTTCGCTTTTCTTTTGACAATCCCATTGTCTGAACCTGTTCTTCATATTTCGATATTTTTTCAAGCATTCCCTGGTACACTGTATTTTCTTTCAGCTGATCTTCAACCTCATCAATCCAGGTATCCAGCAGCAACTCCAGCAGTTTCTTTGTGTCACCGTCATCATTTCCCAATATTGCTTTTTTAATTTTTCCAAGCATTGCTCCATAGGAGATCATTTGAGCCTGTCCCATATAAAAATGGTACTGTTCTTCTATCATTTCCTTTTCGCTTTCCAGTCGGAAATATTGATGCACTGCCTTATGCTCTTCTGTCGTTAGACTGATTGCCTGATTCGACTCCATAAATGTTTCTATTACTGGATACCTCTCTGTAAGTTCCAGTATTTTATTTTGCAGTCTCTGGTATTCCGCATCATGCTTTTTCAGATAGGTGCAAACCTGTTCTCCTATCCGTATCCCCAAGCATTGCTCATTCCAGATGATATCTGGCTGTGCTGTCATATCGGTGTCTCCCTTCTGTGTAGTTTTCCTGTTCCAAGCACAAGACTATACCACACTTCTGGGAGAAAGCTATTCACCAAACCTACTGAAATCTCCTGGCAGATTCTGTGCAACCTATCCCTTTTCCCACAAAAAAACTGGTATGAAAGACTCCTTGTTCTCTCATACCAGCTATCTATTTCTTATTTAACTGAATACACATTCTTTTCTATTCTCTGTGTATCCTGTACCTATTTATGGCAAAAATCAGACTACAGACACGCTATACACTCTTATGCTACATAATCCAGTTTACGGCAACCCGGCTCAAAGGTCACGTTCCCCATCGTCACCTGATCGGTGGACAACATGTTCAGATAGCTCTGTCCCACGAAATACCTGGCATACGCATCATTGGGCTTCCCTGTGGGAAACACGCTCATCTCTCTTTTTTCCATTGACTTAAACCTTCCTTTCACCCTGCAATTTACCGTCTGTTATAAGGTTATTATGCCATAACCACCTTTGTCCTTGAATCTCCGTTTCGTTTTCATAGTATAAACTATCAGTTTATACTATGGCTGCAAAAAACACATAAAAAGCGCCGGATACATTTCTATATCCAGCGCAATACAATCATATTTTATTTGACACCATCCCATCAATCCGCTATCATAATATAAACCAATCATTTACACCAAAAAAGGAGGAATCCCTCATGTACAACAACCTGCTGACTACCCTGATCGCGGTTGCTGACTGCGGCAGCTTCACAAAAGCCGCCGAGCGCCTGTACATTTCACCCACCGCCGTCATGAAACAGATCAACGCCCTGGAAAAGCATCTGGACTTAAAGCTTTTAGACCGGACTGCCACCGGCGTACGCCTGACCGGCGCCGGGGCCGTGATCTATCAGGACGCCAGGTTTCTCATCGACTACTCCAACAAATCCGTAGCCAGCGCGAAAATGGCCGCCCGCGCGGAGCAGACCACTTTCCGCGTGGGCACGTCCCTGCTGAACCCGGCGAAGCCCTTCATGGACCTGTGGTACAGGGTGAACCGGTATTTTCCAGATTACAAACTCCATCTGGTTCCCTTTGAGGACGACCATGATGGGATTATCACGGAGCTGTCACGGCTGGGGGAGAAATTCGACTTTCTGATCGGGGTCTGCGACTCCAGGACCTGGCTCAGCCACTGCAATCTGCTCCCGCTGGGCCGCTACCGGAAAATGATCGCAGTCTCAAGGGAGCACCGCCTCGCCCAAAAGCCCCTGATCCGCCTGGAGGACCTGTACAGCGAAACCCTGATGATGGTCAAAAAAGGGGATTCCGGCACAAACGACATGATCCGCGCCTATCTTTCCAAATATCATCCCCAAATCCGCCTGGAGGACACGCCGCCCTTTTACGACATGTCCGTATTCAACCGCTGCGCGGAAACCGGCAACGTGCTGCTCACCCTGGAGTGCTGGACGGAGGTGCACCCGGCCCTGGTATCCATTCCGGTAGACTGGGATTACACCATCTCCTACGGCCTGCTGTACAGCCTGAATCCCACTGGGGACGTGCGCCGGTTTGTGGAGACTGTGGAAAAAAACGTTTTATAATCCGTTTATGCCGCCTTCCGCTCCCGGATTCTTGCACACTTACTTTACCACCAGTCAGCCTGAACAGCGCCTCATGTCCCTCCACGACCGCGGCCGGTATTTTCTTTCGTACGGCTCATCATGTTCCGGATTGCAAGGTCACGGCCGGAGCAGATACCGCTCCACCGCCTCCGCGCACCCGTCGTGGTCGCAGTCCGCTACCACCACGTCCGCAACGGCCTTGATCGCTTCCCCGGCGTTTGCCATGGCCACGGCCAAACCCGCTTTTTTCAGGGCCTCCAGGTCGTTGTCCGCGTCGCCCACCACGATGGTCTGCTCCATGGGCAGATTCAGGCAGGCGCAGAGCTTTTCCAGGCCCACGCCCTTGTCGCAGCCAGGTGCCGACAGCTCCAGGGACGTGGTCTCCGCCCGGGCCATGGCCACCTCAAGCCCGGAAGCCCGGATCCGCTCCTCGGTTCTGTCCCGGGACTGTGGGCTCGTATGGTAAATGTTCACCTTGGCAGCCGGAAACGGTTTTTCCCCGTACATGCGGCCGATATCTTCCCACTTCACCGTGACGCGGTTAAACTGATCCTGATAAACTCCCATGCCAAACCGCTCCATCTGCTTACAATGGCTTTTCTGGACAATGCACTGCTCCAGCAGAATGTGGGGCATCGCCTGCTCCATGGCGGCCAGCTCCAGAAGCTGCTTCACCGTCTCCACGCTCAGAAGACTGGAATACAGCGTGCGTTTCTCCTTCAAGTCGTACACCAGCGCACCGCTGGCACAGTTTAAATAGCGAACCTCGGGAATCAGCCCAAGATACTCCTCCAGCTCCGACAGGCAGCGGCCCGTGTTGAGGATCACCGTCTTTCCCGCCCGGGCCGCCGCGGCGATCGCCCTCCTGTTTCCCGGCGAAATCTGCTTGTCCGATCCCAGAAGCGTTCCATCCATATCAAATGCGATTAACTGGTACATTTTGTTCCTCCGTGTTGATTCCATTTTGTAAATCCGGCCGGAAATACGTCAACGTTCCAGGCCGCCCAACTCAACATCTTCAGCGGCCTGCTTCCCTGTGAAGTTTTACAGGATACTTGAAAACTCAAGTATCCTGTAATTTTTAAATATTCCCAGAAAAAAGCGGCAATTCGCCCGTATTCTGATAACTGTCAATATACTCTTCCATCAGCTCATCCCTCACCAGCTCTCCTTTTGTGCTCAATTCCTCAATCATAAAAAACGTGTTGCTTGTATCCTGCCGTATGGAGTTCAACTCAGAGGTAAGAAAGCCGTTTTCCACAAAGACTGCCTTGAATTCAGTGATATAATAATCGTCTGTCTCAGATTTTATGGATGGATGATAGTCGGCATCATCAAGGCTCTGCCGGGATATTACAAAACCAATTCCATCTATACGGCAGGTCATTTTTCTCTGCTCCACATTAACCTTGATATCCGTTAGCTCCAAACGGTTATTGACATAACCCGCCTGCTTAAGCACCATATAGCCGATCGCTGCCATTTTATTCGCATCAAAACGCACATTCAGCTCTGCAATCCTATCCTGTGCGCTCTGAAAATTCTGCTCATCTTCTGGAATTACCATGGAATAATAATCAAACGCTTTTCTGTACTCATTCTGGTTTTCATATAAATGGGCCTGGTCAAAAGCTTCCGCAGACATCTGAACCGGCTTTACATTTCGAATATAGTATGTATAAGCTCCCACTCCGGCAATCACCAGGAATAAAATAAACAGTAAAATAAATTTTCCCCAGGCCCGTTTCCCACCTGGTCTAATCTGTTCCCCGCATTGATTGCAGAATATCATCTCATCTGACAGTTGCGCACCACATTTTGGACAAACCATTTGAACCTCCCTTTAATAATCCGTTGACATTTTTTCATCAGCATGAAAGATATTTGAAGAATAAATGCAATCAAACAGTACTTTATTTGCCTCAGTAGACATCAGAAATGTCCTGATACTCATATGTTCAAGATTCCATTCATCCTGCCTTGCATAGTAACCAAGCCAAAGCGCACTGCCCTCGTTAAGTAACGTACTGTTGTTAATCTTTTTATGATTATCTGGTGCGCCGTATTTTTCTTCAAGCAACGCTGTCAAACTATCATACTTGCTGATAAACATATCTTCATTTAGAGAAGCTTCTCCCATCAGATATCCAACTGCATACAGTTGCTCCTGGCTATTAAACCAAAATACCAGATCTGCCTCTACATCGTTAAACCTTGTATGATACACAAGCATATCTTCCTGATCTATAACCAATTTGCTTGTCTCATACCGTTTTACAATCTCCCTGGATTCACCAAAATTTGCCATACGGATATCGCAGTTACTGCGATCTTCAACAGTAATCGTCATATTCTTTTTTTCAGAAAGATTTCCGCTTGCATCCGAAGCATATACGCTAATATTATAAACGCCATCCTTGTCTGGATCAAAATCACCGGAATACTCAATCGTACAAGTACCGCTTAAATCCTCAACCGTTACATATTGTTCCAAGTTAAAGAGCGAGCCCCGGGCAATAAATAATTCATTTTGAGAAATTTCGATTTCAGGCGCTGTCGTATCGATCACATGATAAGTAAAGCTGATATCCCGATGATTCCTTCGGCTGTTCATCACATCAAAAACCGCAGTATAATCCCCGGTCTTATCAGTTGTAAAACCCCCGTCATCTGCTATTGTGATATCTTTTATACTTTTGCTGTCATATTTCAATGTTTTTAGCAGTTCCTGATTTCTTCCCAACTCAAAAGTTTCCTGTGCCTGTTCAATCATAAAGTCGCCTTCATAAACTTTAAAATAATAGAACAACGAGACCCCTAATATTATAATTACCAAGCCAGCTATCACCGAAATTGTAATTGATTTCGCTCTTTTTCTACCTTTAGAAGATTGATTATGAGGAGGCCCCCACTCTTGGACAGCCTGTTCAAGAACGTTTCCACAGAATGGACAAAATTTACTATTGTCCGGTATTTCTTTATTACATTTTTGACATCGCATCGTGTTTTCTCCCTGTTTTCAAACTTGCACTGTATTATGCTAACTGATAAAGCCATCTTACTAATCACCTGGCTGCTAACAAGCACTATCAGTTTATTATACCATAGTTTGGGAAAAACAGATATACTATGCCGCACTTTACGCTGGTCTTTTCCAAAATTCTACATCTATTCTCTTACCCGTTCACCTGCACGCCTCCGCCTCCTTCAACATCAACGTCCCAATAAACGGATTGTTCCCCCCGCAGACCGGGAACATAAACGCGTTGCTGCGGCATTTCCGGTAGCGCTCCCCTTTCAGCAAAAAATCGTACCCCATGGGACATTTGGGGTTGCAGGAATCGGGATCGATCATCCGTTTGCAGTCCGGCGCGGCCTTTACGGTCTGGACCAGTTCCTCCGGCAGGTCCTCCAAAGCTTCTATATACTGATTGACATGGGCGGCGTAAATGCGGGCGATCATCCCCTTTTTGCGGAATACATAATTGGCTATGGTCTTCCGGTTGAGACTGTAGGAAACGACAAAACCGCTTTTTGCAGCCTTGACCTCCATTTTACAGCCCAGATCCGTCAATTTGGCGTGAAGCTCCCTCACAAATTCCTGATTCTCCGCAGCTACGGCGGCGATAAAATCCTCAAATCCCAATTTTTTATCCATGATCAAAATCCTTTCTACATACTGTTTTATGCACATGGGCCGCATAGGTGGCATCTGCGGCCTGGCCGGCATCTGCCCTCTCCCCGTCTCAATCCCGAAGGATTTTCATGCCGAACCAATGCCGCTCCACCTTGACGCTGTACTTCAGTTTATAGGCCGGCTGTCCATTGAGAATGGCGGCCTGAATGGCGCCGACCTCTTTGGCAATCTGTTCCTCGTCCTCGTACCATCCCAAAAAAGTCGTGGGTTCACCCCAGAATGACGCGCACCCGCTGCTGACGCCGAAGAGGGCAAAATGGGGCGCCTCCTTTCCCGTTTTCATTTTCTGGGAAGAAATCACCTTATAACAGCTGACGACCACATTTTCGTGAGGCGACGTGATCAAGATTGTCCCGGTCACCTCTGCCCTCCCGCCTCCGCCCTCCCTGGCAATTTCCGTAGCCATCAGGCTGTCCAGGGAAATGTTCAGCCGGTTTGACAGTAATAAAAGCGTTTCCACCTCCGGATAACCCGCGCCCTGCTCCCACTTGGAAACGGCCTGCCTGCTGACGTCCAGCAGCTCCGCCAGGTCCTCCTGAGACAATCCCTTTTCCTTGCGAATCTGTCTTAAATGCTCTGCAAAGCTCATATGCTTACCTCGCTTCCCTTTTCTTCCATGCTAATGCAAACACCCTGTCAAAGCCACCAACCTGGCCTTGCATTTGCGCAACCTGAGGTTGCAGACGCCGGTTTACGGACCATTTTGTTCTGCTGTGAAAATAGATTCGGATTCAGACAGTATAGCACGGCGGGAGGGCGGCTGTATTGAAAAAAAGCGTCATGGAAGCAAGTAGTGTTCCCGCCCCGCTGCAAGTGATGTACCCGCCCCGCCGCATTTTACTTTTCCAACAATACCGCCATCGTCTGTCCGTCCCCGCCGTACGGCGCCCCAGCCACATCTCCAAATAGCCCACAGACGTGAAAGCCCGCCGCCTCTGCCTCCCGGGTCAGCCCTTCCCGCGAAAAATAAGTATTCCAGATATAATAATTGCGCACCTCCTGACCCGAAACAATCGCGGCGTGTTCCAGCGTGACGCCCGGATACTTGTAGCGCCCGTCGAATTCAATATACGGCTGGTCGCTCCAAAACCCTCCGTTTTCGCAAACTTCCCACGTCTGCGTCTCCTCAAACAGTTCATACTTCACCATAGTGAACACATCCATCAGAAACCGGCCTCCGGGCCGCAGATGATTGTATACAGTATTCATCAAAACCGCACGATCCACGGTTGACAGCGCGCCATAGTCACAGTAGATCATGGTTGCGAAGTCAAAGGTCTCGCCCAAATCCATCTGAAGATAATTTTTCTGCAGATACCGAATATCCAGCCCCTTCTCCCGCGCCGAGCGCTCCGCATACGCGATCGAACGCCGGGACATATCTACGCCCGTCACCTCATAGCCGGTCCGGGCCAAACGCTCCCCATAGAGCCCCGGCCCGCAGCCAAAATCAATCATCCGCCTGTAGTCACCGGCGGGCACCAGCTCCCCAATCCAGCGCACGGATTTCTCAATAAACGGAAGTTTCCTGCTCGCCCCCTCAAAATCGGGATCCAGATGAGCCTTTAACATTTCCCCGGAAATGTGCTCGTCGTCCCAGAAGGGAATCTCAGTTTTCGTGTAAAGCGGCGGTTTTTCCAATATGGAACATAAATTCTGATACATCCATAATCTCCTTTCCTGTCCGGCGAATGCAAAGGTTCACAGGCAGCGTCAGCGGCCCAGTGCATTCAGAAAAAACAAAAAGCCGCAGACATTACTCTGCGGCCAATCTTCCCGGAATGATGAAGAAACGCTGAGAGTCAATAAAATCAAATACAGGGGATCACAACAAAACTGCCAGGGCAGTCTGTTCCTGGGCGCTTACAGCCCCCGCCTGTTAAATTGATTTTATCCACTCTTCTCCAGCCGCGCCAATGCCACCGATTCTGTGACATCTGGAACGCCGGACGTTCATCACCTTTTCTTATTGATTGATGGAGTTATTCTACCGGAAATGAAGGGCATTGTCAATCAGTTTCCGGCGGCTGGCATAATATTCCTGCTGTGTTGGCCGCTATTACCGCCGCCGCGTTGGCCTCGATTTCCTCTACACCCTTCACCCCTTCACCGCCCCCCGCAGGCTGTCCGCCGTCAACGTATCCGCATTTTTCACCATCTCCTCCGGCGTCCCCGTAAACACCACCCAGCCGCCCAGGTTCCCACCGTCCGGCCCGATGTCGATGATCCAGTCGGCCTGCTTCATCACGTCCAGATTGTGCTCGATCACCACCAGGGTATTTCCCCGGGACACGATCAGGTCGAACAGCTTTAACAGATTTTTGATGTCGGACATGTGCAGGCCTGTGGTGGGCTCGTCCATCACGATAATACTTCCTTTTTTTCCCAAATATTTCGCCAGCTTGATCCTCTGCCGCTCGCCGCCGGACAACGTGCTGAGGGGCTGGCCCAGGGTCAGATAGGACAGACCCACCTGCTGCATCACCTTTAAATGCCTCCTGATCTTCGGTTCCTCAAACACTTCCATGGCCTGGGAGGCGGTCAACCCCAGAAGCTCCACGATATTCCTCCCCTTATAAGTGCAGGCCAGGGCCTCCTGGTTGTAGCGTTGCCCGCCGCAGGCCTCGCACTCCGTCACGATGGGGTCCATAAACGCAAGCTCCGTCACGATCACGCCCTTTCCGCCGCACACCGGGCAGGCGCCCGTAGAATTAAAGCTGAACAGGCCGTCGGGCTTGCCGCTCTCCCGCGCCAGCAGCTTTCGAATCTCATCGAAAAATCCCAGGTAAGAGGCTGGAGTGGAGCGGTTGGTGGCGGTAATGGGCCCCTGGTCGATCATCACCACGTCCTGCTCATACTGCCTGGCGAACACCTGGGTGATCAGGGTGCTCTTCCCGGACCCCGCCACGCCGGTCACCACCGTCATGATTCCCAGCGGAATATCCACGTCCACGCACTTTAAGTTGTGCAAGCTGGCCCCCCGGACGGGAAGGCTGCCGGTGGAGCGGCGTGGATTTCCCTTAACCGGCAGGGACTCCAGCATAGCGTTTCCCGTGAGGGTGCCGGAATTCAGCAAATCCCGGAAGCTACCCGCGAACACGATCTCTCCCCCGTTTTGTCCGGCCTGCGGCCCCACGTCGATCACGTAATCGGCAATGGAAATCACATCCCGGTCGTGCTCCACCACAAGAACCGTGTTCCCCTTGTCCCGCAGCTGCCGCAGCAGATTGTTCATGCGGTAGACGTCCCGCGGGTGCATCCCCGCGCTGGGCTCGTCAAAAATATAGGTCAGCCCGGTCAGGCTGCTGCCCATGTACCGGACCAGCTTCAACCGTTGGGCCTCCCCGCCGGACAGGGACGGCGTCTCGCGGTTCAGATGAAGGTAAGGCAGGCCGATCCCGATCATCCGGTCCAGCCCCTCCACCAAGGTCTGCACCAGCACGTCCACCGTGGGATCGGCGATCTGCAATAAAACCTCGCGGAGCCGGGTCAGCTCCATCCCACACATGTCCGTGATGGAATAACCGTTTATTTTACAGCTCAAAGCCGCCTGGTTCAATCGTTTCCCATGGCATTCCGTACATTCCGATCCGGCGATCAGGTTCTGGGACTTCTCTTTCGTATGCCTGCTCTTATTGCTGATATCCCGGTTCAGCAGCGTTTTCGTATATTTGTGGTACAGGCCCGTCACCTTGGGATTCTCCGGCTCCCCCGCGCCGTCCCTGGAACCGTACAGCAACAGGTTATACTCTTCCGGTGTGTACTCCCTCACCGGCTTATCCAGGTCGAACAGGCCGGAGGCGGCGTACTGCTTCCAGTACCAGGAACCGGGGCGGAACATGGAATCCTTAACGCAGCCCTGGTTCCAGGATTTGTCCCTATCGATTATGGACTCCACGTCAAGCCTTGGGATCGTTCCCAGACCCGAACAGGTCCTGCACATCCCGTTGGGATCGTTGAAGGAAAAGCAGGAAGCCGTGCCCACATAGGGTCTCCCAATCCGCGAAAACAGCAGCCGCAGGCTGGAGTACAGGCCGCTGATGGTGCCCACCGTGGAGCGGGCGTTTCCGCCCAGGGGCGACTGGTCCACCACCACGGAGGCCGTCAGGTTGTCGATGCGCTCCACCGCCGGTTTGGGATATTTTGGAAACCGCGACCGCACAAAGACCGGGTAGGTGGCGTTCATCTGACGCTGGGACTCGGCTGCGATGGTGTCGAACACAATACTGGATTTCCCGGAGCCCGACACCCCCGTAAACACCGTGATTTTCTCCTTTGGAATCCTGAATGTAACATGTTTTAAATTGTTCTGGGTCAACCCGTGAACGATCATATCTTCCATCCGTCTATACCTCGTTTCTATTTTCCGCTGGAATGTGTTTGAAAATTGCTTTCCGACAGATGTGCGTCGCACTTTGCGGGAATGAATTTTCAAACACACTCTGGGTCAGCTGTATCTTACAGCATAACATAGAAAGACGGCACATTCCTGATATTTTTTGTTGATCTTGGTAAGATAAAGGGATAGAATGTTCGTACAGCGTACCGTAAGACCTCGTGCGGATAGCAGGCACTCGATACACGAGGTCTTACGGTACGCTGTACGAAATAACGGAAAATGAAGAAGGGAGGCGGAGGATTGGGCCATCTGACCCCGCTTGAGCGGGCAATCGAATACATCGAAACCCATCTGGATGAAAATATTGACCTGGGCGACGTATCCAGGGAAATGGGGTATTCCTATTACCACATGACGCGGCTGTTCTCCGCTGTGCTGGGCGAGCCGGTGGGCCGCTACATCAGCCGCCGCAGGCTGTACCGGGCCGCCCAGCAGCTCGTTCACTCCGACCGGCGGATCATCGACATCGCCCTGGAAAGCGGCTTTCAATCGCCCGAGGCCTTCAGCCGGGCCTTTAAGGCGCTATTTAAAACAACCCCGGCGGGCTACCGCAAAGCGGGCCTGGACCTGGTGGCAACCGCCAAACGCCAGCTTCTGCCCGGGGACGTCCCCCACATCGCCGCAGGCATTTCCCATTCCCCGGAAATCCTTCAGATGACGGAGGAAATCAAAATAGCCGGTCTGCGGGACATCACCTCCATTTCCCAAAACCGGATTCCCCAGTTGTGGGATCAGTTTCTGCGTTTTCACGGCGATCTCTACGAGCTGACTGAAACCGCCTACAGTATCTGCGAAACCCGGCAGACCGCCTACGCGGAGGACGGGGACGTGACCTTCTCCGTGATGGTTGGAAGCCCCGTTCCCGATTTCAGCAATCTGCCGGAAACACTGGCTCAAACCACCCTTCGCCCCGGAAAATACGCCGTTTTCACCCACCGCGGCAGCCTGGAGAAGCTGCTCCAGACCTACCAGTACATTTACGGCACGTGGCTGCCCTCGTCGGGCCAACGGCTGGACGACCGGGATGACTTTGAGGTTTATGAGCGGAAGGTACTCGCGATGCAGGACCCGGAAAATGAAGTGAAGCTATATATTCCGGTTCTATAAAATGGGCCAGTGCCCCGCCACCCGGTATGTGGACTTGATGTTAGGGAGGATAACTGTATTAAGGTGATTTTGAAGCCATAAGGCGTAAAAACCATGCGATTGTTCAACAAACACAATCGCATGGTTTGCCTCGTCACATACGGAGTCGAATACGTTTTGCATCCGGAGTAAGACTCTTTTTCTCCTCCACATAATCTCTCAAAGCATCCGTCATCGCAATACCGGTTTCTTTCCCGTCGAATTTCCCCTCCGGGAAGGCTCCCCTGATATAGGAAATGGTATACAGAGCATCCGGCTGCAATTTGCTGCCGTCCTCCCTTGTCACGTCCGAAACACGTTTCCCCTCGTCATCCTCCAAATGATATGTGAGCTTTAAACCGGAAACGGCAAACGGATGAAACCGGCTCACCGCTCCGTCCTGCTGCTCTTTTTCCGATGTTGCGCCATACTCCAGCAGCGACAATAGCTCGTTTCCTGTCACGGAAACAGACATGCTCATGAGCGGCGTATCCATCCGGACCTGTGTTATACGGGCGACATCATCTTCAGTGACGGCCCCCTTGTAAAGCTTTGTCCGGACTCCTCCCGCAGGATCATAACCGTTCACCTCCGATACGCCAACGATAGCAATATCCGTGCCTGCGGCGGCACGCAGGGCATCCGCTTTCAGACAGCCCGTCTGCAATATGGTGAAATCCGCCTCCGCCTCGCCGAGAGCCTGTACCGGCGGAGGTCCCTGCTCTAAAATAAGGCTGCATCGGTCCAAAATCGTTTTGCTGTCCGTCTCTCCTCGTATGAATGCTCCAATCTCTGTCCCCAGTACGGACGTAAACATATCATACGTGGGCCGCATGATATAGCGTCCGCTCTCGATCTGCGTGCTGATCTGCTCCAACACCGGATCTTCCGGAATCTCAGCTCCAAGGGTGGCGGGCATCATTCCAAGCCCGTCCTCCACCAAAAGCTTCTGCCCCTCCTCCGAAGCGATAAACTCCAGAAGCTCCATTACAGCCTTTCGTTTCTTCTCATTTCCCGGCTGCTTCAGCTCTTTGTTCGCCCCAAAAAAGTATCCCAGATTTAAAAGCCACCCCCGCCCGTCCGTCATACTGAAATGCGGCATGAAGCAAAATTCATCCCCGCCTGTGTTGAGCAGCCGGATGTGGTCGATTTCACCGCTGCCGATGGCGACTTCCCGGCCGGCCATCGCCTCCAGATTCGCATTGAACGGAACGCTCATATCTTCCACCCGTACCGCCCCGATTTCCATCATGCGCCGCATATCCTGAAAAGCAGTTTCCATCGGATCTAACGAGACCGCTTCCCCCGCCATAAGTTTATTATGCCAGTTCTGCCCTTCCACCTGCGTCAGCGTGTCCAGCGCGGAAAAAACACTGTACTGATAAATCTGGTAACTCTGCGAAGCGGAATCAAAATAGCAGTTCCGAAATCCCCGGATTCCGGTCTGATCAATTTTTTGGCTTAAGGCCAGAAGCCCCTCGTAGTCCTCAGGAACCGTCCACCCCTTCTCCTCGAACAGTGTTTTATTATAAATATTGCAATTAAAGCTCAACGGCCCCGGAATCAGGGCAATATGTCCGTCTTCGTCCGACTGAATCGCACTGGCGTTAAAATTTGCGGGAAACGGCTGGGTAGACAGATCCATCAACTGATCGGACATGTCAATCTTTGGAATATGACCTGCCTTTACCATGATGATATCCCCGAAATCATTGTGCCCGATGCGGGCAATGTGCTCGCTGATTCGATATTGGCCCGTATAACAGTCCTGCACCAGCCTGATCTCCGGAAACCGCTCCTCCACCGCGGCGGCGAAGTGATCCAGTCCGGAATTGCATGTAACGGTTATGGTCAGCCGTTCCGGATCGGTCTGCGGTATTCCCAGCATATTTTCATCAACGCCGGCCGTCTTTGCCGAACACCCCGCAATCACTCCCACCGCGGCCAGCATCCCCAAGGCCATGAAAAAGCTTTTTTTATAATCCTTCATTTTCGCCCCATTTCTGTTCTGCTATCTGCGTATTTTTTCTGATTTCCTTCAACACAGCGGTCATATCAAGTGGTTTGGCAAAATGTGCGTTCATCCCCGCGCGCTTCGCCAGCTCAATGTCTTCGGCGAATGCATCCGCCGTCATTGCAAAAATCAGTACCTGACGCGCGTCTGCCCGCTCCATCTTACGGATCGCTTTTGTCGCCTCGTATCCATTCATGACAGGCATCTGAATATCCATAAAAATCATGGCATAGTAACCGACCGGCGCATTTTCAAAACGCTTCACCGCCTCCTGCCCGTCGTGGACCACGTCCACCACCGCACCTGTATAAGACAAAATCTCCTGGGCGATCTCCAGATTGATCTCATTGTCATCCACCAGCAGAAGCCGTTTGCCTGTCAGCGCATTTTGCTCCAACTCCTCCTTTGGCTGTTCCAGGTCGTTATGGAAATAATATTTCTGAATATTATGATAGAGCGTTGACTTAAAGAACGGCTTTTGGATAAATCCGTTGATGCCCGCTTCCCCTGCTTCCACTTCTATGCCGGACCAGTCATAAGCGCTGATAATCAGGATCGGAACCTCCTCGCCTACCACCTCCCGAATTTCTCTTGCGGTGTCGGTTCCCTCCAAATCCGGCATCCGCCAGTCCAAAAAGATCATGTGATACTCGGATCCATTTTCAGCCGCTGCCCTTGCCAATTCGATCGCCTCCCTGCCCCTATATGCGACGTCCGCCTCTGCGCCCAATTCCCTCAGATAGGCGGCCGCCGAACGGCAGGTGTCCGGATCGTCATCCGCCACCAATACGCGGATCGCCGGGAGCTTCATCTCCTCCGGCGCTCCGGCAACCGGGAGATCCAGCTCCACGGTAAACACGCTTCCCTGCCCCAGTTCGCTCTCGACCGCGATGGTGCCTCCCATCATGGTCACAATCATCTTTGTTATGGCCAGCCCCAGGCCGCTTCCCTCAATTTTATCGATCTTGCTGTCCCGCTCTCTGGTAAACGAGGAAAACAGGTTCTTCTGAAATTCCCGGGAAATGCCGATGCCCGTATCCGCCACTTTAAACACGAGGTGGACAAACTGATCGTCCACAGCGGGTTCTTCTGTCACATCCAGGCTGATGCTGCCTCCTTCCGGAGTAAATTTCACTGCATTTCCCATTAAGTTGATCAGAACCTGATTCAGGCGGAGCGAATCAAAAATCAGGCGCTCATGCCGGATATCGTGCAGCCGGATATTAAATACCTGCTTTTTAGAAAAGACTGTGGGCTGGGTAATGCTCACCAGGTTCTGCATCAGCTCTACCAGCGACGCCGTATCGTTATTCAGAACCATCTTACCGCTTTCAATCTTGGACATATCCAGAATATCATTAATCAGCCCCACCAGCAGACGGCCGGACAAATCGATTTTTTTCAGGCAGTCCTTCACCTTCACCGGTTCCTCCAAATGCTCTTGCGCGATCTTGGTCATCCCGATAATGGCGTTCATCGGCGTCCGTATATCATGGGACATATTGGAAAGGAACCTGCTTTTCGATTGATTTGCGTTCTCCGCCGCCTTGCGCGCCGCTTCCTCTGCCCTCAATACCTTCCTGGTCGAATCCGAGTAGATCAGAATAAATGCGATCACAATCAGGGCGCCGATCAGAAGCATGCACAGAAACGTAATCATTGTCGATCGCATCAATCGTCCGCTGACCACATCCACCGGCACCATTGTGACCAGCTGCCAGTCATCCACGTCCACCGGCGTATGGTTTAAGTAATACTCCCGGTCCCCCAGGCGCACCGTCATCAGTTCCTGCCGGCCGCTCCGAATATGATCCCGGAACGCGGCAAGGGAGCCGCGCTTAAACTCCGCCTCCTCCAGACTGTTGATCAAATTATATCCGGATATGGTATTCTCCTGGCTGGAGCGGAAAAGTGCATCGCCGTTCTGGTGAGTGATGTACATCATTACTTCGCCGTTGTAGGCCTGAATATTCAGCATGTCAAACAGATTTTTGCTGTTATAGACCACGCCCAACGCGCAGAATGTCTTATCGCCGATGACCTGCCGGTCGATTGGTATCAGAAAGATCAGTTGGTCCTCCGTTGAGAACATATTGTCGAGAATAATCGGCTGCCTGTCCGTGAGCAGTTTGGCTGTAACTTCCCGGTTCGAGAGCAGGGAAACGGACTTCTCCCTGTCGTAGTACATTGCGTCCTCATCCACAAGACATAAAGAATCAAACCCAAAATCTGCCTTTTTATCCTGGATATAACCGCTCAATACCGTCCAATCGTCACTGGATAAATCTACAAAATACCGGTAAAACACGTCCAGCATGTTCCACTGGCCGCGGGACTGCTTTTCAATGGAGGACGCAATCTGCCCGGATAACTCATCCAAATGCTGAGATCCTTCCTCGTACGCAGTCCCGCGGATCAGCATGGCATTGAAGGTAAGCGTGATGATGACAAGAATTCCAAAGCCGATTACAAGAATTTTTCTCCAATATTTCTCAAAAAATATTTTCATAATATCCGTTTCCAATCTGTCGTTTTCACTTAACGGCCGCAGCCGCTTATTTCTCGCCGCCAAAATCCTGAAACGCCCTCTTCCACAGTGCCGTTCCGTCATATACCCGGCCGGCAACCTCCAAATACCCCAGCTGTTCGCACTTCCGGAGAACCAAGCCATGCACATACCCAAACATCGCCGCCGCCTTTTCAGAAAACCGTCTGCCGTCTCCCTGAATCAGGCATTCCACCGCCTCCACCGCCTGCCGTTGAATCGCACGGCTTTCGAAAGACTTGCCGTGAGTCACCAGTTTGGGAATACAGCGGCCAATATGATAATTTCTGGAAGTCACCCGGTAAATCTCTTTCAGCGGGGAATACTGAATATAATCCGTAATAAAGTTCAAAAGCGCCATGGGCGTAAGCTGGTAAAGGTATTCTTCATTCCAGAGCCGTTCCATTTTCCGCAATAACGCCTCCGCGGCCTCTGCCGGAATCCATTCGGCGGCATGCTCCGCGACTTTGTCGATGGTGAAATCCAGAAGTTCCAGACTGTCCAGGAACCGCCGTAAATGACAGCCAATCAGATCGGGAGAAATTTTCACGTTCTTAAGCCCTGTCAAATCCATCGACACATAAATTCCGCACCCCCGTTTTGCCGTCACAATGCCCCATTCCCGCAGGACGCGGATCGCCTTTGCAGTCGTATCACTGCTGACGTCATACTTCCTTTGCAGCTCTTTGTGGGTCGGCAGCTGGTCGCCCGGCTGGTAGCGCCCAATGGCAATCAAGCCGATCATATCCATATACACATGGGAATACCGTTCCTCCGCGCTGCGCAGACTCTGCTCCAGCCCGCAACGGCCGGGGCACCAGGACGCATCCGGCCGCTTCCGGTAATGCGCCTCGATCCAGCGCTGGTCTGCGCCAAACCCATACAGTCCGGACAGGTTCTCACGCAACGCCTCTTTTGAATATCCGTCTTTGCCCGCCGCCCGGACAAAGTTCTTAAGACTGTTCCAATAGGCCTCCCGCACCTCCAAAGACCCCGGCAGCCTCTCTATATAGAAAAATCCCAGACTGTCCACCGCGCGCAGGATTAAATCATTTTCGTTCCGTGCAACAAAAAAGCGCCAAACGTAATGAGACAGACGCCAAAACTCTGTGGCGTGAGAAGGGTCCATCCTTGCAATGATGGCTGCCGGCATTTCCCAGTCCTCTCTGGCGCATCGGGCAATCCCGTGTTCAATCACCGGATAACAAAACAGACGGCCGGTGCTAAAAATATCCTGAGACACCGTCGCGTCTTCCTGCAAAGTCTCCGTCTCAAATTCGCGGCCGGTCTGCGCAGCGTTTCTCACAACCGGACGTTTTCCCTGCCGCGTCTCGATCAGCCCCTTTTCCAGCATTTCCTCCAACACCCGGCGCACTGTTTTCTCCGACACCTGGAATTCCCTGCACAGTTCCGCCCGGGACGGCAGGCTTTTGCCCTCCGGCAGCAGTCCGCACTCAATTTGATTTTTCAACAACTGATAGATTCTCTGATACAGTACAATATCGTTTTTCATGCCACCGCCTGTCTCTATGTGCGCAAATTCCATTTTTGTCTTCGACCCACTTGGCACCTATACAGAATTATTATAATAGATAGGGAATATAGAATCAACTTAAATTTGACCCTATGTAATGGTCAGCCGAAAAAAAGCGCCGGACCACAGCACCATTGTCCGATTCGGTTCCGGTTTTCCGGACGAGGGATGTGAGGACTGCTTTTATCAGAAGGTACACCGGCTGGAACGGGGCGTGGATGCTGGTGCCATGTTTAAAGCGGATGAAAAAAATGCCGCTTCGACATAACCGCCGCCGTCACACATACCGGATAAACCTTCGTCGCCGTGAACACCGCGTCCAGCACCGGATTCAGCGGAATCAGCATCGCAATCATCGCTTCCGCCGGCAGCCCGAACGGCTCCAGCAGCAGCGCGATCAAATAGGACGACGCCATAATATCGGAATAACTGGTGGACAGCAAAAACGTGATCAGAAACGCGGTCGCAATGGTACCGGGCTGCAGCGTAACACCGTATATCGATGCCGCGCCCACAAAACTCAGCGCAAGCAGTATCACCCCATCATAATTGAACAGCGAAATACTGATGGGAAGAATCGTGTTGGTCACATCCCGGTTGATTTTGTGGTGGTTATGCAGGTTGTCAATCAGATAGGGAATCGTAGGGATGGCGTCCCCTGTAGCAAACGCCATATACAGGGGCTTCCCCATGGCCTTCAAATGCGCGCGGACGCCGGTTCCCGTCACCGCGCACATCACCGCCATGGACACACCGCAGATGATCAGGCAGATTCCAATGGTCATAAGCAGCAGCCTCACCAGCGAAAGCAGCACATCCATCCCCAGCGCAGAAATCTGCACGGAAATAATACAGAAAATGGCAGGCGCCAGAAAAATCATGATAAAGTCGAAAATTTCCATAAAAATGTGGTTCACCGCCTCACAGAGATCCATGACCAGCTCTTCATTTTTCGGCGGCAGCGTCACCGTGGCAATGCCAAGCACAATGGAAAAAAAGACCACCTGCAGCACATTACTCTGGGATAACGCCCGAATAATGTTGTCCGGGAAAATGTTCAGGATCATTTCCCCGATGGTGATCGTCTCAGGATGTTCCGGCCGTATGTAACTGCTGATTTCCCGGATCATGGAATTGATCCCGGCCTCGCCCTCGATCAGCAGCTTGCTGGCCGCCAGCTGAAAATCCTTTTGCTGGAAAATAGACCCCCGCAGCAGCCAGCTGACCCCTGCCGTAATCCCGAAAACCGCCGCCACAATCACAACGCTGGTCACCGCGGCCCGGCCCAGGAATTTCCCTCCGACTTTCGCCTTCAGGACATTGTGAATACTGATGGTCAGCATTGTGGCAATGATCGGGAGCATACACAGCTCCAGCATCGTCAGAAAAATATCTCCAAATACTTCCAGCACCCCGATAAACGGCGGCTGCAATATTCCCACCAGGATTCCCAACGCGAACAAAACAAACAGCAGAACCGGACTTCTTAGAATTTTCCCCATCTCCATACCCGCCCTTTATCAGAAGCATTCCGGGAAATCCCGGATCAAGTCGTCCAACACATAGGAATAGCAGTTCACCATCAAGTACGCGTTGATACACTCCAAAAGATCCTCCGAGCCGTCGGCCACCGCAACGCAAATATAATCCCGAAGGTCTTCCACCGTATAAATTGTGGTATACAACGAAATCTCATAATTCTTCATGATGGCCTGGACAAAGGTCAGATCGTCATAGACCGCCGCAAACACCTCTTCCCCGACCACGGCCTCGACCATCGAAGGGATATCCTGATAGACCCGGACGTCCGCCTCCGGGAAATTCTGCCTCACAAAGCGCTCATAGGAAGTCCCCTCAACCGTCCCAATCGCAGCCCCCGGCTCCCTCAAATGATCATAGGGATAATCCGCCACGCCGTATTGGGCGGCCAGCTTTTTGTTCACCAGAAACGATTGCCTAAGCGTTACATACGGAGTCGAAAACGACACCCCCATGGCCCGCTCCGGCGTCATGCTGAATTTGGACATCACCATATCATACCGGCCTTGGGCCAGATTTTCATAAAGCTCCTGATTCGACCGCGCCGTGCGGTCGAGCTCCAGCTCCACGCCAAAGGTATTTGCGATCCCCAGCGAAATCTCCACATCCAGCCCATCCATAGAGCCGTCCCCCGTGTGGTAAAAGAACGGCGGCCTGTCCTCCTCCAGCATGCCGACCACAAGAGAATCCTTCTCAAGGATTTCGCGGACAAACGGTTTGTCATACTCCTGGGGCAGGATTGGCTGCCGCCCTTCCTGGGACAGATCCAGTGAACTGTTAAGGGCGATTGTTGCGATCTCCGCTGTCTCTGCCGGACTTTCTGCCTTCGGGGCGGAAGCGCAGGCGGAAAGAAGGGAGATGAAGGAAAAGGCGAGTGTCAAAAGTAGTTTTTTGTTCATAGGCCCCCCAATTCACAATTACACAACATTACTCTTTCGCTTTCTTTTTTCGCTGCCTGTCTTCATACATGTCATGAATCCACTCTCTCACAGGAAGCTTCCACTGTTCCCTGGGATTCGGAATATTTTTAATCAGACTTTTGGGATTTAACCCCAATTCTTTCGCCATCTGTATTTCCTTCTCCCCAAGCCTGCATTTTTTCTTAGCTTCCGCCCATAATTCCGGTTTATATGCCATAGAATCTCCATTCCGCGGTTATATCGTTATGACAGTCAACCAGCATACCGGCCTACCACGCCCTAGCGGTACTACCCCATTGTAAGAATACGGTCCAAATGTTCTGCCCCATCACTCATAGTCATTATCCGTTCCCGCTCTGTCTGATGTTCCGCAAAATCAAGATATCCTGAGACAAGTCGTCCCATTACCCAGATTTTTCCAGACGTGTATCGTCCAGTGCGATACTTTTTTCATATTTTGTCCCTTTCATGCAGTGGCTTTATTCACTAATATCACTTACATGAATTGCATGAATCAGATCATTGCATTCCGTATGGGCTACCTCAAGCAGCTTACAAGTTTCGGTCTTACCAGTTCTCAATTTTCTAATCTCATCAATTTGATTATCAATGCTTTCGATTTTAGAAACGTAATTCGTATTGATAAAATCTTTCAACGAATTCTCAAACTGTGTAATTAGTCCTGAGGCTGCATCATTAAAGCCAGCCCTAAGTTTTTCGCGGTTGGTTCGCATTTCTTGCTGACGATTATCAGCATCAACATCTTCTTTTATCTGCATACCCAAGGAAAACACCACTCCAAAAACTCCAAGCACTTTACCCGCAACGTTTATACCTTTTACCCATTTGACCGCTTCCCACGGTTTAAATGAGTGTCCAAAGAAGTGTCCAATATCTAAAACCAGTTGATGCATATTACTGCCAGAGAATGCTTTGAGACCAGTTGCTGTCGCATTTTCACCCATTGTATTAGTGATTATTTTATTGCTACCTTGCGTTAACACATCAGACTTAAAAAGCTTTTCTACCAACGGATTTCCGTTTTTGTATTTTTCACTTAATCTAAATTGCAATTCCTTTGAAAAATCTGTATTATAAAACTCATCAAGTTCTGCCATACAATCTTTAGAAAGTTCTTCTAATGTTGCAGTAACATCCTCTACACATTTATTAGACATATTCTCAACATCGTGATATGCGGCTTCAATTTCATGATTTGCTTCATCTTCACAACTAAAATCATAAAGTCTGTTAGCGAGATCACGTCCTTTATCTCTTATTGAAATTGCTGTCTCCTGGTATATAGCATTTACACGGTGATTAATTTTAAACTGACTAGAGAATAGTATTCTTCTTTCTTGAAGCAGATGTTCTTCCAATGCATCAATGTCCACATCCCCGGAAGAAGGCTGAAATTGTGTGATAGTTCTTTGTAACACACTTTCCATTTTATATAGTGAGGTTGTCAATTTTGAAGAAATCGACTTTTCTCTAACAAAGCCATTAATAGTATTGACTAAACCGGCAAAGTTGCTTCGTTCCACTAATTCAGTGACAATCTCTTCATCATCCTCATCTAAACTATCAATATAGGACTCTGCATCAATGAAGCATGTTCTCAATTGTTCTGGTGAATAAGGGGTTGTTACGATTCTTAATCCTTCGAGTTTAATGTTTCTATTTTCGATTGAATTGCCAACCGTAGCCATCTTATTTACTATGAGAATCATCTCTCCAGCTTTATCTTTTTCAAGTAATAGCTTTCGGAAATTTTGACCAATGTATGAATCAAATAGTTCATGAGTTACAACATAAACAAGGATATCGGCGTTGGAAATTGCTTCATATGATATTTTGTCATGGTCGGGTCTTAATGTTGTGTGAATACCAGGGGTATCTATCACCCTTAAGCCATTCCAATCATACGTATGAGCAACCTGAGTGGTAATTTGCTCTCCTGTTTCAATGGTTTTTATTCCTGTTAAAGCTTTTAAAATAGTTGATTTTCCGGCACTGTATTGTCCGGCAAAAACCAAACTAATAGGGTTGTTACTATCGTATGCACTTTTAGGTAAATCACTGGTATCTACATCGATTTCCTTAAATAGTTTTTCTATTTTGTTAAGCAAGGACTGACTTTTTTCTAACCAAACAGCAATGGTAATTGTATTATTCTGTTCCACAAGAGCCTCCGTTATTTCATTATCAACAATTCAGTTAATTGCTGAGCTAATCTCATCCTATTAAGAGTTTTTGAATCTAATTCATCTAAGGTTGCAATGTGCGCAATTCTGGGTTGATCGTTAATATATTGAATCCGAATATCTTCCTTTTGGCAACCTTTTCCAATAGCTTGTGAGAGGATTGATATTGGATTATTCGTGTTAAAAACAAACCAAACTTGTTCCTTCAAGAGGTAAGATAAATCTCTTCTAGTATCGTCAGGGAATCTTTTACCAATCTCCAACAGAATCATTATTGCATTGCCTGGAATACGTGCAACATTTGAAATATGCCATTCCAATCCCTCATAGCCAGTATAGGCCAATGCCTCTGTAACCACCATCTTATTCATTTCCGCTAGTTTTCCGTTTAATGACTTTGAAAAATTCCATTGAATTTCTGATAAAGTAAATACAGAGTTAATAGTTTCATCTAATGCGACTATAGTAGGTTCTAGCCGTTTGTTTATCAACTCATCATTAAGAACCTTATTCATATTAGTTGTTAGCTTCTTGCCCATGTTATCGAGATATGAATACAATTTGTTTTCCAACTTTCTTCTGGCGTCACGTATCTTTTCTTCCCTATCAGAAAACAGGAAAGACCCCAGCCAGCCAACAAATCCTACCGCTACTCCTATCCATCCAATCGGACCGGATACAAACAAACTAGCAATCATCAATCCGCCGCTCGTAAGAATGGTTGCCCAATTCCATGCCCTTTTACCATCAAAGATGAAGGGCATTTTTATTGATTTATCAGTAAAATTAGTATATGAAAATTTCAGTTCAAAATTTATTTCACGGCATATTTCTCGTAACTCTGTTTCGCACTCGTTTGCCAATTCCTTAAGCAATTCAGATACCCTGGATTCAATATGATGCTTGTCAAGGACAGCTTTCCATTTTGTATCTGCATTTGAATTGTCATAGTTATCTTCCGCAAATGAAGCAACTTCACGTTTCAACTCTCCCACTAAACTTTTTATAAACACATCTATTCTTTTTTGGGAATCTTCTCGGAAATCATCCGTCCATTTTTTAAGTTTTTTTCTCTTTAGAACAAGAACACTTCCCTGTTCGCTGTTTTCAGAACTTTGTTTACACAACGATTCAAATGCATCGATAATAGGAACTATTACAACATCTGTAAATGACTTTAATTTATAGAATCTTCCGTTCTTTACGACTTCCTCTACGATTACTTTCTCCAGATAATCAAATCGGCTTATTCTTTGTAAATCTTCACTATGTTCTTTACAATTGGGCTGTTGTGCTAAATAGGCCGATTTTAAATGCACATAGACAAATCTTAAGTTATTCCAGCTTTGTCCGTATTGAACACCAAAATCCACGAACTGTGCCTTAATGGCTTCTAGTCTCTCGAGTTTCATTTTCTTTTCAATATCTCGAGAGAACATCTTAAAGCTTGTACCTACATCAATATTCACTTTTGCATTTATAATGCATATAACAGGCTTTCCGAGCCTAAGAATCTTATTTAAACATTCAGCCTCACTTGCTTGTGGTGCATCATCAGTTAGTAAGAAAAGAATCAAATCTGATTTTTTAGCTGCCTCAAATGCCACCGTTTCATCTTCTTCTCCCTCAAAAGCGGCTATTCCAGGAACATCTGTTACAGTCATATTTTTATACGAATATGTTCTGACATCTCGAGTTGTTCGCTGAGCACCCTTGCCGATTGAACCGCCATTACCATGTGTGAGGATTTCCATCATAGTTGATTTTCCTGCCATAGTGCGTCCAAATAGAGTAATGGAAAAGTTAGCTTTTGATAGTATTTTTAAATCAGTATCAAGATGTTGTGGCATTTGCTCAAAACTATATTTAATTGATCTAAGCTGATTTGCTAATCCTTTAGCAATATCAGAATCGTTAATATTGCTGTGTTCAAGGCTGAAAATATCACCTTCGATTTTTGAAGAAACAGTTTGTATTGTGTTTTTTAATAGCTTTACAGCATCATTTGATAGCTTGTATCCTCTGTTTGCGTATGCCTTCGATTCTTTCAATGCAGTTTCAAGATTAGAATCGTCAGCATCTTTATTTAATATCATTGTGTCAACTCCAGTTCTGTTAATTTATCTTAAGGTATTTTCAGTTTACCAACCATATAAATAAAGCAATCTGGTTAAAGACACCTCCAACACAGCGGAGGTCATCGACAATTTATTTATCCCAACAACTGACGAAACTTACTTGTCAACGAAGCTTTACGCTTTTCATAAGGTACAGATATTGGCTTTGTGCTATCGAATCTGTCATACGGATACCGATGTTCTTGTTCATATTTGAAGTTTCTGCTTATCTAGTCAACTCCTAAGGAATATAATGCTTCTCCGTCAACACGACTACCTTTTTCGGAATTGATGATATCATCAATTTTTCCATCAATCGCACATGGGTCATTCATCTGCTGCAGCTTGCTTGTTATACCCAACTGGAAACAGGTGAACAACACCACTCTAATCAGATAGGCTTTGATGCCATCCAGATTATTTGTATATTCAGGGTTGTAGTACATGAAATGAATGATAGGCTGCAACACGTTCCGACTGCTCGAAAAATGGTTGACCTCGATTTTCATGTTCTTTAATACATCCTCCAGGTTTTTAAGCGTCTATTTTCCCACTCCCCCTTCCCCTCCAAAAGATATCTAATAAGAATTCGATGTTTATATCATCCTTTAAAATAGTTTCCACATCTGTTTCACTATATTTTACCATACTCCCCTCACCATTACCATCTGAAAGATTCCTTCATGTCCGTTTATTGGTCCCTCTGCAACATAACTTTCTCATTTATCTATAATTCAAACTCACATATCTGATCTCTCTGTTTTTCATCATATTCCCCATTACACACGATTTTCCCCAGCATATCTCTTATATATTGATCGTTCAAGGTAGGTGAATTTTCACACTCTACCTTTCCTTTTTCCATCCTTGTCCCACATCTCCATACAATCTTCCCGCGCTCCGTTCTACGCCTGAATCCTCCCCCGCAATCCCCACATACCAATAAATTACTAAGCAAATATTTACTGCTATAACGGTTACCACTGCTAATCTGATTGCCGTCAGCTGTTGTAAGCAGTCAGGCTCTGTTAAGCATTTCCTCCTACACCTTATCAAATATCTCTGGAGAAATAATGGCGGAATGACTTCCTTTCACATAATATCTCGTACGCTGTCCTACATTTTTCTTTCGTATACCATTCAGATAATCCTCGGTAAATGTTTTCTGAGGCATTATATCTCCCTTATACTTTTTATTCTTCAACATCTGCTGGATTTTTGCACTCCATACCGTTTTGCCTGTGACCGTTTTTACACCACTTTCCTCCAAGTGTTTTTTTATCTATGAAAACGTGTAACCCTTTAAATATAACTCAAAAATCAACCGTACTATTTTGGCCTGCTCCGGAACGATTACCAATTCCCCTTCCACACACCGATACCCCATAAAATGTTTATAGCTGCTAAATAATCCTTCCTCAAATTTTCTTTGAATCCCCCACTGAATATTCTCACTCAAATTTCTGCTTTCTTCTTGTCCCATTGCTCCTGATAAGGTTATTGCCGCTTCTGCATCCGGATCAAACGAATTCACATTTTCAATTTCAAAATACATTTGAATACCCCTTTCTTTCAAATATCTCATAATCTGCAATAGCTCTACCGTATTTCTGGATACTCGTTTTGCAGATTTAGTGATTATGTATTCGAATTTCCCCTCTGTAGCACTTTCTAACATACGTTTTAATCCATTGCGGCCCTTTTTCCTTAATCCACTTCTTCCACAATCCCAGAATACTCCTGAAAATACCCAACCTGGATACTCTGATATCTGTTCTGTATATGCCATAATTTGATGAGACAAACTAGCTAACTGCATCTCTTTCTTCGTGCTGACGCGGCAATATGCCGCCACACGCAGCGATTCCATATTCTCTTTTTTCACAGGTATATAATATATCTTTTTCAAAACACATCACCTCGTTTCATCAATAAGGAAAAGGCGCGAAAGCCAAAAGCCTTCACGCCTCACCACACGACAACTATACAATCTCACCTAATCATCATTTAACACTCTTTTGCAACAGGACAATACTTTCCACATGTGGTGAGTGGATAATAATGATGTCGGAAAGACGTGGCTCACCCCTGGCGGAATTTCGCTTGTCTAACTTTATTTACATCACAAATAAAAACATCTTTTCATGTAGCACTTACTTTTATTCTAGCTAACTTTGTTCTGCATAAAGCGAACTCGAATTAGGCAACAAGCCGTTGCACAATTACTCCAGCTCTTTTTCAATATCTTCAATGGACGGAAGGCTACTACGCAATTCTTCCGGTAATGCCTTAGCAATCTGATTTTTCCACTCTGCCACGCCAATGGGGTTCTGGTAGCCAGCTAGAGAATACTCTACTACAGTTTCGTTTTTACCCTTTACCAACAACAAACCAATCGTTGGCTTATCGTCCGGGTGTCGCAGAACATCGTTAACCACATTCTGGTACATATTTAGTTGGCTAATAAATCCTGGTTCAAAGTCACAGGCTTTTAGCTCAACTACAACAAAGCACCGCAGTTTTAGATGGTAAAACAGAAGATCGAGATAAAAATCATCACCGCCTACTTCCAAATGTACCTGTCGGCCTACAAACGCAAACCCTTGCCCCAGTTCCAACAGAAAGCTCTGAATATGTTCAGTAAGTTGCCGTTCAATCTCTATCTCCCGCCGAGGCATATCTGTTCCGAGAAAATCAAACAGATATGGGTCTTTAAACACTTGATTAACCATATCGGAATCCTCTGGCGGAAGTGCTGCCGGGAAGTTATTCACACTCCTACCAGAACGATCCATTAGTTTACTTTCTATTTGCAAGTCTAAAATCGCTTTACTCCAGCCATTTTCAATTACTTTATAAGCATACCAAATACGACTTTCTTCATCTTTCAGTTTATCCATTAAAGAAATATTAGTTCGCCATGGTATTTGTGCAACGACCCGTTGCACAATTTCAAAGTCAGGCCAACTCTCGGCAAACTTCCTCATATATTTTATGTTTCTTGGAGAAAAGCCTGACATTTCCGGAAAGGCCTCCTTTAAATCCTTGGCCATACGGTCAATAATTTTTGCGCCCCAGCCTTCTTCCTCCTGCTTTTTTAGAATACTTCTGCCAATGTTCCAGTACAGGCAAATCATACTGGAATTAGCATTTAATACAACAGAAATTCGCTGTTTTTGAATTTCCGATTTTACTTCTTCTATAAATTTCAAATAAGCATCACTCATCTCGGAAAGATTTGGAGCAACAGGGAATATTACTCCATCTTTATTTTTTCCCATTTGATTTCGATTATCCAATTTCTCACCTCACCATTCCACCAATTAACTCTTATCAGGATGTACAAATAATTCAACGCTTCTAAAAAGAGGTATAAGTCAACACTCTCTATCAACAGTACAATCCTCAAACTAATTCGTAAGAGTATTAAAAAATCTTTTTAAAAGTATATATCTACTCGGCATCTGGCGTATTGTCCGTTTTCCCATTCGCTTTTTCAATCTTTTTTTGTTAATCCTAAGCAATTACTGCACCACAGTAATCAGGCACATCTAACTAAATATAGATATTTCTACTTTCGGATCATAATCAATACTTGTTGCATAAATTTTTAAAACCTATCTGTTAAATACCTTCTCCGAAGCACGTATATCTCTAATGCTTTCAAGTAATTCTTTGAAGTAGCTCCACCAAAAGTTATATCTATTTTTGCCAAACCATCTTCTATTATATAAATAACGATACTTTTGCCTACGTATCACTATTGGAGGATCATATACATTGTATCGTTCCTTTTTAATCAAATTCTAATATAGAATGCTTATTTAAACGATATAAAGCTTTATCCTTTTCCATCTTATATAAATTTATTTTGCTGGCTTCACAATATCTTTTAACAGCTTTTTCAAATTCCTGTTTTGCTTCGCACCCCAGAATCACAGAACTGGGAACGATCATATCAAGTAGTGCCCCCTTATTATTAATATTCCACCTATCTCCGCAAGCCCCTTTATCCTGAATAATTCTCCATTCCCTTTCATAACTCCATTCCAAGGATTTTGTAGTAATACTTTGGATAAAAACAGTTAGAGAATTTTTTTCAACAGTTTCTGGCTTAAGTGAACAAAAACGCACTCTATCATCAGAGTATACTACGGGAACTGGTGTGAAACTTAATTGCCTATTTAGCTCCAACAAATTATATTCGACGCACATTCCGCAGTGGTTATCCGCATAATGAGCCCACATTAGTAAAGAATCATCTGACTCACTCAAACATGATATGCCAGTTGTTTCTCTTAAATCTTTAAAAGTAGTCTTTAACTTCCGCACTTGCTGCCCCATCTCTCCTTTAAGATTACACCACATTGGGCTTCCTGGACGGATTGTTACTTTATCTGGAAGCATTTTCAACACACAATTGAACAATTCTTTTTCGTCTATCGAAATATCGCAATCAAAAACATCATTAAAATTGCACGGTGCAGAAAACCACAGTTTATTTTCCCTAACAGTTTCAAGTTTTAAAGAAGTATCGCTGTAATATTTATAAAGAGAGGCCGGCGCAGAACATAAATAATAATATCCGATTTGACTATACGCCTGCTTTTTTTCCTGGGAGCTCCCAGTTAATGCGGTTATGATTTCTGAACGTAATACATTTTTCCAATCATCATTTTCTTTTTGAAAATCAGCCATTTTAACTCCTCACTTTAACTTCCCGCACAATGACAGTAACCTTTCCTTAATATGCTCTTTATATTTCTGAAAAGCAGTAGAATTACAACAACAAAAACATATTCATTTTCCCAAAAGTACTATATCTTGTATTTAATTTCTATATTCCCCTTTCAAACCACAATTCCGCATCATTATTACCGACTCAACATGCCTCGTCCCCGCAAACATATCCACCCCCCATCCCTCCACTGCTCCATACCCCAACTTCTTCATCACCCTCAAATCTCTCCCCAAGGTCTCCGGGTTACACGACACATACACCACCTTCTCCACTCCCATCCGTGCCACGGACTCCATAAACTCCTCCGTGCTGCCGCTTCTCGGCGGGTCCATGATCACGAGATCGACCTTATCTCCCCTCTCAGCCATATCCACCAGAAACTTCCCCGCGTCATTACAATAAAACTTCGCATTGGTAATCCCATTAATCTTCGCATTATTCACCGCATCCTTCACCGCGTCCCGATTCAGCTCCACGCCGATCACCGAGCTGGCCTTCCGGCTGGCGATCAGTCCGATGGTCCCGATCCCGCAGTACGCGTCCAACACCGTCTCCTTTCCCGTAAGACCCGCCAGTTCCAGCGCCTTGCCGTACAGCACCTCCGTCTGCACGGGATTTACCTGGTAAAACGACTTAGACGAAATGCGGAACCTGCATCCGCAGAGCATATCCTCGATATACCCCTTACCATACAACACATGCTCCTTCTCCCCCAGCACCATGCTCGTCCCACGTCCATTGACATTCTGAACTATCGTCGTAATCTCCGGGTGCTTTTCCCTTAACGCCTTCACAAAATTATTCTTAGACGGAAATACCGGCGAAGCCGTCACCAGCACCACCATAATCTCCCCGGTTGCAAACCCGCGCCGTACCAAAACATGGCGCAGCAGGCCGAAGCCCGTGTCCTCATCGTAGGTGCGGATCTTAAAGGATTTGAGCATCCCCCGGATCGTCCCGATAATCTCGTCCGCCTTCTGGTCCTCGATCAGGCACCGCTCCACCGGCACCACAATATGGCTGTTTTCCTGGTAAATTCCCGAAATAATATTCCCTCTCCGGTCGCGGTCAAATACCGCATGCACCTTGTTCCGGTAATGATAGGGGTCCTTCATTCCAATGATCCCCTTCACCGGGCAAAGCCCTTTCAGCTGTTCTTCCAAATAGTTCCGTTTCCACTCCAGCTGTTTTTCATATTCCATATCCAGCATCTGGCAGCCGCCGCACTGCTTAAATACCGGACAAAGGCTCTTTTTCCCCCTTGCCGTGGCCGCTCCGCCTTTTACTCCGCTGGTATTCCCCCGGAATCCTCCTCCGCGCTTTGCTACCCCGGCCTCCTTCTGCCGCTCAATACCGGCCGTTCCATTGATCCTGCCCCGTTTTTCCCGGCCTCCATCCCCATTTATTTCCAGGCGTTTCTCCCGATGTTTCTCCAGCCCCTTCCCCATCTGCTGTTCCGCCTTCCGTCCTTCCCCCTTTTTCTCCGTTCTTCCCGCATACCCGCGTTCGCCATTTTCCTTCACTCTCCCGCCGGTTCTATCGCTGCCCCGCAGCCGCTCGCCAGTTCCGCTGCCGCCCTGCTTCCTCTCGCCATCTCCGCCGCGCTTCGCCGTCTTCGCTCCGCCACCCGCAGCTTCCTTCCTCCGAAGTCCTTCCCCGTTTCTCTTCCCATCCATTCCTGTCATATCCCGCTTTCTCATATCCTTAGCCATCTCAAACTCCATCTCTCTTCTATATTTTTATTCAAACCGACCCAAGCCGTCCCATTTTCTCCCGGCCTGCGCCCGTCCATTCATCCTCACAAATCACTCCCACACCCTTGCCGCGCTCGCCCCCCCATTCCTCAAAACACCTATCGTCATTCTATCACAATTACCCCTCAATGTCTTTTATTATTCCAACTCTCCCCAAAAAACACAGAACCCGCGCCAAAGCTCCCCAACCGCATTCACGCCGCCGTCTCGCCCCGCGCAGGTCCTGTCCCCGCCCTATATTCTCAAATCCACCCCTACATCGCTTCTTTCATCCCCCTCAAATCTCCGCCGTCACCTGCCACAGCCACCGCGCCTCTTCCTCCGGCAAATACGGTGAAATCTTCTCATAAACCTGCTGATGATATTCATTCAGCAATTCCACGTCCCGATCCGTCATCAACTCCCGGTCAATACCATCCACATCAATCGGCACAAAGGTCAAAAACTCAAACCGCATAAACTGCCCATAGGCATTTTTCTCATCCTTCACGCACATCACCAGGTTTTCCGTGCGGATTCCGTGGCTGCCTTCAATATAAAGCCCCGGCTCGTCCGACGTGACCATGCCTTCCTCCAGCTCCGCATTTTCCCGCGCGTCCGTCACCAGCCGGTAACGGATACTGTTCGGCCGCTCATGCACATTCAAAAGATACCCCACGCCATGTCCCGTCCCATGGTTGTAGTCCAGCCCCCGGCTCCAAAACGGCTCTCTCGCCACATAATCCAAACTGATCCCCCGGCAGCCGTGGAGGAATTTCACCGCCCCCAGCCGCAGCATACTGATCAGTACCAATGTAAAATGCTCCCGCTCCTCATCCGTCACCGGCCCCATTACCACCGTCCTGGTAATATCCGTGGTTCCCTCGTAATACTGCCCGCCGGAATCCACCAGATACATCCCCTTAGGCTCCAGCTTCACATTAGTCTCCTCAGTGGCCGAGTAATGGCACATAGCCGCATGTGCTCCATAAGCGGATATGGTTTCAAAGCTACACCCCAGGCACCCGTCCTGCTCCAAACGCAGCTCCCGCAGATGTTCCGCAACGCTGATCTCGTCCATTTCCACCTTACCCACATTGTGCTTCAGCCAGTAAATAAACCGCGTCATAGCCACGCCGTCCTTAATGTGGGCCTTCCGCATATTCTCCATCTCTACGGGGTTCTTCACCGCCTTGGCCTGGCTGGTGGGATTCATCCGCTCAATCACCTGGTTGCTCCCGTCGATCCGGCTGTAAATGGCGTAGTTCACCATCTTGCGCTCCAGCATAATCCGCTGTCCCCGCAGCAGCCCCGTCTCCTCGTACACCGCCTCATAGGGTTTCACCGTGACGCCCAGATTCTGCAAATACTCCTTCACGGTCCCGGAAAATTCCTCACCATGCTCCAGATACGGATAAGCTTTCCCTTCCAGTATTTTCTCATTCGCAAACAGCAGCAGCCGGTCCTCAAACACCATCACATAGGCCAACGCCACCGGATTATACAACACGTCATTTCCGCGGATATTGAGCAGCCAGGCGATATCGTCCAGGGACGTCAAAATGTGGACCGTAGCCCTGGCCTGAGACATTTTCTCCCGCAGCTTTCGGATCTTTTCCGCCGCGTTCTCCCCGGCATAACAATCCGCCAGCGCCCAGACCGGCTCTGCGCTCATAGGCGGCCGGTCCTGCCAGATGGTTCCCACCAGGTCCCCGCTGCCGTCAAAGCGCACATACTTTGACTCCAGGGCCTCGTTTAACGCCAGTGCCTCGGCGGCGTTCACCGTGCGCCCGTCAAATCCCAGGCAGCCCCCTGCGGGCATTTTCTCCACCAGATACTCCTGCACCGTGGGTACGCCCTCCTCGCGCATTTTCATCAGCCTGATCCCGCTTCCCGCAAGCTGTGCCGCCGCCTGTACAAAATACCGCCCGTCCGTCCACAGGCAGGCCTCGTCCATGGTGACCACCGCGGTTCCCGCAGACCCCGTAAAGCCGGTGAGAAACTTCCTGCATTTGAAAAATTCGCCCACATACTCCGATTCATGGAAATCCGCCGTCACCACCAGATAGGCGTCCATCCCTTTCTCCGCCATCAATTCCCGCAGCCTTCCCAAACGCTCCTGTATTACATTCATAACTGTTCCATCCTCTCATCACTTAATCTCGTTCCCGCGGCGCGCCTGCCCGTTCCAAACCATCCGCCGCAAGCCCCCGCCCCGCCTGAGTCCCTCTCCCTACCTCCAAACCGCCTCTCTACTCCACATCCCCGCTCATCGCATCCCAGATCGCCGCACCGATCCCTTCATTATACGTGGGCTGCGCCCTCATGGCAAACGACATCTGCTCCGCGGTGAGTCCATTTGCAATGGCCGTGGCAATTTCCCCGATCATGTCCGTGGCCCGCGGACACATCATCTGCGCCCCGATAATGGTATTGGAGTACGCCTCAAACACCAGCCGGATAAACCCGTGCTCCTCCCCCGTAATAATGGATTTCCCGTTATCCCGCATGGAAAAATGCCCGCAGCGCACCTTCAGCCCGCTGGCCTTAGCCGTCTCCGCCGTGATGCCCACCGTGGCGATCTCCGGATTGGTATAAATACAGTTTGGCACGATGGGCAGCGGCACATACATTCCGCCCGGCACCACCTCCAATTTAACGCTGTGGGGTTTCCCCGCAATGCGCTCCACCACATATGTACCCTGAGCCGCCGCCACATGGGCCAGCAGCGTCTTGGCCGCCACGTCCCCGATGGCGTAAACCCCCGGCTCGCTGGTCTCAAACTCCTTGCTGACCTTCAGCCTGCCGTTCTCCATCTCCAGGGACATATCCTCCCCCAAAAGCCCGGAGAGATCCGGCTTACGCCCGATGGCCATCAGCACCTGTGCGCCGCGCACGGTAATACTCTCCCCCTCCTCGTTGGGCGTCACCGTGCAGCACAGGGAACCGTTCTCCTGGGTGATCTCCGTCACCGTGGAATTGCAGTACACGGAAATCCCCTTCCGCTTCAGCTCCTCCTCCAGCCGCTCCCCCACCACGTCGTCCATAGGAGCCATGAGATGCCGTCCCTTCTCCACAATGGTCACATGGGAACAGAGGTTATTGAAAATGGTCGCGAACTCCACCGCGATCACGCCGCCGCCCATGATTACCAGCCGGTCAAAATTCCAGCTCTCCGCGGCCAGCAGCCGGTCGCTGTTCCACACCCCCGGCAGGTCCGCGCCCGGGATATGATTCATAATCGGCACAGCGCCCGTTGCGATAATCACCGCCTCCCCCTGAAAATACTCCTTGCCTCCACCGCAGAGATTCACCTCCACGGTCTTATCCCGACGAAGCAGCGCGGTGCCATAAACCACATCCACGTCCAGCTTCTCAAACTGGCCCTCGATGCCCTGCCGGTAACGCTTCACCGCCGCCTTTTTATACTTCTGCATTTTCCCGAAATCAAAGGAAATGAAATCCGTGGACACTCCGAACTCATCACAGTTCTGCATCATATGGAACATATTGGAGGCGTGCAGCAGCGCCTTTGTGGGAATGCACCCCCGGTTCACGCAGGTTCCGCCGAACTTCTTAGCCTCGATCACCACCGCTTTCAGGCCGAACTCCGCCGCCTTCATGGCCGCCGTATAACCGCCCGGGCCAGCCCCTATAATCACAACATCGTAATGTTTTGCCATTATTTTCCGTCTCCTTCCTCAAATAAACCCAGTGCCACGCACGCCTTCCAGACGCCATCATCGCCGATGTCCGCCGTCACGTAGTCCGCCGCCGCCTTTAACCCCGGATGGGCGTTTCCCATGGCCACTCCAATGGCGGCCTCCCGGATAATCTCTATATCGTTCATACTGTCTCCGAAGGCCACCGTCTGTTCCGGCGCGATCCCGTAATATTCGCACAGCCGCATAAGCCCGTTGGCCTTGGATGCCTCCCGCTCCACCACGTCCGCCCCCATAAGCCCTGCGAACATGGGGAATTTGAACTCCGCAAACTGCCGCTCCAGCCGCTCTGCCCCCTCCGGGCCGCCCACGTAAGTCAGCGTTTTCACCGGCATGTCCATCAGAAGCCAGGGATCCTTAAAATTACGCTCCGAGCTTCCCCAGCGCACCTTGTCATAATAGACCACATCCTCCGGGCAGGTATAATAATCCCCGCCGTCCACGGAAATTCCCAGCGCCAGCTTCTGTTCCTCGCCAAACGCCAGCAGCCGTCTCAACCGCTCCTTATCCATCAGGTGTTCGAAAATAATCTTCCCGCCTTCCACCTCCACCCGCGTTCCGTTCAGATGGATAATGGCGTCTGGTTTCACCATATCCCGGTAGGCCACGCTGTAGGGCTCGTTCATGTTCCGGCCGGAAGCTACCACGATCACCGAGTCCTCCCGAAGCCGCCGGATCGCCTCCATGGCGCTGGCCGGAATCTCCCAGGTTCTGTGGTCAAGGAGCGTCATATCCAGATCGAAACTGATAATCCTCTTTTTTTTGTGAAATTTTACCATAAAAGTTCCAAATTCCTTTACATTTTTTTTGAAAATAGGGCTTTTCAAAACCAAAAACATTTGCTATAATATAGAAGTTCGCTCGGGGTATGGCGTAGCTTGGTAGCGCGCTCGGCTGGGGGCCGAGAGGTCGCAGGTTCAAATCCTGTTGCCCCGATTGTGAAAAACCTTGATTTTATTGGAAATCAAGGTTTTTTTATTGCCCGATCCTCCGTTAACATAAATCATTTTCCAGTATTCTTCTCTCGCGTTCTCCATGCCGGAAACCGGATCAGACGATTTTGCCCTCATATAACCCTCTGATGAACCCTCACCATTATACCTTAATGACAGCTATTCTTCAAGATATGCCGTGGTGATCCGGGAAAGTTTTCCAATTTTCTACCGTCTATATCCCGTGTGATCTGTATACTCCCTATTGCCAACCCCTCCCCCCATGCACTATAATAAAACCACCCCGCCCCGCGCCTTCCCCGGCGCCCGGGCCATTTATCCAAGGAGGATCAACCATGTCACTGGAAGGACGCATCTATCAATTCCGTCTCACGAAAGTGGAGCTGGCCGAGCTGGCGCTCCGTCTCACCTGGGACTCGTTTATGCTGGGGAAGATGAGATATCTCCTGATCACAGCAGGTATCCTGCTAATCATCCCCGCTCTGGGCGGAATTCTGGCCATCGGCGCCGGACTCACCACAGCCCTGCTATCCCTGCCCTTTTTTCTCTTCCAGGCCCTGCAAAACCTGACCATATTCTTCCTGGTCCTGACCGTATTGAAATTTCTCAGCTACTTTTGGACCTTTTCCCGCCAACCCGTCTCCCAGGAGATGCGGCTGCGCCTGGAAAATGGATGCCTGTACGAGGATAAGGTCTCCGTCGTCCATCAGGGTTCCTCCTTCACCGCGTTTCCGGAGACCCCGGGACTGCTGCTTTTAAAGCGCGAACTTTCCCGTAAAAGCCACTCCTATCTCGTCCTGCCCAAGCGCGTGTTCTCCGGACCGGACGAAATCCAGGCCTTTAAAGCCTACTTAAGCACGCCTTCCCCCTATAATCAGTCCCAGCCTCAGACCCAATCCCCGGATTCCGGCTCCTGCCGGTTCCGCTTTACCTTCCAGTTAAGCCCGGACGACTTCGCCCACGTCTACACCGAGCTCATGGGGCTCTCCCGCTGCCACCGGCCCTTATGGCGCAACGGCAGCACGCTGCTGTCCCTGTTCTTCTGCCCTGTCCTTTCATTGATTATGGCAACCCGTTTCATCGTAAGCGGCGACGTCATCGCCAGTCTGGGCATCTTCGGGCTGGGCCTGTTCCTCTCCGTGTTCCTGTTATTCAGTGTCTCCTCCATCCGTGAGGATGTCTACCGCCGCCGGATGCGCCAGAACCGTTTTCCCATAAACGGCTCCGGCCCGTGGGATCTCTCCTTTTTCCCGGAAATGCTGACCGTGCGCCGCGAACAGGACAGCTTCCAACGCTCGTGGGATGCGTACACTCATTTTTACGAGACAGCGGACACCCTGTTCCTCCTGTGCATTGAAAATCAGGCCATAAAACAGTACGTTTTCATCCCCAAATGGACCTTCGCCTGCCGCGAGGAGCAGGACGCCTTCACCGCCTTCTGCCAAAGCCGCGGAAAGGTTCTGGAATTTGTCCACATTCCGGAGATCGAGGAGCCTGAGTGCATACAGAAAAAGGCCCGCCGCCGGAACATTCTGTTCTGGTGTGCCCTGTCCCTTTACCTGGTACTCCTGATCGTTGTTTCCATCCTCACGGGGCTCCACCAGTCGGGACTTTAAACCGCGGCCCTGCGCCCGCCGCACCTTGAAACCACAATTCCCGCCGCACCATCCGCCCGTCCCTGTCATAAATTAAAATAACGCTATCCACCACAAGGATTCAAACTCTATGGAACGACTGGTCCCCCTCGAAAAAGCCGCGGAAGCTGTCTGCGAAGCCAACTCCAAACCGCCTCTTATTTTTCAACTTCCCCCCGCGAAAGGCCGGCAGGTTCTGGAAAACGCGCAGAACACGCCGGTTTACATGTATCCCGCCACCGTAAACACCATGCCGTTTTATACCGGCCGCTGGGGTAATATCAATCTCTATCTGCTGCGCCCGGAACGCGCGTCCGGGCCTCTGCCCGTCATCTTCTATATCCACGGCGCCGGCTGGGTGTTCGGCAGCTACCACACCCATGAAAAGCTGGTCCGCGAGCTCTGCGCCCGCACCAACTCCATCGTGGTATTTCCCGAATACACCCGGTCCCCGGAAGCCAAATACCCCACCGCCATCGAGCAGTGCTACCGCGCACTCTGCTCTCTGCCGGAACTGTTCTCCCGCCTGGGCTGGCCCGTGGATTTAAGCACGCTCACTGTGGCCGGCGACAGCGTGGGCGGCAATATGGCGGCGGCCATGACCCTGATGGCCAAATACCGCAGCGGCCCCAGTATTCACAAGCAGCTGCTCTACTATCCCGTGACAAACGCCTGTTTCAACACCTGCTCCTACAAGGAATTCGCGGAGTGCTATTACCTGTACCGGGCGGGCATGATCTGGTTCTGGGATCAATACACGTCCTGCGCCAAGGATCGCGGCCAGATCACCGCCTCCCCCCTGCGCGCCACCGCCGAACAGCTCTGCGGCCTCCCCCAGGCCATGATCTTAAACGGCGAGGCCGACGTGCTCCGGGATGAGGGTGAAATGTACGCCCGCAATCTCCTGGAAGCGGGCGTCCCCGTCACTGCCATGCGCTTTAAGGCCATCATCCACGACTTTGTGATGCTAAACGCCCTGGACCAGACCCAGGCCTGCCGCGCCGCAATGGACGTTTCCACCGCCTGGATCAACCGCAAAAACATGGAAAACGTCATAGCCGCCAATACCTGATTTTCCTATTCAGCCGCCGTAAGGCCGTTTCCGCGGCCCAACCATGCAAGCAGGCTGCGCTGCCCGCCCCGCCTTTCATCAATCCCCGCAGGCAGCTCCGCCCGCCCACTACCTGCAACTAAAAAAGGATTGCGCAGCCGGCTTTTAAGCCCCGCGCAATCCTTTTATCCTGTCTGTTTATAACCGTTCGGCCCTTTGACCGTCACGTCTGATTGAGCAATTACTGATACAGGGTCAGGCCCTTGATCAGCAGCACCGGCTCGCTCCAGTTGTCGTCCTTCGTCAGGGAGAACTCTACCCGCAGCTGATTCTGTCCGGACACGTCCACCGCAAATGTAATGGGCTGCGCGTCGTAACGGATATCCGCGGAGGTATACAACACCTGATCATCGTCGCCGTACACCGTAAGTTTTCCCAGCAGACCGCTGTCGAACTTGGTGGACGGGGAGAACGTTCCGGACAACAGCTTGTAATTGCCGCCCGGCGCGCACTTCACATAGCTGCCCTTTTTAACCAGGCGGATCGCATCATTCCAGTTCTCCCGGTTGAAGGTTCTGCCGCTGGAAATGATGGTGTAGCCGTTGGTCTTGATGCCTTCCATGTTCTGGACCAGGGTGGCGCTTGCGGGATCGATGGACAGACCCACCGGCTCTGTCTGCGCCTCGGCGGGCACCCAAACGCCGTCCGAGCCGATCTGGCGCCCGTCGATCACGGTGTCGGTCACCATCGCTCCGGTATCGGGAGCCAGGTAATACCATTTATCATTGTCCTTCAGCCATCCGTACTGGAGGACTCCGCTCTCATCCATGTAAAACCACTGGCTGCCCACCTGGGTCCAGCCGGTCACCATAAATCCGTCCGAGCCGATATAATACCGCTTTCCGTCCAGATTAAGCCATTCCTGGCTGGCGTACTTCTCCGCGCCCCGCTGATATCTCCATCTTCCGTTCACATCCTTCCACGTACCCGCAAAGGCCGGGAACGCCATCAGCACGCTCAATGCGGCCGCCGCCGCTATCATGATAATCCGTTTTTTCATAGGGCATTCTCCTCTCAAAAATAAAGCTGTTGTATCTGTTCAGTACCCAGATACGAGCAAAAATCCATTTAGAATCGACTTAATCAATGGAATTTTTGCCTGCAGGCTTAGATTTTCGTACGGTCAGCGCTGCAAGTGCGCAGACCCACTGAACAGTTACAAGCTGTTACACTTTTTTCATTATAAGTCATTCCACCGCAATATGCAACCTGATGGACGATTACGTTTTTCTTAATCTTCCGCAGCCGTTCCATACCAATTTTCCATCGGATGTCCGAACCGCTCCCCGTCTATGAAACGGAGTCCGCCGCGCTCGCCGCCCGCGGCCTGTTGACCACATAGATCCCCAGACACACTAACCCCAGCGCCGCAGCCGTCTTAACCCCAAAGGCCTGATCGTTCTCCGCCAGAAGCCAGGCCGACAAAATCACCCCAAACACCGGATTCATAAACCCGTACACCGCCACCCTGGACACCGGATTATACTTTAACAGCAGGCTCCACAGCGTATACGCGGCGGCCGAGATAAACGCCAGGTAACACAGCATCCCGATCCCCGCCGGTCCCGCCTGCGTCACGCCGATCCGCCCGCCTCCCACGAGCCCCCAGACCACCATCACCAGGCCGCCTGCGGCAAACTGGTAGCCGCTGAGCACCACCGTGTCCTCCCGGCGGGAATACTCCTTGATCAGCGCTGCGGAAAATGCGTAGGCCACCGTGGACAGCAGCACAAATCCCTCCCCGTTCCATTTCATCCCGGCCCCCAGGCCGTCCTTCGTCCAGTTCACCAGCACCACCCCGGCAAATCCCACCAGGCAGCCCAGGATTTTCTGCCCCGTAAAACGCTCCTGGCGGAACACCAGACTGGCCACCAGAATGCTGATAAATACGTTGGCCCCCTCGATAATGGAAGACTTCACGCCGGAAGCATTTGCCAGCCCAATATAAAAGAACAGGTATTGCAGCACGGTCTGGCAGGCAGCCAGTTTAAGGATAATCCCCCAACTCCCCTTTTTCGGCACAAGGGGCCTGCGCCTCCCCAGGCTTGCAATGGCGATCACCAAAATCCCCGCCAGCGTAAACCGGATCCCCGCAAACAGAATCTGCGTGTTCACCGCCTCCGCGGGAATCTGAAACAGCCTGTAACCAATCTTGATGCAGGGAAACGCGCTCCCCCACAGCGCGCAGCAGACCGTCGCCAGCAGGCAGACCCCCAACGGGGCCGTGATCCATTTCCCCTTTCCCCATCGCTCCATCTCAAGTACCTCCCTCAGCTAAAAATGCGCCCGGCAGACGGCGGCTGTCCCGGTGCGCCCATTGTTTCACCAAACAAAAAATCGCCCCCGGCTCAGGAAATATCCCTGTGCTCCGGGAGCACACCCCATCAGGTGTTCTTCATAATTACGCTCTCCACCGCGTCCGCCACATGCTCGCAGGCGTCGCAGCATTTTTCCAGGAAATTGTAAATCTCGCGCCAGGCAATGATCTCCAAGGGATCCGTCACCTCCGTGTGCAGCCGCCTCATGGAGTCGATGAACAGGCGGTCCCCCTCCTCCTCCAGGGCGTTGATCTCGATAATCAGGCCGTGCAGTGTCTTGGATTTCTTGAAATTGGCAAACTCCTCCATGATCTCCTTGAGCACCTTGCAGCAGCGGATGATCACCTTGGTGAACTGCAGCGCCTCCGGCCGGATGGTATGTACATTGTTGATATAGATGCGGATCAGCACGTCCTCGATCTGGTCCGTGACCTCGTCGATGCATTGGCTGAGCAGTATGATGTCCTCCCGCTCAATGGGCGTGATAAACGCCTTCACCAGCACCCCCATCATCTCGTGCTTTTTCTTGTCCGCGTCGTGCTCGATCTTGTGCAGCTCGTCCAGATTCTCCGACAGGCGGTTCACATCAAAATTCGCCAGATTTTCCTCCAACATCATCGCCGCCTGACAGCCGCACTCCACGCACTGGATAAAATTCTCAAAATAGTAATTGTCGCTCTTCTTCGCCATCTTCTCTTATCTCCTTAAACTCAACGGTCCGCCAACTCAAAACAGAACCATAAACAGCTTCGCCATAAAAAATCCGATCAATCCGCAGCCCGGGAAATTCAACAGCCAGGTCAGCGCCATATCCTGAACCACCTTGAAATTGATGGCGGACAAACGCTTCACCGCGCCCACGCCCATAATCGCCGTCGTCTTGGTGTGGGTCGTGCTCACCGGAATACCGAATACCGTCGATACCAGAATACACAGCGCGCCCGCGATATCCGCGGAAAATCCCTGGTACTTCTCCAGCCGCACCATATCCATCCCCACGGACTTGATAATCTTTTTGCCGCCCGCCGAGGTGCCGATTCCGATCACCAGGGAGCAGAGCAGGAGAAGCCACACCGGCATACCCACGCCCGACGCGTTCTCCCGCCCGTTGGACAGGCAGATCACCAACAGCAGCACGCCCATGAATTTCTGGCCGTCCTGTGCTCCGTGCATAAACGCCATGGCCGCGGCGCCGCCCACCTGGGCGTGGCGGAAAAATCCGTCCGTCCTGCGCCGGTCCATATTCCGGCACAGCCATGCCACCAATTTACAAACAAAATATCCGCTGAAAAAACCGATTACCGTAGACAAAACCAGACCGTACAGAACCTTGACCCACTCCGCGCCGTTGATACCGCCAAGTCCCCCCTGAAGGGCGATTGCCGCTCCGGACAAACCGGCGATCAGCGAGTGGCTCTCACTGGTGGGAATCCCGAAATACCACGCAACCGCCGACCATACCACGATGGAAAACAGCGCCGCGCTGAGCGCTACCAGCGCCTGGTCGCTATGGCCCCCGAAATTCACCATGTTGGTGATGGTGGCCGCCACGGTGGAGTTGACCATAGTCATGACGAACACACCGGCAAAGTTGCACACCGCCGCCATGATAATCGCCGCGTCCACATTCAGCGAGCGCGTGGACACGCAGGTGGCGATGGCGTTAGGCGCGTCCGTGCAGCCGTTCAGGAAAATGACGCACAGTGTGAGAAACACCGTGATCATCACCGCCGGGCTGGACGTCACCTGATGCCAGAAAAACGAAAATGACAGATCCATAATCTTCCTTATCCTACCCTCTTAACTTATTTTTTACTTACCTCTTACACATATTTTACATGCCATGCCATTTTATTCTAGCACGCTTTTTTATGGGCGTAAAGTTCTTATCCGTAAATAATATGCTAAAAATGCCGTATTTTTTCAGCATAAGTAAATAAAATGTTAGGTATTTGTAAATTTTTGAGGGTTTCGGGGGGATGGGGGTAACTTTTTGGATATCATTTTAATGGTTGTCAAAGATAAAGGAGGCTTTATTATCCAATTTCGGATAATATAGTCTCCTTGCCAAAATTCTATCGTTTTCTCAAAATCATATTCAGCCAGCGTTCGTCCCCTCTGCCCGGCCGCACGTCAAATGTCACCCACATCTCCTCCACGTCATAGACCGATATCCGCTCCAGCAGCCCGGCCATCTTCGCCTCCGTCATATTCGTAAAGTAACGGCCGCTGCGCCCGCCTTCCTCTGTCCCGTACTTGAAGGAGGTGTAAACGATCCCGCGCCGCCTCAGCGCCCGGGCCATTTTCCCGAGCACCTCCTCCAGCTCTGCGCAGGGCAGATGAAGAATGGAAGAACAGGCCCAGATTCCGTCGTAACGCTCCACCTCGTCCAAATCCTGAAACAACATCCGGCGGACGTTGATCCCGGTATACTCTGACGCGATGCGGACGAACTCAGCGGAGCCGTCCACCGCCTCCACCTGGAATCCCCTGTTCCGGAAATATTTCGTGTCCCGCCCCGAGCCGCAGCCGAAATCCAGAATCCGCGCGCCCGGTTCCAAATATTGTAAGAAGCGTTCCTGGGTCTGTGAGAACTCCACGTCCCTCGTGCTGTCCACGTACGCCTTCGCGTGTTGATTGTAGTATTGCAGTGTGTCGTCCATTTTCAAAGTCTCCTCCCCGCCTGATTCATGCCGTTTGCTCTGTCCATCATATCATGTTTGAAACGCGCGGGCAACGGGATTTCCCGGGCTGCGGCCGGGATTGCCGGAAAAGAATCCCCCGCGTTTGAACGCGGAGGATTTTCAAATAACCGTTTATTATGAGGAGGGCGCACTGAACGTTACGCCTGTATAAAACCAGTCCACGCAGATGGAGGTCCTGGCCCCGCCGTTGGAGGCGAAGGTGATGACCTGGCACATGGACCACAGGTTTGTGGCCGGGTCCTGCTGCCGGATCCGCATCCAGTGTGTCTCCTGGGACTGGCTGTAAACCACGTCGTCCAGCACCTGGCTGGTGCTGATCCTCGTATTGTTGAGCGTCTGGGACTCGATTGCGGACGCATCGTAGATGCTGGTCCGGCGGATATCCGCCAGCACAGGCGTGGCGGTATCTTTGGCCCTGATGGAGAGGCGGATGGAAGCGGTGCTGCCAAACTGGGCCGTCAGAATCAGGCTGCCCAGCGGAATGTTCAAAGCACTCCCCGACTTCGACAGGTCCGCATTGTAAGACTCCGTGTTGGATTTAAGGTTCGGACTCACCACCTCCTGATCCGCGGTCTTAAAACTCACCTTGTAGCTGGTCGGCGTACTCTCTACCACTGTAATCCCAGGCGCCGGGCCGGTATCCCCCTTCTGCCCCGTACCTCCCGCAGCACCCGTTACCCCCGCGATTCCCTGGGCTCCTGTGGGCCCGGTCGCTCCCTGCGCACCAGTCGGGCCGGTCATCCCCTGCGCCCCGGTTGGGCCGGTTATCCCCTGCGCCCCGGTCGGGCCGGTTATCCCTTGCGCTCCGGTCGGGCCCGCTACTCCCTGTTCTCCAGTCGGCCCCATTATTCCCTGCGCCCCAGTCGGGCCGGTTATCCCCTGCGCCCCAGTCGGACCCGTTATCCCCTGCGCTCCGGCCGCCCCGGTTACTCCCTGCGTCCCCGTCGCTCCCTGTTCCCCCTGAGGACCGGCGCAGCCCTTTTCTCCCCGAGGCCCCTGGGGGCCGGTCTCCCCCTGAATCCCCTGTTCCCCCATCGGTCCCTGCTCCCCAGCCGGACCGCGCTCACCGGTATCGCCGATCTCCCCCTGAGGGCCAGCGGGACCAACAGGCCCGGGATCACCTTTCGGTCCCATGGGTCCCTGATCCCCCTGAGGACCTACCGGTCCGGGATTGCCGCGCACGCCCTGGGGACCGATATCCCCCGGATCCCCCTTCGGCCCTACGTCGCCGCGCACCCCCTGGAGACCACGGGGTCCCTGGGGGCCGATATCGCCGCGCAGCCCGGGAAAGCCCTGACATCCCGCGTTTCCTCTGGGGCCCTGAAGCCCCTGGGGGCCCCGCTCTCCCCTTGGCCCCTGGGGTCCTTGCGGCCCCCGTTCTCCTCTGAGTCCCTGAGGACCTTGCGCCAGTACGCTCCCCCCGCCATAGTTATCGCAGCAAGGGCACGTCCTGCCCATATTATTATATTCATAACCGTTCACCGGCAATCCCCTCCTCGTCATACACACTCTATTTAACAATCATACACCCCAACTATTGCAACTCGGTAAAAACACTGCACTCCGTTCAGAGAAAACATTTCTGGTCGCGCACACCCAGACGCTGCACCCGGCCACTCCCATAATCCCCAAAACATACGGAATCAGCCGGTCCGGCACCTTGGGCGTACGCTTTAACGCATTTCCGATGAGCCACCGCACGGACACCGGCACAAGCATTTCCGGCTTAATATATTGTGTAAACTCCCTCCCCCCACCTCCGCCTCCGGGAACTCCCCCGGATTTTATAAGGATGTACAATACCCTATTCTATGCGGCGCTCCGCCCTCCGGTTCCTCTCCCCGGACAGGATATCGGAACATGCGGCCATTAAAAAAACCCCTGATCTCAATCAAGGGTTTTCACTGCGGCTAACAGGACTCGAACCTGCACGGTCTCCCAATGGAACCTAAATCCATCGCGTCTGCCAATTCCGCCATAGCCGCATTCACACAAGTCTCATTATATCCGAGCCGCACGCCAATGTCAAGTGCCCGAGGCCGCCTCTCCCGGTCCACCGAGGCCGCCTCTCCCGGTCCAACCGGCCGCGCGGCGCTCCGTTCCCCGGCCATCTCCACCTGTCTCCGTACCCTTCCGCTCATTTTCCTTCCCGGTTCTCCCCCTCTTCCCCTGCGCTCATCCCGCCAATATTATCCATTTACGGATCATATTCTAATCTCCTCTATCCCCCAAAACTCCCCATTCATCCAGACAACAACCATAAAAAAACGGCCTCCCCCTCAACCGGAAGACGCCGTATAGTTTGTATAAATCTGTGTAGTCGCCGTATCAGAATGTCCCAGCATCGCCTGCACCGCGTGGATATCCGCGCCGCTGCGGATCAGATGGGCGGCAAAGGAATGCCGCAGGGTATGCGGCGTGATATCGGACTTGATTCCGGCCTTCTCGCCGTACTGTTTAATCAATTTCCAGAAGCCCTGGCGGCTCATGGCCTGGCCGTTGCAGTTGGTAAACAGCCAATCCGAGTTTTTGCCCTTCAAAAGCTCCGTCCTGGCCTCCCCCATGTACTGGACCAGGGCCTGGCGGGCGTTCTTCCCAAAGGGCACCATCCGCTCCTTGCTGCGGTCCCGGCAGGTAATGTAGCCCACCTGCATATTCACATCCGTCAGTTTCAGGCTGATCAGCTCCGACACGCGGATTCCGGTGGCGTAGAGCAATTCCAGCATCGCCTTGTCCCGAAGCTCCTTGGGTGTTCTGTCCCCGGGCTGGCACAACAGCGCGTTGACCTCATTCACCGTCAGGATCACCGGCGCCTTTTTCTCCACCTTGGGAGCCTTGATAAACTCCGCCGGATCGCGGCGGATTCTCCCCTCCCGCAGTTCATAGTGGAAAAATGCCTTAATGGAAGCCAGCTCCCGCGAAATCGTGGTGGTGGCCTTCCCTTCCTTCTCCAGATACAGTATGTACGAATTCAAGCTGGTCTTGGTCACCTTTTCCGCCTCCGTGATCCCCTTGGCCTCCAGGTAAGCCGCCAGCTGCACCAGATCTCTCTGGTAGGAAATGACCGTATTCTTCGATGCCTTTTTTTCATTCTCAAGGTACCCGATAAAGTATTTTATGTCGGCCGTCATCGCTTTTATCCCCTAACCCCTAACATTCACAAACTACGCATTTACATAGTGCTGACTATCATTATATCCACATTTTTCGATAAAATCAAACACATTTTTCCCACTTTGAGGCCATTTTCCACCTGATTAACATAAAACATACTACATGTTGGAACCCCCCATTTTTTCCTCGCAATATGTTGTAAAATCCCGCGAAAATATTTTTAAAAATTCCATAAAAAAAACGCCGCTCCAATAGCCGCGGCGTCTGAAAATCCCTATTTTTACTGGATTTTTCCAATTTCCCCCATATATTCAGAATCCCCTCGCGCGCAGTTCCTCCACCATCCCCACATAAAATTCCACCACGTCGAAGTCCCCATAGTCCTCACGCTTCAGATCGATAATATCCCCGTGGGAGATTCCCCTGTGCCTGCGGTTGCGCACCACGCCCCGAAATTCGCCCCATTTGGCCGACTCCACGCTGACCAGCCCGTCGTTTTCCCCCTCCAGGGGTTTGATGAGCAGATAAGGCAACGTGAGCAGCGGATCGCTGAGACAATCCCTCATGGCCGTGGCGTAGCTCTGGTAAAATACCCCCGGCGCATCCGGCACCTCCCGGTTGAAGCGCTCGCTGGCCTGTGTGGAAAACTGCCGCGTGGCCCGGTAGAAATCCGGGTGGGCGTCCCCGAACCGCCCAAAGCCCCAGTCGAAAACCCGGGCCACGCCCCGGTACAGCCACTCCGGCAGGCGGCAGGCCCGGTCCACAAACCGGCAGCCACGGTGGGGCGTACACACGGTGGTCAGGGACGCCACCCAGGGCGCGGCTCCCAGACGGCTGATGGCGTAGCGCGAATCCAGCCCGCCCTTGGAGTGGGCGATCATATTCACCTTGCCGCAGCCGGTCTCCTTGGCCACCCTCTGCACCACCTTTAAAATATCCCCGGCGTTCTGCTCCACCGTGGCAAACGCCTCCTGGTTCCCGTAATACACCGTTGCCCCATAGCGCGTCAATTCCCTTGGAATCCGTCCCCAGTAGTTAAAATACCGCAGGTCCCGAAAACCGACGCCGTGAACCATCACCAGCGGATACCGGGTGCGGCACAGCTCCGATTCCCTGCGCACCAGGCGCACCGACTCCTTGTAACACTCAAAGTCGTATTCCGCGTGCACCTTGCGCATGGCATAACACAACACCAGCAGGTTCACCCCCGGAACCCACATCGCCAAAAGCATCAGCGCCCTCATCCCCAGGCGCAGACGCCTGGAAGTGAAAAACATGCGCAGAATACCGTTCCACATCAGGAGGAACAGCAGGATCACCGCGTAAATACAGTTACCCCACAAAAACAGGCCCGGATGGCTCCCGAGCGGCGCGTTCTCCCCCGCCCGTTCCAAAAGCGCCTTCAGTACGGGATAACCAAACCACATCCCCAGGGCCTGTACCGCCATGCCGTAAAGGGCCAGCTGGCACAGATGCCGCCCGCCCTCCATAATGGTCAGGCGGCGGCTGGCGAATTCCTCCCTGGGCCACGGAACAATATTCAGATAAATCCACGCCGCCCAGACACCGAGCAGCACAGCCGCCGTAATCATTGTCCGGAAAAATATCCCGCTGTCCGGCCTTAACAGCTGAAAGGCCAGCCAGATGAGAAGCGGGCAGTTGACCGCCGCCGGTATGTATAGCGCGCGGATCAAACGCCGCAGATAAACCGGAGCCCTCTTCAGTCTCATCGCATTTCCTCTCTAACGTAACAAAAGCAGCGTTCCGGCCACCAGCAGCGCCAGTCCCCAAAACGCCCTCCTGCCCAGCCGTTCCCCCAAAAACAGCCGTGAAAACAGAATGGTGACCAGAATACTCAGCTTGTCAATGGGCACCACCACGCTGGCCTGTCCATCCTGAAGCGCCCGGTAATAGCAAAGCCAGGATCCCCCGGTGGCCAGCCCGGACAATACCAGAAACAGGCCGTTTTTTCCGTTGATACGCCGGACCTCCCCCTGCTTGCCCTTGACGAACACCAGAAGCCAGGCCATCACCAGCACCACGCAGGTGCGGATCGCGGTCCCCAAATTGGACTCCACACCCTGAATTCCAATTTTCCCCAGAATCGCCGTCAAGCTGGCGAACACCGCGGACAGCAGAGCGCAAACCATCCAGCCCCGCTCTGCGCCGTCCGCTCCCCCCTCCTGCCTGCGGATCATAAGCAGCGTACCCGCGCCGATTAAAATCATGCATACGACCTTTAACGGAGAAAGCGCCTCCCCCAGAATCAGAAACGCCAGCAGCATGGTCAGAACCGTGCTGGACTTGTCGATGGGAGCCACCTTATTCACATTTCCCAGCTGCAGCGCCCGGAAATAGAACAGCCAGGAAGCGCCGGTGGCCAGCCCGGACAACACCAGAAACAAAAACGTCCTGCCGCTTATCTCCCCCACCGTCCCAATGGAACCGGTCAAAAACACCATCATCCAGGAAAAGACAAGCACCACTCCGGTGCGCACCGCAGTCCCCACATCCGAATCCATGTCCTGCATGCCGATTTTCGACAGAACCGCCGTAATCCCCGCAAACAGCGCCGAGCCAAACGCAAACAGCACCCACATTTGCCATTTCCTCCTTAGTGCCAGACACCGGCCCGCGCTCCCCTCTCAGAACCAGAGGCCGTACAGCGCCGGGCTGGCGTAAACTTCCAAAAATGTGCCCAAAGCCCCCACTAAAAGCAGCAGCCCGAAGGGCGCCAGGCGTATTTTCTTCTCCTGCTTCCCCGCCCACATGGCCAGAACGGCCCAGGCCAGGGCGTAGCAGACCCCCTGGGGCGCCATGCTACACAGGAAGGCGGGCAGCCCCAAAAGCCCCTTCTGGCTGGTCAGCACGGACATGACCACGGCTACGGTCACGCCGCCCCAGACCGCCGCCAGGCCGAACAGCACCGCGCTGTACACCGTCAGTCCCATAAGCCAGCCCACCGCCAGCTGGGCGAACCGCAGACGCAGGACCTGCCAGAAAAGGGCCTGTCTGACCGCCCCGTCCACGGACGAGCCCGGTCCCATCCCTCCCAGCACCTGGGCCTTCACCGTCTGACCGCCAAAAAAATGGGCTGCCGCTGTTCCCCCGACAACGCCGAGAATAAAACAGACGAGCAGCCAATCCTGATAGTTTAAACTTCGCATTTCCATTCTAAGTCGCCGCAATTTCACAGGCAGCCACCGCCAGTCTCAGCTTGTTTACCACAGTCTATGCCGCCCGTCCGGTGATTATGTCAGGAAAGGGCCTCGTCCCGCTTGTCCGTGGAGCGGTACTTCCTGGCGTAGGCCATGATCGCGGCGATGGTCTTTCCGTCGGTGATGGTTCCGTTGTAGATCAGGTCCTCCAGATCCTTAAGCTCCCACGCCTCCACATTGATCACCTCGTCCTCATCCAGATGCTGCCTGGATGGAATCAGGTGATGGGCCACGAAAATGTCGATGGCCTCATCGCAGAACGCCACGGTGGTGTTCAAGCTCATCAGATACTCCAGCTTCCCCTGGTTCTCCACCCGGTAACCGGTTTCCTCCTCCAGCTCCCGGTAGGCGCACTCGACCTTCGGCTCGTCCGGTTCGTCCAGCTTTCCGGCCGGAATCTCCAGCGTGAAGCGGTCCAGCGCATTGCGGTACTGCCGCACCATCAGAATTTTCCCGTCGTCCGTCACCGGCAGCACCGCCGCCGCCCCATCGTGGTGAATATAGTCCCAATGGGCCTCGTGGCCGTTGGCCACCACCGTGTCCTCATAAATCTTCAGGATATTCCCCTGGTATTTCAGCTGCCGGTCCAGACGCACCACCGGCAGGTTCTCCTGCTCTATCTTATCACCCATGATCCTCGTTCCCTCTTTCTCAAAACTTTTTATAATGCAGCCGTCTGCGGGCTCCGGTTGATCCCGCGCAGCCGACCGCGGCCCTCCGGCTCATCTCATACAGCCTCCCGGAGCGTCCTACTGAATCTCCGTACTCTTTTTGTAACAGGCGTCGCAGGCCCGGATCACCGCGCTGCGGAATCCCGCCTCCTCCAGCGCGGAAACGCCCTGGATCGTGGTGCCACCCGGGGAGCAGACCTCGTCCTTCAGCTGCTCCGGGTGTTTGCCCGTCTCCAGCACCATTTTCGCGCTCCCCAGAACCGCCTGAGCGGCCATCTGGCAGGCCGCGGCCCTGGGCAGGCCGTATTTTACGGCTCCATCGGCCAAAGCCTCTATAAACATGTACACGAAGGCAGGCGAGCTTCCGCTGACGCAGCCCACCGCGTCCATCAGGCGCTCCTCCACCAGCTGCAGCTTTCCAAAGGAGGTGAAAAGGGTTTCCATCTCCCGCTTCTCCTCCTCCGTGAACAGCCCGCCGTCATAGCTGACGCCGGTCATTCCCTCGCCCAGCAGGGCCGGGGTATTGGGCATCGCCCGCACGAACCGCAGATTGCTTCCAAGCCGCTGCCGGTAGGACTCGATGGTCAGGCCGGGGGCCAGGGAAATGATCACCTGGTCGGGCCTTAACACCTCCTTGATATCCGCAAACACCGCGTCAAAATATTGGGGCTTCACCGCCAGCAAAAGATACTTCACCTGGGCCGCGCAGTCCGCGTTTGAAGCCGCGTGGGGTACGCCGGTCTGTCCGGTCACCCGCTCCATCTTTTCCCTGTGGGCGGACGAAAACACGATATCCGCGGGCTCGTAAATCTTGAGCAGTCCCTTCAGGATCGCGAACCCCATATTCCCCATTCCGATAAAACCAATCTTAGCCATTCCTATGCCTCTTTTCCCGCCGCTGCGATCCGTTTTCGCAGCTGCATTTTTACTCAATCATTCTTTAAAATATCGCAGAAATCAAAGGTCACGAAGTAATCCTTCGGAGTCTCCGCCCTGCGGATCATCTGCACGGAGCCGTCCTCCTTCAGCAGAAGCTCCGCTGATTTCAGCTTTCCGTTATAATTGTAGCCCATGGCGAACCCGTGAGCCCCGGTGTCGTGGATCACCAGAAGATCCCCCTTATCCACCTTGGGCAGCATCCGGTCGATGGCGAACTTGTCGTTGTTCTCGCACAGGGAACCGACCACGTCGTACATGTGATCGCAGGGCAGGTTCTCCTTGCCCATCACCGTTACGTGGTGGTAAGCGCCGTACATGGCGGGCCGCATCAGGTTCACCGCACAGGCGTCCACGCCCACGTACTCCTTGTAGGTGTGTTTTTCATGGATCGCCCTGGTCACCAGACAGCCGAATGGCCCCAGCATAAAGCGGCCCAGCTCCGTGCACAGCGCCACGTCGCCCATGCCCGCAGGCACCAGAACATCCTGGTAAGCGTTTCGCACGCCCTCCCCGATCACCAGGATATCGTTCGGCTCCTGGTCGGGGCGGTAGGGGATGCCGATGCCGCCGGACAGATTGATAAAAGCGATATGCGCCCCGGTCTCCTCCTTCAGCTTCACCGCCAGCTCAAAGAGCTGCCTGGCTAACAGAGGATAATACTCGTTGGTCACCGTGTTGGAGGCAAGGAAGGCGTGGATTCCGAACCGCTTCGCACCCTTGGCCTTTAAAATCTTAAACGCCTCAAACATCTGCTCCGTGGTCATCCCGTACTTGGAGTCACCTGGGTTGTCCATAATGTCGTTGCTGATCTTGAACACGCCGCCGGGATTAAACCGGCAGCTGATGGTCTCCGGGATATACCCCAGAGTGTCCTCCAGAAACTGGATATGGGTGAAATCATCCAGGTTGATAATCGCTCCCAGCCTGGCCGCGTAGGCGAACTCCTCAGGTGGCGTGTCGTTGGAGGAAAACATGATCTCCTCCCCGGAAAAGCCGCAGGCTTCGGACAGCATCAGCTCTGTCATGGAGGAGCAGTCCGTGCCGCAGCCGCACTCCTTTAAGAGCTGCAAAATAAACGGGTTGGGCGTTGCCTTCACCGCAAAATACTCTTTAAACCCCTTATTCCAGGCAAATGCCTGCTTCAGCTTCATAGCGTTTTCGCGAATTCCCTTCTCGTCGTACAGGTGAAAGGGGGTCGGGTAATCTTTTACAATTTCTTCCAGTTTCTCCAGTGTCACAAATGGCTTTTTATCCATTCTGCATATTCTCCCTTCTATGGCCATACTCCCGCCCGGCCGCCTCGTCGCCGGTGCGGCCGCGCTCCGCTGCTCTCCTTAAACGTGCGCAGCGGGCGGACACGTAAAAAAGTCCGCCCGGACTACCACGGTGCTTTTGCACCATTGTACTCCAGGACGGACTCCTTTGTCCAGTTATTCTTGCGTATTCATGAATCCATACATCATTCCACGTTCAGCACGCGCATGATATTGGTCTGGGTCGCAGCCTCATGCCGTCTGGCATAGGTTACAACGCCCGCGGTGATCACCACCAGGTCGCCCAGCTCCAGCATATTTTTGTTCTTAAGCTCCTCCATGGAGTTCTCGATCAGCTCATCCGTGGAATCCGCGCGGCGGGACCAAACCGGAACCACGCCCCACTGAATCTGCATCTGGCGCACCGTGGACATACTGGGAGACATACCGATGATCTGGGCGCTGGGTCTCCATTTGCTCAGCATCAGGGTGGTAAAGCCGGTGATGCTGGGTGCGATGATCGCCTGAGCGCCCAGGTCATGGGCTGTGGACACGGAGGCGAAGCAGACTGCGTTGGAAATGTTCTGGGTGTTGGTCTTGGAAACCTTGCGGCGGCGGTACGCCTCATAGTCCAGATGGGACTCGGAATCCTCCACGATGGTGGCCATCATTTTCAGCGCCTCCACCGGATACTTACCCATGGCCGTCTCGCCGGAAAGCATCACAGCGTCCGTGCCGTCGTAAACCGCGTTGGCCACGTCCGTCACCTCCGCCCGGGTGGGTCTGGGGTTGCGGATCATGGAATCCAGCATCTGGGTGGCCGTGATCACGGACTTGCACTGCTCGTTGCACTTGCGGATGATCATTTTCTGGATATAGGGAACCTTCTCGGCCGGAATTTCAACGCCCATGTCGCCCCGGGCCACCATAATGCCGTCGCTGGCCTCGATGATCGCATCCAGGTTCTCGATGCCCTCCGCATTCTCGATCTTGGCGATCACCTTCATGCTGGAGCCGTGGGCTTCCAGAATTCCCTTGATCTCGCGAATGCAGTCCGCGGTGCGGACAAAGGAGGCCGCGATAAAATCAAAGCCCTGCTTGATGCCGAACACGATATCCTCTTTGTCCTTGTCGGTCAGCGCCGGAAGCTTGATCTTGACGTTGGGCACGTTCACGCCCTTCTTCTCGCCCAGCTCGCCGCCGTTGGCCACCTTGCAGACGATATCCGTTCCCTTCACCTCCACCACGTCCAGTTCGATCAGGCCGTCGTCGATCAGGATCTTGTTGCCCGCGGCCACGTCCTCGTTCAGTCCGCTGTAATTGATGTGGCCGATGTGGTCGTCTCCCACCACCTCGCGGGTGGTCAGGGTGAAGGTCTGGCCATCCTTCAGCGTAACCTTCTTACCGTCCTTTAAAAGTCCGGTGCGGATCTCCGGCCCCTTGGTGTCCAGCAGCGCAGCCACCGGGATATCCAGCTCCTTGCGCACCTCTTTTAACAGCTCCAGCCGCTCCATGTGCTCGTTGTAATCCCCATGTGAAAAATTGAAGCGGGCCACGTTCATGCCGTTTTTCGCCAGTTCCATCATAATATTCTTGTCATTGGTGTTAGGACCCATGGTGCAGATAATTTTAGTCTTTTTCATTCCTTGTCAATCCTCCATAACTGAAAAGTTTGTGCGCGCCCGGTCACTGCTGTTCCTGATCGGACTTCTTGATGTGTTTGTGGGTGTACAGATGATCCATACAATATTCATAGCTGCCCTCGCATTTGGAGCAGTAACGGAATTCCATCCCCGGACTGTCCTCGTCCGTGCGTCCGCAGACCGCGCAGACATGGCGCGTGCGGCTCTTGGGCCGGATCTGGGCGCGGAACTCCTGCTTGCGCTTGATCTCCCTGGGGCTTATGCGCCGGTAATCCCGGGTCATTACAAAGAAAATGATAAAGTTGGCCAGGGACAGCAGAATTTCCAGCCGCGTTCCCAGGCTGTGGGACGTGACAAACAGCAGAAGAAATCCGGCCCCCTCAAAGATGGCCAGCCATTTCGCCCGGATCGCAATCACAAAATAAAGGTAAAAATACTCGTTGGGAAACGTCACCGCGTAAGCCAGAAAAACGGACGCGTTGAGAAACGTGGTGGTCAGATGGGGGCTGTGGCCCGTCACAAAATAGACTGCGAGCTCCGCGATAATATGTCCCAGAATCCCCATGAACACGTACACGTTGAAGCGGAACGCACCCCACACCCGCTCCAGGGACGAACCCAGAGAATAATACATGAGCAGCAGCAGTAAAATCCAGATAAAGCTGGTGGTGGGCGGGAAGATCATAAAAGTCACCAGCCGCCAGACCTGGCCGTGCAGAATCGACGGCGCATCCAGCATCAGATAATAGTAATACAGCTCCGGGGCGAACTTTAAAATCACAAATCCCACCACATACAGCATGATAATGTAGTACATCAAATTGTGAATCGCATAACGCCCGAATTTTCGTTCCATTTTCTGAAAAAATTTCATGTTCTCATCCTTTTGTCATATTGGATCCCTGTCGATCAGAAAAGATCCTTTTTGTTGAAAATAAACGCCACGATCAGGGACAGCAGCAGGGCCAGAACCAGCACGATCCCAAATCCGTAGGGGCTGTCCGCAAAGGGCATACCGTGGGAATTCACGTTCATTCCATAGAAGCTGGCCACCATAGTGGGAATGGACATCACGATGGTCACCGTAGCCAAAAACTTCATCACAATATTCAGGTTGTTGGAGATAACCGAGGCGAAAGCGTCCATTGTGCCGCTAAGGATGCCGCTGTAAATGTTCGCCATCTCGATGGCCTGCTTGTTCTCGATGATAACGTCCTCCAAAAGGTCCGTGTCCTCGGGATACTTCTTCACCTTTTCCGTCCGCAGCAGCTTTTCCAGCACCACCTCGTTGGACCGCAGGGAGGTGGTAAAATACACCAGGGACTTTTCCAGCTCCAACAGCTCGATCAGTTCCGAGTTTTTCTGGGACTGATGCAGCTTGCGCTCGATCACCTCGCTCTTCTTGTCGATGATCCGCAGGTATTGCAGGTACTGGGTGGCGTTTTTATACAGAATCTGTAAAATGAACCTGGTCTTCATGAATGTGTGGAAATCCCGGACCCGTCCGTCCATAAAGGACGTCAGCACCGGCGTCTCCTCCAGGCAAACCGTGATCAGAACTTCGTTGGTGGTGATGATGCCCATGGGGATCGTCACAAACCAGTCCTTTCCGCTCCGCTCCTCGATGGACGGAATGTCCACCAGGATCAGGGTGTAGTCCTCCTCCACCTCGATTCGGGAGCGCTCCTCCTCATCCAGAGGGGCCTTGATGTGATCCGGATCAATCTGGTACATGTCCGCAATATCTATGATCTCCGAAGCCGTCGGGTTGGTCATCGCGATCCAGCTGCCCGGCTGAAGCTCATCCTTTTCATGCATTATTCCATCTTCTGTCTTAAAAATACGAATCATGCGAACTCTCCCCCCATTATGAAATATACGTTCTCATTATAGTGACTGCACCATTGTTTGTCAAACAGAAATCCGACGTTTTTTTGCAAACCTGCACAATTTTTACCGTTCATTTACAATATTTTAACGCTGCCTTCCGATTGTATTCCTACCTATTTTATGTTAAACTTTAGGATGCATGCGCCGGGATCACGATTTTACGTTCTTTTCCCACAAGAACGTCCTCGAGATGTCCGGCTACGAAGGAGGTTTGGTTAATTCCACCATTATGAATTCTTTACATACATCCCCCACATTGGGAATCGACATCGGTTCCACTACAGTAAAAGTGGCTCTGCTGGATGCAGAGCATAATATATTATTTTCCGATTATGAACGCCATTATGCCAATATCCAGGAAACTTTAGCGGAACTTCTGCGAAAAGCCCGGGAAAAGGCCGGGCCCATGGAGGTTGTCTCCGTGATCACCGGTTCCGGCGGACTGGCGCTCTCCCATCATTTGCAGGTTCCCTTCGTCCAGGAGGTGGTGGCCGTGGCCTCCGCGCTTCAGGACTACGCGCCCCAGACCGATGTGGCCATCGAGCTGGGCGGCGAGGACGCCAAGATCATCTACTTCTCCGGCGGCATCGACCAGCGCATGAATGGAATATGCGCGGGAGGCACGGGATCCTTTATCGACCAGATGGCTTCCCTGCTCCAGACGGACGCGGCGGGCCTGAACGATTATGCCAGACATTACAAGGCCATCTACCCCATTGCAGCCCGGTGCGGCGTATTCGCCAAATCGGACATCCAGCCGCTCATCAACGAGGGCGCCACCCGAGAGGATTTATCGGCCTCCATTTTCCAGGCGGTGGTCAACCAGACCATCAGCGGCCTGGCCTGCGGCAAACCCATTCGGGGCAATGTTGCCTTCCTCGGCGGCCCCTTACATTTCCTCCCCGAGCTGCGGAACGCCTTTATCCGCACCCTGCACCTGACCGGCAGCCAGATCATTGCTCCGGATAACTCCCATCTGTTCGCCGCCATCGGCGCGGCCTTAAATCCCCAGGAAGGACAAACGTCTTCATCCCTGCTCTCCATGATAGAGCGGCTTTCTTCCGGAATCAAAATGGATTTTGAGGTCAAGCGCATGGAGCCCCTGTTCCGGGACCAGGCGGACTACGATGAATTTGACCGCCGCCACGCCGGCCATCAGGTCAAAACCGGGGACCTTGCCCGCTACAGCGGCAACTGCTATCTGGGGATCGACGCCGGTTCCACCACCACCAAGGTGGCGCTGGTGGGTGAAAACGGCGAGCTGCTCTACCGCTTTTACGACAACAACAACGGAAGCCCCCTGGCCACTGCCATCCGGGCCATCGCGGAGATTCGGGAAATCCTGCCCCCCGCCGCTCACATCGCCTGGTCCTGCTCCACCGGCTACGGCGAGGCGCTGTTAAAGTCCGCGCTCATGCTGGACGAGGGCGAGGTGGAGACCATCTCCCACTACTACGCGGCGGCATTTTTCGAGCCGGACGTGGACTGCATCCTGGACATCGGCGGACAGGACATGAAATGCATCAAGATCAAGGACGGCACCGTGGACAGCGTGCAGTTAAACGAAGCCTGCTCCTCCGGCTGCGGTTCCTTCATCGAGACCTTTGCCAAGAGCTTAAACTACAGCGTGGAGGACTTCGCAAAAGAAGCCCTGTTCGCGGAGAATCCCACGGATCTGGGCACCCGCTGCACCGTGTTCATGAACTCCAACGTCAAGCAGGCCCAGAAGGAGGGCGCCACCGTGGCGGACATCTCCGCGGGCCTGGCCTACTCCGTGATCAAAAACGCATTATTTAAGGTAATTAAAATTACGCGCCCCTCGGATCTGGGCCGCCACGTGGTGGTTCAGGGCGGAACCTTTTACAACGACGCCGTGCTGCGCAGCTTTGAGAAAATTTCCGGCTGCGAGGCCGTGCGACCCGACATCGCCGGCATCATGGGCGCCTTCGGCGCGGCGCTGATCGCCAGGGAGCGCTGGCACATGCAGCCCGCGGACAGCGCCAGTGAGACCTCCATGCTGCCGCTTGATAAAATCACCGGTCTGAAATACACCACCTCCATGACCCGGTGCAAAGGCTGCAACAACCACTGTGTGCTGACCATCAACCAGTTCGGCAGCGGCCGCCGTTTTATCTCCGGCAACCGCTGTGAGCGGGGTTTGGGAATCGAAAAGTCCAAAAAGGAGATACCCAACCTGTTCGACTACAAGTACCACCGGATGTTCGACTACACGCCCCTGCCCCTGGACAAGGCGCACCGCGGTGTGGTGGGAATCCCCAGAGTGCTGAACATGTACGAAAACTTCCCGTTCTGGGCGGTGTTTTTTGAGCGCCTTGGATACCACGTGACCCTGTCGCCCCAGTCCACCCGCCAGCTCTATGAGCTGGGCATCGAGTCCATCCCCAGCGAGTCCGAGTGCTACCCGGCCAAGCTGGTCCACGGGCACATCAGCTGGCTGATCAAGCAGGGTGTGAAATTCATTTTCTACCCCTGCATCCCCTACGAGCGCAACGAGACTCCGGATGCGGGCAACCACTACAACTGCCCCATGGTCACTTCCTATGCGGAAAACATCAAAAATAACGTGGAAGAACTGGCCGAGGAGCACGTGAACTTTATGAATCCCTTCATGGCTTTTACCAACGAAGAGATTCTGACCAAGGCTCTGGTGGCGGAATTCGTTAAGGCATTCGATATCCCGGCGGCCGAGGTGCGCATGGCCGCGCATGCCGGCTGGGAGGAGCTTTTGCAGTCCCGCCGGGACATGGAGGCAAAGGGCGAGGAGGTTCTGGACTGGCTGAAGCAGACCGGCAGACGCGGCATCGTGCTGGCGGGCCGCCCCTACCACGTGGACCCGGAGATCCACCACGGAATCCCCGAGTTAATCACCTCCTACGGCTTTGCCGTGTTGACCGAGGACTCGGTCTCCCACCTGGGCAAGGTGGAGCGGCCCCTGGTGGTCACCGACCAGTGGATGTACCACTCCCGGCTGTACGCGGCGGCCAGCTTTGTCAAGACCCAGGAGAATCTGGACCTGATTCAGTTAAACAGCTTTGGCTGCGGCCTGGATGCCGTGACCACGGACCAGGTGTCCGACATTCTCACCCGCTCCGGAAAAATCTACACCGTGCTGAAGATCGACGAAGTCAACAACCTGGGTGCGGCCCGCATCCGCATCCGCTCCCTGATCGCGGCTCTCCGCGTGCGGGACCAGCGGCATTTTGAGCGCAAGGTGGTCTCCAGCGCTTACCACCGGGCGGTATTCACCAAGGAAATGAAAAAGGACTACACCCTTCTCTGCCCCCAGATGTCGCCCATCCATTTCGACCTGATCGAGCCGGCCATCCGCTCCTTCGGCTACAAAATCGAGGTACTGCAGAACCACAACCGCTCTGCGGTGGACGTGGGGCTTCAGTACGTGAACAACGACGCCTGCTACCCCTCCCTGATCGTCATCGGACAGATCATGGACGCCCTGCTCTCCGGCCGTTACGACTTAAACCATACAGCCGTGTTCATGAGCCAGACCGGCGGCGGCTGCCGTGCGTCCAACTACATCGGCTTCATCCGCCGCGCCCTTGAGAAGGCGGGCATGCCCCAGATCCCCGTGATCTCGGTCAACGCCAACGGCATGGAGACCAACCCGGGCTTTACCATCACCCTGCCCCTTCTGACCAAGGCCATGCAAGGCGTAGTCTACGGCGACATTTTCATGCGGGTGCTCTACGCCACCCGCCCCTACGAGGCGGAGCCCGGCAGCGCCAACGCGCTGCACGAGAAATGGAAGAAGCGCTGCGTGGCCTCTCTGTCCAAGCGCAGCTCGTCCATGATGGAATTCGGCCGGAATATCCGGGGAATCATCCGGGACTTCGACGCATTGCCCCTCAGAGACGTCAGAAAGCCCCGTGTGGGCATTGTAGGAGAGATCCTGGTGAAATTCTCGCCTCTGGCAAACAATCACATTGTGGAGCTTTTAGAGAGCGAGGGAGCCGAGGCCGTGATGCCGGACCTGATGGATTTCCTGCTGTACTGCTTCTACAACAGCAACTTCAAATCCAAGCATCTGGGTGCCAAAAAGACCACGACCTACCTGTGCAACGCGGGAATCGCTCTGTTGGAATACTTCCGCCGGACCGCCCGCAAGGAGCTGGAGGCCAGCAAGCACTTCACGCCCCCGGCCGCCATCGACGAGCTGGCCCGCATGGCCCAGGGCTTCGTCTCCCTCGGCAACCAGACCGGCGAGGGCTGGTTCCTCACCGGCGAGATGCTGGAGCTGATCCACAGCGGCGTGGAGAATATCATCTGCACCCAGCCCTTCGGCTGCCTGCCCAACCACATCGTAGGCAAAGGCGTGATCAAGGAACTGCGCCGCCACTACCCGCAGTCCAACATCATCGCCGTAGACTACGATCCCGGCGCCAGCGAAGTCAACCAGTTGAACCGCATCAAGCTCATGCTGGCCACGGCGCAGAAGAATTTGAAGAAGGGGACAAATTAGAAATAATTGGAATTAAAAGAATATATATAATAGGAAGAAAGCCCGCTGGGCTCCGGAGGTAATTTGGAGTCTGGCGGGCTTTGGTTTTTGGAAGGGGGAATAGTTTGTTAGGTAAGGACGGAATAGTTGGGTGGAGGTGGTTAGGTAGAAGGCGGCCTGGAGTTGGAAGCTAAATCTGCACGCTCCTATGAGGCGTGACCAACCTAAGCTAGTCCACGGACAGTCAAACTTCCATTTCGATCCACACGCCCCCATAAGGCGTGACTGGCCTCCTCCAGGCTGATGTACTGCCGATCCTTATTTCAATCCACACGCCCCCATAAGGCGTGACAGCAAAACTAACCAATAATCTCCCCATAACTCCCCAACGATTTCATCTATATTCTACACCCTCCCCCACCAAAACGCAATCTTTTCCTTCCCCCCATCAAGCTATATTCCCATATCTTTCCAAATCCCTAGTGCGAATCCCCCCACATTTTCATGTTCACTTCACATTCGCACCTTCAGGTCTCTCCACCATACACACCTCCCCACTTTTCCGTCGCCTCACTCCCCAAACACCCTCAATGCCTCTCTCAAATCCTCAATCAAGTCCCCCGCATCCTCGATCCCCGCCGAAATCCGAACCAGTCCGTCGTAAATTCCCACCGTTTCCAGCTCCTCACGGCTGAATTCATGTCGAAACGCGGTGGCGGGGTGAGCCAGGCTGGTGCGGATGCCGCCCAGGGTTCCCAGATACCGGATCACCTTCAGCCGGTGAATCATCTCATCCACCTTCTCCAGATCATCTTCCACCCGGAAGCTCAGCATCGCCCCATAACCGCCGTCCAGCAGCCTGCCCGCCAGCTCATGCTGCGGGTGGGATACCAGCCCCGGATAATTCACATAGCGCACCCGGGGATCGCCTTCCAATGCCCCGGCAATGGCCGCGGCATTCTCCATCTGCCGCCTCACACGCAAATCCATGGTCCGCAGGCTACGCAGCGCCAGCCAGGCCGAATCCGGCGCCATGCAGCTTCCCAAAAGCACCTGCGTCCGCTTTACCTTTTTGATCAGCTCCCGGCTGCCGGTAACCGAGCCGCCCGTAATGTCGCTGTGCCCGCCAAAATACTTGGTCAGGCTGTGAATCACCAGGTCCGCCCCGTGCTCCAGGGGCCGGATCAGCATCGGCGTGGTAAAGGTACTGTCCACCACCGTCAGAATCCCACGCCTCCTGGCCAGCGCCGTCACCGCATCCAAATCCACCACCCGCAGCAGCGGATTGGTGAGCACCTCCGTGTAAATCAACGTGGTCCTCTCTGTAACCGCCTGCTCCACCGCCTCCGGGGACTCAAAATCCACATAACTCACATCCACCCCGTATGCAGTCAAAATATCGTTGAGAAACTCGATGGTCTCTCCATAAACCGCCCGGTTCACCACCACATGGCTGCCTGTCCGGTTCAAAGCCAGAAATACCGCTGAGATGGCTCCCATCCCGGCGCCGAACACCGCCGTGTCCTGTCCCCGCTCCAACCTGGAAATCGCCTCCCCCAGGCAATCCCGGTTGGGCGCCTCGATGCGGTCGTATAGGTACCGCTCCCCACAGTTGGCCCGGTCATAGTCGCCGGTATCCTCTGTCTCGAACACGGTGGACCGGTAAAGGGGCTGTTCCTCCATCCCCCGCGCTTCCTTGGGCAAACGATTCCCCACATTCAACAGTTCCGTTCTCATTTTCAACTCACCCATAATACCCGCCTCCCTATCTGATTGGATCATCCAGCCCGGTAACCGCACCGGCGCTCTATTGCAGCTTAACGCAAACAGCCTGAGAATGTTGTAATCACACTCTCAGGCTGTCGAACAGCAAAATGCGGGTAGCCGGACTTGAACCGGCACGGTATCGCTACCGAGGGATTTTAAGTCCCTTGTGTCTGCCTATTCCACCATACCCGCGCAAATACAAATGGGGCCTACAGGGCTCGAACCTGTGACCCTCTGCTTGTAAGGCAGATGCTCTCCCAGCTGAGCTAAGACCCCAAATGGTATGTCTACCAACAAAAATACAAAAGAAAAACGACCCGGAACGGGTTCGAACCGTCGACCTCCGCCGTGACAGGGCGGCGCTCTAACCAGCTGAGCCACCGGGCCATAAGTTGTTATATAGTTCTGACATTAGTCGGAATTGTTGAGTGGACCTTCGGGGACTTGAACCCAGGACCGACCGGTTATGAGCCGGTTGCTCTAACCAACTGAGCTAAAGGTCCGAACTATATCAAATATGATATTGCGCTTACTGGAACGCAGTAAGAGCCGATGATCGGATTCGAACCGATAACCTGCTGATTACAAATCAGCTGCTCTGCCGTTGAGCCACATCGGCATGTTGCGAGCCTCAGTGACATGATCACTTCCACTCAAATGACCCCAACGAGATTCGAACTCGTGTTACCGCCGTGAAAGGGCGATGTCTTAA
>OBXQ01000017.1_pt1 | contig 150695 bp, 139 predicted proteins | sample 1476641 | NCBI WGS metagenome assembly OBXQ01 (sample SAMEA2580174, study PRJEB22360) | human gut metagenome | biome: human gut; feature: human-associated habitat; material: faeces | place: Denmark | collected 2008/2010
TACCGGGCGGATTCCGGACTTGCACCGGTTAGAAACGTGCGCCGCCGGGCACACACCAAAATGCGAATACGCTCTTCACGTATCCGCATTCATCCACCTCCCTGCAAGATCCCAAAAAACATTGAATCACAAGGATTATCTTATGTTTTTATCATACCATACCTGGATTCCCGACGGAAGCAGGGACGGCGAATCTGACAAAATTGTCAATTTCACCTTCTTACCGGATCGTCAGGCGGTACCCCTCCGGGCGAATGGCGTTTAAAAGGACCGCGTCCCCGGCTGTTTCCAGCTTTCTCTTCAGCCTGGCCACCATGGCATAAAGCGCCTGGCTGTTCCCGTTTAAGGGCTGTCCCCATATCGTTTCGAAGATGGTTTCCTTTGATACCATTTTCCCTTCATTCTGTGCCAGAAGGAGCAGAACGGAAAACTCCTTGACCGTCAGCATTAAGTCTGCTCCATCCAGGCACGCGGTGCATGCCGTCATCTGAAATGTCAGCGGGCCGCAGGTAAATGTATCTGCGGGCTTCATCCGCTTCATGATTTCGTCCCTTCGCCAGAACGCCTCGATACGGGCCAACAGCAGCTCGATGTGGAACGGTTTGTTTAAGTAGTCATCTCCGCCCGCCCGAATTCCCTCTAAGGCTTTCTCCACCCCTGCCACGGAGGTCAAAAACAGGATGGGAGCAGCGGTGCATTCCCGTATTTCCCGGCAGAAATCCACCCCGCTGCCGTCAGGCAGAAGGATATCCAGTATAATCGCATCGGGTTCACACCGGCTTAAGTGTTCCCTGGCTTCGGCCAGGGTCAGGGCTGTCAGGACCCGGTAGCCGGAAAGCCAGAGCGCACGGCTGTTGATATTGTTCAGATCCTTATTGTCTTCCACCAAAAGGACGGTTTTTGTCTCACTCATGGTTCATTTCCTCCTCGCATACAGGCAGGGTGAATATGACTTCAGTTCCTTTCCCAGGTCTGCTCTCAATCCGGATGGTTCCTCCAAACCCTTCTATAATTTCTTTACAGATAAAAAGTCCCAGACCTGTTCCGCCCGGATCATCATGGGCACAGCGTTCAAACGCATGGGGCAGGAATTCCGGCGAAATGCCGCTTCCATTGTCTGACACGCGGACACAGATACTACCACCCGTCTCCTCGGCGCTGACACATATCCGGCCGCCTTCCGTGTGCCTTCCAGCGTTGGAAAGCAGGTTGAACATTACCTGGGTCAATTCCCCCGGGCTTCCATACACAGCGGGCAGGTCAGAGGATAAGTCCAGGGACAGGGCTGTGCCCCGCCGCTCCAGGATGGGCTGGCAGAGCCTTGCCGTCTGCTGGATAACCTCCTGGAGAAGAAATGTTTTTTTATGCTCTGCAGCCTCCCGCGAGAGGGTCATCCGTCTTGCTTCCTCCACCATCACGGCCAGGCGGCCGGCCTCTGAAGCGATGGCGTCTAAGTCCGCCGTTGTCTCATCCCCCAGGCCCTTTAGCCGCAGTTCCTTCACCGCCAGCTCCGCATACCCCATCATGACTGCCAGCGGTGTGCGCAGTTCATGGGAAAGGGTGTCCAGCAGGTCGGCGCGCAGCCGCCCCAGCCGCTCCAGGGCTGCGTTCTCCGCCAACAGCTTCTGTTCCTTTAACCGCACTGCATCCATTTCCCGTATGGTTCCGATAAAGACCGCCGTCATTTGCAGGAACACGAACAGCAGGAGCGCCATCTCAGACAGCGGAGCATTGGCGTACGCCCCATAAGGAGGGATGAAAATATCCCGGTAAAAAAGGATATCCCGCACAGTGGCGTACATCATACCGCCTCCCCCTGCCAGGAACAGAACCTGCGGCAGGGAGACCCTGCGTATTTTCATGGCAGCCCTCACAAGAACATAGAGAATCGTAAGCCCCATCACAGCCTGATAATAAATCAAAAACCGGGAAATCGTCATGGAATCCAGGACAAAATGACAGCCGATAAACAGGCCGGAGGACACTGTCAGGAAAATCCGGAACCATTTCTGCATGGTGTTCGGGAACATGTCCCCGAAAATCAGCACATAGAGCACTGACGCTACCGCCACGGTTATGTATTCAACCGCAAAGGTAGCGAACCAGGAAAAACCGGGGAACAGCGCAGTCACCAGCTTGGGGCCGGTGACCGCGGTGCGGAACACCCAGGTAAGACAGAACAGCGCAAAGTACAGATTGGCCCGGTAGCCCCGGAACAACAGCCATAGGGTAATATGCACCAGAAACAGGGTCATAAAGCAGCCGGCTAAGAGCGCCGCCACCGCATACGTGCGGGAAACAAAGGCACGCATCATAGGGATGGTTCCCACCACATAACCGGACTGGCTCTCATTTTTTCGATGGGCGTAATTTGCCACCTGCTGGACCAGTTCAATCACACCTTCCTCTGCCCGGACCGTATAGGAAAACAGGACATCCCCTTCCACGGCAGCCTCCCTGTCCGCGCCGGGAGTTCCGATATCCTCCATCCATGCCCCGTTTATATAGATACGGTCGGAGGCAAGGGGCGAGCTTTCAGACACCACGTAATCCGTCCCCGGCGGGACGAGAAGGCGGATACGGCTGGTTCCGTATGAGGCCGTATGTCCATAGGTATCCACAATTTCTGCCAGGTCTTCGTGCTCTGCAAATTCCTCCGGCGTCAGCAGAGCGTTTGGGATATACTCTACCTTTCCCGTGAACCGTACATTTGTCGATGAGAAATCAATTTCCCGCAGATCCCACATGCCATTCTCCGACCAGACTGCCGTAATGGGAAGGCTCCCCTGGATCAGCCATACCGTGGCGCAGAATATCAGCATCAGGGGCAGGGCAATCCAAAGCAGCTGCATTTCCGCACCGCTTATGCCGGTTCTGCCCCTGACCCCTGTGATTTTAAACCCGTTTCCCACCATCCATTTTCCTCCCATAGTTTTCTTCTCCCAGGCATACACTGCTGCATATACCGCTTATAAAAATGAACGATTTTATTCATCTTCCTTAAAACCAAAAAATGCGAACACGTTCTTCACGCGCTCGCATTCCATTCATTAAATTTTATAGTTTTATTATACCAGAAGTTCTACCGCAATGAAAGTCTCAAATCCTTCCTGAAATTATTCTGCGGAGCGCAGCCGGGTAAACGCGGCTCCCTCACCCGGCGTGCAATCATACAGCCATCATCCATATGGATGCTGTACTTAGCTTTTTCAAGTAGAGAAACATCTGAACGATCACCAAGGCTATACAAGCAGCCGCATGAGAATCGAATATATTCAAAGCTGCCCGGCTGATCATTGGCTATTTCCGTCTGTATTAAATGTCAAGCCAATTCAGGATTTTTTATTGATCCACTTCCGACCTATTCCGGAGCATTTTTAAGCCCTAATATCTGAATCAATTCATTCCGATCGGAACCGATTGGGACTATGAAGATCTAAAACCGCAGCGACGCGTTTTTTCTCACGCTCATGATACTCCGCTATAAAATGCCTGCCTTCCCTATTCGTACAATTTCCCGCCAGTTTCTATCAGACCTCAAATTTCTGTTTTAATGTTTCCATTTCGTGTCTTTAAAAATACAGGCAGCTCCTCCACTTCATCCGGATGAATATACCCGCACTGAAAAACACTACCCGGTAGGGGGTCACCGATTGAATTTCAGAATAGGGACTTTCAAACTTCTTCTTGGGTGTTCCTCCTCTCTAACCATTCACGTTCTCCGCAAATTCCTTTATATAGGACTTAAATTTTTTGTTGTCCTCCGGCTGCATCATGAGTGGAATTGCGTACTCTGTCACTGTCATTGTAAAAAAACGGTTGCTGTCTTTAAAATAAAAAGAAACTTTTCCCATAACTCCGAGCTTTACTTCCTTTAAAATGTCCGTTGTAATATGTAAAATAAATTCCCGGTCCACCTCCATCTCTGTCCTAGAGGGACAAGGTACTGCCATAATATACATCTCATTTTCCCTATAACGGACAATAAAGTTTGGCAGAGAGGCGTAACCAGTCTGGATTCGGTCATAACCTTTCACCGTTGATACTGCATCTTTCGCCCCCTGGGCCATCACAATTTCAAACCCGGCAGTTTCCGGGACCGCTGTTTCCGAACCTTTCCTCACTGCCTGAAGGAATTCTTCATATTTTCTCTTTGTTTTCTTTTCCGTTCCCTTAATCAAAATAAGCGCTATTCCCAACGGAACACATAAAAATAAAATTAAATACATAATTTTTTCTCCTCAACATCATATTTAGCAGGCATTATCCATTCAAGAGCCTCATCGCGCTGCCATATTTCCGTCACACCCAATACACGGTTAAATAATTTCCCTCACAGATATAAGAAATACCGTAGAATCAGTCGCTGCTATATACCACATTGGATAACACCGCGCACTCCTTAGCCGGACAATCGTACCAAAAATTTCAACCGGTTCTGAAGATATAAAGTATTGCCTCTTCCACTCCTCAATTTTATGAAAAAGTAAACTCCATTTATCAGAATTGCTTTGCCCGGCAATCTTTACTCTGTCTGATATAAAATTCAACAGATAATGACCAAAATTGTCGACAAAAAAACTTTCTTTCTCATTCTGTTCCATATAATCCTCGCGTTACCTTCCCGCGGGAATGTCGCAGACAAAACGGCACCTGCTTCCTACCGGATAAGGTGCCGCCTCTGTGTCATAAAACCAATCAACCCAAGCCTTTTCCCTCTTCAAAGGGCGTGATTGACTTTACCGCGCTCTTTTCGGCCATATCTTCAAAATATCTCACGTTTCCAGCCAGTGAATCCACCCCAATCAAAAGGGCGCGTCCTTCTTTATGCTGGATTACCACTGTTATGGTATCGGATGAAGCTGCTGCGCTGCCGAGAACCTTTAAGCGGTCTTCCGCTGCCAGCTGATGGGATATCACGAATTGTTTTGCTGTCTCCTCTGCGGACTGTGCCGTAACCGGTATCTCACTTTTTGCCCAATCCACATAACTTAAATGGATCCCTTTTATGGCTCCCTCCGCATTGAAGGATACATCGTACATCGGTTTGGTGTCGATATTTTCCATATCAATCACAGTGTCTGCCGAGATTTCACCAAAGTTAAGCTCCTCCGGAAGGAATGTAACGACCGTCTGCTGCTCTGCCTCGTATTCGGGCATTGCGTCCATATACTGTACACTGACAGAATATCCTGTCGTATCCGTCAAGTCAACCCCAAAATAATCCCCCAGGGCTTCTTTTGCCAGTTCAACAAACGCAGCATCCGATTGAGGTTTTCCGGTCTCCTTCGCATTTTCCGAAGTTTTCAGCATATCCCCGCCTGCAGTAGTTGCCTCTGGCTGCCTTCCCGCTTCATTTGCATATGCGCTCCCACAACCTGACAGGCTAAGTATAAGCACTCCCGCACATAAGATTCCTGTGACTTTTTTCAAATTTCTTCTGTTTCCCATTGCAATCTCCTCGTTTTTATTCTATTTACCAGGTGGCTGGTATGGACTCATCTTAGCCGGGAGTTGTATCATGATTGTAACATCGGAAAAATGATTGTAAATTTCGTTCCCACCTTCACTCTGCTTACAAGTTCCAGTCTGGCATGATGAATCTTTACGATATCCGAACAGATGGATAGTCCAAGCCCTACTCCGTCATTCCTTCTGCTCCTAACCTTATCTACCATGTAAAAAGTTTCAAACACTTTGTCCTGTTCTCCCTCCGGGATTCCTTCCCCTTCATCCTCAATCTCTACAATCGCCTCCCCTGCCTCTCTCCGTATAGAAATCCGTATGGTATCCCCCACGTTTGACGCTTTCCTTGCATTATCCGTCAGATTCCCAAGTAGGGTTAACAGCAGTTCTCTCTCTGCCCGTACCATAACCGGCTCCCCCGGAACCTGTACAATCAGTTTCATCTGTGCCTTTTGAACCGATGGGTGCAGAATCGTTTCCGCCTCCATCACCACCTCCCGTAAATCACAGGGGATCAGCTCAAAGCTGTGATGTTCCAAAAATACGAGCTGAAGCATTAGTTCAGACAATTTTTCAATCCGTTTTCCCTGTTTAAAAATACGTTCCCCCAGTTCCTGCGATGTGTCCGGATCGAGGTCCGCTGAGCGCAGCAAATCCGCATATCCTACCACCGCTGTCAGGGGAGTGCGAAGCTCATGTGAGAAATTATCAATGAAACGCCGCTGTTCCTCTGTTGTCTTTTCTAATGCGGATACTTTATCTTCGACAGCCTGCGCCATCTCATTATAGCGTGCCGCCAATTCACTGATTTCATCGTTTCCCCTTACTTCAACAAGCTCCGTATAATTACCGCTGCCGATTTTTCTGATTGATTCTGTCAGAAGGCGCACAGATTTTGTCAAATGTCTGGATATCCCATACATTCCCACAGCCAACACGGCGGCTGTTACAAAAAAGAGGCCAAAAAAGTACCGGTACTGCCGGCCGCGATTCTGCACGAAGTCTGTAATATCCATAAAACAGGTAGCTTCATATGTCTGATACGGTAGCGTAAACAGACTGGAAAGGCGCAGAAAGTATTTCTCTCCATATTGCAGCTTCTTATATTGCGGAGTGTAGGTCACTTCTCCGAGCGGCATAACCGGCAGCTCCAACTCCAGACTAGAGTATACCTCCTGCGTATTTTCACCGGCCTCTGCAAGCAGATAATACACCCCCCGGATTCTGGGCCGGATTTCCATATATTCCCGGATATATCCATTTGTCTTTCCAATCCCCCGCCTCGAATCGCGGACGCTGCTGGTATAAATATACCAGTTTAACCCCTCCGTAATACTTTTTTGTTCTTCGGAGAGCTGGTTTAGGTTCAATTCAAATACCTGCCTCGTATTCTGTTCAATCAGCAGAACACCGGTCCCAAGAAATATTAGAAGGAAAAAGGAAAGCGGCCACAGACAGAATCTCTGCCATAATTTCACGTCTCTGACACCTCCAGTCTGTAGCCCACATTTCTGACAGATACCATGGAATGCTCCAACCCCATCTTCCGTTTCAGGCGCTGCACATGGATATCTACCGTCCGGCTGTCCGGATCGAACTCCCCTCCCCACACTTCTTCATAAATGCGCTCCCTGTAAAGGGCGATATTCCGGTTTCTGAGAAACAGAAGAAGCAGATCATACTCCTTAGCTGTGAGTTCCACCGGGTGGCCGTCTTTTTCGACCGTTTTTGACTCCATATCAACCTCGATTCCTGCAACTGCAATCTTATCCCGGCTTTTACCATACCGTCTCAGTACAGCTTCCACGCGGGCCGTCAGCTCTGCCAGTTCAAACGGTTTGGTGATATAATCATCTGCTCCCAGCTTAAATCCCCTCACCTTGTCTTCCAGCCTGGTCCTTGCCGTAATGAAAATCACAGGAGTATTGTAGTTTTTGATATATTCCATCAGTTCATAACCATCTGCCCCAGGCAGCATGATATCAAGGAGAATCAAATCATACCGTTTCGCCTCCAAAAGCCCGGCCGCCTCAGCGCCATCATAAACACTTTCACACTGGTATCCCGTTCTGGTAAGCCCTGCCGATATGATATCTGCAATCATCTCTTCGTCTTCTACAACCAGAATTCTCATAGCCCATCTCACCTCACAGTAAAATTTTTAATCGAACCCTTGACGGACGAAGTCCGCCCGAAGGGCATGAAATACGGGGTGCCCTTTGGGTATACTCGTCCGAACGCACCATGATGCAATACTGCGCATAGTTGTTTCGCGGGTAAAGGTATAGGTTAACAAAGAATTGTATCATGTTTGTAACATAATAACATCAAATTACTGTTTAATCTTTAGAATCCAAGAAAGGGACTTATTTACAGCCCCTTTTCGCCCCACTTGACGATTGTCAAGAATCTCTCTTTAAAAAATGTATCTTTTCCGGCTTTAGCCGAATATATACCTCCTGCCCGGTCTGGCCTGAGAAATCCGCGTCTGTTACCATCGTGATGTCCGGTATGCATCCAGCTCCAGCTTTTGCGCCACTTCTGCTACCAGTTTCTCCCTTTCCGTTTTGCCGATATGCTGCATTTTAAGGGGAAAGGCGATGTTATGAATCCCCTATGTTAATCTTTCATTCCGGAAGATATAATACCCTGCTCCAGATATTTCTGCCCGGACAGGAATATCAAAAGAGGAGGCATCAGCGTAATCAGTGACGCGATCAATGATACCCCGGCGTTATCCGCTGTGATGTTTGACATATATAATGACAGCGGCCAGAGCGCCTGGTTTTTTAAGAATGCCTGAGGCGCTTCTATTGCGTTCCAGTATTCCAAAAAGCCCAATACCACAGCCGAGAGAATGCCCGGCGCTCCCAGTGGAAGCCCCAATCGTAAAAATATCTGAAATGAGGAAGCCCCATCCACGGCTGCCGCCTCCATGACCGCCTCCGGTATATCCATGAAAAAACGTGTCATGATGAATACCGGAAGCGTTGATGCCGCACCGGGCAGAATGACCGCCCATACGGTATCAATCAGGCCCAGCTTATTCAGGACAAGATAGCTGGAAACCATAGTCACCTGAAATGGCATCAGCATCAGGACAATATACAAGGTATAGAGTATCTTTTTTCCGCGAAAGTGAAACTTAGCAAATGCCCATGCCGCAGGAGCGCCCAAAAGGACATGGCCGAGTATGATTGGAAAAACCTGCCTGCAGGAATTCCAGAATACCGTAAAAAACTGGGGCGTATCCAATAATAATTCCACATATGCCGCCAGTGTCGGATAACGCGCCATAACAGGCCATACAGCCGTTCCTCCCCTGCCCTCCAGGACAGGCGCTAGATTTTCAGACAGCTCTGCCCCTCCCATAAAAGTACCGGATATCAACATCCACAGCGGCAGCCATATAAAGACCGCAATTAAAACAAGGGGCACGCCGAGAAGCCATTTTTTCATGTCCTATCTCCTCTGTTCATAATTTTTTGCAGCAGTAATATTAAAATAAATACCAGAGTTGCCATCATCACAGCTCCGGCACACATTTTATCCACATCCAGATTGCCGTACCAGTTATTGAATAAGTGCTGAAGCATGTAAATACTGTCATCCGGATAACCTCCCGCAATCAAATAAGCCTCCCTGAACACCTTAAAGGAATTGAGCAGCGACAGCACGGTAATGGTAAATAATGTGGGCATAAGATTGGGAAGCGTAATCTTCACAAACCGCTGGATACTTCCGGCGCCGTCTATCTGAGCCGCCTCATATAATGCCGGATTTATGGCGCTGAGTCCTGACAGCCACAGCACCATATCATATCCGAAATTCTTCCACAGATAAGCAAATACCAACACGCCAAAGGCTGCCTTACTTCCAATCCAGTCAACCGGAGCCATACCCCAAAGTGCAAGGAATGCATTGAGAAGTCCATTTTTATGAAAGAACACCCGCCACAAAAGAACAATCGAAGCAACGGGAACCGCCATGGGCACAAGAAACGAGGTCTTGAAAATGCCGCGCTTTTCCCTGAAGGAGGCCAGCATCAGGGAAACAGCCAGGGAAAAAAGTAACAGAAGCGGTATGCAGACTAAGATAAATTTTGCGGTATTAGCTGCCGCCAGCTTAAACGCATGGTTCCTCAAGACTGCCAGATAATTTTGAAATCCCACAAACCGGTCACCGGCAGCCAGGAAAAAGGAACGGCGCAGAGCATCCAGCATAGGAATCAGCACCATAATGCTCACGAACAGCAGGCTCGGCAGCAAAAACAGCCAGGGTACCATTTGTTCCCGGTTCAGAACACGGTATTCACGTTTTTTCTTCATCCATAATCCTCCCCTCACGGACATCGGCGGCAAGCGTTTCTTTCAGACAGTAAAACAGAAAATCCACACATATCCAAAGACATGGCAGAAGATACATCGCTTTGCAAAAGGTCATATTGTGAGCAGAGGCTATCTTGAATGAAATCAGGCAAAGCGTCAGTGTATATACCGCACAATAGAAAATCATTCTTTTGTAAGAGCGTATGGATACCCGCATTGCTGCGGCTGCCGTAAAGGCAGAGGCACACACAGAAAGCAGCACTGCCATAAATGACGAGGTCCAAAGCTCCATATCCCGGAAGGCAGGCCCGGCCATCATCCAGGAGACCATATTTTTCCCCTGCTCCTGAAACAGATTTCTCCAGAACTCAAAATCAGACCACATTGTGGGGACAAACTCGGAAGGAAACTCAGGCAGGTCCATACAATACCATAATACGGCCAATATACCGACAGCGATTAAAAAATAAATAGCCAGCAGAAGGGGATAACGGTAAAGCCTTTTTCCATGCCTGGTCACGCGCTCAAGGATTCCAAATGCCAGAAGGATCGCAGGGAGCCGGAGTATCATGCCAAGTACCCATGCAAATAATGTCAGGTCCAGGATCCGTCCCTCCGGAAAACCTGCCGATGAGAGATACTGACTAGCCCTCTCCCCGGCTCCCGGACCTGTAAACGTCAGCTGCATATTGGATAAGGGTTCTTCCGATTCCGCCTGCGCCTGTAAGAATAACCTTGGTTCTTCCTCCTCAAATACGCCGCGGACATAGAACTGCTTTCCTTCCGCCTTTACCGGCAACCCAATCACATTGGTACTTCCCCACAGAGAGAATGCCAGACCGGTACTGACGGCACAGCCAGAGGCATCCGATCTGGCCGGATAAGCGCCGTCAGCCAGCATGGAGGATGATATATCCCCGCAGTCTCCAAAGACGTCAACAACATCCGCCTTCATCTTCTTTTCATCTGAAGCCATGATCTCCTGTTCCGGGTATTTCTGCCATAAAGTGACCTCCGGCTGGTTTCCTGCCCCATCCTGCCTTGCATAGGTCTGCTGCCTGATAAGCTCTGAGGGGCTGACACCGCCCTTTTCCCATTTAATGCCCACACTTTTACAGTGACTGATGGCCGTACTATAGAAAGAACAAGCGAAACACCAAAGAACCGCTGCCAGTATTGCTGATATAGACAACGCCCGGTAATGAGCAAACCTGTTAATTTTCAATGCGGACCCTGTCTCCTTCCGATATGATCTTATTTGAGCTTATGACTACCTGATCCGAATATGTAAGCGCGCCATCAACATACATCATCTGACTGTCTCTTTCCTTGACGGTTATATCTACCCTTGCAATGACCCATTCTGTTCCCAGTACGGAGCTTTGTCTGCGGAGTACGAATACGTGGTCTCCGCCGGAATCACTTCTGAGTGCGGTAAGAGGCAGACAATTTTGGTACGTCTCGCTTTTTGTGCTCAGAAAAAGCTGTGCCTGCATACCGGAAGTATAACCTCCCTCCGGCAGAACCGCAGTTACTAAAACCTGGTCCGACTCGTCCGGCGTGCTGATGGAATGAATCTCCACATCTGCTTTTTGCGTGCTTCCATCCAATTTGTAATAAAGCTCCCCCTTGTCCCCGGCTGAAAAGCGGCGTGCTGAATCTTTATCCAGTTTTCCTTCAAAGACAAATCCTCTGTCAGCAGAGGAAAGTATGACAGCATCTTCCCCCTCCTTTGTTTTATCCCCGCGTTCCAGCGTCCTCACCACCGTTCCGGGGGCCGGAGCCAAAAGGCAGCCCCCATGATCCAAAATTTCCTGTAATGCAGCACGCGATTTCTCCTTATCTGACCGCTCAGATTCACAGGTAATTCTGTCAATCTCACCTTCCTTCTGCAATACCTCAGCCTGTCTCCGGGCATCTTCCAATGCTGCCTGCGCGGTCTCAACTGCCCTTCCCGCAGCATAGAGTTCTTCCTCCTCAGAATATTGGTTATCCTCAGACTCACGCCGGGCACGGTTTAGCGCTTCTCTTGCCGTATCAATGGCAGCCTGGGCCTCATTGACTGCAGACTCAGTTGAAAAATCTTTTCCTTCCCTGACTGCTTCCAGCACTATTTCTGCTTTATAAAGAGCATCTTTGGCTTTATCAATTTTACGTTTCCAGCGTCTCTTGATGGAATCCAGGTCATCGTCTGCCCTGTCATAGGACGATGAGGTATAGTCTGCTTTCGAAAGTTCCTTTTGGGCCTGGTTAAATGCCTTTTGCGCAATGGAACGTTCTTCCTCCGCCTCCTTCAGCTCCTCCGTATAATCCGTGGCATCATCCGGCTGCTTCCCTGCAATCGCTTCCTTTATTTCGCTGACTCTCTGATTTGCCATATCAAGTTCTTCTTTCGCCTGCTCATACGTTTCGAATGCCTGCTGATAATTATCCTCTGAATCATCAAGATGTTCTGATTCCTCATCCAGCGCCTGTTCTGCGGCACGGATGGCGTCCTCCGCGTCCTCTCTTACGTTTTGCAGGTTTTCCCTCGCTTCCTTCACAAGCGATTCTGCCTTATTCATAAGATTCTTTTCCGCATCTGCCAGTGTTTCTTCAAGTTTTGTATAATCTTCTTTCAGCCGCTCCTCTGTCCTGGCATACTTCGCAGCAATTCGCTCATACGCCTTTTGGGCATCTACAAGCTTACGCTGTGCCTCAATCACATCATTGCCGCCATTGTTTGCTGAAAGATCGATTCTCAGGTTAAGGATACGGATTTCTTCTTCCAGTTTCTTAATCCGTTCTTCTACGGCAGGGACATCAAATTCTATCAGCGCCTCGCCTTTTTCTACTGATTTGCCCTTCCCTGCATTGACCGAAACGGCCTTAAGGCCATCCGGAAGACTAATCCCTTTCTCCGCTGACGCATGGATAATCCCTTCCATTTCAGCCCTGTTCATCAGCGTTTTTCCTGTCATCGAAGCTACCGAAACATGGGCGGTAGTAAAAGAATGAGATACACGGGAAATGATTGTGCATACTAACATGAATGCAAAAAATCCAATCATAAGATATACAGCCATGCGCTGCACACGGTCTTCTATGAGGGGCATAGCCTTTTGTTCTCTTAGTTTTTCCCCAATCTGTAAACGCATAGCTGTATCATCTCCTATCAGGTTAATGGAACACAATCATAATGATTCGGTCTGCCTTTTACATTTGTTCATTGATATAAAGACTGGCCCGGCTCTGAATTCTTTCGGCCGTTTCCCGGGCGCTCCTGGCCCCTGAAAAATATTCCCGGGCCTCCTCCAATATCAGTGACTCCAGGGTCTGATTGTCATTTTCAACATAAGCTGCGCTGTTTAAAAGCTGCTTTGTCAGCTCCACATCTTCTTTTGTTGCCTTGCCGTCTTCGTAAATCCACGACCAGACAGATTTTCCATCCACCGCCGCCTGCGTGACCTTATCAAACGCCCTCTTATGAATCGGAAGCATCATACATGACATCTGATGCTCCTCTGTCAATAGTGTTCTGACAAATTCCCATGCCCCTTCCTTCCGGAGGCTGGACGAGGAGATTCCAACCTTCACTTCCGGCTTGATTACGTGGTACTCACCGCCGCCTCCGGGAAGTCCAAGAAATCTCAGGTTCCCGTTATAGTAATTTCTGTACCGGGTGATGTGGTAAACGCTCAGCACAGTTTCATAGGCTGCTGCATAGTTTTCGCCCATCTCCGTTCCTGCAAAGGCATTCTGGCTGCTTTCCTGTATTTTACCGGCAAATTCCAGCATTTTTACAAATTCAGGTGAATCAAAAGAGCATTTGCCCAAATTCCAGTCAATAAAACTGCCATCCGTCTGAAGCATGACCCTCAGGAAGAAAGCTCCGGACAGATTGCCTATGGAATTGGCTCCGTAAGTATCAAGGACCTTTTCCAGCTCCTGAATGGTCCAGCCATCGTTTCCAACCACAATATCTTCACCGGCAAGCATAGTGGATATGGCAGCTCCGTCCGTAAGATAGGGCAGCTTTCCATCCAGGCTGATCGCTTCAAAGACATTTTCAAAGTAATCCTCTTTCCTGATTTCCGGATCATGTTCCATATATGGATAGAGATCTTCTAAAAGCCCTTTGCTTTGATAAATCTGTACAGACAAATTACTCATATCCAGGATATCCGGCATATCGCCGGAGATGATCCGTGTATTAAGATTTAAAATCGCATTATCCCATTCCTCGTCAGTCACATTCTGCGCATACGGAAAATACTCTGTCAGTTCAACCTTATACCTGTCGTTTGTTTTGTTAAAATCAGATACGGTCTGGACAAGGCCGGGGGTTGCGCTCAGGCTCACCATACTCAAAATCTCCCTCTCATCCACCCCCTTGGTCAGCACCGCCATTTCATACGATAATACCTCAGTCTGATCAGATGAGGCTGCCAGCACCACAAAACGCCCGTCCGAGCATTCTCCAAGATGAACCTCTGATGTGCCAAGTCCCATATCCGACCAGTCAAAGACTGAGCTGCCCTCCTGCGCGCCCGCTGTATACCCATATAAAACGGAAGAATCAAACCGATAGAAATCTTTGTTCACACCTCCGTACAGCCCTGCTGTTGCGCCCAGATAGATTTTGTCTTTACTCCAATCCCGGCTCTTCATGTCCACTGTCAGCAGGTCATAGTTCATACGGTCCGGGGAAGTCACACAAATACCAATCTGTCCCCCGGCAGTCGTTGTGGTTGTCATAAGATTTCCCTCATAGTCGAGAGAAAATAAGAAACTGCCGTTATTGTCGAACAGATAGACCAACGTATTTCCGCCTTTAGCAGCCACACAGATATTTCCCTCTTTATCAATACTGAGGAACAAATCTCTTCCAACTGCCGATATGACTGAGGTGTCCATCACACCTGCCAGGTCAACCGACTGAACCTGTGAACCGCTGTTGTCAAATTTCCTTAAACGATAGACGCCGGCCTGTTCCAGGCAAACCGCCCAGATACTGTTGTCCGGGGCAAAGCCAAAATCCAGAAGCGAAACCGAGGCGTCCAGCTCCAGATTCTGTTTCAAAAATTTGCCGTCATCAATGTTCATTGCTGCCAGATAGGACGTGCCATCTTCCTCCAGACAGCACATATAAGCCATATCATCTCTGAGCAGAAGTCTTTCGATTCCTGTCACTGAGTCCGGAATATCAAAAAAGTCTGCAACATAGGAAGAATCCGGCTGCATGGCATCCATGCGGTTCCCGCAAGCTGTTATGGTAAAAATCAGTGCTGTTGTTCCCAGTATTGTAAAAATCCGTCTTAACTTTTTTCTCATAGCCACCTCCATACTCTAAAATTACCTCCTTCATATAAATATTGCCTGCTCGATCAGGCAGTTTAAGCATACCATTGATGAGCAGGCAGTTTTTTAATTTGAGATAATTGATTTTCTATGGAATGGTAAATGAATGATTAAGAAATTCCTAAGGTGATCTGGCCATGATCCGCATTCGCCTGTCTACCAAAAATTTTTGTTACAGACACGGCAGACCGGATACGGCTGTCAAACTCAATCACCTTTGCCAGGCGGCGGAGCTACACATATTCCTGAACCGGTTTATTTACCTGCCGCTTGAACAAACGCTGAAAATAGAACGGGGACAGGCCGGCCATATTTGCCAGTTCCTCCGTGTAAATGTCTTCTGTTAAGTGTTCCCCGATAAAAGTTAAGGATTGTTCGATTGTTTCCCATGCGTATTTGATGTTCACATTGTATCATCTTATTTTTTACCGGGCTTATCACACAACGCGCTTTGCATGGCGGAGCATTATTATGACTAATCATGAGAGACACCTCTCCAACTCATGCGGATCTACAGGTTTTAATAGTTTATTTCAAAAACCATGATTGTCTCGCCAACCCCTTGATTTATCGGCATGTTCACAGGATTTCAAGCTGAATTTACTACCAATTTACTACAAACGGAATGAGCCTTGATATGCTACCACAATTCCTGTGAACACAAGCAAACCGAAAACTAAATATCCAATAGCCAGGACGTTCATTGTTGAGCGTCCTTTTTTTCGTCCCAAGGAGGTGAACGAACATGAGTGACACAACTACCAACGCCCCCAAAAAGAGGGGGAAAAAGCAAGCACAGGAAACACCTGCCGCGCCACCCCAGGACGAACAGGTAGTGCGGCTGCCTCTTTCCGAGCTACATTCTTTCAAAGGCTATCCAGCCCTGCGTGGTGTCATGCCGGGGAATCAGCCCTATCAGGTAAGGGACGACGACCCTTCCATGCAGCAGATTGCGGCGCGAATAAAGGAACGCGGCGTCCGCCAGCCAGCCATTGTCCGGCTTGACCCGGAGGGCGGCTATGAGATTATCGCGGGCCACCGCCGCCACCGTGGGAGCGAGCTGGCAGAGCTGCCAGATATGCCCGCCATTATCCGGGGTATGAGCGACGAGGAAGCCGTCATTGAAATGGTGGATAGTAATGTTCAGCGAGAAGATGTCCTTCCCAGTGAACGGGCCTGGGCCTACCGTATGCGCCTGGAAGTCGAAAAACACCAGGGCGCACGGACGGATTTAACTTCGCCGAAAATTTCGGCGAAGTTCCGCAGCGACGACGAGATAGGAAAATCCTTGGGTATCAGCGGGGACACGCTGCGCAATTATGCCTCTCTGACCGAGTTGCTCCCACAACTGTTAAAGCTGGTCGATGAGAAGCAGATTGCCCTTTCCCCGGCCTATCAGTTGGCCTATCTCACCAAGGATGAGCAGATGCTGGTTCTGGACGCGCTGGACTACTCGCAGAACATGCCTTCTCTTTCCCAGGCCCAGCGGCTGAAAAAGGCCAGCCAGCAAGGTGCGCTCACCGTGGAATTGTCACGGTCCATCATGTCGGAGGAAAAGAAGTCCGAGCAGGACAGGGTGGTTCTGACCGGCGACAAACTCAAGAAGTATTTTCCCAAGAGCTACACACCGCAGAAGATGGAGGAAACCATCATCAAGCTGCTGGAAGCGTGGCAGAAGAAACGCCAGCGCAGCCAGGAGCGTTAAAATCAAATATAAGAAACGGACACGGACCGGACGGAGGTATGCTCTGCCCGGCTTTTTCATGTCCGCAGACAGGAGGAAATCCATGTATATCAACACATTCCGATACAAACCGGAGGACGTGGACTGCAAGCTCTGCACGGAATACCGCAAAAAGCTGGGCTGCACCGTGAAGGGCTGTCCTTTCCTCGCGGAACGCATTGAGGCCGGAGTGGTCGGCTACGGTGACGCGGTTCAGAATACCCTCGCCCATCATACGGCCCTGGCTCCCCGTCTCACCGCCTTGATCCGGCTCTTTCCGGGGACTATGTGGGCAGATGCCAGGCATAAGCCCCGTATGGAGGCGTTCAAGGCCCGCCAGGGCTACCGACGCCACCGGGACACCCCTGCGTACTACGCCGCCATGTATCTGCTGACGGCCAATGAGGACCTGCATAGGCGGACCGCCAACTGTTTCTGTAAACGCGGCCTGGAGTTTGCCTATGCACTCCTGCGGGGTATTGCACCCCATGACTACACGCTGTTCGTGGCGGCCAGGGACTTGTTCACCGGCGCGGACGGCCTGACCTTTACCGACCTTGCCGATCCTGGCGTGGTGGACGCGGTGGCGTTCCGGCTTGTGGTGAATGCCCTGCTTGTGGTCCGCTACGGGCCGGTCATTCTGGATATTCGGGAAAGGGGGCATGGTGCATGACAATCCCTGACCGCCCCGGCGTTAAGGGGCATGACCTGATGGCCCTGGAACGCTTCATGGACGACACCCGGCACATGATTGAGTTTGATGTGCTTTCCTGGCAGGCCCCTGTGGGCGACAAGGGCGACTATATCCGTGCCTTTGTCACAGAGGAAGCATATGCCAAGGCCCTGGCTGCCCAAAAGCGCGGACATATCAAAATCCGCCGCCATGCCACTGTCATTGAGGGCCATATCCTGCCCGACAAGCCGAAAAAACGGCGTCGCGGGAGGTGACGGACAATGGCAGTTTTCCGAGTAGAACGGACGCGGGACTACACGGTTATGAGCAACTATCACCTGAAAGACAAGCGGCTGACACTCAAAAGCAAAGGGCTGTTGTCACAGATGCTGTCCCTGCCGGACGACTGGGACTATACCCTGTCCGGCCTGTCTGTTATCAACCGGGAGAGCAAGGACGCGATCCGCTCCGCCCTCAACGAGCTGGAGGCTGCCGGGTATATCCGCCGCAGGCAGACCACCGATGCCAGCGGGAAGTTTTCTTCCAACGAATACATCATCTATGAGCGTCCAGAGGAACCAGAGCCGTCGTCGGAAAACCCGACAACGGAAAAACCGATGACGGAAAAACCGTCGTCGGGAAATCCAACGCAATTAAATACTAAGAAATCAATTACTAAAAAATCAATTACTGATTTATCAAGTACCGATTCATTTCCTTTCCCTTCCGGGGAAACGGCGGCAGGACCGCCGGAAGCGAACCGAAGGGAAACGGACACAGACCAGATGGAATTATACCGGGATTTGATAAAAGAGAACATCAGCTATGAGATTCTACGTCAGGATATGCCTTACGACTGTGACCGGCTGGATGAGATCGTAGAGCTGATGGTAGAGACAGTCTGCTCCACACGAAAGCAGATCCGCGTCTCCGGCAGCGACTACCCCGCCCAGGTGGTAAAGTCCAGGCTCCTAAAGCTGGACAGTGAGCATATCCGGTTTGTGTTCGACTGTCTGAAGCAGAACACCACCAGGGTCCGCAACATCAGGCAATACCTGCTGGCGGTCCTGTTCAATGCTCCCACCACCATCGGGAACTATTACTCCGCTCTGGTAAATCACGATATGCACGGCGGCTGACGGGCCGCTATTTTTCATGCCCGGACACCGGGAGAAAGGACAAAGCCATGAAACGACCTTTAGCATACATCACCGCCCCCTGGGGCGATAACGAGTTTGAGAACACCGAGAACGCCGCCCGGTACTGCCGTGCCGTCTACGATTCGGGCTTCTCGCCGGTCTGCCCCCTGCTGTTCCTGCCCCTGTTTTTGAAGGACAAAATCCCCCAGGAGCATAAGGACGGTATCGACATGGCGCGGGACTATCTGCGGCGCTCCCATGTGCTGGTGGTCTGCGGGGACACCGTGGACGAGACAGTAAAGAACGACATCGCCACGGCGGAGCGGCTGCGGATCACGGCCACCACGCTGGACGGTATCCTGACCGTGAAGGGCCAGGGGCGCGGCGATGGCGATTAAGTGTCTGCTGCGCCGTCTGGTGGTGCCGCCTTAGCGGACGCCGCCCCTGCAATCCAAGGAAAGGAGTGTGATGATAGGTGCAGGAGGACATAGAGAACCGGACCATGACGCTGGTTATCAGCGGTAGCAAGTTCACGGGCCGCCTGCTGAAAGCGGCCCTTACCAAGTACCTGGCCCACCGCAAGGAAAAGAAGGTGCAGAAGGTACAGAAAAAGCAGGCCAAAAGCCGGGATAAGCCGGAAGTGCAGCACTACGGCAGAATCAGCAAGGACGAGCTGGAACGGCAGCACGGCGATATGCGGGAGCTGGACATTCACGACAAGAGCCTGTGCCAGTTTGACCGCATCGCCCGGAAGTATCATGTGCAGTACGCCGTCTTTGGAAATGACAAGGGGACATTTGAAGTGTTCTTCAAGGCTCCCCGCGAGGCCAACATGCAGAAAGCGTTTGAGGCGTTCACCGTCACGAAGCTGAAAAAGGCCCAACGGCGGGAATCTGTGTTAGGCAAGCTTGCGAAGTTCAAGGAGATGGTGAAAAAGCCCATCGCAGACCGGCAGAAACGGAAGGAGCTGGAGCTATGAAGCAGATCAATCTAAAAAAGCTCGTCCTTCTCAATCTTCCGTACCTGTTCGCGGCCCTGTTTGCCACCAAGCTGGGTGAGGCATGGCGCATGACGCCGGGGGCGGATTTCTCCGCCAAGGTGCTGCATTTGACGGACGGATTTGCTGCCGCGTTCCAGTCCTTTCTTCCAAGCTTCCACCCGGCAGACCTCTGCCTGGGCGTGGCTCTGGCCGCCGCTTTGCGGCTGACAGTCTACCTAAAGGGCAAGAACGCCAAGAAATATCGCAAGAACATGGAATACGGCAGCGCCCGCTGGCGGGCCTTTCCACCTCCGACGCGCAGAAGTCCAGCGACATGCTGCTGAAATGCCGTTACCTGGACGAGGTAACAGGCGGGAAAGGCGTGGTGTTTGCCACCGGCACCCCTGTCTCCAACTCCATGACGGAGCTTTACACCATGCAGCGTTACCTTCAGCACGATTTAATCAGCAGGCAGGGTCTGGCCCATTTTGATAACTGGGCCTCCACCTTCGGGGAGACGGTGACGGCCATTGAGCTGGCCCCGGAAGGAAAATACCGGGCGCGGACCCGTTTCGCTCGTTTCTTTAACCTGCCGGAGCTGATGAACATGTTTAAGGAGACGGCGGACATTAAGACCGCCGACCAGTTAAACCTCCCTGTCCCGGAGGTGGAGTTCCACAACGAGGTGGCCCAGCCCACCGAACACCAGCAGATGCTGGTGCAGGAGCTGTCCGAGCGCGCAGCCAAGGTACACGCGGGTCATGTAGACCCCCGAACCGACAACATGCTCAAAATCACCAGCGACGGGCGAAAGCTGGGCTTAGACCAGCGGCTCATCAACCCCATGCTCCCCGACGACCCGCAGAGCAAAGTCAACCTGTGCGTGGACAACATCGTGCGTATCTGGCAGGAGGGACAGCCTGAAAAGCTCACCCAGCTTTTATTCTGTGACCTGTCCACCCCCAAAGGAAAAACCGCCGCAAAACAGGAAAAGGCGGCGCGGACTGCCGGGGACAAGACAGCGGGCGGCACGGAGCTTCATGCCCTGGACAATCTCCTGGACGTAAAGCCGGACCCGCCCTTTTCCATCTACGAGGACATTCGGGATAAGCTCATCGCACGGGGGATTCCGGCCAGCCAGATCGCTTTCATTCACGACGCCGACACCGACGCAAGAAAAAAAGAGCTGTTTTCCAAAGTCCGCTCCGGCCAGGTGCGCGTCCTCATGGGCAGCACACAGAAGATGGGCGCGGGCATGGACGTCCAGGACCGGCTCGTTGCGCTGCATGACTTGGACTGCCCCTGGCGGCCCGGTGACTTGGAACTGCGCAAGGGCCGTATTGTCCGTCAGGGAAACAAGAACAAGAAAGTACACATCTACCGTTATGTCACGGAGGGGACCTTTGACAGCTATCTGTGGCAGACCGTGGAGAACAAGCAGAAATTCATCAGCCAGATCATGACAAGTAAATCGCCGGTTCGCTCCTGTGAGGACGTGGACGAGACGGCCCTCTCTTATGCGGAGATTAAGGCCCTGTGCGCGGGCAACCCGCTTATCAAGGAGAAAATGGACTTAGATGTGGACGTTTCCCGCCTGCGTCTCTTAAAGGCCAACCATCAGAGCCAGCAATACCGGCTGGAGGACGACCTGCTGAAACACTTTCCAGAACAGATAGAACAGAATAAGGGCTATGTCACCGGCTTTACGGCAGACATGGCGACGCTGGCGGCCCACCCCCACCCCAAGGACGGCTTTGCCGGAATGGTGGTGCGGGGCGACACCCTCACCGAAAAGGACAACGCGGGCGCTGCAATCCTGGCGGCCTGCAAGGAAATCAAGGGGACCCAGCCGCTTTCCATCGGCACTTACCGGGGCTTTGACATGTCCCTGACGGTGGAGAATTTCGGCCACGATTTTGTCCTCACCTTAAAGGGGCAGATGACCCACCGCGTCACGCTGGGCCAGGACGCCAGAGGCAACCTAACCCGTATCGACAACGCTCTGGCCGGAATGCCGGAGCGCCTGGCTGCCGTGCAGGACCGACTTGCTAACCTGGATAAACAGGTGGAGGCCGCGAAAGCGGAATTAGGCAAACCCTTCCCCCAGGAGCTGGAACTTGCAGAAAAGAGCGCCCGCCTTGCCGAGTTGAATGCCCGGCTGGATCTGGACACCAACGCACCCGGCCAGCAGACGGCGCGGACCCCGGCCAAGAAGGAACGGACCTCTGTGCTGGAGGGCCTAAAGAGGCCGCTGCCGCCAAGGACCGCTGACCGGAAATCCAAACAACACGAACAGGAGGTACGATAATGAGCAACGAAGAAATGAATACCGCGTTATATGAAAAGATGTCCGCCGAACAGGGGAAGTTCCGGGACTGGCTGCTTACGCAGCCCCCGGAGGAAATCCTGAACCATGCCTATGAATACACCGTCCGGGAGGACATGGTGATGGCGATGGAGAACCTGGATTTAAGCCACGGCCAGGCGACGGTACTGCTGGATTCCCCGTCCCCGCTGGACGATCTGTATCAGGAGTATGTAAAAGTGGAAACGGACTATATGGACACGATCCGCGACTGCCTGGAAAGCCGGGCCGACCATATGCTAAAGGCCCAGCGGGAACTGCCAATCTATCAGCACCCGGTTACTTATGCGCAGGCTCATGACGAGCTGGAGGCATACCGCGCCTCCCACAAGGCCAATGTCGCCTGCAAAGAGGCGATTGAGGCCGCGATTGCGGAGCATTACGGAGACAACCGGCTGGGCGAAGCGTCCGTGGCGCAGGTGGTGGAACAGTTCGGCTATGACCGGACATTTTACGTTCTCGCCGCCACGGTCCGGGATAAGGAATCGGACGGGCGCATTTCCCGTTCCAATAAGGAATGGGCCAGGACGGTCCCCGTTGTGGAGGATATAGACGACTGGAACCAGAACCGCAGCCGTTATTTTGTGGTGGACCAATGCAACCCCGGCCTGACAGACCTGTTCCTCAAAATGGCCCGGCATGACTTCCTTCTCACCCAGCCGCTGACGAAAGAGGACATTATGCAGGAGGCCGGGCGTGTTCTGCGCAGCTTTCAGGGACAGCGGGAACCAAACAGCCCGGAAGGGACCCAGTTCATGGTGCAGCTCTCGGCGGATTTTCTTGCCCGTGCAGGGTCCAAAGACCAGGGGCGGCTGATGAAGATGCTGCCGTTCCCGTCGCTGTCCCTCTCCACACTCAAGGATCGCCCCGGCGTATTTGCGTTTATTGCCAGGGACGAAAACCCGGACCAGCCTCTCCGCCCCAGAAGGGCCTCTGTCCGGGATAAGCTCCAGAAAAAGCCTGATGCCCCAAAGCCTGCCGCCCCCGGCAAAAAGAAAGTGCAGGAGCGGTGACGATGGCAAAACGAAAACGCGATGTTCCCCTCCTGTTCTGGGTATCGAAACAGGAAAAGGAGCTGATTGAGGAAAAAATGGCCCAACTCGGAACCGATAACCTGAGCGCTTACCTGCGCAAGATGGCGATAGACGGCCTTGTGGTGAAGCTGGAGCTGCCGGAGCTGAGGGAAATGATTTCTCTCTTACGCTATTCCAGCAACAACTTAAACCAGCTCACCCGCCACGCCCATGAGACGGGCCGCCTCTATGACACCGATTTAGAGGATATGCGCCAGAGCTATGAGCGGCTGTGGGAGGCGGCCAACCAGATACTCACCTCGCTGGCGGCCATCAAGTGAACCCTACGGAGGACGGCGCGCCATGACCGGCCTGCCGTCCTCCGCTTTTTTACTGTCTCTGGAACTTAGCCGAAATTTTCGGCGAAGTTCCCGGCTGGCGGCATCGTTGTGTTTTCCGGCCCGATACAGTATTCTAAAGATAGAAAAAAAGACGGCAAACCGCCGTGACAGAAGGAGGCAACAACATGAAGCTGATACTTAAAATTTTAGCCGCTCCCGTGGTGGCGGCCCTGGCCCTGTTCATTTGGATTTGCGCGGGCCTGCTTTACTGCTCCGCATTTCTTTTCGGCCTTGCCGGAACCATCGTGGCAATCCTGGGCGTGGCGGTGCTTGTCACCTATTCCCCGCAAAACGGGATCATTCTTCTGGTGATTGCCTTCCTTATCAGTCCGATGGGCCTCCCGATGGCGGCGGCGTGGCTGTTAGGCAAGATTCAGGATTTACGGTATGCCATTCAGGGCAGGATATATGGATAAGGCAACCGTTCGGAGCGTGAGGGAAACTTCACGCTCCTATTCTTTTTGGAAGGGAGGTTTTACCGATGGCGACCACACGGCTCATGCCCCTGCATACCGGCAAGGGACGGACGGTGGGAACGGCAATCGCCGATATTCTGGACTATGTAAAGAACCCGCAAAAAACAGACAACGGCAGGCTCATTACCGGCTGGCAGTGTGACAGCCGTGTGGCTGACGCGGAGTTCCTACTCTCCAAGCGGCAGTATACCGCGCTCACCGGCAGGACGCGGGGCGAGGACGATGTGATTGCTTACCATGTCCGCCAGTCCTTTGTTCCCGGCGAGATTACCCCGGAGGAAGCCAACCGCATCGGCGTGGAGTTTGCCAAGCGGTTCACGAAGAACAATCATGCCTTCATTGTCTGCACCCACATCGACAAGGCGCATATCCATAATCACATCATCTGGAACTCCACCGCCCTGGACTGTAAGCGGAAGTTCCGCAATTTCTGGGGCAGCACCAGGGCCGTGCGTCGGCTCTCTGACACCCTCTGTGTTGAGAACGGCTTCTCCATTGTGGAGAACCCGAAGCGTCATGGAAAGACCTACAACAAGTGGCTGGGCGATGCCGCCAAGCCCTGCCAGCGGGAGCTTTTACGCACGGCCATTGACGAGGCCCTGGCAAAAAAGCCTGCCGACTTTGAGGCCCTCTTAAAGCTCTTGCAGGAGGCAGGCGTGGAGGTATCCCGCCGTGGGAAAGCCCTCCGTCTCAAAGCTCCGGGCTGGAAGAATGTGGCCCGCATGGACAGTCTGGGCGATGGCTATGATGAGCCGGAGCTGCGGGCCGTCCTCTCCGGGGAGAAGGAACACACGCCCAGGAAGAAAGCAGAACGGCCTGCACCGGAACCGCCCTGCGTCAATCTGCTAGTGGATATTCAGGCCAAGCTGAAGGCAGGCAAGGGAGCCGGGTATGAGCGGTGGGCCAGGTCCTTCAATCTAAAGCAGATGGCGCAGACGTTAAACTTCCTCACCGAGCATGGCCTGCTGGAATATGGGAAGCTGAAGGAGAAAACGGCGGCGGCCACGGCTCGCTATAACGAGCTGTCCGGCCAGATCAAGACGGCGGAACAGCGCCTTGCGGAGATTACCGTCCTAAAAACCCACATCATCAATTACTCCAAGACCCGTGAAGTCTATGCCGCATACAGGAAGGCCGGTTACTCCAAGAAGTTCCTTGCCGAGCATGAATCCGAGATTCTGCTGCACAAGGCGGCGAAGAAAGCTTTTGATGATTTGGGCGTGAAAAAGCTCCCCACGGTGAGGAGCTTGCAGACAGAATATGCCGCGCTACTGTCAGAGAAGAAAGCGGCTTATGGCGAGTACCGGAAGGCCCGCGACGAGATGAAGGAACTGCTGACGGTCAAGGCCAATGTGGACCGGCTCATGGGCTATGAGGACCAGGAGAAGGAACAGGAAACAAAGGAGAAACAGGAACAGTCCAAGGGCCGGTGACGTTCTCCCATCGTGGCTTTACCTGGGGGAAAGCCTGATAAGATTTTCCCCCTTGACTGCCGCACTTGCGCGGAGCGGGGCCGGGTCAAGAGTGCGAAGCACCGCCGCAGGCGGCCTGCTCTTGATGCGGTTTCCGCTCTGTGCTACTCCATCGGGCAGCGCCCGATTAAGCGTCCGCAGGACGCGCAGCCAGCTCCGGCACGGAGCTGTTCAAGGGGGCTTGGGGGCGCTGCCCTCAACAAGTAGCCAGGGCGGTGATAACCGCGCTGGGGCCTGTGTGTATTAACACAGGCATTGCTTGCCGTTTAATCATCCTCTGTAAATCAAAGAATTTTTGGTTGATAAGAAAGCGCCCTCCGCATTGAGAATATGGAAAATGGTGTATTCTATGTTGAGGGAAGTATGCCACAGCAGGAACCGAAGAATGGCACTTTACCGTCCCGTGTCACAGGTCAGCGAATCACACAAATTTAGAAACAGCTGCATGAGTGGGCTAATCCATTTGTTTTTATGGTGTGCGCAAATAGCAGTAATTTTTGTACCCGAAATATCGGTTGGTATTTTCTCCAATTCACCACGACTTAATTCCTCTTTTACTGTAAATTCGGGAAGAAAAGAAATACCCACATCATTTTTAACAAGATTTTTGATTGTTGGAATACTCCACAACTCAATCGTATGGTCAAGAATGATTGATTTATCACGGCAATATTGTTCAAAAATCTGTCTAAATATGCAATTCGGTTCATTGATGATGAGAGGGATCGGAATTGTTCTGTCAGGTGTTACGAAATCCGGATAACTGCTTTTTATTTTGGGAGATGCTACCAATACTACTGGATAATCACCCAAATGTTTACTAATAAGATTCGATCCAAAGCCTCCTACATCTTCATAAAACACGCCTAAATCCAAACCTCCGCTAATAAGCTCGTTACGGATATCATAACAATTCATAGAGCGCAGGAACAAACGAGCTTTCGGCGCTTGCTTATGAAATTCCTTCAAAATGACGGGGAGCTTGTAGCAAAGCAAACTTTCGCCAACACCAATCTGTATATCTCCCTGACATTCTGATAAATGTTCGTCTAAAAAGGACAACTTATCCACAGATTGGAGAATTTCATCTACATAGGGAATCAAATGTTCTCCCGCCTTTGTTAAAACCATTTTCCTACCAATTTTCTCAAATAAAATTGTGGACAAGTCGCGTTCAAGTTGATTCATTTGAAATGTAATTGTAGATTGTGTATAATTCAGCTTTTCAGCAGCTTTTGAAAAACCGCCTTCATCAATAATTGTGCGAAAGGTTCTTAAATATTTTAGATCCATAGATTTCCTCCAACAGTTCAAAATTATTAAACTATAACTATAAATATTTCAATTTGTTTGCTGTGTTATTGTGTGTTATTATAACAGACGAGAGAAAGGAGGGCAAGTAGGACTTGTTAAAAAATATAAAAACTCAACAATTCAAAAGTTTATGCAGACAACTCTCTTTGAATTGTATTTATTTTGCCGGTTTAAGCTGCACAAGTGTTGGAGTTACAATTATGGTGCGAAGTGGTTTTGGCGTTGATGCTTGGAATACAGTAATTGTAAGATTGGCAGACTTAACCCCTATTACGCTTGGAACTTGGACAGTCCTTCTACAAGGAAGTTTTTGGATTATCACTTCAGTCTTTAACCGTAAAGTAGAGATGGATTGTATCCTTCCGATTATATGGAAAGGACTTTCTCTGGATGTGGCAAAAGCAGTAATTGGTGCAAGATTATTTAATAATTTAACAGGAATGTGTTTTTTATGGTTTTTAATCGGATATGCCATTATGGGTATTTCGACCGGTATTTATATTGCAACAGACTACCCAAGGATGCCAATAGACGGTATGATGCTGGCAATAAAGCAGGTCTTCTCTTTGGACATCAAAAAATCACGATTAATAATTGAAGCAGTTGGATTTATCACGATGTTTTTGGTGGGCGGCAAGATACAAATAGGAACCATTATCATCACATTTACAGTAAGTTATGTTGTTTCCTTTTCACATGGCTTTGCAGAAATAAAATTCAAGAGATTCAAAAACTAAAAGATGGAGGTACTATTTATGGAACGTTTTTTTTTACAACCAGCGGATAGAAAAGACGCTGAAACAGCAATGGCGTTAATCGACGAAGCGAAAAAGTTTCTGAAAACGCAGGGGATTGATCAGTGGCAGACTGGATATCCAGATATGAAAACCATTGGTGAGGATATATCGCATGGGCGGGGATATTTTATTGTAGACGGTTCTAACATCGCAGCATATCTCTGCATTGATTTTGCGGGAGAAGTATCTTATGAAACTCTACAAGGTAAATGGAAAAGTGATCTTCCTTATGCAGTAGTTCATCGTATGGCAATATGTGGAGAGTACCGGGGGCAAGGTATAGCAAGTATTGCGTTTCGGCTGACTGAAAAACTGTGTATTCAAAAAGGAATTTACAGCGTTCGGGTCGATACTGATGAAAATAATACAATTATGAGGCATGTTCTATCAAAAAATGGTTTTAACTACTGCGGAACTATATGGTTTGACAACAATGAAAAATATGCCTATGAAAAAATATTGAAAAGGGAAGTCAGTGTCAATGGAGCAGTCTAATTTACAGCAAAAAAAATTAAATATTATTCAGCTAATCGTTGCGGTAGCTGCTGCGTGCCTTGTTCACGGAGTTATGCAAGGAGTACATGATAATTACGGGATTATGTTGAATGGCCTTCTCCCCGTAACCAATGTCGATTATGCCGGTATCAGTTTTTGTATTGGTGCAGGAGCATTGGTTTATGGATTCGCACAACCATTTCTCGGAATGCTTGCGCTTCGGAAATCAAATGTTTTCGTAATTTTCATAGGGATATTATCTACCATCGTTGGTTTGGTGATTACACCGCTGTGCCGGAACATATTTACATTGTTTATATTCTTTGGCTTGGTTTTGCCGTTTGGGACAACAGGGCTTTGTTTCGGAATTGTCATGGGTGCAATCACGCCAGTCCTTGGGGAACGTCGGGCAGCTATTGTATCAGGAATTGTGCAAGCAAGCGCAGGAATTGGCGACGCACTGATGTCTCCTGGGTTGGAAAGGATAATTTCTGGCTTTGGAATTCGCGCCGCGATGACAATTACAACCCTCCCTTTTTTTATAATGGTTCCAGTTGCTTTCTGGTTGGGCAAAAAAAGTAGGGACTGTACGATTGTTTCAAGAGATAAAAAGACAATAGGTAATCAATCTCTTTCTTCTATTTTGAAAGTTGCCTTTGCAGACAGAGATTACCGATTGATTCTGATTGGATTTGCCACCTGTGGTTTCAATATGTCCATCATTGAAAGCCACTTGTTTTCACAATACTTGTCCTATGGTATTTCTGGGAAAACGGCGTCTTTAACACTTACCATTTATGGAATTGCCACAATGACAGGTGCGGTGTTTGTCGGTTTTCTCGGCGCGAAATTTCGCATGAAAAACATTCTCGGATGTGTTTATGCCATGAGGATATTAATTTCTTTGGGGTTTTTGATTTTGCCCAAAACAGTACCATTTGCGTTCCTTGCTACAACGCTTCTGGGAATGAGCGGCGACGCAACAGTACCACCTACATCAGGTATCATCAGCCGTAAGTTTGGCGCAGAGAAGATGGCCGTTCTGTACGGTTTTACCTTAATCGGACATCAAATTGGGGCTTTTGCAAGTTCATATCTTGGTGGCATCCTTGTAAAAATGAATATGGGATATTCACCGTTGTGGGCAATCAATATGGTTTTGGCTGTAATCGCCTCTATCGCAAGCTTTTCTATTCGTAATGACAAAACTTCTATGGGATAATATTCGGATATGTTGTGACAAGGTAAGAAATCTAAGTATTTACTGGCCACGTCTTTTCCGGGGAAGGGGTAAGAATGCGAAAAAACAGAGTTTTAATCATCGACCATGATTTACAGACCTGCAAGGACATTAAGTACAACGTAGACAGCGAAATGACAGATGAGTATTATACCCTGACTGTCCGGGAAGGGCTGACGGAGCTGGCGAGTAAAGAATACGATTTAGTTATTCTCAACGCCTGTTTCCCCGAAAATGACGGCATGGAACTGCTAAAGACCCTGCGAGACTTAAAGCCCATGCCTATCTTGATTCTTTCCACATCATCGGCGTTGGCGGACAAATTGGAGGCATTCAAAGTAGGCGCTGACGACTATCTGACAAAGCCTTTTGAAACTGAGGAATGTCTAGCTCGTGTCTATGCCCTTCTGCGCCGTTTCTGTGATCTGAACCACCTAAAAACGCGGGTCTATTCCATTGTAGCCCATGACGACCTGATAATAAAACGACATACCCGGCAAGCTCTGATAAGTGGACGACCGCTGGAACTGACCTACCGGGAATACGAATTACTCAACCTGTTTATGAGCCACCCGGAGCGCGTATATACCTTTGAACAGCTCTACGAACAGGTGTGGACCGAACCGTACATGGGCAATAAAAATAGCGTTGTATGTGAAATGAAACGCCTTCGGAAAAAGCTGGGTGACACCGATCCGATAGAAGCCGTCCGGGAGGTAGGCTATCGTTTTAAGAAAAAGTAAAAATCATGTCATCTATCGTCAGAAACAAACCGTGTTTTGACCCTGTACTAACCGTAACTTGACTTTTTCCCCCTTTATACTTGTCCCTATCAAGCAAAAAGGGGTAATGTGCCAATTAAGGACACTTATGCCATTCCCTGCAAGGTGGGGAATGACAGATGGAAAGGGTCAAACGATACAAGAAAATCAGAATCACCAGCAAAGTGCCGCAGCTCTCATTGGGAGAGTTACGGCGCTTTTTTCATCGACATTGGTCAGACAGCGACTATCACACGACGGAAAAATCAGGACGCAGCTACTATGACAACGGCCTCCCCCTGGCGGACGAGTACCTGGACCTTATTGTATCCGTCCCATCTGTGGAGGACAAGCTGTTCCAGAAGCTGGCCGAGGCTGAAGCGGACGCGGAACGCGCCAGAACCTGCGCCCTTCTGATGGTCCAGATCCGAAGCTGCCTGACACCAAAACAGTACCGTCGTCTGTGGCTGCTCTGTGTGGAGGGAATGAGCGTCGAGGCTATCGCTGCTATGGAGGGCGTGACCCACCAGAATGTCTCCAAGTCTATTATCAAGGCCAGAAAAAACTTCAAAAAAATTTTGGTAATAAGGGAAAACAGGGTGCGAAACCGCCTGCAAAAACGTGAAGGGTGAAGGACATGCTTTCCCAGTTCTTCCCTGAACCATGACAACTGAATATACGGTATTGCAGGCACAAAACCCGCGTGATAGCGGCATAAGGCACGACGCCAAGACAACAGCTTTAAGGAGGTGAAGGACAAGCTGTTCGAGCGATCAACGTAAGCCTTAGACCCGGTGAGGCACACCGGGCGCGATGACAGCGCGGGGGATAATGACACTTCCTCACGGCTCCCTAAAGACTTGGGGGGAACCCTGCGGCGCACGTTACAAACGACGCTGTGGAGTTATGACAGCCTCGCCAGAGGCGGCCTGCAATATCCCCTTGCGCCAATTCCGGCGCACCGCTGGGGGGCGTGGCAAATACAGCGAGAATAAATTTTTCATATAGAACAAAGGCAGCCGCACCGACTTGTGCCGTTATGTTACGACGGCTCTGACCATATCAGTGCGGCTTTCTCTTTTTCTGAAGGAGGCTACATTATGAATACTGATGTACCCATCTGGGAGAAATATACATTGACGATTGAAGAAGCGTCAAAATACTTTCGCATTGGCGAAAATAAGCTGCGCAAACTTGCTGAAGAAAATCCAAGTGCTGGCTGGGTCATTCTGAACGGAAACCGGATTCAGATTAAACGGAAGCACTTTGAAAAAATAATAGATGGACTGGACGTGATATAAATGCAGACGGGCCTTGCATGTGCTATAATCTTTGTAGCATATCAAAGGCTCTATCCGTCATGAAAGGAGCATGACGAATATGTCAGAGAAAAGACGAGACAGCAAAAACCGTATTTTGCAGTCTGGAGAGAGCCAGCGACCAGATGGAAGATACCAATATAAATATACTAACGCTTTTGGAGAACCGAAATTTGTTTACTCATGGAAGCTGGTCCCCACGGACAAAATTCCTGCCGGAAAACGGGCTGACCTTTCACTTCGTGAAAAAATTAAGCAGATACAGAAGGACCTTGACGACGGCATAGACACCATCGGCAAGAAAATGACGGTCTGCCAGCTTTATGCCAAGTATATCCGGCAACGGGGAAACGTGAAGAGGGGAACCAAAAAAGGACGCAAACAGCTCATGAACCTTCTTTCTGAGGATAAGCTGGGGGCGGCCAGCATTGAAAATGTGAAGCTGTCCGACGCTAAAGAATTGGCGCTGCGTATGCAGGAAAAAGGGATTGCCTTCAATACTATTAGCAATCACAAGCGTTCCCTGAAAGCTGCCTTTTTCCTAGCGGTCCAAGACGACTGTCTGCGTAAAAATCCGTTTGATTTCAACATCAACGAGGTATTGAACGATGACACGGAACTCAAGGTGCCGCTCTCCCCGGAGCAGGAAAAAGAACTCCTGAACTTCATACAGGAGGATAAGGTCTATCAGAAGTATTACGACGAGATCGTTATCCTGCTGGAAACAGGGCTTCGTGTCTCCGAGCTTTGCGGGCTGACCGATACCGACTTAGATTTTGAAAAAGGCTATGTCAAAGTAGATCATCAGCTTTTACGGAGCGCAGAGGACGGCTTCTACATTGAGACACCCAAGACGGAAAGCGGCATCAGGCAAATACCAATGACCGCAGCCGCCAGCGAAGCGTTCAAGCGTGTCCTGAAGAACCGCAAGGGTGCTAAACCTATTATCATTGATGGATACGCGCATTTTCTGTTCCTGAACCGGGACGGCCTGCCAAAAACGGCGGCAAACTACGATGCCATGTTCAAGTGCCTGTTGAAGAAGTACAACAAGTGCCATGAGGCACCGCTGCCGAAGGTAATGACCCCTCACACCATGAGACATACATTCTGCACGAAGAAAGCCAATGCAGGCATGAACCCCAAGGCGCTGCAATACATCATGGGTCACGCAAACATCGTCATGACGCTCAACTATTATGCCCACGCCAATTTCGATTCGGCCAAGGCAGAAATGGACCGCCTGGACACTGGAATGGACGTTGCAGCATAGTAGTAAGATTGTGTTTTACTACTCAATCTACTACTTTTCAGAGCAAAGACATGAGCGGTTATGGGGGTATATGTGAGGTTCTTCCAATACACAGTAAGCCGGGAAAGCCCGGAGTTACGGGCTATACCGGCATTTAAGAAGAAATAAAGAGATAATCAAAAATCTATTCAGATATTACCCTATACTTAAAAGATGACTTTTTTCTAAGATGCTGTAACAGGGATTTGGGACGACGCTGATGGGATTTCAATGATGAAAGCAGTGCGTCCATTACCGCTTTCAGCCTTTATCTGTCCGCCGTGCAGTACAATAATATTTTTTGCAATCGCAAGCCCCAAGCCGGAGCCTCCTGTTTCGCTTAATCTGGCACTACTTAAACGGCAGAATTTATCAAAAATTACATTAAGCTTATCCTCCGGAATTTCCCCATCATTTTCAAATTGAATCACCGTCCATTCTGAAAGCTCTCTGGCTGATACTTTGATAACGCTGTTTTCCGCACTATAAGAAATGGCATTTTTCAGGATATTATTAAACACTCTTGCCAGCTTATCAGAGTCTCCATATACAGATATGTCCTCATCTACATGGTTCTCTATGATTTTTCCACATGCATTCAACTGCGGATACAACTCATCGGAAATCTGAGCAATCATATAGAAAAGATCAACCTTTGTCTTATGAAGCGGAAGAGATTCTGAGTGGCTGCGGGTAATCTCAAAAAACTCATTCACCAGCGTCCTGAGCCGGTTCGCCTTTTCCCATGCAGTATGGATATATTTTGCTTTCTCCTCATCGGGCATATCCGGTGTTTCATCTAAAAGGCTGAGATATCCGATCACAGATGTCAGTGGGGTCTTGATATCATGGGCCAGGTATACTACCAGATCATTCTTCTGCTGCTCTGCCCTCTTAGCCTTATCCGCCCGTTCTGCAAGTGTCCGCTTTACATCGGCCAATTTATGCTCCACACTCTCCAGTTCCGGAGACAGGGAAATCGCTGCTCTTTCTTCCATAAGCTTGTCAATCCCTGTTACTACTTCATCAAAATATCGTTTATATGTGTCCAACAGCATATGAAACAGCAAAAATACAAATATGATTATGATCAATGTAAGAATAAACTGCATATTGGCAGTCACTATCCTGAAATATATCAAATCAGCTTCCTGTTCACTGATTGAAGGGCTGCGTGCAATCCACCCAACAATGGCATCTGCTAAGTGTCCGCGCGTCAGCATCCGCAGACCAAAGACTGCAGCAACTGCTCCCACTGTAATCAACAATCCTCGGATAAACGTAATACGGCCCAGCTTTGAATAGTTATACTTTGGTTTTTTATATCTCCCCAATTTTATATCCAACCCCCCATACCGTTTTTATATATCTGGGATTTTCCCCGGTATCCTTCATCTTCTCGCGGAGATGGCGGATGTGTACGGTAATCGTATTATTACTCTTGTTATAATATTCTTCCTGCCAGATTTCATGGAATAATTCTTCGGCACTGACAACACTGCATCTGCGCTCTAAAAGAATCCTTAATATGGAGAATTCCGTAGGAGTCAGTGACAACGCCTCTCCATTAAGCCGGCATTCATATGTCTTAATGTTCATCGTCAATCCGGCATATTGAAAGACTTCATCCGCTGCCGGAACCGCTGCGCCCACATTATATTTCTTGTAACGGCGAAGCTGGGCCTTTACCCTCGCTACCAGTTCAAGGGGCAGAAATGGTTTTGTTATATAATCATCTGCGCCGAGTGTAAGCCCGGTAATTTTATCCGTCTCCCCGTCCTTTGCCGAAAGCATGATTACCGGATATGTGTACTCCTTGCTTCGTATGGACTGGCATATCGAAAGTCCGCTGATATCCGGAAGCATAATATCCAATATAGCCAGATCAAAGTCTGTACTCCCAATACAGACAAGCGCTTCCTCCCCTGAATAAAACTTATATACATCCATATTTTCATTTTGAAGATACACTTCGATCAGATCCGCAATTTCTTTCTCATCATCAACAACAAGTATTTTTTCAAGCAAAGCATGACACCCCTTTCAGATTAAATCATATACATTATACCGGATCCATAACACTAATGTGTTTATATATAATGGATAAATGATTAATTATTTCCTAAGATACACATAATTTCCATTTTTATTTCTGTTGGAGAAATCTGATACTCAGGCTCGCAAACTGTTTGGCTGGAGCCTTAGTTTATAAAAAGAAAAAAGCGGCTTGAAAATCAATTCAAAACCGCTGGTAGAATTCGCATTTATGTTTTAAAAGCTTTGTAAAATTTTCATGCGCCGATTCCCTCATCAGCAGCAGAAAATTTTAAGTTTGCATCCTCAATTTTTTCACAGCCGCTTTTAGATTTTGCCTGTTCCACAGTTCCGTAAAACACGGTTTTACCCCTTTTTCAAAATACAGATCTCGTCACAGAGGGCTTCCAATTCCTCCATAAACCTCGATCTGCCACTCTGTCATTTTTAACGTTTTGACGGCTTATAAGCTAACAGATTTAATTCCTCCAGTGTATGATTATAACGCTCCAGAACCGATTCGATCACTCCCGGCCAGTACCCTCCGCGGTCCAAAAGATAAGGTTCCCCATCCCTTAGCCTGGCCCTCGGAAACGCATCCTTTACCGCCTCCTGGTGAGCCGGCAGAGAAAGAGCAATCCCTATACCAGGGCTTGCTGTCCGGCGCAAATAAGTCTTAAACATCTAAATTCCCCTCCCTGTCCTTTCACATTTAGCCGTTTCTATTTTTGATACTCTATTAAAAAAGGCCAGCTATTTTTTGATCTGGCTGACCTGAAATTTTACCTCATATCCTCTTTTTCCTGTCTCGCATCTATGAAAAGGCAAGAAAATCGGGGTAAAAACGGCCATTGGGGGGCCGATTTTTTCCTCGATTTTCCGTCAAAAACTACTACATCTTGTGGTTTAGCCTCTTCATTTTCCTTCTGGAGTACAATTCCGCATCATTATTACCACCTCGACATTTGTTGAGTGGGTGATAATGATGCACACATGTAAGATACTCTATTCCAATATCTGCAAAATCCGCCTTTTCTCAAATATCGTAATATCACCACACCTATTAATTCGTAAAGTAGAATGATGGGGAATAGGTACAACTATTCCTCTGCTCAAAATCATATTCATATAAAATACATTTGCCAAACCCCATTGAATTTTGACCCAGAAAAAACATCAACGCATTTGGTGCAGACGCAAATATATGTAAGACTGCCCGACGCTCTGCCAGATTCCGTCCGCCAATCGCTTCATAAATTGAATTAGCCAAGAGGGCGGCATGTGTGCCATCTTGTACCGAAAAATTGGTGGCGCCATTTTCCTCCAACGTGCAGTCAATCAAACGCCCGATCGGTATATGACTTTCCTCAACATAATTTATCACGTAATTACGTATGTTTCGAGTAACGTTTAATATTAGCGCTGTATCATACTTATTTTCAACAGGACCTGAATCTGAAATTTTCCAATTCGGATATTTTCTTCCCGGTGCGAGCTTCACATTCCATAGTACAGTTCCATGAGCAGATGTTTTTTGTACCGGAAAGATATTAATCCCCACCTTACTGTTCAGTATTCTGCCAGCAGCAAAAGCAATGCTACAATGTGTAACTAAAAATAATTGATAGGCATGTTTCTTATCTGTATTGGTTCGTAAAAACGATTCCAATTTTTCATAAATGTCCCTATTCCAATCGAGGTTTTCTTTAAACTCACGGTCTTTAAAATTATCAGTCAATGATAAACAGCTTTCCGCTTCTTCCTCCAATTTTATTTCGCTAGAAGAGAAACTTACAATCCCGATCGATATTCTTTCGGGGATGTACTGATCGGCAAGAAGAATGACGCGCTTATCTAATTCTTCATCAAATTCTTTCCTTGAAACACCTTTCCCATGCGTGGAAGAAATCAATTGATCACTTTCCATTGCTAACGCAATGAATCGTACCTGTTCATATGAACTCGCATAATGTCTAAGTGAAATATACTTAAACAAAGAGGCTATCACAATTTTTTGCAGTGCCTCAGTATCGCAAGGCAGATGTGAAAATGTGATTTCTCTTCCTTTCACTATATTGACATCAAATCCCTTCAGAGAATCTTGCGCTTTTGTATCCAACTGTCCATGCTGAAGTTTGTCTATAGAATTAATAAAGGTTCGTGTCGCCTCATCGCATTGACCAATTAAATAAAGTTCAAAACTCGTTGCCCCCACATTATCATAAATCAGATCTATTAACCATTTTTTTATTGCGCTTTTGTTAAAAGTATTGATCGTTGACTTAACTTGAATGCTTTTGATGATTACAAGATTTGCCTCTAACGCAATGTCGACCTTATCATTTTTAGAATCTAACTCAATATAAATTCTATCCCAGCCTTCATGGCATAAAGCCTCAAGAACGGTAGCAAACCCTTGATATATAAATCCTCGTAATGCCTCTTTTCCTCCCATAATATCATCCCTTTCTCAATCCTACGCGCTTCTGCTACTATCTCTACGACGTCTCTCCCTTTTCAAAGCCGTTATGTACCTGGGACACTGGGATATTCAAACCATCATGAACCCTTACGTTTTCAATAAAGTACGGTTGTTTACCTGCCACTCCAATAAGCGTAACATTTTATCGTTTATTCCGCATTATTATTGCTACCTCGATATTTGTTGAGTGGATAATAATGACGACGGGATGGCATAATTCTCCCCAAGCGGGAACTAAATAATCCTCTTTACGCGTCATTTTAATCCGCTTGATGTTCTAATTCCAACAAATATTTATCATAGTCTGACATAAATAATCGATCCTGTACAATACGATATTTTTCAAACTCCGTCTCTGCATGAAGCTTCGCCTGTTCCGCGCTTACTTTTCCCGGTCCCATCAGCAATTCGTTCCCATTAAACTCCAGGAATCCGTCAAGACGCTTTGCCCAGTCCTCCATACTCATCGGTATTCTTCGTTCTGCTTGCAACTCCGCATAATCGAGATACAGTGAAACGATTCTCTCTAAATAGGACATTTCCTTCTCGCTCAGATAGTTTTTAGCAACAATAACATCTGCTTTGACGATTTTCCCATCCGGCGCTGATTCCCATGTTGTCAGTCCCATATGTTCTTTTTCAGCATTTGCACGCTCTACAATCAATTCTGCTGCCGTATGCCGGTGTACTGCCCAGTGCATTTTATTTTGGACCATTTTGAAAAACTGCCGGGTAGTCTTAGCTTCCTTGTCGTAATCAAACGCTGTGGCATAAAGATCCGTAACCTTTTGATAAAACTTGCGTTCGGATAGACGTATCTCACGAATATTTTGCAGCTGACGTTCAAAATATTCATCGGTGAACATATGCCCTTTTTTCAGGCGCTCTTTGTCCATCGTCCAGCCTTGAATCGTATAATCCTTGACAATCTGCCCTGCCCATTTGCGGAATCTTACAGCGCGCTCATTGTTAACTTTAAAGCCAACTGCAATGATTGCCTGTAGGTTATAATGTTTCGTACTGTAGGATTTACCATCTGAGGCAGTTATTAAGTATTTCTTAATAACTGATTCCTCGACCAGCTCATTATCTTCAAATATCCTTTTAAGGTGCTGATTGATTGCCGATACAGAAACATCATATAAGGTTGCCATCATTTTCTGCGTCAGCCAGATGTTCTCGTCCTCATAGCGCATCTCAAGACTATCTGAGCTATTACCTGTAGATGCCACATATGTTAGATACTCTGCGGCTGAGCTGTGTATTGTAATCTCTTTTTTCTTGTTCGCCATATTTTCTTTATGCTCCATATTCAGCCTCCAATAATTTAACCAATAACGACAAATGGTCACTTATTTCTTTGTTAGGGATTCTATTTCTTTACAAGTCTTTTGTTTCTATTTTTTTCAAATATTCCACACAAGCAATATTATTTGCCAATTCCTTTCTAACCAACACATGATCTAGGCAATACCAATACTGCGTCATCAATTCCTGTTCATAGTAAAATCTACCATACCAGAAGTTCTCCCAAAAACGAAGTAAGCCCCACAAACGGTTTTTCTGAATTTGCGCGTTCGCATATCACTTCTGCTGCTCTATGACCATGTGCTACGAAATGCAGCTTATTTTGTACAATTTAAAAAACTCTATTGAATCTTTGCTATAAGGATCATAGTTAACACTCGTGACATATAAATCGAGCACCTATCGATACAATACCTGTTTGGATGAATGGATATTTCCAATGCGCTCAAGGCATTCACGCCAGTAATTGCCACCGCCAGTACATTTCAACCTCTCATCATCCATAGTAAAGCCTTTAATCATGTATTCCTTTAAACGCGCTGTCGCCCAACAACGAAATCTCATGACAATCGATGATTTTACACGATATCCAAGAGTTATGATCTTGTCAAGGTTATAAAATGGTCTATCTTTTACAACCTTTCTATTGCCTTCTTGACGAACCTGTCGGAAATTCCGACAGGTTGACTGCTCATCCAATTCGCCTTCTTCGTAAATATATTTTATATGCTCAACCATATTAGTTCTGGAGCTTTCACCTCTATGTGTGTAAGGCCATTTTATTTTTGATAAATTATAATTTCACCCTGATTCTCCTTTAAATAACCTGCCTTCTATTTTTTCTATCTCCTCTTTTGTTTAAAAATCATCCTCTCAAGATTTCATCAATTTGTTCAGATTCAATTCGTTTTTTTAAATAGCCTATTTGCGTTTCTATATGATTTTTATGCTTTATCCATTTTAAACCTATGAAGCTTGGAAGCAGCGACTCAAGAAACTCAATCCAAGCAGAATACATGGGTACTGCACTACCTGACCAACTACAAAAAGTAGGTGTTAACGGTAAACCTTCAAAATCTTCAAACAATGGATTTTTTTCAAGGAACAGCAAAATATATTCCTTTTTTCTTTCTATTCCTAATTTTGATATAATTGAAAATAAACAATACATTTTTATATTATTACAGGAGGACAGTTGAATGCATTGCCGTATCCACTCGTCTTGCCTACCTAATAGATTTTGCTCATTTTGAATTGGTAATAGTATAGACTCCAGAAAATACGGTACTGACAGCCTGGGAAACTTACAATTCCTAATTAACTCATCAAAAATTTTATTATATATTTCTATAAATTCATCCAAATCAAAAAAGCAACGATGCCTTTCTTGATGGTCACTAAAAGTGTCACTATTTATTAAATGACCTATATACTTATCCAATATAGAAGGCCTAACCAAATATATTTCTTTCAAGAATTGTCCGTTATAATCGTGGTCCTTATCAAACGTCAGCATGGCACAATAAATTTGTTCAAGCAATTCCATATTACCATTAAATTTTCGGATTACTTCCTGCGGCGTATTATGATTGTCATTAAACAATAAGCCAAAATAAATATGCACTATAAAAGGTGAATACCCCATCTTGGCTAAAAGGATTTTACAGCCCTTTATCAATACCTGCTCATCTATTATATTATACTTCTCCAGAAAGTCTACATCACGCATTGATGATGAAGTAATATCTCTGTCAGAAGTATCTTTCAAAAAGTCATAAAGCCCATATAATTGATTTTCAGTAATTAACTCTTGCGGTAATTCATGATAATAGGCATACAGCCAAGCATTTTTCTGACTATAATCTCTACCAATAATAATTTGATACACTTCTGAATCAGACAATAGAGAAAAGAGAGTGCTCAGAAAGTGCGATGGAGGTAAATTATTTGGCGTATTTTTCTCTATGTAATACTTAATTGCATTAACGAAGCAATCTTTTCTAAGAGCAATAGCATCGAAGGCAATTTCTAATCCTTTTCTAACCTCCCAAGATGTATGTCCATCCAATTCTGGGATTTCATAACAAACGTCAATTAATTTCTTGAACATTTCATTATCACAATTAGAGACATATTGATCAATTATTTTCCGTTTTAGTTCCTCACGTTCTCTATAATTAACTTCTTTTTTATAATCTGGTCCTTTAAGAAAAGAAAATAGTTGAAAGTATTCTCCCTCAAAATATTCATCAAATAACGATTCACAAGAGAGGTTCCTCCCATTGAAAACGCGAACTATTTTATTCGCTAAAAGGCAGTTTTCTAACTCACTTGGAGGATAATTTGACTTTAAAATGGATTTGATGTATTTTAAATCAAATTGTAAAACGGGAATGCTTATATCCTCGATAGTACCACCATATGAACTAAGAATTTCTCTAATTTTTGCTCTGTACGTTTCAATTTCACATAAATCGGATAAAGATTCCCAAATTAGACTTCGGTATTTTTCAACACCTTCAGATTTAGATAATGAAATTTGATAAATAGTAAATGTGTTCTTTCGGCCTCCCTCTGCCGGAGTAAAATGCAATTTCAAAAATTCTTTTGCTATTTCTAAAAAAAGAATAACAACTGATTCTTGTTTCCAGTCATCCGAATACTCCTTTATCTTCTCTAAAAAAGTTATTTGTGTGTAAAAATCATAGTGCATAGAAGCTTTATTAATGCCGAAATACATATTAATTGCATGATAAAATTCAATATATAAATCTGGTCGCTTTAAATAGTACTGAAAAAACAAATCACAGGCTGTTGGCAAATCCGTCATATCTGCAAAACCACCAAGAATTTTGATTATATCGTTTGTTATATTCTGATAGTTTTTCCCTTTCTCAGTATCAATGCCACGCCATTCACTAATCACACCTTCTTCTAATTCAATTTCATTTTGCAAGATCAAAAGTGTTTCAGTAGGATTTATACGAAAAAACACTTTCACAAATTCAAAGAAGATCGGGGATTGTTCTGTTAATAATTCATCCCATAATATTTTTATTTCTTTCTCAACAAAATTGTAAAGAGTTATATTTCTAAATATATTAAGTAATGTATTAACAGAAAAGATTGTTCGCTCTCTATAACTTTGAAAACAAGCTTTAATCATTTCCGACAGACTGAGTAGTTTCTTATCAAAGAAAACATATTTAAGCAAATAATTAGATAGGCATTGCTCAGAAAAGCGAACGGCTTTATCATTGCAAATATCGACAATTTCCTGCTCGTGAAGCATGTAGATATTTTCAATAAACTCATCTCGATTTAACCCTTTTTCCTGCAAAATCGGCAAAAAAGGATCAATATGGTCTAAATGAATTGCTTCTAAAAAAGCTACTATACCAGCTGTTATGCACACGTTATTGTTGGCAAGCATTTGATTATCCTCTAAAGATGATCCATAATAATCTTCATATAATTGTGACACATCATTAATAGAATCTAAACGATTTGAATTACACGCTACTTTCCCTGCAAGTATAGCAATACGAGCATTTCCCTCTGCAATTCTTACAATTCTTTCATGATAATCTTGATTTAAAATACCCAATGAAGTTTCAAGCAATGTTTTAATCTCATCATCTGTAAATACATTTACATTTATGGTTTCATATGAAGCAATTTCTCGAACATCATTTATCACTTTTTGAAGTGCATAATCCCGTACTGTAATAAGTATTTTTACGTTGTACCCCTCTGATTTCATAGTTACATAACGAATAATATGCTGCAATCCTGATAATTGATTTGCATCATCAATAAAAAGAAAATAGTTACCAGGGCTGTCTATAAAAAGCTTCAAATCCTCGTATATTGGTAAGGCATTACTGTGAATGCAATAGATCTTTTCATTGTTAGCGTCCCGGTGATTTCTCACATAATGGAAAGCTAAGCGAGTTTTTCCTGTACCTGCTGAACCGCTGAGTATAACAACATCCACTTTCAGATAAGCATCACTAATATCTTTACATTCTTTTTCTCTAAATAAAAATTTAGTATCAATTGGAGCCGCCATTCTATTCGAGTTATAACGTTTAATAAAATCCTCACACGATTGAATTTGATCAGTGCTTATTGATATTCCTAAAAAATCACGTGAAAGATTATGGTGGAAAAGATATATATCTTCTGCAAGTTTATCAATTCCAATAACCATTAGCTTGATTCCAACATCTTCGCATAAAGCTTTTATCTCACTATCTTGAGAGGGTGTAAGATTTGATGAAGTATGGCAATAAATGATTTCGGAGATTTTATTATGCGGAACGCCTGTCTTTGATGTATTAAGACATTTTTCAAGGTCATCCTTAATTTTTGCAAATAAGCCCGACCGTTGAGTCGTATATTCTACAAAAATATACTTTCCATTTAATGCAATAAAATAAGTATCTGGTGTCCCTGGGGTGGTCTTTCGTGTACCTGCTTCTCCACCAAGAGACACTATATTAGAATAGCCAATTTTATATAAATAAGAATCACAAAGGTTTTGAAATGACCCTGCATCCAATTGGAGAATTCTCTGTTTAATGCTTTCGATAATAGCCATAATCAACACCTCTACTCTTTGAAATCATCTTGTTACTCTAAATTATCTTAAATACTTTTCAGACACGTCCAAATTGATTCGTTCTATCAGCCTATATTCTATTTTAACTTGTGCTATATCTAATTAAGATACTTTAAGGCCTGTCTTATTGGCATTTCCAGCGACTATGTAATAAACTTTTATTGTCCATTTGGACCTTCTCCTATGCTTGAGTTTGTCTTGCAACACCATTCTCATTTTAGCGTAGGAGAATTTTTATTGATATCCTCCTCGTTTCCACTTAAACGATTCTCCTCAGCATAGCTGGGGAATTAGAATTCTAATTTAACATAACTATCATCCAGTTGATATCAATGAAACAACTATTTTCGAAGGTCAAAGCACAGCCATTTTCTCGGTATTTCAAGGTCATCTTTCGCCAAAAGCCACTATATCTTGTGGTTTAACCTCTTCATTTTCCTTCTGGAGTACATTTCCGCATCATTATTACCACCTCGACATTTGTTGAGTGTATAATAATGATGGATAAAAGGCAGAGTTGGACCTGGGTGTATTGTATTTTCTATAGAAAACACCATAATTACGATTAGAAGTTTTCTATGTATTGCAGTAGTAGTCGCTTTACACTAGTCTGTTGTTTTCCCCAGCTAATTTCAAGTATAGGCCAAAATATTGCAAATACTTTTCTCCACTTATACACTTAAGTAAAAATCTCAGATAAAACAGAAAGGGATCTTTCATCATATCCAATAACAGATTTTAAGAATAATGTTCTATCCTCACTTAAATTCTGCAATATCCCACTCGTGAGCATATCCACAATAGTTTGCTGCATTCTTTTTATAGGTATAGCAACTACAGCATATTCCTCCTGAAAACACATAATATACGAATCAGTCTCCAACTCTGATAAAGCATTTGACAATGTACCTTCATCAATACAGTGTGAAAAATAATCCCAAATCTCTAAACAATCTGGTTCGGAAAACGAAACACTCCTATAGTTTACAATCTCTCTTGCATTCATTAGCCACTCATAAGCATCATTATCTTCAATTTTATTCGATAATAAACGATCTGAAAAATTGAACATATCTCTATAGTGATTTATTGTACCTTCATGCGTTGTATTATATTTTCTATTTGTACTACCATAAGGTTTCTCTCCTGCTCGTGCAACCAAACGAAACATACTTCTACATCTTAAAATAGCTATTTCTTTTGAAGCCAGTGTTGCACGAATAAGGTAGTATACCGCATAATACAACTTTATTGTTGCCCAAGAAAATCGCTTCTGAAATACCGCATCAATTCCCTCTGAAAAGCTCAAAACACCATTATAAAAAAAGTCAACTGCATCCTTGTTCAAAAGTGTTTTTAGCTGTTCCGCTTCATTTATAGTCAACATATGATTTTTAAATTCTTCTCGCATATTAATCAAATCTTCTGGAGCAGCACCAATTAGATTCTCATAAAAAAGTTGCGCACGATTTCTACTAAAATTTATACTCATTTTGTGCTGGAACATCCTTTAGCAAGGCACTTTTCAAATATTGGTAAACAATATTTCGCTGCTCTTTACCTTGCTTATTTTTTAATTCCTCTTTATATATAAGATCCGTTCTGTCTAACGGAATCAATGATCGAATCGTTGTTTGCTCAAATGATTTTCTTTCCGCACATTTGGGTATAAGGTCTTTGCACAAAAAATCAATTCCTGCATAACAACCCGAATTTGCCATAAATGGATTCCCTGATTTTAACCACATCCCTTCTTTTTCATAAAATGACCGGAGTACATTAAAAAAATTACAAATCACTTTATATTGAGACTCAAAATCTCTAAGATTATACTCATTAAATACACCTTGATCTGTCGTAAACTGTTTTATCGCATTTACCATTGCTGACAAATCCACTTTTCCAACTCCTTGTGCAGAACCTGGTAGCTTTATACACTGATAATATGGAGAATCCATATCCTCATGCAAATGATTGGCTATATCTGTTGCCCTCACAATATAAAAGTTCTTTTCTTTAACCTCACCAAACAGATCATACACTAAACTACTCGGGACCGGTTTCTGCTCTGTATTAATGTTTAAAAAAATCCTTGCAGCTTCTGGCGTTGTTAGATTCTGGGCTAAAAGCACAATAATTTCCTGCTCACCTATTTCTGGTTTTTCCTCATATGCCTGCTTTAGCCCCTCCAATCTATGCTGCCCATCAATAACTTGTGCACCAGCCGATACTTGCGGAATACGAAGTACATCTCCATCTACAACGATCGGATAATTTTTTTCAACCCAATTTAAAATAAATGTATTAAAAAACATATTACCGTCTAAAATAAAACTCTTTATAGAACTAATCCTACGCTTGCTCAATACTCTTTGTACTGCCCCTGGAATATTGTCACGCCCCCTTACTGCCACATAATATATCGGCAACAAGTCTTTTACTTTCATTAAAAAAATCTTTACATCTATATCTCCGAGTTTTGTTGTAATATAATTATTAATAACAGTATAATTCATAATTTATTTTCCCTCTCTTTCTACATTTATCATTTCACCACAAAACACATCAAAATTCTCAAGCATACACCCAGATTAACAGTATTCTTCACCGTAGATTAATAGGTTAATACCCACAATACCATCTCCCATAATCCAGTCCGTCCTCACACCTATCCAACCACCCTTCTGTAGTCTTATCAATCTTACTCTGGTCAAATCCTCTTTAGGATCGTCTCCACCGACTCATATTTCAGCGGTATGGTATTGCTCGGCACCACATGCTCAGTTCATTCCATCTCCGGCTCACATTCCTTTAGATTTCCTCCAAAGGTTGCTTATCCGATCACCAGACATACTATACTTGAAGTATGTCATCTTATCAACGCTATACGCTCTTCCCATCACAATGGCGATCTTATCAGTAAAATCAAACAGCTATAGTTAATAAAATCTTATGTATTTTTATTACTTTATTCAAGAATTTCTTTTAATTCTGTCAGTTCCTCCTTATATTTTTCATCATCAATATGAGATAATAACTCTTCCATATTTATCTCAACTAAAGCCTCATCTTCAAACATTAGGTATTCCATATATTCGTTTTTAATAAGTACAGCCAAATGTCTTGGTAAACCAATATTTTGTAATTCTATAGTATCCTTATCCATGGTTCCATATTCTAAATATTCTGCCCAATTGGGGCCAGCTGCCTTCTTTCCATTTTTTTCTGCTACTATTAAATAAAAGTTTAAAATATAATTTTTAATTTTAAAACGCAGTATATTATCAATATCAGAAATCAAATCGTTGATAACCATATTTATGTGCACTTTATTATGTGAATCAAAGGGAATATAACCATTCTGATCCCATATCTCCCCTTTCCTTTTATAATAATTTATCACATTGGTTATCATCATATTGAGAGGTGTTGATTTCATCCATGTATACATCAAAACTGCAAAATAATGCAGTCTTGACTTTTGTCTAACCATTGGCTTTCTACCCTTAGATTCCTCATCTCCCCAATTATAAAAATTATACATTTTTTCTAAAACTTCGTAACACGTATCTACGTTAACCTCATTAGGAAAAGCTTTCTCTCCCTCTTTCACACTGTTCCATATATCATTTTGATACGCAATTTTTATATTCGAACATTGCTCCATGATATATGTTGGTATATGATTATCCCTTTCTATTTTGTCTAAAATTCGTTTACCATTTTCATTTTTCTTTAAAAAATTAGACATAAGTATAGAATCCGTCTTGGTTGCCTGATGAGTAAATACAATATTGGCATAATGATCCCATACTTCTTTTTCAGAGTTACTGTAATTGGTCTTTGTAAAATCTTTAAACTCCAGAGATTTTTCCAGATTTTTATAAAAGTTTTTTTGTCCTTTTATTACCAATGGATGAACCGCATCAATCTCTCTGGTCCTGACTACACGCAAATCTTTTGTTGGATTATCCCATCTATTTCTTTTATCTTCAAGACGTACACAAATAATATTTCCACTTAACTCTTTACTAAGCCGCCCAGCTCTTCCAGCTAGATTCCAAAAATCTATATCTGAAAATTTCGTGTTTCCAATTGCATTGCTAAATATAAAAATATTTTTTGCAGGTAAATTAACCCCCTCCAATAATGTTGAAGTACAAAAAATGTAATCAATAACCTTTTCTTCAAATAATTTCTCAATTCTTTCTCTTATGCGTTGCGGAAGCCTTCCAAAATGAAACGCCACGCCTTTTTGCAAGCAATCTATCAGAAAATAATCTCTATGAATATATGTCTTTATTAATTCTATAAGCGAGTTGATTCTTTCATCTTGCTTATCTGGTAACTGTGAAGAAAACCCACGCGCAAAATCTATCGTATCTGCTACCGTATTACAATAAATTATATTTTTGCAATTATGCCCTAATTTTACTAACATTTTTGTTGCATATCGCTCTTCCTTTTTTCCTAAATCCTTAAAAATAATATCATCACCTGTTTCAGTGAACATTCTCCCCTCATGTTTCACAAAGTCTATGTAAAAACGATTTTGAGCGACTGGTGATTCTTTTATTACCATTTTTTCGTCTAAACTTTTTTCGAACAACTGAAGAAATATATCTGCATTGGGAATATTAGGTGATGCAAAATATAACTTTATACTCTTCCTCTCAGCTAATAAAATAGCATGATAATACAAAGGGGCTCTTGAATCCTTTTCAGCTATTATTTTTTGTGCTTCATCAACAAACATATAATTAATAACCGGATTTTCCTTTTCACCCAGATAAGATATCAATCTCTCTGGAGTAAACACAAATACATATTTAAGGCCACGGTCTTTATAAATAGCAGGAACAATCGGATGGGCTAACACTCTATATCTTTCTCTATTGATACTTTTCTTTAGTCTGGCAGTCACCTGATTAATCAAAGCCCGCGTTGGTACTAATATTACAATATTCTCTCCTCCATGCTTTTCATTAATTATATACTGTATAAAAGCATCCATTATAAATGATTTACCAAAAGATGTAGGTCCTGAAAAACTAAAATGATTACTGTCTTTCATTGCTTCAAATAGTCTATATTGTGGGTCTGTAAAAACATAATCACTATAAGGAACTTTTTGATATATCTTTTTAATTTCTTTTTCCAGCATAGATTCGACTGTATCAACATCCATATTGTTCTTAACAGCAATATTTAATGATGCAAAGTTTCCCAACTTAGTCAAAATCGAATTTGCAAGGTATTGGTATTGCGGATCATCTTTATATGAATCATAGAGTAGGCTTATTATCTTATATGCTTTATTTCTTCCCACAGCCTCATTACTTCTCGACAGAATATCAGCAAATCTTAATACATCATTAAATTCTTTATCAGTCAAATCAATATCATCTCTTTGATAGAGAAAAATATAAGCATACTTAAGTTCCAATTTACGTGTCAAATCACTTAAATAGGGATCGTTTAAAGCTCTGCTAACCAAGGACTCCAACCAAGTCATTTTGTTATAGCCTCCATAATAATTTTTCTTTTGCTATCAATATCAGTAAATGGTAAAACATATATATAAAAGTTATGTCCTTGTAAATCAAAGTCAATGATTTTTTTCTGTATGTACTTTATTCTTTTAGTTACTTCATCAATAATAAGCGCTTTAATTTTATTTCTGAAATCTGGCGCTGGCATGGCTTTGTCTTTTTTTTCTATATTTACTTCAAATCCTATAAAAATCCCAAAGGCATCATCAACATCAAACTTTCTCTCCTTGGTTGGATAGATTAAACTTTCTAAGAATTCTCGTTCTTCGTCTGAAAACGATTCTTTAAAAAGGTTATCGCTAATTAAGCTCTTTTCATAATGCATACCACTTTTTGAATTGCCTTTTTCATTTTTGCCATTTTTAAAATTATAAATAGATTCAAATGCATCCGATATTGCCCTGCTCATATCTTCATATGTCTTCGACTCTCCAAAAATCAACTGATAATTCCCATTTTCCAATTTTAAAAAGTGCACTCCATCTGCACCATTTACATAATGGCTGGTCGAAGTTTTTAATTCTAATTTTGTCAGAATCTTAGGTGCACCCAAATGTGACTCTAAAAAACAAAATAATAATAATTCACCTAGCTCGCCATTATTCCTGGTATATTCGACAAACTTTTCACGTGCTTTTTTGGAAAGAGTACCTGCTCTATCTTTATATTTTTCCTTCACTTGTCTTGAAATTGAATAATCAATAACCGGATCAATCAACATATCAACTAATAAATCATAATCAAATTCATTTGAATTTATTTTAAGAACAAATAGATTCAGTTTATTCTTCTTATACTCATCTAAATCCTTTGACCATATTAAATCAAATGAGCCTAAAAAATCTGTTCCTCTTAAACTTAATTCCATAGTACTGTCTCCTTTGTACTTAAAATAGAAAATAATACCTCTATATTATATCATCTTGTACAAACTTAACAAATACTAAATTAACTTATTCTCTTATATTATAACTAAGTAAGCTATAATATGCAAGCAAAATCGAACATTTGTTCTTTTCTTGCGTTTGCCGCTTTTACTTTATTGCCATAAGTTATAAGTTTATGTATCCATTCAGAAGAGAATAGGCTTCTCTCATTTCTTCAATTGTAGCCGGCAAACTGATACCTACACCGGGGCTTACTGTCCGGCTCAAATAAATCTTAAACATTTAATTTCCCCTCTCTATCCCTCCGCATAGCCGATTCTATTTTTGATACTCTATTAAAAAAGGCCAGCCATTTTTTGATCTGGCTGACCTGAAATTTCACTCCATATCCTCTTTTACTCGTCTCACATCTATGAAAAGGCCAAAAAATCGGGGGCAAAAACGGCCATTTTTTGCCCGATTTTTTCCTCGATTTTTCGCCAAAAACCACTATATCTTGTGGTTGAACCCTTCTATTTTCCTTCCAAGCCACAATTCCGCATCATTATTACCACCTCGACATTCCCAGTCCCCGGAAACATATCCACCGCTCCCCCCTTCTCCACTCTATACCCTCTCTCCTGCAGCACCACCAAATCCCTCGCCAAACTGGTCGGCTTGCAGGAAATATAAACCATCCGTTCCACCCCAAACTCAATAATCTTATTCAGCGCCTTGGGGTGAATTCCATCCCGCGGCGGGTCCAACATGATCAGATCCGGCTTGTCCTGGATCTCGTCAATTACCTTCAGCACATCCCCGGCCAAAAATTCGCAGTTCTCCAGCCCATTCAGCTTCGCGTTCATCCTGGCGGCCTCCACGGCCTCCTCCACGATCTCCACACCCACCACCTTTTTCGCCACCGGAGCCAGGATCTGGGCGATGGTTCCCGTGCCGCTGTACAAATCGAAAACCACCTTGTCCTTCGTCTCCCCCACATAACTCCTGGCCATGTCGTAAAGCACTTCCGCGCCCAGAGAGTTGGTCTGGAAGAATGAGAACGGCGAGATCCGGAAGCGCAGCCCCAAAAGCTCCTCGTAGAAATAATCCTGCCCATACAGCACATCCGTGCGGTCGCTCTGCACCACGTCCGCCAGAGAGTCGTTCAAGGTATGCAGAATTCCCGCAAACCTTCCCTCCAGCTCCAATCCCAAAAGCCTCTCCTTCCAGCCCCCTAACACCTGGTCCTCCTGCATGTCCGTTCCCAGATACTCCGTCTGAGTGGTGGTCACCAGATCCACCAGAATCTCCCCGGTCTTCACTGCGCGGCGCACCAGCAGGTGGCGCAGATAGCCCTTATGGGAGAGTTTTCCCAAAAATGCCGTCCCAAGCTCCGCAAAATATGCCCGCGTGGATTCCAGAATTTTACAGAAATCCCCATGTACAATCCGGCAACCCGGCGTAGTCACAATATCGTAAAAGCTTCCTCTTTTGTGCATCCCCAACGCCAGAGGTCCTCCCTTAAATTCGTCCCCAAAAGAAAACTCCATCTTATTGCGGTAGCCGTCGGAAATCGGACTGCCTTTGATCCCCTGGAATTCATAGCTGCCAGGCTTCACCACCGGGTCCAGCAGGGCCTTCACCTGGCTCTCCTTGATCTTCAACTGCTCCTCATAGGGCAGACTCTGGTACACGCACCCGCCGCAGATTCCAAAATGCTCGCACGCCTCCCCAGGGCGTTCCACCGGCGACGGCTCCAAAATGGTCAGCAGGCGCCCCTCGCTTTTGCCCTTGCGCTTCTTCGTCAACACGCCTTGAATTCTCTGACCCGGAAGGGCATTTTTTACCACAATCCGCTCCCCATCCACCGTTACAATTCCTTTATTTGGAAATTCTATCACATCCACAATCCCTTCAAACAGGTCGCCTTTTTTCATCGTCAATTCTCCTCGTTCATTTTCTTCTGCCGGGTACCTAACATGGCACATTCGGGTTTCCAGCTTCACCTATTATACCAGAAAGATCCCCGTCAGCCAATCTTTTTCCACATACGGACGAATGCTCCACACATTCCGCTTCTGTATTCCCATTCCCTGTAATATCCAGGAAATCTGCTACAAACCGAGAAAGCTTCGCCGCGCATACAATCCCTGGACGGTCATCTGTCAAAACCAATCCTAAGTCATAACTTTACCGCCATCCCCCCTCACCAGGTCACCCTATCTCCGCAAACATATTCCAGGCAACCGCTTTAACGGCCGGTTCCTTGACGGCCCCAGATACTGATTGCCGTTTCAAATCCATTTTGTTATAATAAACTCATCTGTTTTCCATATTTTACCGCGCCCCTTGCGCGCCTTGTCAGGAGGTAACGTTATGAAATATCAATGCAAAAACTGCGGTACATCCCTTGGCTACGACGGCCTCTGCTGGAGATGCCGTGCCATGAAGGAGAGACAGGAGGTACTGGCCTGGACGGATGAGGAAATTCAGGAAAAGCTCCGCCATCTGGCCGCCAACGCCGGCAAACTGGACGATTATCGCGCCAGCGAGTACGCCACCCTCTGCCAGCTCATGGAAATCCGCGGCATCTGCCCTCCACAGCTTCAGCGGGCCGCCCTTGAAGCCGGAGCCTTCTCCCTGGCCCACCTCTACTACCACGCTCCCGCCGATGTGCGTGACGGGTTAATCCTGCGGCTCATGGAAACCCCGTCGCCCCACGAAGCCGCCTGTCTGATGGAATGCCTGGCCATGCAGGGGGACGACCTGGCGCTGGAAATTCTGCTGGAGCTTGAACGCCATCCGCGCCCCTGGCGCCAGCAGCTGTACGTGGACCCTTCCGTCTACGCCCAGTGTGGCGGCTGGACCTTTGACAGCGAAGGGAACAGACTGCAGCTCAATTTCGATACAAGTTATGCGCTGGTAAAGGAGGAGGCAGGAGCCCTCTCCTCCACGTCTCACTTCCCCCATATTCTGTCCGCCGGTGTGTCCGCCTCTGATCCCTCATCCGCCGGCGCCACTCCGGAGAATTCCCCCGCCGGATACAGCTATTCCCCCGTGAAGATCGGCCGCATTCGGCAGGATCGTTGTCCCCACTGCGGCTGCTCCATGGCGGACATGCTGATCCTGGACGGCCGGGATGAACGGCTGGAATTCTTGGGCATCGACGGCATTTTCACCGCCTCCTGCTGCCCCAACTGTGTTGGCTTTTCGGAGGCCAGCTTCTCCCGATACACTCTGGACGGCGGCAGCGAACCGCTGTATTCGGAGCTGGAGATATCGGATGTCGAGGACTATCTGGGCCGGAATGGGATTGAAGAGCTATCCTCCAACTCCTATGTGCTGGACAACCACCCCGTCCCCATCTTTCTCGGCGCAGGCAGCGAGGACTTAAACACCATCGGCGGCTTCGCTAACTGGATTCAAGACTGGCAATATGCCGTCTGCCCGGACTGCGGCAGGCCCATGCGCTACCTGGCCCAGATCCAGTGGGATACAGTGCTGGAAAACATGGAAGGAACTCTCTACATCGAATTTTGTCCCGACTGCCGCGTGGCCGCCATGATCCATCAACAGACCTGACAGTACGCACCATTTCCGAACCAGGCCGCCGGAGCACTAACCGCTCGGGAGCTCCGAAATTTCAACCGCTCCACCCCACCGGGAGCTCCAACCGCCCCACCCCCACCCTAAAAATATCAATTAATCAAACAAGGAGAGCGCAATAATGAAAAAACCGAATACCTTCGCAAACTTAACGCAGTCACTCATCCGCTATCTAAACTGCCCCTGCCAATCCTTCGAACCGATGGAAGACGACGATCCCATCCAGAATGCCTACCGCCAGGCCAGGGACCGTGGCGCGCGGGAGGGATTTCTCCCTGTCCTGGTGGTGGTAAATGAAACCCTCTGGGAATGCCTGGTCATGAACTCCGGCCAGGACGACGATGCGGACGATTTCGCCTTTGACCCCGGCGCGGTGGCAAATTACCGGGACGCGATGCTGTCCGCCCCATTAAAGAGCGGCCGTCTGGTTCTGGACCATCTGACCGGCGTACGGCGGGAGGAGGCTTCGGAGGACGATATAGACTGGGACGAAGAAATCCTGGGAGAAATGGCCGGCGGCGAAGCCATTGACCGCTTCTGCGGTTACTGGGATTACTCCACGAAAAAGACATATCCCCTGGTGCTGGCGGAAATTCCGGTCAGCCGCCCCTGGGAAATCTTCGCCTGGCTGCCCTTCGGCGGCTGGAACGAGTGCCCGGACACCCCGGAGCTGATGGCGGTGTCAAAATACTGGTTCGAACTCTACGGAGCCGTCCCGGCAGTCATCACCCACGACGTGCTGGAATATTCCCTGCCCGCGCCCGTTGGGGACGACGCCGCTGTGAAATTGGCTCTGGAGCATTACGCCTGGTGCCCGGATGTGGTGGACCAGGGAAGCGAGGACGGTACGGTGGGAACCCTGACCGACACCCTGAGACAGTCCACCATCTGGTATTTCTGGTGGGATTGACCCACAGTCCGGCTGGCCGAAGCCGCGGATCGGCCGGTGTATTCCGCCCGGCCCAACGATTCGCAAATCCCCGCCATCTTGCCGCCGTTTCCCCTTCCAGGCGTTCCGCACAGACTGTCATTTTCCGCATAATCTAACCAAAAAGAGGTTTTTCCGCTATGATGACAGAGCGGTATATGATCAACTTTTACAGCGTCGGCGGCAAACCGTTTTGTATGAAGGACGTGACGCAGCTGTGGGCCGCGGCTGCGGCGAACGAGAAGGCTTCCAGCGGCTGCTTTGTAAACGCCGTGGTCGACAAAACGGTTTTAATCTGCGATGCGGATTACAGCTGCGGCGACGACAGTTCCGGCGTGCGCGTGGTGTCCACGCGGAATCCGGTGATCGATGAGAACAGCCGGAACTATTTCGACTCAATCACCAGAGTGATTTTAGAGGTCAAAAAAAGGCTGAATAATCCCCCGGTGGGTATTACCATTGTGAGCGTCAACTACTACTATTTTCAGGGATAAATTTCCTCAAACGGTTCTCATTTCCCAGCAGATATGCAGACAGGCCGGACTTTTCTGCAAGCCCGGCCCAGCCATTTAAAAAGGCCCCCGAAACCGGGAGCCTTCATCCATAATCCGTTCTTTATTCCTCTTCCTTGGAAGCCTTCTTCTCTTCCACCGCCTCGTCCTCGAAGAAATCATCGTCAAAGTCGTCGTCGAAATCATCCTCGAAGTCCTCTAAATAATCCGGTGTAAAGAAACGGTATACCGCATATGCGATACCCGCCACCGCCGCCACAGCGCCGATGATGGCTAACACCCACAGGATACAGTTCTTTTTCTTATCTTCTTCCTCTTTTCTATGCAACAGCTCGTTCAGTCTGGTGGAATTCATAATCTCTTCCACACGGCTCATAGCTTCCTTCCCCATCGCATCAAAGCGGTCTCTGTCAAATCGGTTCATATTGCCCACGTCCTTTCCTCCTAACGATTCAGCCTGGTTGAAATGCTTATTAAGTATTATATCATGATCAGGCCTTTTTTACTATCCCAATTTACTCAAATTTTTAGAATTTATCCAGTCGTATCCTAGATTTTTTTCAATTTTGCAAACGACGCAAACATCTTCTTCTGACCTGCTTTGTCGAACTCCACCGTGACCTCATAGTCCTTGGCTCCGTCCTCCACGGACTTCACGGTTCCCTGACCGAACTTGATGTGGGAAACCCGGTCGCCGGGTCCGTAGTCCAAAGACGACTGCTTCTGCACGGTAAATGCCTTCCCAAAGGCCGGTTTCGACGCGGGGGCCGGAGCGGTATTCCGGGAAGCATAGGGGTTGTGGCTGCTGCCAAATCCCCTCCCCTCAGCCTTGGGCTGCGCTTTCATGCCGCCCTGATTCCAGGGCAGGGAGTCGTCCGCATAAGCGTCCGTTTTCCGTCCGGAACCTCCGGCGCTCCCGCTGCCTCCGCCAAAGCCGCCGTACCCGGACAGGGCCGGCTCCAGACGGTCAAATTCCACCGCAGAGGCGGGAAGTTCCTCCACAAACTGGCTGGGCTTGGAATAGCGGGTCTCCCCGTTGACCATGCGCTGCCTGGCGGAGGTCATCACCAGCTCCTCCCTGGCCCGGGTGATGCCCACGTAGCAAAGCCTGCGCTCCTCCTCGATCTCCGACTTGTCGTCCGCAGTGATGGACATCATGCTCGGAAATAAACCGTCCTCCATCCCCACCAGGTACACCTTGGGGAATTCCAGGCCCTTGGCGCTGTGCAGGGTCATGAGGGTCACCCGGTTCTCGGATTCGTCCATGTTGTCGATGTCCGCCACCAGGGCCACCTGTTCCAAAAACTCGTCCAGGGAGGGGTGTTCGCTGTCCTGCTCATAGCTGACGGCCTTGTTCACCAACTCCTCGATATTCTCCAGGCGGGTCTGGGACTCGATCTCCCCCTCCGCCTCCAGCTCCTGCCGGTATCCGGTCTCGTCCAGGATCCCCTCGATCAGATCCTGGATGGTAAAGTCCTCGGAATTTGCCCGAACCTTAAAGCTGTCGATCTGGCCCACGAAAGCCTCGATCTTAGCCGCGGCCTTGCCAAGCCCCGGCACCTGGCGGGCCGCCTTCAGCGCGTCGTACAGGCTCATGCCGTGCTCCGACGCGAAAATCGTCACTCTGCCCATAGTGGTGGCTCCGATCCCGCGTTTGGGCACATTGATAATCCGCAGCACGGACAGGTCGTCCACGCCGTTGGCGATGGTCCGCAAATAGGCCAGAATGTCCTTGATCTCCTTGCGCTGATAGAAGTTCACGCCTCCCACCAGGCGATAGGGCACGTTGTAGTAAATGCACCGCTCCTCCAGAAGACGGGACTGGGCGTTGGTGCGGTAGAGCACCGCCTGATCCTGGTAGGAAAAGCCGCTGTCCCGGATCTGCCGGGCCACATAGTCCGCCTCGTCCCGTGCGTTCTCAAACTGTTTGAAATGCACTAGCGTGCCCTCGCTGTTGGCCGTCCAGAGCGTCTTGTCCTTCCGTCCCCGGTTGTGGCGGATCACGCCGTTGGCCGCGTTTAAGATGTTCTGGGTGGAGCGGTAGTTCTGCTCCAGCTTGATCACCCTGGCCCCTGGAAACGCATCCTCAAAGTTCAGGATATTCTCGATGTTGGCCCCACGGAACTTGTAAATGGACTGGTCGTCGTCGCCCACCACGCAGAGGTTCTTGTATTTTGCCGCCAGCAGGCTGATGAGCTTGAACTGGGCCAGGTTGGTGTCCTGGTACTCGTCCACCATTATGTACTTGAAACGCTCCTGGTAATAACTCAGCACATCCGGGTTGTTCTGGAACAGTTCCACCGTCTTGACGATCAGGTCGTCAAAATCCATGGCGTTGTTCTTCTTTAACTGTTTCTGATACTCCTGGTAGATCTCCCCGATCCGCCGCTGCCTGAAATCCCCGGTGGCGTTCAGCAGAAATTCCTCCGGCCCGATCAGCTTGTCCTTGGCCGACGAGATCGCGCTAAGCGCGCCCCGCTCCTTCAGCTGCTTAGTGTCCACGTCCAGGGTTTTAAACACCTGTTTCATCAGCGTGCGCTGGTCGTCGGTATCATAGATGGAAAAGCTGGTGGAATACCCCAGCGCCTCGATATGCCTGCGCAAAATGCGCACGCAGGAGGAGTGGAAGGTACTCACCCAGATGCTCTCCGCGCCGAAGCCCACCAGCTTGTCCACGCGCTCCCGCATCTCCCCCGCCGCTTTATTGGTAAATGTGATGGCCATGATGTTCCATGGGTTGACCTCTTTTTCTTCGATCAGATAGGCCACCCGGTGGGTCAGCACCCGGGTCTTGCCTGAGCCGGCCCCGGCCAGCACCAACAGCGGGCCCTCCGTGCAGAACACGGCCTCCTGCTGCATTGGATTCAGTGAATCGTAAATACTCATTCTTTTCTTACCGCCTTTTGTCCCCCTCGCGGGGTTTGTCCGCCCCGCCGAGGCGGGGCTGCGAATGCTGCAAAGTCTATCTTATAACATTTTCGGCGATTTGTCACCTACCACCTTGCAGGCGCGGCGGACATTCCCTCACGCAGCCGGGTCAGCAGGGCCTGCGCTTCGTGTTGGGTCCCATTCCTTCCCGACGGGAATTGTGGGTCTGATTCTGGTTCTCCGGCTTCACCTTTTCCGTGATGCTGTTGAACATTTCGTTAGACTTCTTTTGATTGAGTTTTTCCTCTTTGTCTTTTTCCATGTGCTCACCTCAAGGATAGTATGGCATTTCCGGAGGGAAAATACACGCGGCGGCTCGCGTGTGAAATGCCTGCCGGTTTGTGGCCGGCAGGCACTTTACATTCGCTCAAATCACCGTCAAGCCATGGCCGATGAGCCAGTCCTGAAGCAGATCCGCGATCTCGAAATTGTTGTATTCCATCATCAGCATATGGGAATTTCCCCGGATTCCCATCTCCGGAAGATCCAGTATCTGTCCGTCTCCTCCCGCCCGGCAGAACCGGCTGCAGTATTCCCGGGCCACCTCCTTGGCCTCCTTCCACGCCGGATGCAGATCCGTATAATCTCCAAAGACCCATAACACCGGCACATTCACAGACTCTCCAAAGCGGCCGTTTTTCCCTGCGCCGTATGGCTCCACTGCAATCAGCGCTTTTACCAGCTCCGGCCGTTTTTCCATCACCTCAAACGCCAGCGTGGCTCCCTGGGAGTGGGCCACAATCACGGAAGGACCGGTCCGCTCCAAAAGGCAACAATACGCTTTCACGGTCAGCTCCGAGCTCTCCGTCCAGCGCGGCACAAACTGCATGGCATACTGGCGGAAACTGTTGATGGGAAAACGGCTGTCCTCAAACAGTTCCCCCTTCGCATAAGACGCCCCCAGCCGAAAACGTTCAAACACATATGTATAGTTGAACAGCGTCGGAGACTCCTTAAACTCCTCCGCCTCCGGGCACCAGCCTGAACGGCCGCGCTCAACGGCGTCCGCCAGATAGGTTTTCCATCCGCAGCGGATAAAATAGTTCAGCCATCCCGGCCTTCCGTCCGGGGTCGTCTCAAATGCCTTTCCCGTCATACCTCCACCGTGCCACAGCAGCAGCGGGCATCTGCCCTTTACGGTTTCCGGTATAAAATACTGGGCATACATCTGTCCGGCCCGGCGGATTCCATTGGGATCCACCACGATGCGCCGTCCGCATTTCCCATTCACGTCAATCTCTTTTACCGGACGGCCGCAGATCTCTACTTCCTCCCCGCCAACGTGAAAAGCCCCCATATCCTGCAGCCGAATTCCCGACGCCAGTTTTTTCGAACAATCATACAATGACATTTCCAAAATCCACCTTTTTCATTTTTATCCCGCAAACGCGGACATCAGAATACTTGCGATAATCAGCATAACTCCTCCGCCGATCCGGGAAGAAATCTGCGCCCAGGAAAGCAGATTCATGCGTTGGGCCGCGCCCAGAACCGCCACATCCCCTGCCCCGCCGGAATTGGACATGCACAGGGCTGCGGTAATCACCGCCTCCACCGGGAAGAATCCCATCAGCCAGCCCATAAGCGCCGCTCCGGCCATAGCTCCCAAGATCACGAAAAATACCATAATAAAATTGCTGATGGTGAGCACCGCCAGCACATCCGCAATACTCACATACACCACGCCAACGCCCACCATGATCACCCAGGAAAGCTGTCCCGCGAAAAACGACTGCAATTTCCTGGAGCCGTCCTTTACGCTCTGCGGAATCAGGCCAAGCATATTGCTGACCGCCAGCAGAATCACCATATAGGCGAACGCATGGATGGAAACGCCCATAACCGGTGGAATTATTTTGCTCAATATCACTCCCATGATATAATAGCCGGTGGCCAGCACGAAGCCAGAAGCGCAGGAGCGCGGCGTAACGTTCTCCACTCCTCCTTCCGTCACGTTTTCCTGCTGTTCCCTCCGGGACAGCCTCCCCTCGCCCGATAGCTTTGGAAATACGAGGCCGATTTTGTTGACCACCGCCCCCAACACGATGGACATGACCAATCCCAGAGTCAAAATCGGGACTGCAGTGGACAAAAATTCCGCAGCAGGACCCATACCGGCCGACTCGTAGATCTGGGACATCGGGACGGCCCCCGCTCCAGTCCCCGGCCCCATGATCGGGAGAAAATAGTACAACAGCACTTCTCTGACGGTTTTTCCAAAAAACAGACCTCCCAGACTTCCCAGCGCCGCCGCCCCGGCCAGTCCTGCCAGCACGGTAGGGATATACCCCAAAAAAGATTTGAGCAGCACTGCCCGGTCGATGGACAGGATGCTTCCCGTGATCAGCACTGCCGCATAAAAGGTGATAAAATCGGTGGTTTTCATCAATTCGCCGATGGACTCCCTGCAGGATTCGCCCAGAAGATTGAAATACACCAGCAACGATCCCCCCAGCAGCGCCAGAAGCGTTCCGCCTCCGATATAGTCTTTCCATACCGGCAGCCTGTCCCCCAACTCGCCCATCACAATCCCGATGATAAACATCGCCCCGATGGATCCCACCATGGAAGAGGGAATGATATCCAGTTGATTGGCCGTTATCACGGTGAACGCGAGAAGCAAGAACAAATACATTGGTATCGCGAACAGTTTGTAACCCCAGAATGAGTGGCCGTCTAAGGCCTGAAATAGTTTCTCCACATTTGTACCCCCTGTCATTTTTCAGTTGTGTTTGTTACATCTTTAGTATATGATAGTCTCATACATAACTCAAAGCGTTTATTCTTATAAAAATAATAGGTTTAACCTATGATTATGGCAGGGGGAGTATATGGACGATATTGAAATCAAAGATTTACGGTATATGTCGGCGATCGCCAGACATGAAGGCATCTCAAAGGCCGCGGACGAGCTCTATATTTCCCAACCCGCTCTCAGCGGCTACCTGAAAAACCTGGAAACCCGGCTGGGAGTTCCCCTGTTTCAGAGAATCGGCAAGCGGATGGTCCTCACCTATTTCGGAGAATGCTTTCTGAAAGAAGGGAACGAAATTCTGCTGCGCCACAAGCATTTCACGGAGGAGTTGGATCGAATCCGCTGTGAGGAACGCGGACGCCTGAGCATCGGCTTTCCGATATTGCGGGGAATTTCCCTGCTCCCAGCCACACTGCCCGTTTTCAGCAAACGCTTCCCCAACGTGGAAATCCGATGTTACGAGGAGGATGCCTCCGCCCTGGACCGCCTGATTCAGCAAGGTGAGCTGGATATCGGTTTTTTCAACTGCCCCATCGACAATGACAACATTGACTACCAGGTGATCAGCAATGAAGAAATTGTTCTCTCCACCGCCCCGGATGATCCCATTATTTCCCAAGCCTTCAACAAAAAAGGCTGTAAGTATCCCTGGCTGGATCTGCGGTTGTGCCGGGACCACAAGTTCATTCTCAATTATCCGGAACAGCGTACCACTCAAATCGCCGGCCACCTTTTTAAACAGGCCGGATTCACCCCCACGGTCTCACTGAGGATCAGAAGCCTGATGACAACTGTCAGTCTCTCCGCCAAGGGTTACGGGATGGCCTTTTCCTCGGAGAAATATCCCCGGGAGCTGTGCCTGGGGGACAAACCCTATATCCTCTCCATCGGGGAGCCTGTGACGATGATGAATTTGGTAGCCGGCTACCGCAAGGGCATAAAACCTTCCCTTTACGCTCAAACCTTTATCGATATTGCCCGGCAGTTCTATTGACCGCGCGGACAGCCGTGAAATGCGCGGACCGCTCCGCCACACCATCACCATCCCTTTTTTACAACTTATCACATTTCCCACTTGTCATCTAGTATTGAATACTATATAATGGTGACTATGAGGTGATAACGATGAAAACCAACGAAGAACGGCTTCAGGACATGCTGGACTGCCTGGGCGCCCTCTCCCATGTGAAATCCCGGGAGATTCCGGGCATCGATCTGTATATGGACCAGGTGACCACCTTTATGGACGAGCACTTAAAGGACACCCGGCGCCATCCGGAGGACAAGGTTCTGACCAAAACCATGATCAACAACTATGCGAAGAACAACCTGCTCCCTCCGCCTGTAAAGAAAAAATATTCCAAAGATCACATGTTGATGCTGATCTTTATCTACTATTTTAAAAATGTACTGTCCTTTGCGGATATCGAGGAGATTTTCCGGCCCATTACCAGCCGCCACTTCTCCGGCAAGCCCTCCGACGTAAAGCTGGAGGACATCTACGAGGAAGTATTCACTCTGGCGGCCGGACAGATGGACCGGTTGCGGGAAGATCTGATGCAGAAATACGACAAGGCCCAGGGCACCTTCGGCGACTCCGGCCTGGACGGGGAGGAACAGGAATACCTGCGGCTCTTCGCGCTGATCTGCGAGCTGTCCTTTGACGTGTACTTAAAGAAGCAGATGATCGAGCTGCTGGCCGATCAGCTGCGCAGCGAAACCCCTGACCGGGACCGCAAAAAGAAGTGAGAAAACACAGGAATCCGGCCGCGCCAGCGGCCCATTCCATGAATGAAAGACAGCCTGTCCGGCGCCTATGGCTCCGTACAGGCTGTTCTCTTATCATACATCAACCATACCGTTATGTCCCGGCAGGTCCGTCCGGCGGCGTAAGTCTTGCAAATACCATATCATACCCATCGCTCCCGTAGTTCAGCGAGCGGTTCACGCGGCTGATGGTAGCGGTGGAAGCGCCCGTCTTCTCCGCAATCTCCAGATAGGTCTTACCCTCGCGCAGCATCTTGGCCACCTCGTAGCGCTGAGAAAGGGAGAGCAGCTCGTTGATGGTGCAGACATCCTCGAAAAACTTATAGCACTCCTCCGGGTTCTTCAGCGTCAGGATCGCGTCGAACAAATGATCTACCGCCTCGGTTTTGATTTTCTTGTTCATGGTTCGGTACCCTCTCCTTGGTCATCTTTCAAACTTCATTCATTTTAGCATATTAAAGTCCGAAAGTCTACCCTTCCCATGAATTTTTAGAATGATTTAAGATAACATGAATTTCTCCACCACATGGGCCACCCCATCCTCATTGTTGGACAGCGTGATGTAGTCCGCGGCTTTGCGCAGGGGCAGAACCGCATTCTCCATGGCAACGCCCAGGCCGGCGAACTGAACCATAGTCAGATCGTTGTAGCCGTCGCCGCAGGCGATCATCTGATCCTTCGTCATCCCGAGCACCTCCAGCAGGCGCGCCAGGGACAGGGCCTTGTCGATCCCCTTGGGCATCACTTCCAGGAAATACGGCTCCGAGCGGTAAACGCTGAAATTCTTGCCCAACGCCGCCTTCACCAGCGGTTCCACCGTCACCAAATAGTCGCCGTCGTCCAGCATGAGGAATTTGGGCACCTCGAACCGGACGTAATCCCTCATGCTCTCCACCTGAACCAGCGGCAGATGGTTGATGTTGGACTCCTTCACAGCGTAGGGACACTGATCGTTGTTGGTGATGATCCGGTCCCCCTCATAGGTCAGAATATCCACCCGGTGCTCCTCCGCCAGACCGATAATCCGCTCGTTGGCCGCCAGCGGAATCTGCGAGGCGAACACCACCTCTCCGGTGCGGCAGTTGATGATCATGCCCCCGTTGTAGGACAGAATGTAGCTGCCGAAACGCTCCAGCTCCAGTTCCTTTGCCAGGGGCTCCACCCCCGCTGTGGGGCGGCCTGAGGCCAGAACCACGATCTTCCCCTGTTCCTGAGCGCTCATTAGCGCCTGTTTGGTCCGGGGCGTAATCACCTTGTCCCGGTTTGTCAGCGTGCCGTCCAGATCCAGCACAATCATCTCATAATTGGTCATTTCCAGTTTCTCCCCTTGTCGTGCGTAATTTCACCTATTCATTCTACCAGAAACGCAGCCGTGCTACAACTGCAATTTCTCATACCGCTTGCGGTAGTAGTCCATGGTCCGAAAATCGATCACATCCCGCATCTGCCCGGAAAACCCCGGCAGGCGCACCGCCTCATGCAGCTGGGGATTCAGCGCCAGCACCGCCCCATCCTGCTCCACGAAAAATCCGTTTCCGGACTGCAGCAGGAAATGCACCGGGTTCTTCAGCGCCTCGCTCACACAGCGTTTCTTATCCCAGGTCCTGAAATCGCTGGTGCTTTTATCCCGCTCCAGATCTTTCCAGTTGTTGGCCGTGCCGTAAAATTCCTTGTAGCTCCGGTAAATGTCCTCCTCGTCAATGGCCGTCTTGACATCTCCGTTGTTGTAAAATGCCAGCAGCACCGTCATCTTGTAGGATTTAGACATCCCTGTGGTCTCCAGCAATTCCAAAAACTCGTTGCCGATGCTCCCAAAGATAGCCCGCTCCCGCTCCCCCAGTTCCCCAAGACTGTCCAGGTAACGCAGGTAATGTTTAAAGGGGCTGGTCTTCATGCCGGCGCACAGCTGAAAGACCTCGTCCTCCATGCAGGTAAACAGATCCATCCGGGTGGGCACTTTGCCGTCAAGCAGCTCCTTGACCCGGAAATACTCCTCCCGGACCCGGTCCTCCCGCTTCGCCTTCTTCCTTGCCATCTCCCGGAACAGGTCGATCAGCCGCATATCGAAATCCACCAGACAGTCGTCCGGAAACTCAAAATCCCGCGGCTCCATTTTCCCGGCCTCAGCGCTGGAGTAGGGCCTGCCGCTCAGGAGGAAGGGCGCGGCTCCGGCCTTCTCATAGTTGCCGATAAAGTCCAGCACATTGAGAAACTCCTTACCCCGGCTCTTTCGCAAGCCTCTGCCCAGCTGCTGTAAAAACACCACCGGCGACTCCGTGGGCCGCAGAAACATGACCATGTCCAGCTCGCTGATATCCAGCCCCTCGTTGAACATGTCCACGGAGAAAATCACCCGGAGCTCGCCATCCCGCAGCCTGCGCACGGCCTCGCCCCGGTCCGCCGCGTACTCCCCGTCACTGTCGCTGTACACCGCGGCGGCGGGAATATTCCGGCGGCAGAATTCCTTAGCCATCTGCTCCGCGTGCTTTCGCGAGCAGCAGAAGCCCAAAGCCCGCCTGGACCTGTATTTACAGTAATACCGGTAGATCAGCTCGTAGCGCGTCCCCGCCGTCAGTTTTCCGGTCAGCTCCTCCTCCGCATACCTGCCCTTCACGATGCGGATTTGGGAATAATCCACCGTCTCGTCGTAAATTCCATAATAGTGAAACGGCACCAGCAGCCCCTTGTTGATCGCATCTCTTAAATTGATCTCATAGGGGACATTGTAATCGCACAGCTCATAAAGGCTCCGGCCGTCCAGGCGGTCCGGCGTGGCCGTCAAACCCAGAAGAAACTCCGGCTGGAAATATTCGATGATGCGCCGGTACTGATCCGTGACCGCGTGGTGAAACTCGTCGATCACGATATAGTCAAAGTAATCCCTGGCAAAATACCACTCGTTTAAATAGGCGGGTCTTCCCAGAGTGGACACCGAGGCGAAAATCACGGATTTCCCCGTGGTCTTTTCCCGGCCGGTAAAAAAACCGTAATCCTGGGAATGGCGCACATTATAGAAGCTTTCCGCCGCCTGTCTCAAAATCTCATCCCGGTGGGCCACAAACAGCACCCGCTCAAAGCTCTGTGAATCAAAGGCCGCCAGATACGTCTTGCCCACGCCGGTGGCGGCCAGGACCAGCCCCTTTTTCGCGCCCTCCCTGCGGCTGTTCTTCAGCGCATACAGAGCCTCGATCTGCGCGCCCCGGGGCTGGAACAGCGCCTCCACCTTCATTTCCGGTCCGAACTGGTCGTATTTCTCCAAATCCCGTTGAACGGCCGGCTTCTTCCACTCTCTGGAGTACCGGGCCAGCTCCTGATCGTCGATGAGAATCGAATGCCGGTAAAATAAATCCTCAAAGGTCTCGTAGAACCGGCTGAAATTCCCGCTGTCCCGCAGGCTGTCAAAGTGATAGTTCCACTCGATCCCGGAGGTCAGGGCGCTGCGGGACATATTGGACGAGCCAATATAAATTTCCCCCAGGTCTCCGCGATGAAAAATGTATGCCTTGGGATGAAAGGACCGCCCTTTTTCGTTGTAAAACCGCAGCTCCACCTGATCCCCCAGCTGGTCCTTGATCAGATACAGCGCTCCCGGCTGGGTGATTCCCAGATAGTTGCCCGTGAGAATCCGGATTTTCACCCCGCGGTCCAGAGCCTGCTTTAAATCCGCTAACAGCAGCCGCACCCCGGATTCCATGAGAAAAGACACGATAATGTCGATCTGCTCCGCGCAGGCCATGCTGCGCTTCAACTGGTACAGCAGGAAGCGGTTTTTGTCCCGCCCCCCGGTCAAAACGTCGCAGGGCTCGATGCCCACAATGATTTGTTCCGATTCGTCAAACGCTTCCCTAACCGTATTTTCCGTCATCTGCTCTCTCCCCGGCCAAATTCCGTATCAGCTTCATCCCATTTATCATACCATTATTTTCCAGACCCGGCAATGGGAAAACATTTCCCAACCCGTTCACACTCCGCCCCGTCCCGCAATACAATGGTACTATGAGACTATGATTATTAAGGAGACGATTATGAGACGACTGCTCACTGTTTTTTTGGCAGGCTCCCTGGCCGCCCTCAGCCTGACCGGCTGTGGAAAAAAGGAGGCCGCCGCCGGGCTCACCCCTGTGACCTTAAACGAAGTGGCCCATTCCATATTCTATGCGCCCCAGTACGCGGCGATCGAGCTGGGTTACTTTGAGGATGAGGGCATCGATCTGACGCTGGTCAACGGAGCCGGCGCGGATAAAGTGATGACCGCCATGATTTCCGGCGATGCGGACATCGGTTTTATGGGCTCCGAGGCCAGCATCTATACTTACGCCAACGGCAACGAGGATTACGCGGTCAACTTCGCCCAGCTGACCCAGCGGGCCGGCAACTTCCTGGTAGGCCGCCAGCCGGAAGCCAACTTTGACTGGAACAGCCTGAAGGGCAAGAAGGTGCTTGGAGGGAGAGCGGGGGGGATGCCCCAGATGGTATTCGAGTATATCCTGAAAAAGCACGGCCTGGACCCCAAGACGGATCTAAACATCGACCAGAGCATCAACTTCGGCCTGACCGCCGCCGCCTTCACCAGCAACGACGCGGACTACACCGTGGAATTCGAGCCCTTTGCCACCGGCCTGGAAATGGACGGCAGCGGCTACGTGGTAGCCTCACTTGGCACGGAATCCGGCTATGTGCCCTACACGGCTTACTGCGCGAAGAAGAGTTATATGGAGAAGAATCCGGAGATTATCCAAAAATTTACAAACGCGATCCAAAAAGGCATGGATTACGTCAACTCCCACTCCGCCGAGGAGATCGCAAAGACCATCCAGCCCCAGTTCCAGGAGACGCCCCTGGATAAGCTGACCATCATCGTGGACCGCTACAAATCCCAGGACACCTGGAAGGACGACACCATCTTTGAGAAAGAAAGCTTCGAGCTGCTGCAGAACATCCTGGAGGAAGCCGGAGAGCTGCCCCAGCGGGTGCCCTATGAAGATTTGGTGACGACGCAGTTTTCGGAGGCGGCGAAGTAAATCCTGATATTTATGCCGGATCATTCTCAAATTCCCCGGGCCAATCGATGGCCCGGGGAAATTTAGTTATATAACAGTCAAAATAAACCCGGCAGAACTTTTACATTCAGCCGGGTCGACCATTCGATGCCACTGGATATCTTATTTTGTTTGCTCCTCAACTCTTTATCAAATAAATAGAGCGTGTCGCAAAATTCTGTTTTATTGCGCTGAAAAGGAGCTGCTGCTCCGGTAGATGATTGATCTACCGGAGCAGCACCCCCTACCATTTTTAATCCTCTGCCTTATAGGAAAAGGGCAGCAGCTCCTCTGCTCTAAGATTCATCGTTCCTTCCAGAATTTCTGCAATATAGGCGCTGCCATACTGAAACACGCGCCGCGGATATTCATTTCCTGAAAAGTCTGTTTTTGACAATTTTATCTCATCAAGAATACTGCAATTATGCTCTCTGATAAATTTCAGTTCTTCCTCTGAATAATTTACGTCTAATTTAAATACCATGACTGCTCCTGTAGCCGGTTTTACCACATATGCTCCCTTTCACAGGCTTTCCTTTTTCTGATTCAAAAGTCGGGTTTCCATCCGATTTTTTATTTCCCTTAATTACCTTACATATGTTTATAACAAATAGTTATTTTCCCGGTTTGCGATTTGTAAGGTGACTAATTTGTACGTCGCATATCCTCCCAATACCAAAGGCTCCATTCTGCAAATTTCTTCCGCTTCTTCCCGGCTATTTGTTTTCAGAATATACATACCGGCCATCCCCGGATAACCTTTAAACACACCGCAAATTTCCAATTTCCCCTCGTCATCCAGTTTTCTTATATTTTCAACATGTTCTATTACGATTTTCTTTGTTAACTTATTATAGGTCTTACTCTTCTCAATCATCATCATGTACATCAACGGTTCCATTCCCTCTCCCTTCGCACATCCTGCTTTATTCAACAGAATCACACCCTCCTGCTCCCATTTGCGTTTTCGCCGAAATCAAACGAGCCCGGCCTTCCACTTTCACCAAATTCTCCAACTCTTTAATGGCATCTTTCGCAACCCAAATCTGCGCTTTATTTCCGCCATGCAACATTTCATGAGCTGTTAAAAGAGCCTTTTCATTAAAGCCAAAATCTCTCTTTCCAATTTCTCTTAGCGCCCAGGACACGGCTTTTTTTACTTGATCCTGTTCAATATCTGAATCGCGCTTGATTCGTTCCAAATACCCGTCCAGAGTGTCGTCGGAAAGCTTTTTGTTGTGAACAGCTGCTGTGGCGATGAGCGTGTAGGCAGCACGTTTTTTGTAAGTATGAGTCGATTTGCTCCATTTATCGATAAACTCCTCGTAGTCATTCATTTTGGCGATCAGATTTTTACACAGATGATCGCACAAATCCCATGACACCACCTCATCCATTAGTTTTTCAATATCGGCGTGCGTGATGTGCTTCTTGTCAAATACAAGAACCGCCAGCAATTTTGCCTCATGATAACCCGTGTTCCACAATTCAAACGCCAGTTCATTGCACTTTCCGACTTTTTTTGCAATCGCCCGAACCTCACCCGTTGACACGCCTATACAATGTTCCTCCGGTATTCCCATTCTCACAACATTGGCTTTATATTTTTCAGAAGCCCGCGACTGTAACTCCTCCATAATTTCTTTACGATCCATAAACTCCCTCCAGGTTTCAAATTCGCTCAGACCGGCAGCGTCAGCCACCACCGCGAGATAAAGAACACCAACACCAGCGCCGGTACCATGTTGATCACGCGGAAATAGCGGATCTTGGCGATTTTCAGCCCCACCGCCAGGGTAATGATTCCCCCCACCGCTTTGAAATCGCTGACCATCTGTTGGTTCAGCAGCGGCATGAGCAGGCTGCCCAGGAAAAACAACAGCGTGCCGATACACATCTGCGGCACAGCGATCACCCCCACCAGATAACCGCTGGTGGCCCCGAATATGATAGCGGTAAAGAAATCCATGATCGCCTTGGAAATCAGGATAGAGTGATCCCCGGAAAGGCCGGAGTTCATGGCTCCGAACAGGCCCGTCCCGCTGAAGCAGAACAGGATGATCATGCTGATAATGTTGTCCAGCTGTTCCTCGGACAGCGAGTCCCCTGGCAGTCTGGAAGCCAGGCGGGAGAGCCCGCGGCTCAGGCCGTGCTCGATATTAAAGCACTCCCCGATCAAAGTTCCCAGAATAATGGACATGACCACCGCCGACAGGGCCGAGAGCTGGATGATCAGGTAAATGCCCATGGTGATGGCGGAAAGCCCGAACACTCCGGTAAGAGCGTCGTTGATCCGCTGTGGGATGCGTCCGCCCACCAGGGCTCCCACGATGCCGCCCAGAAAAATGGCAGCGGTGTTGATCAGTACGCCGACTGGCATATGTTAACCTCCTTTGCCGGCTTTTCACCGGTATGTAAAATTTTCCCTGTTAAAAAGCTTAACATATGCGCTCCAAAAATGCAATGGGCTGCAAACTCCAACCGCCGCCACTGCGACAAAAAGCCGCCGGTCCGCCATGTTTCACGGCAGCCCGACGGCTTTTCCCATTTTCTCATTTTCCGATCGATCTGTTCCATCTACCCGTTTTGGGCCTCTGGGTTCTCCAATACCCGCAGCCTGCTTTTCAGGAGCTGCCTGTTCCTCTCCCGCTCCAGATATCCCAGACCGGGGAGCACATTCTGCGGCATGTCGTAGACCACCAGATCCGCCTTCTCATCCAGGGGCCTTGGAAGGCGGTGGATCATAATCAAACCGCTTCCCTTAAAATAGCGGATGTACTGGCTGTAGACGTCGGACCGCAGGGAGGTGCCCAGCAAAAGTAGCAGGTCGGCACGGGATATCTCCTGGGCGGTGCGGCTCATGCTGTGGCTGTCCACCATCTCGCCGAACAGGGAGACGCCGGGACGGATAACCGCATGACAGTCCTGGCACAGCGGCACGGGTACGGAGTTTATCATATAATCCACGCCGTACTGCCTGCCGCAGCGCGGGCAGCGGTTGTGGTACACGCTGCCGTGGAGACAGATCGCATGTTTGACCCCGGCCTTTATGGGGGCGTCGTGCAGGTTGATGGTCACCAGGCACTGCAGCTTTCCGGCCCGCTCCATGGCCGCCAGCTCGTACACTGCTGGGGAAATCTGCATTTCCTGCTTCAGTATCTCCTCCCTGTAGAACTGGAAGAACCGCTCCGGGTGCCTGGAGTAACAGGCAATATTGAAGAGCTCCTCCGGGGAGGCTCCATATTTCTCCTCAATCTCGTAAGCCCTGTCCTCCCGCTTTAACCCCTTCAAGCCCACTTCCTCCATCATGCCGGAACCGCAGAGCGCCACCGTATAGCGGCTCTCCTCCACCATGGTTTTCATGCGCTCCAGTATTTCTCTGTCCATATGGTCTCCTTTCCAGTGATCCCCGTTCACGTCTTCGCCCCAAGACATTGGTCACATCCGGTACATCCCATATAGCGTTATTATACTGCGTTTATCGGTGCTTTACCAGCCAATAGCGCATAAATATTATGTAAATATTATATTAATTCACTCACACAGACCGCTCCGTAAGGCCGGATGCTCATCCGGTAGGCGCTGCCCTTGCCCGTGGCCTTCTCGATACAGGAAATATACTCGTCTACCAGATCGTTAGGCAGCATGGCCATGATCACGCCCGCAAATCCGCCGCCGTGAACCCGGCAGGCCCCCCGCTGTTTTTCCGCAATAAACAGCTCGGTCAGAGCCAGAGCCACCGTGATGCCCTGCTCCTGAAGGCTGGCGGTGGTGTAGCAGTTCTGCAGCCATTTCCAGGAGGAATTTCCGGAAGCGGTGATGTTGGTCAGGAAATCTTCAAACCGGTTCTCCTTTAACGCCGCCACCTCGGCCTCCACCCGTTTGTTCTCCTCAAAGAAATGCAGGGCCCGCAGCACGGACCGGTCTCCGGCGAACTCCCGGATCTCGGCGATGTGTTCCAGCACCTCGGCCTCGCTGACCTGGGCCAGCACCTCTTTGCCGAAGAATTGCGCCACCTTCTTCATCTCGTTGGGAACAGAGGAATAATCCGCGCTGAGATCCGCGTGGCCCTTGCCCGTCTGCACGATGATCAGACTGTGGTTCTGGGATCCAAAGTCAAAGTTAATCTTCTCCACCACCGGATCCGAGGGCTCTAAGAAGTCGATGGTGATCAGACCGCCTACCGCGCAGGCCATCTGGTCCAGCAGCCCGGAAGCCTTGGCCCAGTATTTGTTCTCCGCAAACTTTCCGATGTGAGCGTAGGCCACGGTGTCCATGCGGCCCTCGTTGAAAAAGGTATTCAGAATGGAGCAGAGAAGCATCTCAAAGGAGGCGGAGGAGCTGACGCCCGCGGCGCTGATCACGTTGCTTGTGATGTACGCGTTGAAGCCGCCCACCGTATAGCCGGACTCCTCAAATCCCTTTAACAGGCCCTTGACCAGGTCCACGGTGCCCGCCAGTTTGGGGCTGGGCTCCAGCTGATTTAAGTCAATGGTAAAGTCCTGGTTGTAGGTCTCGCTGACGATGCGCACCTGGCTGGAGTTGTTCTTAGCAGCCACGCCTACACAATCCAGGTTAATGCTGCCGGCCAGAACCTTGCCGTGGTTGTGGTCCGTGTGGTTGCCGCTGATCTCCGTGCGCCCCGGCGAGGAGAAAAGCTTTACATCCTTGTACTCCCCGAAGGTCTTCTCAAATCCTGCCAGAAGTTCCTGATAGCGCTTCACCTGTTCCTCAACCGCTTCTTTTCCGTAAAGCGCCCCCAAAAGCTTACCGGCCGGTTCGCTCTCCATCAGACGGATCGTTTCCTTCACATTCATGACTTGCCTCTCCTTTTATGTAAAATTTTCGGGCAGGCTCCCTGTCCTCATTGTGACCATTTTAACACAGCCGCTTGCCGGGCTTCAATAGAATATTTTCTTAATATATAGCAAAATTTATCAGTCCGGATTTGCCTCCCCTTCATTTTCTGCTATAATCAATTTCAAAGCCCTGCCCCGCCGGGCCAAACTGCAGGAGGTCACACATGGACTGGAACCAGAAACCCTATCACTCCCTGGACTATGAGCTGAAACGCCGGTTCGGGCGCAAGATCTACAAGCTGTCCCTGGACGGAGGCATGACCTGTCCCAACCGGGACGGTACTTTGGGAAACCGGGGATGCATTTTTTGCAGCAGCGGCGGTTCCGGGGATTTTGCCGCCCAAGCCTGCCCGGACGTGTGGGAGCAGATCGAGGCCGCCAAGGCCCGTGTGCGCCGGAAAATGCCCCCCGAAAGCAGCGCCATGGCGCCCCCTTCCCCCTCCTACATCGCCTACTTCCAGTCTTACACAGGCACCTACGCCCCTCTCCCCCGGCTGCGCAGCCTCTTTGAGCGGGCCGTCTCCCACCCGGACGTCGCCCTGCTCTCCGTAGCCACCAGGCCGGACTGCCTCCCCGACGAGACCGTCTCCCTGCTGGCCGGTTTGAACCGCAGGAAACCGGTGTGGGTGGAGCTGGGACTTCAGACCGTACACGAGGACACCGCCCGGTTCATCCGGCGCGGGTACGGCTTTCCCGTGTTTGAGGATGCCTGCCGCCGCCTGAAGGCGGCCGGCATCACCGTGGTGGTTCACGTGATTCTCGGCCTGCCGGGCGAGGATCGGGAACGGATGCTTGAAACCATAACCCGCATGGCGGATTTCTCCCGGGCCGGGCTCATCGACGGCATCAAGCTGCAGCTTCTGCACGTGCTAAAAGGGACGGACCTGGCGGATTATTACCAGAACCATCCCTTTCCCATCTTTTCCATGGAGGAATACATTGATTTTGTCATTGACTGCGCCGAGCTTCTGCCCCCTGAGCTGGTGATCCACCGCCTCACCGGCGACGGACCCAAGTCCCTGCTCATCGCGCCCTCATGGAGCGGCAACAAACGGTTGGTGTTAAACACGCTGGCCAGGCGCTTTAAGGAGCGGAACACCTGGCAGGGGCGTTTATCCGGCTGAATCCGGCCATACCGCGCGCATTCGCCGGTCCGGGCTGCCTTCCCGGCTGCCCGGCCGCTCCGCCCAGCCGAACGTACCTCACCGCCTTACCGCAGCTCCTCCACATAACTGACCCCGGGCAGCTGCCCGAATTCCTGGATGATCACATCGTGGGGTTTTCTCTGCTCCATTCGGATCGTCCCGCGGATACAGATCCCTCCGCCGTTCATCTGCTTCTGCTTGGTGATCTCCAGATCTCCCAAGGCCATCCCGTGCTCCCGCGCGTAACTGAGAAGGCAGCTGACGCTCTTGATGTCATCCACCTCCGCGTACAGGGAGACGACCGGCGATTTGCGGTATATGAGATAATCCACGGTGTGGAGCACCTTGATGGAAATCAGAATCGCCAGAAATCCCATAATCGCGCCGCTGTAAAATCCGCAGCCCACGGCAAGCCCCAGCGCCGCGGCAGCCCACAGCCCTGCCGCCGTGGTCAGGCCCCTTACCTGATTGTTTTTAGTGACTAGAATGGTGCCCGCTCCCAAAAATCCGATGCCGCTGACCACCTGGGCCGCGATGCGGGTGGGATCCGGCGCCCCCATGTAGAGGTGGGCATACTGATTGGTCATCATTACCAGGGTGGAGCCCAGGCAGACGATCACATAGGTGCGGAAGCCCGCGGGCCTGCGCTTCTGCTCCCGCTCCACCCCCAGCACGCCTCCCAGCGTCATGGAGAGCATCAGGCGCACAAACACAGACAGGCTGTTGAGTTCCCTCAGTTCCGTAATTTCTTCCCAAATTAACAGTTCTTCCATTTCCTTCTCCCGTCGCGGTTAAGTTTCATCCCTGCTCCTCAGCCCGCCCTCCAAAAAACGGGACTGCAGAGCGTTTCCGCTGCACCTTAATACCCGGAAGTATTCTCCCCTTTAATCAGCTTAATCGCCGAGCTGGTTCCCAACCGGTCCGCCCCGGCGTTTATGAAGTCCTCCATGTCGGCGATGCTGCGGATTCCGCCCGCCGCCTTCACCTTCACCTGGGGGCCCACATTGGCGCGAAGCAGCTTTACATCCTCCAGATTGGCCCCCGCGCTGCCGAAGCCGGTGGAGGTCTTGATGAAGTCTGCCCCCGCTTCCGTCACGCAGTGGCAGAGCTTAATCTTCTCCTCCTCCGTCAGGTAACAGGTCTCAATGATCACCTTCAGCACGTGATCTCCCACCGCTTTTTTTAAGGTGCGGATCTCTTCCGTAATCGCGTCGAACCGTCCGCCCTTGGCGTCCCCGATGTTGATCACCATATCGATCTCGCTGGCGCCGTCCTCCAGGGCCTTTTTCGCCTCCAGGGCCTTCACCTCCGTCACTTGGTATCCCAGGGGGAAACCGATCACCGTACAGATCTTTACCCGATCGCCGTAAGCTTCCCGAATCCGGCCGATGTAGCTGGGCGGAATACAGACTGTGGCGGTGTGGTAGGCGATGGCGTCCTCGCAGATCTGACGGATGTCCGCCCAGGTTGCATAGGGTTTCAACAGTGTGTGGTCCACTTTTGCCAACATCTCTTCATTGCTCATATCGCTTCACATTCTCCTATCCAATTTTCCAGATTTTGTATTAACGTTACTCCCTCAATCTCCCTGGGAACACTCTTTCCGCCGGGAACCCGGGCCAATGTCTCCGCCCGCCCTCCGACCACCAGGGCTGTTTTCGCCGCCAGGAGCAGAGGCAGGTCGGAGTCCGAATCCCCGGCCGCCAACATCGGCGGACAGCCAAATCGCTCCGCCAGCTCCCGGACCTTGCGCTCCTTGTGGAAACCGCAGTTTTCCAGGGCGTTTCCGGTGAGCCGCCCGTCCCGCATTTCCAACCGGTGGCCGTAGGCCTCCCCGATTCCGTACTCCCCGAAATACGCTTCGATCATATCCACCGGCGCGCCGGTAATCACAACGGGCTGTATTCCCCTGTCCTTCAACCAGCGAAACAATACCGGGGCAAAGGCCAGCTGCCGGGTGCGGTCATAGCGGTGGTACTCGCTTCGCAGCGCCTCGTAGCGCTCTACCCGGGTCCCCCGGATTCCCTCCTCATAGTTTTGGCAGCTCTCCCGCGCCAGCACGTCGTGGGATATCCGTCCGTCCCTGTAATCCGCCACCAGACGGTCGTGACGCTTCAGTACCCGGGCGGAGAGGATTTCCCCCCGTTCCCGCAAAAAACCGATCCACTCAAACAGCGTGTACCCCTCCCGCAGCGTGCCGTCCCAGTCGAACAGCGCGTAGCGCTCCATAGGCTAATACGCGCAGCCCGCCACCAGGATCACGCTGGGATAGGGCGTAAACTCTCCGGTGCGGATGATGCCCCGGGCCTGCTTCGTCTGTTCCTTTAACTCCACGTGCGGCACGTATTCCACCGGAACTCCCTGGGGCAGCGTCTTTAAAATCTCCTCGTGCATGGCCGGGCTGACGGTCTTAAGCTCCTCCGCCAGAATAGCCTTCTCCACCACAATGTGCTCCAGAATCTCCGTGAGCACCGGAATGTAGCCGGGTTCATTTTCCTTCCAGGCCAGATCGATGCGCTCCACGCCCAACGGCATGGGCAGCCCGGCGTCGCTGACCACAATGGCGTCCTTGTGGCCGGTCTCCGCCAGCAGGCGGGCGATATTTGGGTTTAATATTCCTTTTTTCAGCATTTCGTCTCCTTTCCCTCAAACGGGTGGGCCGCGGCAGCCCAATTTCATTCAAACTGGTTTAAAAAACAGCGGCAGCCGCTGTACAGCTGCCGCTTTGGCAATCAAATCTGCAATCTTTACTGGTTCAGCAGAAGCTTGGCGCGGTTGGAAATGTCTTTTACCGCAACCTCACCGGTGTAGGACGGATCCAGCAGGATCTGGCTGATGGCGTCGTTCAGAACGTCATAGTAATACTCGGTGTAGTAGGGGTGATACGGACGCTCTTTTACATAGTTTAACATATCGCAGGGAACCTGGTAGGCCGGGTTCTTGGCAATGATCTCCTTAAACGCGGTGCTCTCCGCGGCCGCGGGGCTGGTGGGCAGATATCCGGTCAGGGAAGCGAACTTGCCCGCAACCTCCGGATCGCAGAGATATTTCACGAAATCCCAGGTCGCCGCGTTCTCCTCGTCGGAGAAGCCGTCAAACATCACGATGTTCGCGCCGCCGCTGCCAACGCCCTGCTCGGTATTGGCGGGAAGCATGGCAACGCCCAGTTCAAATTCAGTGCTCTCGGTCAGATAGTTGATGTCGCCGGAGGAGGAGTAGATGATGCCCACGGTCCCGCCGATGAAATCGTTTCTGCAGGAGTCAAAGCTGGTGTAGTCCTCGCCCGCCGGGGTTTTCATCAGGCCGTCGTTCATCATGCCCTTTAAGAAATCGATGGCCTCGATGCCCGCCTCGTTGTTGAAGCCGATGTCCGTGCCATCCTCGTTTAAGGAGGTGCCGCCGCACTGGAACACCAGGCTCTCTAAGAACATGCCGTCCGCCGGGATGGAGAAGCCCCAGCGCTTGCCGTCGATGGACAGCTTCGTGGCCGCGTCCTTTAACTCAGCCCATGTGGTGGGCGGAGCTTCGGGGTCAAGTCCCACTTCCTTAAACATGTCCTTGTTGTAGTACATGATATAGGTGGAACGGTTAAATGGCAGGGAAGCCAGGGCGCCGCTCTCATCGTAGGAGAAGCTCATCAGACCTTCGTAGAAGGAGCCCAGGTCTAATCCGTCCTTCTCAGCGAAAGGCTTCAAATCCAGAACCTTTCCGGTGTTGAAGAAGGGTTTGATTCTGGAAACCTCCAGCTGGCATAAGTTGGGCTGGTTGCCCGCCGCCAGAGCAGTCTGGGCCTGAGCCGCAGTCTCGTTGTAGTCGCCCTGGTAGGACACGGTCACCCACACCTTGTCCTGAGAATTGTTGTAATCGTTCACAATCTTCTCGATGTTCTCCAGATGGGAGCCCTTTAAGCCCTCCCAGAAGGAAACCTGGATTCGGCCCTCGCCGCCTGCCGCGCCCGTATCTGCCGCAGCAGTATCCCCCGCTGCCGCCTGGGTGGTCTCGCCTCCCGCCGCCGGAGCCGGCGTGGGTGCCGCAGTCTCAGCCTTTCCGCCGCCGCAGCCGGCCAGCATCCCGGCACACATGGCCGCCGTCATCATCATAGCCGCTGCCCTTAAAGTCCTCTTTTTCATTAGAAATCCTCCTCTTTTAAAATGATATATGAAACTTACTTTATTCCCGAGTAAACAAACGCCTTGCGGATCTTGCCGCTGGCAAAGCCGTAAACCACCAGGATCGGAAGCACCATCATCAGGTTGCCCGCCATCACGATGGGCCACTGGCTGGCTCCCTCGGAACCGGTCAGAAGCGTGACTCCAATGGGAAGCGTACGGTAGGTATTGTTGCTGGTCATGACCAACGGCCAGAAATAGGAGTTCCAGGAAGAGATGAAACTCAGAAGGCCGATGGAGGAGATGGCCGTGCGGGCCATCGGAATCATGATCCGCACAATGATCTTCCACTCGCTGGCGTCGTCCAGCCTGGCGGCTTCAATGATCTCCTGGGGTATCTGCAGGAAATACTGCCGCAGCAGGAATATGCCAAAGGCATTTCCAATGAAGGGAATGATCATGGGGGCGTAGCTGTTTAACAGCCCCACTTTGTTAAACATCAGATAGGACGGCGCAAAGGTAATCTGCTGCGGGAGCATGAAGCCCAGAAGGACAAATGCGAAGAACAGATTCTTGCACCGGAAATTGTATTTGGCAAAGCCGTAGGCCGCGGGCACCACCACGATAAACTGCAGCAGCACCACGCTCAGCGCGATGATCAGCGAGTTCTTGAAGAACAGGCCGAAAGGAATCTTTTCCATCACCGTGCTGAAGCTCTCAAAGGTGATCTGGCTGGGAATCAGCGTGGGCGGAAAGATCATGGATTCCTTCTGCGTCTTAAACGCCGTAATCACCATCCAGTAAAAGGGAAATACCATGATCACCACCAGAAGGCATTTCATGACCAGGTCGATCACCCGGGTGACGATATTTTTTGCCCCGTTATTCATAACTTAACCTCCCTCTATTGATAATGAACCCGTTTCTCCAGCACCTTGAAATACAGGAACGTGAGAACGCCCACCAGGATCAGAAGCAGCAGGCTGGCAGCGCTTCCGGTACCCAGCTTGCCGAACTTGTAGGTCTGCTCGTAAATATAGTACACCAGCGTGTTGGTGGAGTTGAGCGGACCTCCGCCGGTAATCAGGTTCACCGCGTCAAATATCTGGAAGGATGAGATCGTGGCTGTGATGGACACGAAAAACAGCGTGGGCGAAATCATCGGCAGGGTGATTCTGAAAAATGTCTTGTAGGCCGGCGCGTCGTCGATGGAGGCCGCCTCGTAAATCTCCTGGGGCACACCCTGGAGCGCCGCCATGATCAACAGGGTGTAATATCCGGCCTGCTTCCACACCATGACCAGAACCAGGGAAAACAACGCGGTCCTTGGGCTGGTGAAAAATGGAAACGCCTTAAATCCGATGGCGGTGATGATGGAGTTCAAAAAGCCCACCTGGGAGTCGAACAGCCACAAAAACACCATGGAAACGGACACCAGGGAGATGATGTGGGGCGTAAAAATCACCGCCTGCACAAATCCGTTAAATTTCTTGTGAAGCTTGCCGTTGAGCCATACGGCCAAAAGCGTGGCCACCGCGATCGTCAGCACCACCACGATCACGCTGTAAAACACCGTGTTCATCAGCACTTTCAGGAAGCTGGGCGTGGAGAACAGATAGCGGAAATTGTTCATGCCCACGTACTTGCTGTCCGGCGAGATCAGGTTGCCGGAGTGGAAGGCCCAGTAAAGGGTGAAAATGATGGGGTAGACCGTAAACAGCGAGATCAGAAACACCGCCGGAGCGACCAGGGAAAACCCTTTGATATTGGCGAATTTCTGCTGGTTTGGATCGTGGAATTTCTCCTTTGTCTTAGCCATCTGATCACCGCCCCTCTCTCACGCGTGCGCTGATCTCCTCCACCTGCCGCCTGACGGTCTCGTCAAGGGGCGCCCGGTTGGACTCCGCGTCGAATATGTAAAGGTTGCTGTATTTCACATAGACCGTCACGTCCCGCTCCATCACATCGTCCTGGGACTTCACGCTGATGGCGCCGAAATCGCAGGTCATGGAGTAAATGCACTCGGATCCTAAGTTCTCCTTGGTCACAACGTGCACGTTCATCCGGAAAGCCGGCTCCCCCTCGGGGCGTTCAAACAGCACGCGCTCCGGCCTGAAGCCCAGCTGGTAACCGTCCGGCAGGGCCTTCTGCAGAATGTTCATGGGAGGCGTTCCAATGAACCGGGCCGTGTAGACGTTCTGCGGGTTCTGGTACATTTCCGTGGGAGCGCTGCGCTGCATGATGATGCCCTTATCCATCAGGATAATGTTATCGCCCATGGACATGGCCTCCACCTGGTCGTGGGTCACGTAGACGAAGGTGGTTTTTAAGCGCTCGTGCATCTGGATCAGCTCCACGCGCATCTGGGTCCTCAGCTTGGCGTCCAGGTTGGACAGCGGCTCGTCCATCAGGAATACCTTGGGCTTTTTCACCATGGCCCGGGCCAGCGCCACACGCTGTCTCTGGCCGCCGGAGAGCTTGGACGGCTTCCGGTCCAGATAGGGCGTCAGGCCCACGGTCTCGCTGATCTCCTCCACCAGCTTCCTGCGCTCCTCCTTGGGAATCTTCTTGTTTTCCAGTCCGAACTCGATGTTCTGGCGGACCGTCATGGTCGGATACAGGGCGTAATTCTGGAATACCATGGCGATATCGCGTTTGCCGGGCGGCAGCACGCCGATGTCCGTGTCGTCGATGAAAATGCGGCCCGAGCTGGGCGTTTCAAGACCTGCGATCATGCGCAGCGTGGTGGACTTTCCACAGCCCGACGGTCCTACCAGTACGGTGAAGGACCCATCCTCGATCTCCAGGTTCAGATCCGGAATGATCACGTCTTTTCCGTAGGTTTTATTGATGTGTTCCAGTTTAATTGATCCCATGATTACCCCTCCGTTTTCTATCGCTTAAGCTCCGGCCTCGTCCCGCTTACCTGCGGCCCTCCTCCGAATTTAAAAATGCATCGATTTCCTCTCTCGTGGGCATGGCCGGGGAGGTCCCGATTTTCCGCACGGCCAGGTTGCCCACCACGTTTCCGAACTCCACGGCCTCAAACACATCCCTGCCTTCTCCCAAAGCCGCCAGGAATCCGCCGCAGAACGCGTCGCCCGCGCCGGTGGTGTCCACCGCTTTGGTGGAGGCGTAAACCGGCACTCTGCGGCTCTTAACGCCGTCGTTAACGTACACTCCGTCTCCGCCCAATGTGATGACCACGTTCTGCACGCCCCGGTCGAAAAACCACCTGGCGGCCTCCTCGCAGCCCGTCTCCTTCACCGGAATCCCGGTGATCAGTCTGGCCTCCACCTCGTTGGGAATGATCGCGAACAGACCGTTAAACAGTTCTTCCGGAAGCTTTGCCGCGGGGGCCGGGTTCAGGATGACCTTCACGCCCTTTTCCCTTGCAAAGGTGATCACCCGCTCCAGCGCCCACTGGTTGATCTCCAGCTGAAGCAGCAGATAGTCGCAGGCCTCAATCTCCGGGTACAGCCGCTCAAGGTCCGCCTGGTTAAAGTCGTCGCTGGCGCCCAGAAACACGGAAATCATGTTCTGCCCCGTGCTGTCGTCCACCATGATGAGCGCCGCCCCCGTCGGAACCGTCTCGCTGAAACAGACGTTGGATTTGTCCATCCCGTCCCGTTCCATCCAGTTTAAGGCCACCTGGGCGAATTCATCCCGTCCCAGCTTGATGGCGGCGCGCAAATCTGCTCCTGCCCGGCCGGCGGCCACCGCCTGATTGAATCCCTTTCCTCCCGGTCCCATCTTAAAAAAGCTGCTCTTTACCGTTTCCCCTTTTTCCGGAAAATGCGGGGACCTGGCCATCAGATCCACCACAAAGCTTCCCAACACCATCACTCTGCTCACGTCGTCTCTTCCTTTCTCTTCTATTCGTATACGCTCAATTTGGGCATCAAATCCATTCGGATTCCGGAGCGGATCACGCTGCTCTCCGGAAGCTTGGGCTTCTGCAGCAGAATCTCCGCCGCCGCCCGCCCCATCTCAACCGTGGGCCGGTCCACCGTGGCGATCTTTAAATCCATCACCTGGTCGATCAGCTCCAGCTTGTCAAAACCCGCCACCTGGATATCTTTGCCGATCTTCACCTTGTGGGCGGCCAGGGCCTTGACGCAGCCCATGGTCATCAGGTTGTTGCAGCAGAACACCGCCTGGGGAAGGTCTCCCTGCAACAGCATTTTCTCAGCCAGGGCATATCCGCTCTCTAAGCTGAAATCACCCTCAAAGAACAACTTTTCATCCGGAGTAATCCCATATTTTTCCAGAGCGTTCTTGTACCCCTTAAGCCGCTCTCTGCCCGGCTTGGAGTACCTGGGGCCGCTGATAATCGCGATCCGCGCGTATCCCTTCTGGATCAAATAGGACGTGATCTCAAAGGCGCCCTGGGTGTTGTTGATGAACACGCCGTCAAACGCGGAGTTCTTCACATCCCGGTCCACCAGGACCACGGGCACGTTTAAGTCCGTCAGCATCTTTTCGATCTCATAACCGCCCTGTCCGCAGTCGGATATGGGGGTAATGATCAGGCCGCACAGCTTCATGCTCTGCATCAGGGCCAGCGCCCGCTTCTCCTGATTGAAATCCTCGCTGGTGTCCATGACCACCACTTCCTTGTGCATGGTCTCCGTCACCTCTTTGATCCCTCTGATCACTGCCCCGAAAAATGGATTGGACAGGTCCGGCACAATCACGCCCACAATGTTGTTGTTCAGCACGGTGTTCTTTTTCTTCTGAAAATATCCGCCTTCCTCAGCGGCCTGCATGACCTTCCGGTAGGTCTCCTCGTTCACATAACCGGTCCGGTTCATCACCCTGGAAATCGTTGTGATCGAAAATCCGGTTTTCTCTGAAATTTCTTTTAACGTCATTTCTGTCTTCCTTTCCTGTTAATGAACACAAAAGTTGTTATATGAGACAGGTATATCAAATCATTGCGTATTTGTACAGTCTTATTTGTGAAAATTTTCATATATTTTACCATGCTTTTTCGCTTGTGTTTTCATTATATTTTCTCATGTGAAATTTTTCAATACACAAAGTGCCTCATCTTTTTATTATTTTATAGTGAAATACGCACAAGAAAATTTTCATATTATTCGTAAATTTGTTCAAAGTTTATTTAAAATGCAGTTTGTCCTCTTGAACTGCCTGGTTCTTTATGCTATACTCCACAGTAAGAACCGTGCAGAAATTTTTCACATGATTTTTTCTGAATTTCATCAATAATATGAAAAATATATGAAAATTAATGTGTGAATTTTCCGCAGGTAAACCAGAAGTTTATATTCTATATTCAGAAAGGCGATGCATTATGGAAAAGAGAAAATTGATTGTAATCTCCATCGACTCAATGGTGACGGAGGATTTAGAGATCATCCGCCAGATGCCGCACATGGGGAAGCTGCTGGAACGCTCCTCTATTATCAGGCGCAATCTCACCACCTACCCCAGCTACACCCACTCTATCCACACCTCCATCAGCACGGGCTGCTATCCCGGAACCCACGGCGTGATCGGCAACGAGCACTTCGATCCCGGCAACATGGAACCCGAATGGTTTGAGAAGGCCACGGACGTGAAAGTGCCCACCCTGATCCAGGAAGCCAGAAAACACGGCTACACCGCGGCCGAGGTCTACTGGCCCCTGACCCTGGGGGACGACGCGGAGTGGAATATCCACCGGGCAGGCATCCACGTGATTCCGGAAAATGAGCAGGAGATCATCCGCCAGCGCTCCAAGCCGGGATTCTTTGACGAGGTATACCCCTACATCAAAGACTCCTTCAAGCTGCATAAATATTACAAGGGCGACGAGCTCTGCTTTGACACCGCCGAGTACCTGATCGGCAAATACCAGCCGGACGTGATGTACCTTCACCTGGTCTGCATCGATTACCTGCGGCACAACTACGGCGTGTTCAGCAAGGAGCTTTGGACCGGCTACGAGTATCTGGACAAGGGCTTCGCCCGCATCTTAAAGGCGTTAAAGGACCAGGGTCTGGAAAACCGCACCATTATCAACGTGACCAGCGACCACGGCCATCTGGACATCCGCAGAGTGTACTCCATCAACCGTTTCCTGCGGGACCACGGCTTTATCACCGTGGACGAAAACGGCGGGCTTGCGGACTGGACCGCGTACTTCCACACCTGCTCCCTGTCCGGCCATCTCTATATTAAGAACCACGACCCCGAGGTTGCGGGGAAGGTGATCTCCCTGTTAAAGGAGCACGCCAGGAAGCTGAACATTGAAAAATTCTACACCCGTGAGGAGGTGAAGGAGAAGTACCATCTGGACGGCGATTTCGACTATGTGCTGGAATCCTTCGGCAACGCCTCCTTCTCCTCGGATTTCAACGCCGAGCTGGTGCAGGACACCAACAACTCCAGCTACCGCTCCAGCATCGCCACCCACGGCCACGAGCCCTACAAGGGCGTGCAGCCCACCTATTTCCTCTACAACCCCTATTCCAGACGTAAGGTGGACCTGCCCCAGGGCCGCATCATCGACCAGGCGCCCACATTAGCCCGCCTGCTTGGATTTGAGATGACCACCTGCGACGGGTCGCCGATCGAAGAACTTTTAGAAGAAGGAGAATAATACTATGGGAAAACGCTATGTGATGATCAATGAACTGAAACCGGAACATGTGCAGGACTACATCGACATGCACATGAACTGTCCCTCCAGCGAGATCTATAAAGGCCAGCTGGACGCTTTGAAGGAAGCCGGGGCCGAGGAGTGCATCGTGTACATGTGGAAGAATTATTCCATCCTCATCGTCAAAACCGACGATATCGATGCCTACATGAAGAAACTGGGCGAAACCCACGCCAATCAGATCTGGGAGGAGAAGGCCACGCCCTGGTTCGCAAACGCAACCAAATTCGACGGTTCCTGCGAGATGGAATTCCTGCAGAAGGTATTCGACATGAAGCAGATGGCCGAGGGCGATTTCAACCCATACTAAAGGAGGTGCGCTATGGGATTATCAAATGTAAAAATATTTCATGACGGGGATTCCATCACCGTGAGGGAGATCGCGGGCACCATCGACCACTCCCTGCTGAGGCCGGACATCACCACCGCAGAGCTGGTGGAGGGCTGCGCCCTGGCAAAGGAATACCACTGCGTTTCCGTGTGCGTGCGCCCCTCGGACCTGCCCATCGTGGCCCGGGAGCTTAGGGACAGCGGCGTGCTGGTCACCACTGTGGCCGCCTTCCCCCACGGCACCGCCACCACGGAGTCCAAGGTTTTTGAGACCATTGACGCCATCGAAAAGGGCGCGGTGGAGGTGGACGTGGTGATGAACTACGCCCGATTTCTGTCCGGAGAGTTCGACTATGTACAGGATGAGCTGGCAAGGGTTGCGGCAGCAGCCCACGAGCGCGGCGCGCTGTTGAAGGTCATTTTTGAGAACCACTATCTGACCGGAGAGCAGATTGCGCACGCCTGCCGCATCGCGGAGAAGGCGGGGGTGGATTTTGTGAAAACGTCCACCGGGTACGCGCCCTCCGGCTCTAAAATCGAGGATTTAAAGATCATGCGCGCGTCGGTTAGCCCGCATATTATGGTCAAATCCGCCGGCGGCGTCAAGACGCTGGACCAGGCGCTGGCGGTACTGGCCACCGGCACGGTGCGGATCGGAACCCGTTCCACAAAGGCCATTCTGGAGGAAGCGGCCCAGAGGGAGCGGGAAGGAAAGTTGTTCGTGAGGTTTTAAACGGTTTACTTTGAATGCAACGGCCTGCCGGCGTAGCCTGCGGGCCGTTGTCTGCGCTTTACTTTCCCGGGAATTTCCAGGGAAAAGATGGAATTTATCAGATAAGGCGTTTGACATAAGCGGGGGGATGTGGTTAAATACAGGTAGATGTTAAAATTTTGTAAAAGCTGGCGGTTCACGGCGGAATCCGCCCCGCAGCTGCCGGGGATGAGGGGGATCTGTATGTCAAAGTACAAAGGTTTAAAGTCAAGTTGGTTTTTGATCGTGCTCTTTTTGGGAATTGGAATTTTTATGCTGGGCAATTCCGGGAAATCCCTGTTTACAAGGGCGTTCAGCCAGCCCGTGACGCTGGACGAGTTGGACTACAGCGAGGAAATCGAGGGGAAATACGTGCGCACCACGGTTTACGGGATTTACGGCGCTTACTCGGAGACCGTCTCCTCCAAGACGAACTCCGTCAAAGCCAGGGAGTACGTGATCGACGCCGGAGATTACCACTACATCTCCCTGAAAGCCCGCAGCGGCGACTTAAAGAAGGCGGACGCGCTGATGGAAGCCTCCTTCGATTACCTGGACGGCAAGATCGACTCGGACGCGCTGGAACCTTATCAGTTTGAGATCACCGGCACCATCCAGCCGCTGTCCAGCAAAAGCCTGCAGTATTACCACGAATTTTTTGACTGGTATCAGCTGGACGATGAGGTGAAGGAAAGCATTCTGCCCTACTATGTGGAGATCGGCGAGGTCGCCGGGATGGATAGCCTCACCATGTGGTTGTTGTTCGGCCTCGGCGTTCTGTTGACCGGCGTGGGGATGATCTTCCTCTACAGCAGCCTGACCGGTTACGAGCGGGCGATCCGGAAATTCCTGAAATCTGCGCCTGATTCCCGTTCCGAGGAGCGTGTGCGGGATTTTCTCTCCCACACCCAGGAGCTGCACGGCCTTCAGATCGACCGGAATTTCCTGTTTATGCTGGTGGGCCGCTCCGATTACTACCTGGATCTGCCGGACCACGTGGTGTGGATGTACAAGCGAATCACCAGCCACCGCTACAACGGGATTCCCACCGGAAAGACCTACGGCGTCAACATCTCCTTCGCGGACCACAAGCAGCGGGAGATCACGGTCAAGAACGAACAGCAGGCTGACGAGGTGATCCAGGCATTATCCAGCTACTGCCCCAGGGCCATTGCCGGGTACTCCAAGGATCTGGACAATCTGTACCAGAAGAATTATAACCAGTTTCTGGAACTGCGTTATAATCAGACCGGACAGAGCTGAATGATTTCATGAGACGGTAAAAGCCTGGAAAGCAAAACACTTTCCAGGCTTTTTGAATTGGATGTGACCGGATGCCGGCGCAGCTGCGGGCGATTACCGGATACGATGGACCTCCGGCGCAGCCAATGGGCCGTTACACGGGCCGCCTTACTGTGCGCTGATCCCCTGCTCCGTGACGGTAACGCCGTAGGAGATATCCGTCATATACTGGTAAAATTCCTGCTTCTTGGCCTCGTCCGTCACCATCCGGGTATAGCCCGCCGACGAGGTGGCAGGCACCAGGCGCAGGGTGGTGTTCTCGCCGTCCCAGTCTGCCTCCAGCAGGGCGGTTCTGGGAATACTGCTGCCGAACACCAGGTTGCCCAGGCTGTACACGATGGGTTTTCCCTTGTAATACTCAAGGCCCTGGAGCACGTGAGGGTGAGCGCCGATCACCAGATCCGCCCCCGCGTCAATGTACTGCTGCCCCAGAGAGCGTTGGTAGTCCTGGGGGCACTCATCCCGCTCAATCCCCCAATGCACATAGACGACCAGGTAATCACAGCGCTCCCGGAGAGCCTTGATCTGTTCCACCAGAGCCGCAGGATCGTAGGTGGTCAGCATGCCCGGTCTGGTGGACGAGGCGTTCCAGGAGCCCTCGGGAATCACCCGGGAAGCGCCCAGAAACCCGATGCTCCTGCCCTTGGCCGTGAGGATCACCGGTTCCTTGGCCTCATCCAGATTCCGCCCCGCGCCCACATGGGGGATCCCCGCCCCGTCCAGGGTATCCAGAGTGTCCACCAGCGCATCGGTTCCGAAATCCAGAGCGTGGTTGTTGGCCAGCGTCACGATGTCCACGCCCATTTCATTCAAAATGGATACCTTTTCCGGCGGCAGACGGAAGGTGTACTGTTTGTCCGCCGCCGCAGTCCCCCGGCTGCTGAAGGGGAATTCCTGGTTGACCATAAACAGGTCGCTGCCCGCAATAACCTCCCGCAGCCCGTCGTCCAGCACGCCGGTGATATCCCCAGTCTTGCTGTAAGCGTTGAGCACATGGTCCGAGAGCAGCACGTCTCCGCCGAACACCAGGCGCACGGTATCATCCTCGGGTTCAGCCGTTTCGGATTCCGCCGCCTCTGCCGGATCCCCGTGCCCAAAGGAACCGCTGTCTCCGGTTTCATTCCCCTCGATGCCGCCCCCGTCAACCGCGCTATCCCCGCCTCCGCCAAAACCGGTATTCCCAAACGCCTCGTTCTCACCGCCGGGCGCTCCGTTTGCGCCTTCCTGCCCGCCGCTTCCGCCGCTTTCGGCCTCCCCCGCAGCGGTTTGCGTCTCCACCGCCTGGTAGGAATGTCCGGCGCTGTGCCACACCATATAACCGATCACGCCGGCAAGCGCAATCCCCAGCACTGCCGCCAGCGCGGCAGCCCATCCTGTCCTGTTCATCTGTCCACCTCTGTCACGTTCCTCTTCGTCTGAAAAAGCCGCCGCGCCGGCTTTAACCGGCTCCGGCAGCAGCCCTGATATTCCCGCCCGTTTCCCGTTCACAGACCGTCCGAACACCAGGTCCTGCAAACAGTAAGCTAATCATACCATTAAAACGCCATTGTGCCAAGCCGCATATTGTCCGCGGTTTGGCACAATTTTAATCCCAATCGTTTGATTTACAATGCGCTCCGGCACAAACCGTCCGGCGCAAACCACCGGATCGCCGGCCGTCAGATCGCCAGCACGATCCCGCCGTCCCCGGCGTACACCGTCGCAACGCCTGCGGTCTCTGTGATCACAATCGCTTTGAACTTCGCCCGCTTTGCGAGCTCCGCCTTCACATAATCCGCCCGCTGGGCATTGTTGCAATGGGCGATCACAGCCACCTTATCCGCGCTGTCGCCCGCTTCCTGAACCGCGATATCGCACATCCGCTGCAGTCCCTTGTTGATCCCACGGGCCTGATCCAGCTTGATGATGGTACCCTTGTCCGCTCCCATCACGGGCTTGATGTTTAACGCCGTGGCAAAAAATGCCTGCAGGCCGGAGAGACGGCCGTTCTTGCGCAGGGTGTCCAGCGTCTCCAATACAAAATATGTGTGCATCCGGTCCCGGAACTCCAGGGCCCGCTTCACCACCTCGTCGAACTCCAGCCCGGCCTCGCAGAGTCCCTGGATATAGAGAGCGATATTCAGCTCCCCTGCGGACGCGGAGAGGGAGTCGATCACCTCCACCCGCTTGTTGTCCGTAATTTGCTTCTCCGCACGCTCCTCCTCGAAGAGCCGCTTGGCCAGGACAGCCGAATTGTTGGAACCGCTTAAATGGCCGGACAGAGTGATGACGAACACCGCTTCCGCCTCCGCCTGCTCATAGGCCTCCTTGTAGGTCTCCGGCGACGGGCATGCCGTCTTGGGACACTCCGGACAGGCCTTCACCAGCCCCAGGAATTTTTTCTGGTCAAATGTCTCGTCATCCACTACCTGGGCGCTCCCCACCTGGAGCGTCAGCGGAACCATCTGAAAACGGGAATCCCGCTTCATCTCCTCCGTCAGATCCAGGCAGCTGTCCCCGATGATTTTGTAGGTCATATTAAGCTTCCTCCAAACCCGAAGCATCCTTGTCTTCCGGCAAGGATCCCTCCACTTTTTTAACATGTCTATATCACATGTAGTATTCATTACTACTTATTATATCATGATAGGTCCAGATGTCAAGCGGACCCTGGGTTGGATTTAGGTTTCTTTTCTCACGCTTTGGCTTTCAGCCGCTCCAGATCCTCCGGGTCCTGGGAGTGGACCACGGCTTTGGCGTGGCAGCCGCAGCCCATAGCCAGCACGCCCTGGATGGACTTTGCGTCTACCAGAATGTGCCCGAACTGCAGGTCAACGTCCGCCTCCACTGTGTTTGCCCGGCGCACAAAATCCACCATCTCTTCCATATTTTTAAAGTAAATTTCCAAATATTGCATCGCGTTCCTCCGCGTCCTCATTTCCGGGATTCCCTATCAGTATATGCGGTTCCCTGTCCTTAAATGCAGGCCGCGCGCCGGTGCAATTCCCCCAGCTCACTGCATCCAAAAATGCGGCGCCGCTTTCGCGGCACCGCACCTTGTCATTCGCTCCAATCGCGCTCGATAATATCCACAATCTTCCCGTACTCCACCTTGCAGGCACTCACCTGTTCTTCGGAGGGTTCTTTGCCGGCGCGCAGCACCTCCACCATGGGGACCAGCACGGCCAGCAGATTATTGATTCCCAGATTGCCGGCCACGCCTTTGAGCGTGTGGGCCTGGCGGAACGCCTCCTCCGGATCGTGACCGGCAAGACTTTCCAGCATATCGGGATAGGACCTGTCCTCAAGAAATTTTTTCATAAACTTCTTGTACAGCGAAACCTTCCCCATAAACCGGTTCAGCGCGCCGTCCACATCGGCTCCGGCCGCATCCATCGCCACCAGGAACTTATCGTTTTTGTACTCTTCTTTCATCCCCGTAAATCCTCCTACGTTATTCAGGGAACTGCAGCTTCAGGGAATTATTCCGCCTTCTCGCCCGCCATGATCAGCATGATCTCATTGCTGCGGGACACGAACTTCGTCATGCGCTCCGGCGAGAGCGGGCCATGGCTTAAGCTGGCCAGATCGTAGAGCTGCTCGCAGATCTTGTCCGTGTTCTGATTCTCCTTATGGTTCAAAACGTACTTGACCAGCGGATGGTTGGCGTTTAATACCAGCGTTTCCCCGGTGCCGCCGAACATCGACGGATCCATGCCGCCCATGTTGTACATCTTCATCATATCCTGCATCCGGCGGGTTTCCTCGCTGACCGTGATCATGGAGGCCACGCCCTCGTTCTTCATCTTCTCCACCTTGATGTCCAGCTTGTCGTTGGACAGGGCTTTCTTGAACAGCTCCGTCAGCTCCTCGGAGCTCTTCTTGAACTCCTCGTCGTCCTCCTTCACTTCCTCCTTGAAGGCGGCGTTTAAGTCCGTGTCGATGCGCAGGAATTTCACGCCCTCGTGCTTCTGCTCCATGTGGCTGATAAAGGGGCTGTCGATGTTGTGGGGAAGCAGCACCGCGTCGATTCCCTCCTGGCGGAACAGGTTGATATACTGGCTCTGCTCCTTCTCGTTGGTCACGTAGAAAATCGTGTTCTCGTGCTTCTCCTTATTCTCCTCCAGGCAGTCCGTAAAGGTCAGATACTTGCCGTCCAGATTCTTGAACAGGATATAATCTCCCATCTTCTCTGCAAATTTCTCATCCTTAATATACCCGAATTTGATGAAAGGCGCAATATCATCCCAATATTTTTCATAATTTTCACGGTCCGTCTTGCACATGCCGGACAGCTTGTCCGCCACCTTCTTGGTGATGTAGTCGGAAATCTTCTTCACAAAGCCGTCGTTCTGCAGCGCGCTTCTGGACACGTTGAGCGGCAGATCCGGGCAGTCGATCACGCCCTTGAGCAGCATCAGGAACTCCGGAATCACCTCTTTGATGTTGTCCGCGATAAACACCTGGTTGTTGTACAGCTTGATGGTGCCTTCCAGGCTGTCGTACTCCATGTTGATCTTGGGGAAATACAGGATGCCCTTTAAGTTGAAGGGATAGTCCATGTTCAAATGGATCCAGAACAGGGGCTCCTTGTAATCCATAAACACCTTGCGGTAAAACGCCTTGTAATCCTCTGCGGTGCACTCGTTGGGGTGCTTGTTCCACAGCGGGCTCACGTCGTTCAACGCTACCGGGCGCTTTAAAATCTTGTACTTCTCCCGGGAGGGCTCCACCTCCACCGTCTCCTTGGTGCCGTCCTCATTCTCCTTTTCCTCGGTTTTGGCCGGCTCCACCACGGTCTCCACGATGGTGTCCTTGTCCGTCAGCTCGTCCTTCTCAATGGTCTCATACTGAGGCTCAGCGGTCTCGTTATCCAGGAAAATCGGCACGGGCATGAACGCGCAGTATTTGTCCAGAACCTCTCTGGCCCGGTACTCGTTGCAGAATTCGTGGCTGTCCTCGTTCAGATACAGGGTGATGGTGGTTCCCACCTGCTCCTTGTCGCCCTCGGCCATCTCAAAGTTGATGCCGCCCTCGGACTCCCAGTGCACGGGCTTTGCGTCCTTCTGATAGGACAGGGTGTCGATGGTCACCTTGTCGGCCACCATAAACGCAGAGTAGAAGCCCAGGCCAAAGTGGCCGATGATCTGATCCTCGTTGGCCTTGTCCTTGTATTTTTCCAGGAAATCCTGGACACCGGAAAATGCAATCTGGTTGATGTATTTGTCGATTTCGCCCTCGGTCATACCCAGGCCGTTGTCCGTGACCTTGATGGTCTTTTCATTGGGGTTGACGGAAACCTGAATCTTGTAATCCATATCCTCCGGTCTCTCGTACTCTCCGATCAGCTCCAGCTTTTTCAGCTTGGTAATTGCATCGCAGCCGTTGCTGACCAACTCGCGGTAGAAAATATCGTGGTCGGAATACAGCCACTTTTTGATCACCGGAAATATGTTCTCACTGGTAATGGATAAACTGCCTTTCTTAGCCATATCTTATACGCCTCTTTCTTTTCGTTCTTGTCAGAGATTCCACTCCCGGAACCCTTTATTCTACATTTTAGTACCATCCAATGAAAAAGTCAACAAAAAATTAGCACTCAATCAAAATGAGTGCTAATAAATATAATTCAACACCGTTTCCCGCTGTCACTGGTTGCCGTTCACCGTGAACACGGCCACGGAACGGGGCCGCATCCGAAAACCGGAGTCCACCCTGCTGCGCTCTCCGCAGCGGTAGCAGAAGCGGCTCTGCCCGTCCCCTGCGGTGTTCACAACCGCATACCAGTCCAGATACTTAGGCAGCTCCGGCAACTGAATGTTCACGTCCTCCCAGTAGACGTTGACGGCCAGGTAAACCACGTCGTCCCGTCCCCGCTTCCGGTCGTATCCGGCGTAGAGAATCCCCAGAGCGGCGGTGCCGTCGTCCACCCGGTTCTCCCCACCGTTTCCGTACACGGTCAGGGCGGGCAGACCGCAGACCGCGCCGGGCAGATCCCTCCGGATGGCCGGATGGTTCATACGGAAGCGGATCATAAAGCGGAAAAAACCGAACAGGTCCTCATTTTCCTTGAGCAGTTCCCAGTTGAGCCAGGAAATCTCGTTGTCCTGGCAATAGGCATTGTTGTTGCCAAGCTGCGTGTTGCCGAACTCGTCCCCGGCAAAAAACATGGGCGTGCCGCGGCTGCACATCAGCACCGCGCAGGCGTTGCGCATCATGCGGAAACGCAGATCCAGCACCTCTTTGTCGTCCGTCGGCCCCTCCGCACCGCAGTTCCAGCTGCGGTTGTCGTCTGCCCCGTCGGTATTCCCCCAGCCGTTCTCCTGATTGTGCTTTTCATTGTAGGCGTACAGGTCGTAGAGGGTGAAGCCGTCGTGGCAGGTGATAAAATTCACCGAGGAATTGTAGCCAGCATAATGGCCGTTGTAGAGATCTCCGGAGCCGGTGATCCGCCTGGCAGCCTCCCCGGCCGCCCAGGTTCCGCCCTTTAAGAACTCCCGCAGAGTATCCCGGTATTTACCGTTCCACTCGGCCCAGCGCTTCCAGGCCGGAAAGGTTCCCACCTGGTAGAGGCCGCCCGCATCCCAGGCCTCGGCGATCAGCTTTACATTGCCCAGAATGGGGTCAAAGGCCAGGCGCTGCAGCAGGGGCGGATTGTTCATGGGAGAGCCGTCCTCGTTCCGCCCCAGAATGCTGGCCAGATCAAATCGGAAGCCGTCCACCCGGTAGTCCACGGTCCAGTAGCGCAGGCATTCCACAATCATCTGCTGCACGATGGGGTGATTGCAGTTGAGCGTGTTGCCGCAGCCGCTGAAGTTGTAGTAATACCCGTCGGGCGTCAGCATGTAGTAAATGTTGTTGTCAAAACCTTTAAAGGAGATCACCGGCCCCTTTTCATTGCCCTCGGCGGTGTGGTTGAACACCACGTCCAGGATCACCTCGATGCCGTTCTCGTGCAGAGTGCGGATCAGGTTCTTGAACTCCGTCCCCTCCCGATTGTACTCCAGCCCGGCGGTGTAGCTGGTGTTGGGCGCGAAAAATCCAACCGTGTTGTACCCCCAGTAGTCCAGCAGCTTGCGGCCGTTCACCTCCCGGCCGCCCATGGTCTCGTCGAACTCAAACACGGGCATCAGCTCCACCGCGTTGACCCCCAGGTCTTTTAAATAGGGAATTTTTTCCAAAATCCCCGCAAAGGTACCGGGGTGAGCCACACCGGAGGAGCTGTGGCGGGTAAAGCCCCGCACGTGAAGCTCATAGATCACCAGGTCGCTCATCTCCCGGCCGGACTGCGGCATGTCTCCCCAGTCGAAATTGTTCTTCACCACCCTGGCCCGGTATGTACAGCCCGGCTCCTGCTTTTCCCCCCAGACGCTCTGTCCGGTCACGGCCTTGGCGTAGGGGTCCAGAAGAATCTGATCCCGGTCAAACAGCAGTCCCGCTCCGGGATCATTGGGTCCGTCCACCCGGTAAGCGTACTCGAATTCCCCGATATCCAAGCCAAACACGATCATGGAGTACACGTTGCCGATTTTGTACTCCTCCGGGAACGGAAGCACGGCGTAGGGATCCTTCTCCCCCCGATTAAACAGCAACAGCTCGCATGCGGTTCCCGAGTGGGTGTGCACCGTAAAATTCACGCCGTCCTGCAAAAGGGTGGCGCCGTTCATATCATACAGACCCGGACGCACCGGAAAACCAGCGATTTCCCGCAGAGGCAGCACCGAAACCGGAACGCTCTTTGCGGATTCCTGATTGATTATCTTCAATGAATCCCCCTTTTCTCTAAGGCAGAAAATCCCTGACCTTCTTGCTCCGCACGGGATTGCGCAGTTTCCGCAGCGCCGCCGTCTCGATCTGGCGGATGCGCTCTCTGGTGACGTTAAATTGTCTTCCCACTTCCTCCAGGGTCAGGGGCCGGCCGTTCTCCAGGCCGAAGCGCAGCTTGATTACCTGGCGCTCCCGCTCGTTGAGCCCCTGTAACATACTGTCGATCTCCTCCCGCAGCAGCACGTTCTCCGCCTGATCCTCCGTAGAGTCGCCCGCGTTGTCGGCCACGAAATCTCCCAGGCTGGAGCCGTCCTCATCTCCCACCGGAGTCTCTAAGGACACCGTGTCGCCGGAAGTCTGAATCAGCTCTTCCACCCGCTTCTCGGTCATTCCCACCGCCTCGGCCAGCTCCCGGTTGGACGGGTCCCTGCCCAGCTGCACGGACAGGTCACGCTGGGTACGGCGGATCTTGTTCACCGCCTCCACCATGTGCACGGGAAGCCGGATCGTCCGCGCCTGGTCCGCCAGGGCTCTGGTGATGGCCTGCTTCACCCACCAGGTGGCGTAGGTGCTCAGACGGTATCCCTTCTCATAGTCGAATTTCTCCACCGCCTTCATCAGGCCGATGTTGCCCTCCTGAACCAGGTCCAGAAAGCTCATCCCCCGGCCGGTGTAGCGCTTGGCGATAGAGACCACCAGCCGGAGATTGGCTTCCACCAAGCGTTTTCCAGCCTCCTCATCCCCCTCCGCGCAGCGCTTGGCTAGTCCGGCTTCCTCCTCGGGAGTCAGCAGCGCGATGGCGCCGATCTCCTTCAGATATTCCCGGATGGGATCACCGGTGCTCACGCCCTCCAACACCTTCTGGGGCGCTTCCTCGCTGAACAGGTCCTCCTCGGCCTCGGCGTATTCCGACGGCTTCTCCCGCAGAACCAGACCGTCCTCCGTCTCCTCGTCCCCGGTCAGAAGCTTGTCCTTGCCTAAAACACCCGCGTCCAGCCCGGTGTCAAAATCGTCCTCCAAATCCAGCTCCGGCTCCAGCTCCGCGTCTCCCTCCGGGGTTCCCACACGGATTCCCTTCCGCTCCAGACGGCTGTAAACTTCTTCCAATTCCTCCGGTGTCACCTGGACATCCCGCAGACAGTCCAGCACTGCGGTCAATTCCAGGAAGTTCTCCTGTTTTGCCGCCATGTCCTGAAGAATCCCCAGCTTCTCCGCCAGTACCTTTTTGTCCATACACCGCCGTCCTTTCCGTGTGCGCTTTTATAACCGCGCCGTCCGCTGCCTCCATAGTTGCTGTCAAAACAGGTCCAAACCGCCTGTGTCCGCCGTCACCGGTTCCTTAAGACCCGGCCCCAGGTCGCCCTGGTTGTAGTGTTTCCGGCAGAGCGCCACATAGCGGTCGTCGCCGCCCATGACTACCTGGTCCCCGATCCGCACCATCCGGCCGTCCTCGCCGATCCGCGCGGTACAGTTGGCCGCCCTTCCGCACCAGCAGACGGTTTTCAGCTCCTCAACCTTGTCCGCCCAGGCCATCAGCCACTTGCTGCCCTCAAAAAACTCGTGGCGGAAATCGGTCCGCAGCCCGTAACAGATCACCGGAATGTCCAGATCGTCCACAATGTGGACCAGAAATTCCACCTGTTCCTTGGTTGCGAACTGAGCCTCATCCAGAATAATGCAGTCGTATTCCCGCAGCCGGACGTCGCTCATCTGTGTCAGCTCTTCTAACAGAACGCCCTCGCGCTCCAGGCCGATCCGCGACCGGATCATGTGATCCCCGTCCCGGCTGTCCAACCTGGGTTTCACCAACAGAGCCCGCTTGCCCCGCTCGCCGTAGTTGTATTCCACCATCAGCGCGTTGGCCGTCTTGGAACTGCCCATCGCGCCGTAACGATAGTATAATTTTGCCATCTCATCATCCCCGCACATAAAAATCATCCGCAGGCCGCAGCCCGCGGCTTTAATCTCCGCTCCATATCCCGGACGGATCGACACTGACCCGGTCAGGGTATGCTATTCCCGCAGGCAGGCGATTCCCCGCTTGCGCAGAAATTCTTCCGCGGACCGGTCCCACAAATCCTCCAGGGTCTTGTCCAGCGTAAAAAAGCCCAGGGACAGCCCGGTTATACAATAGAGTGCTCCATCCTCGTACCGAATATTCAGATACATGCCCTGAATCTGTCCGGCCTCCACGCCGTTGCCGGACGCAAAGCGCTCCACCTGACCGGCCGGCAGCTGGAGCACGATGTGAAAACTCCCCGGCAGCCGCTTTCCCTTGATCAGGCCGAAACACACAGGCCGCAGCAGCTTCCAGGGCGCAAATCCCTCATCTCCGATCTCTTCCAGCTCCTCCTCGGAAAAATATCCCTTCCGGATATGTCCGTCGATGGAAAAGCTGTTGAAGGTGACAATCTGTACCTCCTTTACCAGAAACAAATCAAAATCTTCTTTTACAAAAAGCTTGCTGGTAAAACCCTTTACATCCTCAATTTTTAGTCCAACCATCTGCGTTCACCGCTCCCAAAAACTTACTTCCATCATTATACTTGCTTTTCCATACAGCGTCAAATAGTATTTTCCCGCGCGGTTTTTCTGGCATTTCCCCCTCACTTTGGTCAATTTATCGACAACAAAATCATTGACCGCAATCTGCCTTTACATTTCTCCCGCCATCACGCGGCAAAACGGCGGCACGCAGTCCTCACAAAGGCCTGCATGCCGCTGGATCGCTCCTTCCCATACCGTCTGCCAAAATTAAAAGGGGATCAAAGGTCCTCTTCCTCGCGCAGAATGTCGTCTACCTCCTTCCGCCCGATCCCGCAGTCCTCGGCAATCTGATCCCGCGTGAACCCCTTCGCCGACAGGCGGAGCACCCGCTTTGTGAGGGCGATCCCCTGTTCGATTCCCTGTTCGATCCCACGGGCAATCCCGTCCTCAACCAACATTTGACCAAGTCTCGTCATCGCAATCATCTCCTTTACCTGTTCCAGATCCCCGGCGGATAAGAACTTATCCGCAAACGTGTACAACACCGCCTGCATTTTTTCCATCTCCAGGCCGGTCACCGCCGCCTCTTCCTCCTGAAGGATTTCCAGGCTTTTCACAATCCGCTCTCTCACGCTCAGACGGCTGGACATCAGCGGCGTCAGAAGTAACGGCACCAGCTCTGCCTTCTGAACCTTCCCGCCATTTCTGCGCTTCTCCTCCAGCCCCGCGAATACCTTGTCCCCGTCCCGGCTTCTCATCCGGATCACGCGCACCCGGTAAACATTGATCCCCTCCGCCAGCTCGGTGACCGGTTCCGTCACCCGGGAGGAGCAGATCACGTAAGTGACCACAGCCACCCTGTGGGTGCGGCTTGTGGAAGCCTCATACTCCCGGAACCTCCGCAGGTCTTCCAGGGTGATGAGATCGCTCTCAAACTCCAGATGCACCCAATAGCCGCCCTCCATCACATAATTGAAGTCCTGGTACATTTTCCGGGCTTCCAGCTTCACCGTCTCCGTAGGTGCGGCCAGCGCCACCACCCCGGGTACGCCCATAAACCGCAGCAGCTCCTCACCAAAATACTGGGCCGCCGTTTTGAGCGCCAGGTCCTCGTGATGAATCCCCTGTTTTTCTTTGTCCACACAGCCTCCTTGTCCCGCAAAGCTATGTGCAAACACCTGTCTACATTATAATTATAACAACTATTCCGGCACCAGGCAACCGGCCCCCGCGATATTTCAATCAACCTTATGTATTATACATATTATACTACAGATTGTCGTTTAACTGAACATTCGTCCGAAACGGACTGGATAATCGACTGCCGCGCGGTCTGACCGCCCACGGCAAAATGAATGAAACATATGATGATTCGATCGTTGTGAATCCGGCAGACAGGCATTTGGCACACGCTCCGGTTCCCGGTGTTTCTTTAATATAACACAAAGAATGGCGGTTGCCAAGACGGATATTCAGCGGCTTCTGTATTTCTGCAAATCAGCCGCCGGATATCCGTCTTTGTACCGGAACCGGCCGTCAGGTGAAATCCAGCATCACCTTCAGGCTTTTGCCTGGATGATTTTTAAAATCCTCAAACGCCCGGGCTGCGTCTTCAAATTTATAAAGGTCCGTTATGGCCTTCCCAACATCCGCGTTTTTGCTCCGGATGAGTTCGATTAATTCAATAAAATCATCCTTAAAAGCATTGCGCGATCCCAGAATATTGAGTTCCTTCTTCTGTATCATGGTAAAATTGAAATCTGCGTTTTTCTTCCCGATTCCGATCTGTACCACACGCCCGCCAAAACAGGCGGAATCAATACAGTTCTGAAATGTATCCGGCAATCCCACGGCCTCTATGGTCACGTCAAACCCGTCCCCGTCTGTTATATCGTTCACCGCCCGTTCAAGGACCTCTGCGGATTCATTTAATATGGCGCCGTCCACTCCAAAATTTTTTGCGTATTCCAGCTTATCCTCCGCCACATCCGAAATATAGACCTGGGCTCCCGCCGCCTTGGCGGCCACGGCCGCGAACACTCCGATGGTTCCGGCCCCTACCACCAAAACCTTCTCGCCGCGCTTAACGGCGGCTCTCTTCACCCCGTGATAGCTGATGCAGAAGGGCTCCACCAGCGCCAACAGCTTGGGATCCAGTCCCTTTCCGTCATAAATCCGCTCCACCGGCATGGTGATATACTGCGCAAAGGCCCCTTCTCTCTGGACGCCCATCGTCTCGTTGCCCGTGCAACAGTTTACAAGCCCTCTCCGGCATGAATAGCATTTTCCGCAGTTAAAATACGGATTCGCGGTCACGATCATCCCCGCTTTCAAGCCGTATTCATTTTCTCCGACCTCCACTATTTCCGCCGAGAACTCATGTCCGGGAATACGCGGATAGGACACATACGCCAGCGTGCCCCGGTATGTATTTAAATCTCCGCCGCAGATCCCCCCATAAAGTAACTTTAAAAGCGCCTCGCCTTTTTTAGGCACGGGCTTTTCCATCTCGATCAATTCCACCTCTCCGGGTGCGTTAATCCTGATCGCCTTCATCCGTTGTACCTCCTGTCTGTCAGGATATATATAAATGATTTCCCGACGCAGCCTCGCACTGATACATAGGAATACTGCTTCGAAACAGCACCTCACTTCTGACATAGACATTCTCCGACGGGGGAGCAATATTTCTCAGCAGATATTCCGTGAGATACTGAGTCGCCACATATGCCTGGCGGTAAGTATTCTTATGAAGCAGATTTGAGAAAATCCCCTGCTCCAGGCAGCACATATTTTCCGGGAACAGATCGCTTCCCACGGCAAGCACGCTGCCTTTTCGACCGCAGCTCTCGATGGCTTTGCCCAGAAAGATACTCCCCCGCGCTGTAACGCTGGAACAGGATTTAATGTTGTAATTGTTATGGAACTGCTCGCATATCTTCTCATAGGTTACGCTGTCGTAACCCGGGATCCGTATGATCCTGTTTTTGATTCCATATTTTTGAATGTAGGAGTCGAACCCCTCTACAATGAGGAAATGGGAGGGAACCGTCTCGTTTCCGATGCACAAGAGCACCTCGTCCTCGTCCCCAAGCCTGCTCGTCAGTATCTCCCCAAGAATCTCTCCAAGGATCCGGTAATGGGTTTGAACACAGCACAGCCGGTTGATTTTTTCATTGTCATTTCCCACCAGCGCCACGGGAATCCCCGCCTCCGAATATTTACCCACAGGCGGCACGATTCCGGAGGACGAATACCCGACGGAAATGATTCCGTCAATCTGGCCTTCAGCGGACAGCTGGTCAAGTTTTTCCTCAATATACCGGTGATCCGGCTCATCTCTGTACGGAATCTCAACCGCCTTTATGCTGAAATCCGCCAGCGTTTTCATATAATCGCGAAAGCCCTTCCAAATATCCGCATAATAATAGCGGTATTCCCCTGTCTCCTGTGGAAAAAGCGCCGCAATACAGTAAGGCTTCCGTTTCAGGGAAGCTGCGACCGTATTTGAATGGTAGTCAAGCTCTTTTGCGATCTCACAGATGCGGTTTCTGGTTTGTTCACCCACACCTGGTTTGTTATTCAGGGAGGCATGGACTGTCGACAATGATACGCCCGCCCTGGCAGCGATATCCTTAATAGTGGTTCTGGTTTTCACGAGTTCAGACCTTTCGATTTTTTTTAAGTTTAACTCATAAAACCTTCCCCGTCAAACAGGATTTCTTCCGGACCTCTCACATATTCAATGTCCGGCTGATCCCTGATCGCCTCATACAGCGCCTCCGACACCTGCAGTTCCTTCATGGACAGCGTGTCTTTGATTCGCGCCACCCTGTGCGGTCTGGGCGCGCCGTTGCAGCAGCGCAGGGCTATGGTCAGGGCTTCCTTGTCATTGTTGACGTACATCGGTATTTTGGAGCCCTGTATCTCAGTGGCGGTGATCAGATTGGTCCATGTCTCCGACCAGTCTATGTCATTTAAACAGCGCCGGGTGGTGATATCCGCCTCATTGATTCCGCTGCCATTGTGATGGCTCTCCGGCGTCAGCCCTCTTATAAACAATCGCTTGATTCGGACCGGGTCCTCAAAACCATAACACCGGCTGTTCGAGCGCCCCACCACATTGGGGTCAAAGCCATAGCCGCTGATATTCTTACCGATCCGGTCGATGATCAACACGTCGATATCGTCAAACTTAAAACCGGCCAGCTGCTGCTTGGCTGCCTTTAACAGGCGCGCGTCTGCCTCCATGATCTGCGCTCCCGGAATCACCTCCAGCGTATGGATCTCATCGTATGCGTTCTGGATCATTCCTACGCCGAACGCCACGGGAGCCGCCTGCAAAAACTGCCGGGCCGCTTCCGTAATAAAACTTCCGAACCCGCAAAATCCCTGTGAGTGGATGGCTGCGGCCCCCTTGTGCTTGCCCAATCCGATTGCGATCATTTTGCACAGGCCGCTCTCATGCTCATTTCGAAAATCCGTATGCGGTTTTATCTTGTGGCAGATCACGATACCGTCCGACTCAAACGCAAGCTTGTCGCAGAACAGCGGAATCCCATTGGGCAGCGTTCCGTACTGCACCACGTCCATAGAGGATCTGATGGGCGCTCCGATTCCTGCCTCGGTAATTCCGTAGGAGGCCAGAACCTCCTCCTGCCCCTTGGCGGTGGCGCCTCCGTGGCTTCCCATGGCAGGCACGACAAAGGGCTTGGCCCCCCATTCCTTCAGGATATCGCAGATGGCTCTGAGGATTACCACAATATTGGGAATTCCCCTGCTGCCCGCAGTGATAGCGATGCGCTTGCCTTTAAAACGCTCAGGCGCTCCCGCGTTCGCCTCCATCTGTTCCCTGATATGAAGGGGTATGTCGGCAATCTGATAGGTGTCGAAATGCTGCCGTATGGTAACCATTTTGGGGATCGTGACTTCCCTGTCCTGGATCATAAGGTCGTTAATTTCCGGAAAATTGATAAACATGTTGTTTCCCTCGGTTCTCCTAGAATACTAAATTGACAATTCCCAGCGTAAATACCGGCACAAAGGTCAGCAACGCCAGGCAGCCCAGCGCCAGCGCGTAAAATGGCAGGCCCGCTACGATAAAATCTTTCATCTTGCACTTGGTGATGCCGCAGACGGTAAACATAAGCGTTCCCATAGGCGGAGTTACCGCGCCTATCGCCATGTTGAAATTGAAGATCAGCGCAAACTGGATCGGATCCACGCCAAAGGCAACCGCCATGGGATGGAGCAGCGGTACCAGCACGATCAGCGCCGCGTTTCCCTCGATGAACATTCCCACAAACAGAAGGAATACATTGACAATCACCAGAAACGCGTATTTTCCGCCGATATAGGTGGTCATCAGGGCCGTCAGCTTCTGGGGAATCTGCTCTCTGGTCAAAATCCAGGAAAACGCCGATGCCGCCGACACGATAATCAGCACGGAAGCCGTGGTAAGCACGCTCTCCCTGAGCCCTTTTTTCAGCTCGCCCCAGCCCAGCTCCCGGTAGAGAACCCCCAGGATAATGGAGTAAACCACCGCGATGGACCCCGCCTCCGTGGGCGTGCAGATGCCCAGCCGGATGCCTCCTATAATGATAACCGGCAGGCAGAGCGGCAGAATTGCGTGGCGAAATTTCGTGCCCAGCTCCTTCCTGTCCATCCTGGCCTGTCCGTACGCCTGGTAGCCGCGCTTTTTAGAGATAATCCCGCAGAGTAACATCATCGATGTACACAACAGCAAACCAGGACCGATCCCCGCGATAAACAGTTTCCCGATGGACAGATTGGCGATTGAACCGTACAGAATCGCCGCGATTCCCGGAGGGATTAAGGGCGTGATGATCGATGAAAATGCCGTCACCGCCGAAGAAAACGGCTTGCTGTATCCATGGCGTTCCATCTCCGGCTCCAGCATCTTGGCCTCCATGGCGGCATCCGCCAGGGAAGAACCCGACAGGCCCCCCATCATCGTCGACAGCAGCACATTCACCTGCGCCAGACCACCCGGCAGTTTACAGGTCAGCACCGTACAGAAATCCATGATCCGCTTAGTGACGCCCGTATAATTCATAAATACGCCCGCCGCGATAAAAAACGGCACGGCCAGAAGCGGGATGCTCTCGATCCCGGCGATCATCCTCTGAATAATCAGGTAGATGGTAACGTCCGGCTGCAGCACGAAATAAATAATGGTGCTGCCAAGGATTGCCCCGTAAACGGGAACCTTGAGGAAGAGGAGAATCAAGAGCGCGATGCACGAAAATCCTATGATTGTTCCTGAGCTCATACGTCTTGCCCCCTTTCGCGGTCCGCGGTGTCTTCGTCAGAGCCGCCTTTCCATAATTGATATAGTTCCGCCAGCATGTTGCAGATCATGAGAAAGCAGCCCACCGGAACCGCCGAATAGATCAAAGCATAGGGCACCTTTGTGTAGCTGGTAGCCCGTCCGGTGTTCAGCATCTGCCCCACCAACCGTCCTCCCTGGACCATAAGGAACAGCAGTATGAATACCATGAGCACATTGACCGCCGCGGCGATAATCCTCTGCACCTTCTTTGGAAATGATTCCACCAGTATCTCGATGGCGATATGCCCTCCGTTGCGGTAGACGGCTCCCGCCCCCAGATAGACCAGCCATACCATACACCACAGCTGAACTTCCTCCAGCCACACTATGGGGTGAAAGAAGATGTAGCGCGAAAACACGCTGATACAGGTCAGGCCCACGAGAACCGTCAGCACCGCGCTTGTCAAAACCAAATCCAAATTCAAAAATATGACCTTTAGTTTCGTTTTCATGAAACCCCTTCTCCTTGTTGGACAGTCCATGCACATAACTACCCGCCGGACAATTATGTGCATGTCTGTGACGGTAACGGCTACTTGCCGATCGCGGCCCTCACTACATTGTAAAGATCCGGAGTGCTCCAGCTTCCGTTCACTTCAGGATCCGTGTAAACGCCGGAGGTAGCTTCCTTCCAGAGAGCCAGCTCCTCATCGGAGAGTTCATAAACCTCAACCCCCGCTTCCTTCATCAGCTTGAGGCACTCTTCCGACGTAGTCTCCACAGCCTCATTGTTGGCTTTCGCGCCCTCATGCATGGCATTGATCAACGCTTCCTGCTGCTCTGCGGTAAGAGAATTATAGAAATCCGCTCCGCAAATCCAAAGCGAAATATTCTTGACCATTCCGTCCCGCACAATATACTTACACACCTCATGGAACTTGTTATTGTACATGGTTGTGAAGGTATTCTCAAGACCGTCGATGGTTCCCTGCTGCAGCCCTGTATAGACGTCGCCCAGGGCCATGGGTGTGGGAGCTGCCCCCATATTGGAGAAGGTCTTGATCTGGATCGGGAACGCGTTTACACTGATTTTCGTGCCTTTGAAATCATCCGGGACATGGATCGGTTTGGAGCTCATCGTGTAGCGCTCACCGTAAATCCAGTCCGCCCCGATGACCTTAAGCCCCTTTGTCTCCAGCTCCGCGTTGATGCTCTCAAACCAGTCTGTCTCAAAGGTAGCCCAGGCGTCATCCCATGTGTCGAACAAGAACGGTCCGAACAGAATGCTGAAATCCGGCACAAAATCGCTGAGGTACAGTCCGTCCGCCACCGTGACCACGGAATCCCCCGCAAGCATCTGATCAATCAGATTGGACTTGTTGCCCAGCTGGCTGGAGGGATATAAGACCACCTCCCAGTTGGCTGTCCCGTCGGACTCCAACGCTGTTTTTACGGCGTTGGCGCCAAGGTCGGCTGGTTCGCCCGGATTCAGCTCATATCCGATTTTAACATTTACCTTTGGCAGTTCTGCCGCGGGCGTCTCCGCCTTGGCTCCCTCAGCCTGCGTCCCCTCCTCTTTCGCCGACTCCGCCTGCGTCTGGGCGGGCGCCTCCGTTGTCTTCGCCGCTCCTCCCCCGCAGCCTGCCAGTATTCCGGAAACCAATGCCGCCGTCAAACATAATGCCGTTACTCTTTTCTTCATCGTAAACCCTCCTTAAAATATGTATGTTTTTCCGCCCTGTAAAGGCGGTTTTTACTTACGCGCGTAAATCCCTGTAGGATACGCATTTGCGTTGAATCAGCTCCCAGTCCAGCTCAACTCCCACCCCTGGCCGGTCCGAAACGGTTATGATTCCGTTTTGGATCGGAAGATTCCCCTGCATCGGAAGGCGGAAATTGTCCTCCGGGACAAAATACTCAAACCACTCGCTGTTCCGCACGGCGCAGGCCACATGAAGGGTGGCCATATCCATATAGTTCATGGTGGTCGTATGCATCTCGCAGTTCATGCCGAAGCTTTCCGCCAGATGGGCGATTTTAAGCGTCCCCGTGATCCCCCATTTCCATGAGACATCGGCTCTCACCAGGTCGGTTGCCCGGTTGAGGATGGACTGAGCGGCTCCCCAGTGACACCCCCTGCTGGTCTCAGTTGCCAGTATGGGAATGTCCAGGGCGCTGCAGAGTTCCGTATATTTGTTGATCTCAAAATCCCGGAAGGGTTCCTCAAACCACAGATACCCCAGGTCCTCCAGATTCCTTCCCACCCGGATGGCGTCGCCCAGCGTGTACTCCCCAACCGGATCCGTCATCAAATCCATGGTGGTTCCCACGCCGTCTCTCAGGGCGGTATGAACTGCGATATCCTCCCGCCATACCCCCGACGGATGGGCTTTGTAACAGCGGATCCCCTGCTCCCTGTACCGCAGGGCCTCCTCCACATATTCCTCCGGCCTATCGTGAAACAGGCCGCTGGCGTAGACCGGCAGCTGGTTCCGGTAAGCCCCCAGGTACTTGTAAAGCGGAAGTCCCGCCTCCTTTGCAGCCATATCCCAAAGCGCCACATCCACCGGCCCGGGAAGGTAAACCGGGAAAAAAGTCAGATTGCGGTCAATATTCCACAAATCCTGCCATATGGCCTCCCGCTCATATGCGGACCTGCCCAGAACCACCGGCGCAATATTATCCTCCAGGTAGCTCTCCGTCACCCTGGCCGAACGGGCCGCCATTGCCGTGGCGATCCCCTCCGCGCCGTTATCAGCCGTAAGCTTAATCACCACCACGTCCCAGTCCATCTTTGATCTGCCGCGGTGTTTTTCGTCGAAAAAGTTCTCGCCCCTCTGCACCCACCACGTCTCAAAACGCTCGATCCTCACGCTCGCTTATCCCCCTATAAAATACCGTATTTTGCAAATGCCTCCGTGGCTGTCATACCGTTTTCAATCGCCGCGCGCACGGTCTTTTCTCCCGCCGCCTTGACAAAAGCCCTTTCCAGAACCTGCTCATGGATTTCCCTTGGAATCACCAGTACGCCGTCCACATCGCCGAACACCACGTCGCCGTCGCGGATTGTCACCTGACCGATCTCAATGGTGCATCGAAAATCGCAGACATATGTCCGGACGCTGGAATCCTGCGCCCAGCAGGCCCTGGCGAATACCGGGAAATTGAGTCCGATCACCTGGGGCGTATCCCTCGTGTAGCCGTCTAAAACAGCTCCCGCAGCGCCCCTGACCTTTGCCGTCGTGGTCAGAAGCTCTCCCCACAGCGCAGAATGGTGAGCGCCTGTGGCCACGTAAATTTCATTTGGTTTTAACTGATCCAGCGCCTCCGTCAGGTAGCCGAAGGGCTTTTTCGGCTCCTCAAATACATCGTTCTCCAAAATCGTACAGGCAAAGCCCGCCAGCTTCAGCCGGTTGTCCTCCCCGTCCCCTTTTATGTAGGCCTGGACCGGAGCCAGAGCGGCCAGGGGCCTTATCTGCGCCGGAAGGAATTGATGCTTATACCCCATCTGGTCCAGGATATCCCCCACAACCGGGGTGTACAATTTCTCCTTCATCAGCGCAAACATTTCTTCATCATTTTTCCACATAGCCATATGAGTCCTCCGATCAAAAGCCGATCAGCGCGCCGCCGTCCACCGGAATACATGTGCCGCTGATGTAACGGGCCGCATCGCTGCAGAGAAAGGCGGCGCACATGCCCACGTCCATTGGGTCTCCCACTGTCTTTGCCGGTATGCGCCCCATGATCTTGGCAAGGCGCGGCGGATCATTGTCCACCGCCTTGTGGAACATGGGCGTGTCAATCCACCCGGGCGCTATGGCATTGACCGTTATGCCAAACTCCGCCAGCTCTGCCGTCAGCGTATGGATCAGCCCCAGATATCCCGCCTTTGCGGTCGCGTACCCCGCCACCATCGGCTGGCCGATATAACTGGTCATGCTGGCCTGAAACAAAATGCGCCCGCGGCCAAGTTCCTTCATCTGCGGCACAAACGCCTTTGTCAGGGCGAACGCTCCTACCAGATGAACGTTCAGAACCTTGACGTAATCTTCCACCGTCATGTCCCAGATATATTTCTTGCAATGATTCCCCGCATTATTAACCAGAATACCGACGGGTCCATGTTCCCGCAGAATACGCCCGGCTATCTCCTGGGTGTGCGCCGTATCGGTGATATCAAACTGATAGAATACGGTTTTATCACCGAATTCCTTTAATGATGCGCAAGCCTGCTCCTCGCTTTCATAACTTAAAACCACTACCTTTGCGCCGGCGCTCACAAGGCACCTGGTAATGGCAAGCCCCAGGCCGGTGGATCCCCCTGTGACAACTGCCGTCTGGCCGTCCAGGGAATAGCACCTGGACATACAGAAATCCTTTAACTGCTCATCGGTAAATACCATAACATTAAACCTCTCCTTCTATTTGATCGCAAACGCGTTTGACCCCCACGTTCTTGTCCTGATATTTGTAAGGTATGTAGTATTCTTTGTGGCCCAGCGCCTCGCTTCTGGTCATCTCGCCGCCGGCCACCCGCCCGGCCAGCCCGGCCAGCCGCCCGGCCAGTTCGTCCAGGGAACACTCTCCCCTCAAAACAGCGCCCGCATCAAAATCCATATCGTCCTTCATGCGGAGAAAGGTGCTGCTGTTGCCCGTGATTTTGATAACCGGGGCCACAGCGCTCCCCACCACATTCCCAGCGCCCGTAACCAGAAAGGTCAGGTGGCAGCCGCAGGAGATCAGATCCGTCAACCCCTCGTTGTCATTTGGATTTGTAATGCCAAACTGCATCCAGTGGGGATCAGGCGTGGAATCGAGCAGCCACAAGCCCGGATGTCCCGGCCTTCCCCCCACCTTCAGAACCCCTTCAATGGGACGGGAACCGCTTTTTACGACAGCGCCCATGCTTTTCTCCTCGATTGTGGAAAGACCGCCTGCAAAATTCCCCGGACTTACGGAATATTGGCGCACGGATTTGCAGTAATCAAGGGCCTTGTGATAGGTGTAACGGATCTCTTCCCGGGCCCTGTCAGTAGCCGCTCTGTCCAGAAGGCTGTCCAGCAGCCCAACCGCCTCCACGATCTCCTCAAAAATCGCGGTACCGCCCTGGTCAACCAGCCGGTCAAAAAATCTGCCCACCACCACATTCCCGGCAAGCCCGCTTGTGAAATCGCTTCCGCCGCATTCCGCCCCGACTACCAGATCGGAAAACCCCATAGGGACAACCGGTACCTGCTTCAACTGTTCCATCATGTCCCGGCAGTAACCCAGCCCCTTTTCAATCGCTTTCTCCGTACCGCCCTCATTTTGGATAAACATCCACGCTCCGGGCTTTCCCTCCTCCCTGGCAATCCTGCACAGCCACTCAGGCTGCACATACTCGCAGCCAAGCCCGACGGTGAGCACCGCGCCCACGTTGGGGTGGCGGATCAGCGCGATCAAAAGCCGAACCGCATACTCATTGTCGGTACATCCCTGAAAGCCGACCACTTCCACCTCGCTGCAGTTCATCCTCCGGACAATCTCATCCGCCACGAAATGAGAACACTCCACCGTATAGATCACCAGCAATTTATTCCGGATACCGATTCTCCCATCCAGGCGCTTAAAGCCGTTCCATGTATGCTCAGACGTTCGCATATTTACCACCTCATTCATATTTAATATCGCAGGGGGCGCCCGTATAGAGATCCAGGTGACTCGACCGCTCGTCGTATATACTGCGCATACAGTGCAGATGCACCCACTGACCGCATTTTATATCCCTGGTCGCACGCCCAATGACGGCTCCGTATTTTATAATATCGTCCCCACTCGTTATATCGTTCACAGCAATCTTATGTCCGATGGGGATATTCTCAAGCACAGAAACCGAGTCCGTCTTCCGGTCCCCCTTCACCTGCGCGGGGCCGGGCGTCAGCGGCGCCAGGGCCGTAGCCACATTGTCTTTCATTTCCACTTGAAAAATTACCTGCATTTTTATACCCTCACATCCTTTAGGCGAAACGTTTCTGTAAAATCTGCTTTCATCATATACCGAAACGTTTCGCTTGTCAATAATCTTTTTGTATTTGCCGCCAATTCCGTCATTATTGACAAATTAATATCATAATTTTAGCTACAATATCCATATAAGGCGGGCAATCTGGTTCCATCCAACCATCGTCCACAGACTGTGCCGGAAGCCGTTTGCATCCAAACGAAAAAGGAACCCTGCCGGCAGTTTTGCCGGAACAGAGTTCCTTTTTCAAATATGGGGTTTTCATTCGGTGGACGCTTCTTCTGTCCGGTTTCAGGATTTCGCCATGCGAAAGCCGCTCAACGCCTCCCAAGCAGCGCCGCCCCGATCAATCCCGCGTCGTTTCCCAGCTCCGCCAGGCGGATATCCGTGTGGACGCTGCTGTCCCTGGCGTAATCCTCCTCCGCCACAAGCCGTTTCAACGGCTCCAGCAGCAGCTCCCCCGCCCGGCTGACGCCTCCGCCGATGCAGATGATCTCCGGCTGAAAGATGTTGACCAGGTTGGTGACGCCGATTGCCAGATAACCGATATACCGCTCCACCACCATGGCCGCAGTCTGGTCTCCGCGTCCGGCCGCCTCAAAGACGGTTCTGCCGTCCGCCATCCGCTTGTCTCCTCCGCAGAGCTCCCACAGCAGAGACCCGGGCGCGCTGTCCATTGCCTCCCGGGTCTGGCCGATCAGGGCCGTGGCCGATGCCAGGGCCTCGAAGCAGCCTCTGCGTCCGCAGTTACACTCCGGCCCGTTCCGGTCGATCACCATATGGCCCAGCTCCCCGGCGCCGTAGTTCACGCCGTTCCAGAGCTTCCCGCCCAGGATGATTCCTCCGCCCACGCCTGTGCCCAGGGTCACAGCGATCATGGAATCGGCTCCCCTTCCGCCTCCCGCCAGGTACTCGCCCCAGGCCGCGGCGTTGGCGTCGTTGTCAAACCAGATCTTTTTGCCCGGAAAACAGCCCGCCATCATCTCCACAATGGGCTCGTGGAGAAAGCCCAGATTGTTGGCGAATTCCAGTACCCCTTCCTTCTGGTTGGCAGTGCCGGGCACCCCCATACCCACGGCGCTCACCTGCTCGATGGGAACGCCCGCCTGCTCTGCGGCTCTGCGGCCCGCGTGAGCCATGTCCGCCGCGATCTCCGCCGCAGGACGGCCCGCCCCGGTGGCAAGGTTGGCCCTGCCCAGGATTTTTCCCTGTTCATCCACCAGAGCCGCCGCAATATTGGTGCCTCCCAGGTCGATTCCGATATAATATTCCATGTTGTCCTCCTGTTATCATCAAAATGCCGCCGTCGTTTCCGCCAACCAGCGCCTCAATATCAGCAATATCAACAGATTTTGAGGGTGAGAATTTCGTAGGGTTTTACGGTGATCTCCGCACGCTCTCCGTCGTGCTTCAGCTCCCGCAGCCGGTTTTCCATACAGCTGCACGCCCAGAGCTGTTTTCCTGCCAGAATGGAGGCCTCCACCGCGGCCCGGGTCCGTTTTCCGTAGGCCTCGTACAGGCGGATCACGATCCCGTCGCCGTCCTCCGCCTGTTTGACGGTCTCCACGATCACATTTTCCGCCCTGACGCGGATGAGGGAGAAACCGGTGAGAGGCGCGCCGGTAAGTGCGGCTGTGGTTCTACCGCTTCCGGGGCCCATGGCTGCGTTTTCGCCGTCTCCGCGCCGCGCTGCTGCCGTTTTGCAGTTCCTGCACCCCACTTCTGCTTTTTTACCGTCCCCCCATACCTCCATCCCGTTTTCCTGCTTCCGCTCCGTCTGCCACCCAATCAGCGGACAGTTCAGATCATACGCCTCCCGGACCACCCGCCCGGCCCGGAAATCTCCGGCGTGGGGGTACAGAGCGTAGGTGAAGCGGTGGATCTCCTGATCCGCGTCGGGGTAGGGAAATATGCCGGATTTGATCAGCGTCAGACGCATCACCCCATCATGGATGTCATAGCCGTACTTGCAGTTGTTGAGCAGCGCCACGCCGTAACCATACTCTGACAAATCCGCCCACTTGTGGGCGCAGACCTCGAACTTCGCCTGTTCCCAGCTGGTGTTGCGGTGGGTGGGTCGCTCCACGTTTCCGAACTGCACATCGTAAACCGCGCGCTCCGCCAGCACGTCCACGGGGAAGGCCGCCTTTAACATCAGCTGGCTCTCGCGCCAGTCCACGGTGGTGACAAAATCGATTCGGGCCGTGTGGCGGTAAAAGCAGATATCCTGACGGATCGCGGAACTCATAAAGCGCTTCTCACAGCGGACCACCGCTCGGACCGCTGTGTTTTCCACCAGTTCCAGACGGGTCACATCCGTGACGGCCCACTGCTTCTCCTCGTAGGACTCGTCGATGTTCCAGGCGTCGTAGCTCTCAGGCCGGTCCTCAAAGACCATCAACGCGTTGCCCGTCCTACCGGCGGCGATGATCTCCCGCTCCTCCCTGCGGTCATACAGGGAAACGATCTCCCCCGCCCCGTCAAAGCGCAGATCATAAAAATCGGTGCGAAGACCGGCGAGATAGCCGCCGTCGCCGTTCTCCCAGCTGAGAACCACCCCGGTTCCTTCTGCTTCCTCCCGCGCTGTCCAGTCTGACGGACTCAAGACCCTCACACCCTTGGCCGGCACGTTTTCCACCAAAAGCAGCCGTTTTTGCCCGTTTACCACAGTTTCAACCAGACCGCTGCGGTCAAATCCCAGCTGGTTTACCACGAACCATTTTCCATCCGGCTCATCATGCCCCGCCGCGGCAATCCCCCGTTTCGCCCGCTCCGTCACCTGCGCGCATATCTCCCGCAGCCTCGCAAACTGCCGGTCCGAATCCTGGTAGACCTCCCCGATGGAGGACCCGGGCAGAATGTCGTGGAACTGGTTGAGCAGCAGCAGCTTCCACGCCTCCTTAAGCTCCTGCTGCGGGTAGGAAAATCCCTGGTCCGCCAACCCCGCCATAACGCAGAGCAGTTCCGCGTCCATGAGCAGGAACTCGCACTCCCGGTTGTTCTTCTTGATCCGGGCCATGGAGGTATAAGTGCCCCGGTGGAATTCCAGATACAACTCCCCGCACCACCTGGGAACTTTTTTGCCCTCCAGATTATTCTCCAGAATATGGAAAAATTCTTTTACACCCGTGATCCGGACCGCCGGGCAGTCTCCCGTGAAGTTCCCTGCCCCCGCCTCCAGGCGCTTCTCCTCCTCCAGCATCTCCCGGGTGGTGCCTCCCCCTCCGTCCCCAAAACCGAAGCAGGTCAGCACGTCCCGGCTCAGATCCTTGTTCCGGTAGCGCTGCCAGGTCCCCATGACCTGGCTGGCGTTCATCCGCCCGTTGTAGGTGGTCTCAAAGGACCTGCGGCCGCCCACCTGGGGATATTTTTTGTAGTCGCTGGTAGTGATAAAATAGGTCAGCACCTCGCTGCCGTCCAGTCCCCGCCAGTAAAAGGTGTCGTTGGGGATCTGATTGTACTCGTTCCAGCCCAGCTTTGTGGTCATGAAATACCGGATCCCCGCCTGCCTTAAAATCTGCGGCAACGCCACGCAGTAGCCGAACACGTCCGGCAGCCAAAGCACCTCCTGGCCGTCCCCGGTTCCGAACTCCTCCTGAAAAAAGGCTTTTCCGTAGAGAATGTGCCGGATCAGGGATTCCCCGGAGGACAGGTTGCAGTCCGCTTCCAGCCACATGGCGCCCTCGGTCTCCCAGCGTCCTTCCCGCACCCGCTCCCGAATCTTCTCATAGAGCCAGGGCGCTTCCTCCTTCACAAACTGGTAGAGCTGGGGCTGGCTGGACATAAAGCGGTACTCCGGGTACTCCTCCATCAGCCGGATCACGGTGAGGAAACTGCGCACCGCCTTCTGCCGGGTCTGACGCAGAGGCCATTTCCAGGCCACGTCGATGTGAGTGTGGCCGATGCCGTGAACCACCACCCGGGGCAGCGGCCGTTCTGCGCTATAGTGCGCGGTCTGCAAAAACGCTTCCGCCGCCTTTACGGACTGCGCAAAGGCCGGGCCGCTCACATCCCGCAGATCCAGCAGGTTGACGCACCGGTTCAGAACCTCCTCCCGCTCCAGCCGCCCGTTCTCCTCATCGCCCATAAGATCGGCCAGGTCCCACAATACCTTGAGATCATAATACAGCTGATCAATCTCCCGGTCCAGGGCGCACAGGGAAACGTCGAAGAAGTTCGTCCTGCCCGCCGAATTGGAATAGGCGTAAAAGCTCAGGTCCACGGTCTCCCCACCCGCCGCCCGCTCCGCCAGCAAAATCCGGTTGTGGTTTAAATCCATGGTGCCGTACATCTGCCCGTCCCGGTACACGATCACCTGGGGATTGTCCGTGTTCCAGAGATCCGTCGCCCCGGTGGACAGGCAGAGAAGAACCTTTTCCCCACGCCAGTCCGCCGGCAGCTTCACCTGCGTGTCGAACCAGAAATGCCGGTCCGACCCGCCCCAGGTGTCCCCGGGGAGCGCCGTCTCCCAGTTCAGCCCCGCAAACGCCTCCGCTTCCGGTTCAAAAACAGCGGGCAGATCATATGCCGCGTCCGCCCGCCTGATGGTCTCCGGGCGGAGCCGCCCTTTAAAGCGCAGCTCCCCCAGTGTCTTTATAATTGTATGGATTCTGTCCCATTTTCGATTCATATTCCGTCCCGCCTCACTGCAAGTCCCGGTTTCCCGCCGCCACAAGGCGGATATCCACCGTTTTTTCAAATGGAGTATACTCGTTTAAGTACACGGTGTAGCCGGAAGCGTTGACTTCCTCGCCGCTGTAATGCCCGCCGAACTCATGGGTACCGAAGCCGGGGCCGAACTCCACCGTCCGGTCGCCCTGGCGCAGCTGTGCCATTCCGCTCTTTAAAATCATCCAGCCGCCCGCATCCGTGCGCAGGTGGAAGCAATCATGCTCCAGCACCGCGTCCTTCGGAGTGCAAATCTGCACCCGGAGCGGAACTCTGGAGAGCCCCTCCGCCTTGATGCGCAGGCTCAGTCCGTCCGCCGCCTCGGCGATCTCCACCTGGATATCCAGGCGCGCGTTGTTTAGAATCTCCCGCCTGGTGTGGTCCATTTTCCACCAGTCGTTTGTGCCCTGGGATTCCCCAAAGGGCTGGTAATAGCTGGTGTAAACCGTGGATTTCAGGGTACATTTCCCCTCCTCCACCTCCATGGTCTCCGGGATAAAATTGCGGCAGCTGCCCACGCTCTCGCCGATCTTCACAAACAGCGGCAGCTCGCCGAACTTGACGTACAGAAACGCGGATTTTCCGCTGAGCACGCTGTAGCCGTACCGCCCGTTTTTGACCCTGAGCACCCCCGCGTCCCGGAAATATTTCCGGTAGGTATCCGGGAAGCCGCAGCCCGAAAACTTATGCTCATACATGGCCTTGTGGGCCATGACAATGTGCAGGCAGTCCGGAGCCAGATCGCCCCGCTCCTGATTGTCCCGGATGATCCTGTGGGCCGCCGCGTCGAACTCCTCGCGATATTTTCCATATTCTCCCAGTTTCTCCTCCGGCAGGGAGGCCATAAACAGGTACTGGTAAAAGTATTTGTCCGGATAGTCGGCCTTGCCCTGATCCTGGCGGGTGGAATTCTGGGTGAAAATGGTGCCGTCCGGGTCAATGTAGGTCAGCATCATATGAAGGTTTCTGGCCACGTAGCCCAGGTAGTCCGGGTCGCCGGATTCCTCATACATGGCCATCATGGCATTGTTGACCACCGCATTGTAATTGCCTGTGGACCGCTCCGCGTACTCTCCGTCCGCGCTCCCGTCGATGCCCTCCGCCAGATACTGCCCGGCCCGGGCCATAAGCTCCGGCGCCAGGTCCGGAAACAAACCTGCACCCTGCATCAGGGCCGCGGTGATGCCCCAGCGGTGGTTGGGTGTGTGAAATCCTCCGGTGCGGATCATTTCCAGGGAACGCCTCATGACAAAGCGATATTTTTCCCGCAGCGTATCCACCAGTTTGTCCGCTCCCGCGGGCTCGTACAGCTCCAGCACGCGGTAGGCGGCGAACAGCCGCTTGAAGCAGAAGGAGGTGTCGGCCGCGGAGTTGAAATTGCAGGTGGGGTAATCCAGCGCGCCGTTGTCCCGCTGCCATCTGCCGATGAAATCCATTGCCAGGTTCATGGCCTCAAGCAGCTCCTTGTCATGGTAGTACCGGCTGTCCCGGTTACAGTACACCGAGACGGCCGCGGCCAGGGCGTAGATCGTGGGTTTGCCCTCGATCACATCCCCCCGCATGGCTCCGAAGTCCTCCCTGGACCGGTCCAGAACCTGGGCGTTTAAGAAATGCTCCACCCTGCGCTCCGCAGAGCGGATCAGATGCCCCAGATAGCGTTTCATACGATGTCCTCCTTATCAGCCTTTCACGCCTGTGGTGGCGATTCCCCCGGTAATGTACTTCTGGAGGAAAATGAAAATCACGATGATGGGCAGAATGGAGAGGATGGAGGACGCCAGAATCGCGTTCCAGTTGACTCCCATGGTGCCGATGTAGCTCTTGATTGCGATCTGAATGGTGAATTTCTTCTGGTCGGACAGCACCATCAGAGGCAGGATATAGTCGTTCCATCTCCACACAAAGGAGAAAATGGTCAGGGAAACGGTCACCGACGATGCCAGCGGCATCATGATGGTGGTGAAAATCTTGAACTCCCCGGCCCCGTCCAGCCTGGCCGACTCCGCCAGGGACAGCGGAATGGACATGAAGTGCTGGCGGTACATGAAAATTCCCGTGGTGGTGGTGACCACCGGCAGAATCACGCCCCAGATGTTGTTGTACAGGCCGATGGCGCTGATCACGGTGAACTGGGAGACCGTCAGAATCTCGCCGGGGATCAGGGTTCCCAGCAGGAACACGGCGAACACCTTGTTGGAGTAGGGGATCTCATGGCGGTAGATGGCCAGGCCGTACCCGCACATGGCGCTGATAGCCAGAGTGATCAGGGTGCCCACCACAGCCAGAAACAGGCTGTTCTTCACATACTGGAAAAATCCGCTGCCGATCACATTTTTGTAGGAGTCCAGACTGAAGTTTTCCGGCAGGAAATGAAGGGGGTAAGCGAACAGCTCCGTGGAGTCCTTAAAGGAGCTCATGAGCAGCCAGATAATGGGAAATACCATCACAAAGGACACGCCAAGGCCCACAATGGTGGTGACCACGGTCAGCACGCGCTTTTTATCGGAAGCCTTACTCATTCGATTTCTCCTCCCTTCGTAGCCTTAAACTGGATTGCCGCAATGATAATGAACACAATACTCACAACCACGCCGATTGCGGAGGCGTAGCCGTAGCGGTACTGGGTAAAGCCCTGATTAAACATGTACTGCACGATATAAGTGGTGGAGGTTCCCGGCCCGCCGGAAGTGATACCCTGTACCAGCGCGTACTCCTTTAACAGGTTTACGGTGGATAAAAGCAGCACGATGAAAATGGTGGGGCTGAGCATGGGCAGGGTGATCTTAAAGAAGGTCTGGTACCCCTTTGCCCCGTCCACGCTGGAAGCCTCGTACAGCTCCTTGGAAATGTTGTTGATGCCTCCGATGAACATGATCATGTAAAATCCGGTGGAAGCCCAGTTGGAGGCGAAGCTGACCACAAAGGTGGCAAGCATGGGATTTAACGCCCACTGAAGGGGCTCCCCGCCCAGGGACTGGATGATGAAATTGATCAGGCCGTACTCCTGGCCGAACATCCAGTTGATGGTGATACCTACCACCAGGGCCGAGATCAGCACCGGCAGATAGCTGATGGTACGGACCACGGTGATGCCCTTGCAGTATTTGGTGGTAGCCAGAACCGCGATCAAAAGGGGGACAATCACTTTAAACGGAAGGCTGAACAGTGCGTAGCCGAAGGTCCTCCCCAGCGTCTTGTAGAACTCCCCGCTGGACAACAATTTTGTGTAGTTCTGCAGCCCCGTAAAGTTCATGGTTTTCCAGCCGTCGTAATCCGTGAAGGAAAAACCGATGCTAAGGATCAGCGGCAGTATGAAAAATACGGAAAACAGCAGCAGCGCCGGCATGACAAACATCCAGAACGCCCTGGTATGGCAAAACGCCTGTTTCCTCTTACCCATTTGATCATCCTCCTTAAACTATGGCACAGCTTGTCTTACTCGGCAATGGACCAGCCTGAGGATTCAGACAGCTCCTTTGCGAAGGAATCCAGCGCATCCTTTGCGGACAGCTCGCCGCTCACCGCGCGTTTGATGTAATCCCGGTACTCGTTATCCTTGTAGGTTCTCCATGCGGAGCTTTCGTCCACCATAAAGGTGTCGGTCACATAGCTCACTTCCTCCTGGAGAATCTTGTAATCCGCGGCAGCGCCCTCATCCGACGGCTCGTACACCACGTTCTTTAACGCGGAAAGCCCCTTGTCGTCCTGGAGATAATTCTTGAAATTGCCCTCCTCAAAGAACCATTTCACAAATTCCTCTGCCAGATCCTTGTTCTTTGCGTTCTCCGGGATCGCCAGGGCGCTTCCGCCGATGATGGCAGCCTGGGAAACGGTTCCCTTGGGAGAAGGCATAACGCCGAACTCGAACTTGGTAATGTCGGTGGTCATGGAGTTATAGTTCCAGGAGCCGGACAGCAGGATGGCCACGTCGCCGTTCTTGAAGTATTCCACCGGGTTGTCCGTGGAACCGCCGGCCCAGATGGCCTTGGGCATCACGCCGTCCTCGTTGGCCTTCACAAACTGCTCCAGGGTGGACACGTTGGCGGGGCTGTTCACCGCCACCTTGAAGGAATCGCCGTCCTTCACCGTCAGGGAGCCGCCGTTGGCATACATCAGAATATCGTATCTGGCTCTGGAAACGTCCGCCACAAAGCCGTACTTGATGTTTCCAGCCGCCTGGATCTTAGCCGCATTCTCGTACAGCTCATCCCAGGTCCAGGGATTCTCGACCGTGGGGGCTTCCACGCCGGCAGCCGCAAACGCGTCCTTATTATAATAGAAGTTTGTAGTCGTAAACTGGCTGGGCAGACCGGAAATCTTGTCGGACTTGTAGTCCTTTCCCACGATCTTTAATGCGGACTCCTCAAAGAGGCTGGTGTCCACCACCGTGCTCATGTCCACGAACTCCTCGGGGTAGAGCTGGTGCAGTCTGGTGGTCTGGATCAGGTCCGGCAGATCCTTGTTCTTAGCCATGGAGGGGAACTTGGTCAGCTGGTCGTCGTGGGAGATCACCATCTTGTCCAGGGTTACCCCCGCCTCAGCCGCCCAGGCCTCCATGGCCTTGTTCAGCGCGTCCTCAGCGCCCGGCTCCTCGGGGTTTAACACCTTCATGGTTCTGCCCTCGGTCTTTACGGAGCCGTCCGCCTGGGTCTCGGCCGGAGCCGGAGCACCGGAATTCGAGCTGCCACCGCAGGCCGCCAGAGACAGAGCCATCATTGCCGCCAGAACTCCGGCAGCCGCCATCTTACTTGTTTTTTTCATTATTACCTTCCTCTCTTTCCTTTTATCTTATCATTTCATTGATTGATGATCCAGTTCCAAAAAATACAACATGGCCAGCGCCTGGCCGTAGGGCATGGGCTTTAAGGGAATTTCCTTATAAAAGTTCTTGTCCTCCCGTCCCATGGGCGTGCCGTAGGAGACCTGTTGTAAAATCCCCTCCCCGTCCGTGTAAGCCAGAATCTGCTCCAGGGGCTTTAAGGCCACCGCCTCGTACGCACCATCCAACAGCCCCATGTGGACCCCTTTGAGCAGTCCGTAGGCGAACCCGCAGGTGGCGCTGGACTCCACATAGGAATCCGGGTCGTCGATCAGGGTGTGCCACATCCCGTTTTCCGCCTGGTATTTCTCCAGGGAACGGGCCTGGGCCCGCAGAGCCTCCGTCAGGTAGCGGCGCACGCTCTCGTCGCAGTCCGCGATCTCTAAGTATTCCGGGATCGCCGCCGTGATCCAGCAGTTGCCCCGCCCCCAAAAGGCGCCGGCGAAATTGTTCCGCTCCTCAAAGGTCCAGCCGTGGTACCACAGTCCCGTCTCGCGGTCGCACAGATACTTGGTGTGCAGCAGGAACTGATACTGCGCTTCCTCTTTATAGTCCTTTCGGTCCAGAATCCGGCCCATATTGGCCAGAAACAGCACGGTCATAAACAGGGTGTCGTCCCAAAGCTCGCCCTTGTTCACGCTGTCCGAGGTGATGTGCTGAAGCCCGCCCTCCTCGGTTCTGGGGAAATCCGTCATAATCCAGTCCGCCCACTGAGTGCAGACCTTCAGGTAATCTTCCCGGCCCAGATGCTCCGCAAGAAAAGACAGAGGCAGCATGGGCGTCATGGTATTCACATTTTTTGCCGGCAGGCCGATGGCAAACTGCCGTTCGTAATATTTGTTCAGAACCGACAGATACCGCTCCTCGCCGGTGGCCTTAAACAGCTTCCAGTAACCGAAGAGTCCAACGCCCTGGGTCCATTCCCAGAACTGGTACCGCCTGATGTCATCGCAGGCCAGGCTGTTTTTCTTCATCCCCTCGAGAAAGGTTTCATCCTCCTCATAGAGCACCTTCTCGAAACTGGAGGCGTACAGCCGCAGCGCTGCTTTGATCGTTTCCTGGTTCATATCGTCGTTCATCCCCTCTTCCATATAATCTGTCCGCTCCGCGCCCCGAACCTTCTCGCAAACCTCAGATATGCGAGGTAAAAGCCCGCCATGCACAGAGGAACCGCCATAAAGCTGATTCCGTAGCCAAAATAGTCCGTCGCTCTCCCGAACACCAGGTTAAACCCGATGTCCGCCAGGGTCCCCAGACTGATCACCGCCCCCGCCGCCGTGGAAAGCATGTGCTGCGGGAAAACGGACCCGATCATGAACACCATGGTTGGGTACACAATGGAGAGGAACAGGCCGGACAGGCTCAAAAGCCACAGCCCGCTTCCGCCCAGGACCGATCCCAGGATAAACAGAACCGCTCCGATTCCGCCGAACCCGCAGATGCTCCTCACCGCTCCCAGAGCGGATACCGCGGGGGAGAACACCAGCCGTCCCACGGTCATGCCGCCGTAGAACCCGGACAGGTAAAGGGCCGCCCGTGAGGCCGTGAGGCCCAGGGCTCCGGTGCCGTAAGCCACCAGCCAGTTCATGATTCCGTGCTCCGCCACAAAGTAGAAGCCGAAGATCACCACCAGGAGCCAGAAGCCCGGCTGCCGCGTTACGGTCGCGAAGGAGACTGCCTTTTTGGCGGACTGCGCGGAAGATGTCGCTTCGGGGCGCTCCCCGCTTCCCGGGATCTTCACCCCTGCCAGAAACAGCGCCGCCAGAAGCCCCAGCCCCAGCAGAAACAGGTTCACGCCCCGGAATACGCCGTAGCTGTCCGCCATCCGCCCTACCAGGTTCTGGCTGGCGCTGGTTCCCACTCCTTGCACAAAGAAGAACACATTGACCAACATCCCCGGAGCCGCGGTAAAGATAAGCGGCGTCAGCAGGTTGACCGTGGTGTTTAACAGCGTGGACGCGCCCATGGCGAAAAACACGCTGACCAGCAGGAGCAGAAAGTGATCGGAAACCACATAGACCGCCAGCGCCGCCATCCACAGAAGCAGCACCGCCATGGTGGTTTTCTTCCGGTCGAACCGGTCCATCATCTGTCCGCCCAGGCTGAGAAATACCAGATTTCCCAGATAGCTGACCATGATGATCACCGACAGGCCGGAGGCGTTCAGAGTAAAATGCTGTTGGAACACCGGAGCGAAAATCCCTCTCAGGGAATCGCTCACTCCCAGACCCGCCATCAAAATCATAAAACCGGCTGCCGCCCGCAGCTCCCCGACTCTCCTGTGTTCCACGCCGTACCTCCGATGTTTCAATCCGTCTCTCGACTACGCACCTAGTATAGCGGTTTTTGTCCTCCAAATTCTACTTCTTTTTTGCTTAATATCGCTAATTATATTGCATTTTTTGCTTTTTTTGTTGTATAATCGAGGAAATGTACCGCATCCCATGCAGAAGAAACTCCCTTGAGGTGAACAGATGAGCGAATTAATCAACGGAATTCTCTATGAAAAGCGCCACGATATTATCATCAACAACATGTCCGACGGCATCTATTATTACTTTGACTACGACGAGCGCTCCTTCCAGGTAAACATGGATTTCCAGCATTTCCACAGCTTCTACGAGATCCATATCCTGCTGGCCAAGAGCGCCAGCCATCTGGTGGAGGGAATCCCCTACTCCATACACGCCGGAGACATCGTCCTGCTGCGCCCCTCCCTGCTCCACAAGACCATCTACCCCCAGGGAGCGCCCAGCCGCCGGCTGATCATCAACTTTCTCTATCCCCAGGAGTATCTGGACAGCCACCCGGCATTTTCCCGGATTCTGGAACCCTTCGGCCAGGAGATCCCCATCTTCCGCTTTGACCAGGAAAAAACGGCGATCTTAAGCGATATGCTCAACCAGGTGTTTCTCCTGTCCACCCGGTCCATGCCCGCGGACATCCTAAACACCATGGTCCACGCGGAGTTCACCCGATTCCTCTACCGGCTCTGGGAGCTGAGAAGCTTTAACGTCTATGTGCCGGAAAAATTCGAGAGCCCGCTTTCGGAGAAAATTTACCAGATCACAAGCTACATCCACAACCACTATTCCGAGGAATTATCCCTGGAATCCCTGGCGGAGCAGTTCTATATCAGCACCTACTACCTATCCCACCGGTTCCGGCAGGTGACGGGCTACACTCTGATCCACTACATCCAGATGACCCGCATCCGCAGCGCCCAGTACGCGTTAATCAACACCCGGGAAAAGATCACCGACATCTCCGCCGCCTGCGGATTCACCAGTTTTTCCCAGTTCAACCGGGTGTTCCGCAAATTCTGCGGCGTCTCCCCGTCTGACTTCCGGCGGGATCCGGTCACTTCCTCATTTCCGACGCATAGCGCTTAGGGGTGGTGCCGGTCAGGCGCTTGAAGGTATTGATAAAATGGCTGTCGCTGTTGTAAGACAGGGAAATGGCCGTATCCGTCACGGAAAATCCCTTTTGCAGCAGCTCCTTGGCCCGGTCGATCTTGGCCTGGGCGATAAACTGCCCCAGGGTAAACCCTGTCTCCCGCCGGAAATAGTGGCTCAGGTAATGGCTGCTGATATAAAACTGCCGCGCGATGTCCTCCAGATCCAGGCGCTCGTCGACATGGTCGCGCACGTAGGTTTTGATCTGCTCCACGCGCTCCCGGGGGGTGGTGCCTGGCTCCCGGCTCATGCCGCTGCCTGCCTCCCGGCTCATGCCACTGCCCGGCTCTTGGCCCACGCCGCTGCCTGCCTCCCGGCCCCTGCCGCCTCCCGGCTCCCGGCCGGCCTTCTCCCATCCGGCTCTCCCGCAGTTCTCCCAGCCGTCTCCTCCCCCCGCTTCCAATGAATGCGAGAATTCGTCCAGTTTCACCAGCAATTCCAGAATACAGAGCTTTAAGAGAACCTGTCCGGCCTCATCCTCCCGCCTGCGGCTGTACCCCTCGATGCGCTCCATCTGCCGGATCACCTGCTCCAGGGTGCCGCCGGACAAATGCAGTCTCACGCCGCCCTCCTCCCGGTCCTCAAAAAGCCGCGAAAACCGATAACCCAGAGCCGGTTCCAGGCCCAAAATCCAATCCGGATCAAACATCAGCACATACCGGCTGTAAGCCGCTCCCTCCGCGCCCTCAGTCTTATGGTATTCCCGGTTGTTGATCAAAAACAGGTCCCCCGGCCTGGTCTGATACATCCGGCTCCCGATCCGGATGGAAGCGCCCCCGCTCATAAACAGCAGCAGCTCATACTCCTTGTGGATATGAAGCCCCTTCATTTTCCAACTTCTGGTACTGCCGCTGTAGTAGTAAAAGGAGTGGAATTCCTCGTAAAATCCTTCCTGTCTCATCTCCCGCCGCCTTTCCTCCATCCCTCACAGAAGCCGTATCTCCTGCAACAGCAGGATCGTCATCGCCTGACCGTAGGTGATCGGGCAGCAGACAATCTCATTGTAAAACTCCGCGTTCCAGCCGATGGGCGTGCCGTAGGAAACGCCCTCCACGGTGCCGTCCTCCGAAATCTTCCCCAGCACCCCGGGGATTCCCCGGCGGATCACCGGCTCAAACTCCTCCCGGTCCAGGTATCCCAGGCGGACGCCCTTCATGATTCCCGCAAGGAACGCGGCGCTGGCCGACGTTTCCAGATAGGTGTGCGGGTTGTCGATCACGGTATGCCACAGCCCGGTCTCTGAATCCTGATACTCCTTTAACGCCCGGGCCTGGCAGACAAACACGCTGAGGAAATAGCGCCGCAGCGGATCCCCGGTGCCCATCTGCTCCAGATATTCCATGATCCCCATGGTATACCACCCGTTCCCGCGCCCCCACAGTACCTTGCCGTAATTGTGGTTCCCCCGGAAATTCCAGCCGTGGCAGAACAGCCCCGTCTCCCGGTTCAGCAGAAAACGGATGTGGTTTAAAATCTGATAATCCGCCTCCCGGACGAGCTCCTCCCGCCCCAGAATTTTTCCGGCCCGGGCCAGGAAAAACACCGCCATAAACAGGGTGTCGATCAGGATCTCACCGTCGTTTGGATCGCCGGTGATCATGTGCTGGAAACAGCCCTCCCCGGCGCGCAGCAGGCCCGTCTCATCCATCATCCACTGAACCCAGTCCTCCACAAACCGCCGGTACGTTTCCTTCCCCGTGATCTCGTACAGGTAGGTGAGCGTCAGCATGGGGGCCGTGGTATTCACATTCCGCTCCATTCCCCCCTCCGCAATCTTCCGGTCAAACCATGCGGTCAAAAACTCCAAAACCCGCGGATCCTTCTCCATCTGATAATTCCGGTACATCCCGTACAGGCCCACGCCCTGGGGCCACTCCCAGCAGTCCATATCGATCAGGCTCACCGGAAATTTTTCTTCCATTCCGGTATTCTTCATATCCATCATACGGGCGTTCACCCGTTTCTCGGTCTCCCGAATCCATTCCCTGTCCCAGGTATTCTCCATCATGTGGTTCATATCTTACCAGCCTTTCCTGTTTTTCTCTGTGCGGCGGGCGGAAGGAACGTCTGCCGCTGCCTTCCCGGCTCCCCGACGCGCTTTATCCGCAACCTCCCGGTTCCCCGGCGTCGTTCCCTCCGCGCCATCTCCTGCGCTCCTGCCCTCTATTCCCAAATGCGCCGCACTGTCCCGGCGTTACCCGCCGGGTAATCGTACGGGCTGCTTCCGTCCACCGTAAACCCGTCCCTCGTCAGAACCATCCGCCCCAAACGCGCATCTCTCACCTCGGCCCTCACTCCCGGCTCCCAATAAATCTCCATTCCGTCCAGACTCTCATAAAATGCTTCCAGCGAGGGATACTCCCTGCAATTTCCAATCTTAAGAATCCACAGATTGTCCCGCCCCGGACTCTTAAACTCCCGGTACCGGCACGGCCCGCTCTCCTCCATTCTCAGTCCGTTGACCGCCCGGGCGCCCACATACCCGCCGTCCTTGCAGGCCGCCACCGTGTACTCCCCGCCGATATAGGAGGAAAATTCCATCAGCGGCGCGTAAACGTGGGTAAAGTCCACCGGGTGCTCCGGGTCCAGGCGGTACATCATGATCCCCAAATTCCGGTACTGGGCCGCCAACGGCAGCGTGCCGTTCCCCGCCCAATAATTGGGCCTGCCGTTGCCGTAGGGCTGCACCTCCCCGGGATGGCTCACATACATCTGCGCCGTCATATCCAGGGTGGCCTGCATGATATGCTCCTGATATCCCGGCGTGAACGGCCGGAAATTCACCGCAGTGGAAAGCTGGGCGTACCGGTCCTTGTACAGATACAGATTCACATGCCCCTTATAGCCCTGGGTTTTCTGGTATTCCAGCGCCTCTCCCTCCGCCGTCTCCAGAAACGCCTCATTCTCCGCCTGGGGCCGGTAATCCCCCAGCGCAAAGGAAATGTACGCCAGGGCCGCCCGGTTCAGGTTCCCCTTATTGTATGCAATGTACAATAACGCCGTGGTGCCCGCCGCGTAATTGCCCTTGTTCTCCTTCTCGTAGCTTCTCCCGAAGGTAGTCATCACCGCCCCCCGGTGGGCCAGCAGCGCCAGATCCCGGAAAATCACATCCAACGCCTTTTCAGCCGCCGTATGCCAGCGGCTCCCTTTCTCCGCCAGGTTGTGGAGGCCGCATAACCCCAGCACATCCACCGGTATGTAAGCGTTGCTGTTCCACTCCGTGATATACTCCCCGAAAAACGTGTCGAACCATTCCTCCAGCAGTTCTTCCGCCCGCTCCCGCTGCAGGCGTCCAGTGCGCCCGCTGCAGGCAAACACCTCGTCCGGGTACAGCGTCCCCGCGTAATACTGGCAGATGTGGAACAGCAGCGCGTGGTTCTCGCTGAAAAACCACATCACGTCGTTGCCCGGCTCGTCGATCCAGTAGCGGAAATTCAGGATCACCCGCCGGACCTCCTCCCGCACGTTAGGTTCCAGCAGTTCTCCGAACCGCTTCACGATCTGCAACACCACGATCAGGTGAAAATCGCTGCAATCCTTGCGCGCGTCAATCCCTGCCAGCTCCTCCAGAATGATACTCCCGGCCCGCTTCCGGTCCCCGCCGGCAGCCAGGATCGCCGCAGCCTTGTATACATTATCCACCTCAGTGTCCGCCAGATATTGCAGGGCCCGCCGCTTTCTCCCCTCCAGGGTATCCGGTCCGGCCAAAAGCAGCTCCCGGTTAAAAATCTGAGTGGCGATTTTCCGCTTCACCCACACCCGTCCGGCCCGGCAGCCGATGGTAAAATAGTAGAATCCGGGCAGCTCCCGCTCCGCGTCAAACAGTCTCAGACTTCCGGCCCCGGCGGCCAGGCGGTATTTTGAGCGGCGCACCAGCGTCTCGCTGCGCGCGATCTTATCCGCCACCGGCTTATACACAGCCTCAATGTCCACCTGGCGGGCCAGTGGATTTTCCAGAGACAGCTCCACCGGCCCGCCCAAATAGACCTCCCGGTCAAAGGCCATGTCCTTTAACATTCCCTCCAGCCGGTCCACCTCGTCCACATCCACCTCGTCCTCGGCCGGGATGCAGATTTTGAGTTTTTGATCCCCCAGATACCGGAGCCGGAGATAATAATCCGTGTCCCGCTCCGCCAGATCCTCCAGGCAGACCACGATTTTGTTCATGCCCCTGCAAAGCGCCGCGCTCACCCGCCTGCGCTTCACCATATTGCGGGTAAACGGAATAAAATCCTCCACAAGCTGTCCGTTGACCCACAGGGTGAGACCCCCGCAGGTCTGAAGCTCAAACTCCGCCCGCTCCTCCTCCGGCGCGAAAAGCCCGGTATAGCAGTAGGTGCGCAGATAGGTCGGATTGAAATAGAACTCCGAGAAATCCACTCCCTGGTTGCCGAAGGGGAAATACAGCTCCACCGGTTTGCGGCAGCCGAACACCTCCACCTCCGCCCCCAGCCCGTACCCGCTCAAATCCACATACTCCGGCAGCGCGCCCGTCCGCTGCCCGATCATCTCCCTGCGGCAGGGGTTCTCATAGACCGAAAATCCCTTCTCCAGCCATTCGTTCACCGTGCCGGACAGAGTCGCCCTGGCGTACACTCCCGGACGGCAGAAGGTGCCCGCAGTCAGAAATCGGTTGATATACCCTTCTGGTTCCAGATTATATATAAAATGCTTCATTTCACATTCCTCCTATCTCCCCGCCATGGTCCGGCGGCATTTTTCTATCATATCACATTCCGTTTCGGAGTATTTGCGTATTTTAAAGTGAAAACTGCAGATTTTTGCTCTGCCTGCGAAATCCTCCCCTTTTCCGACGGACCGACAGCAATCACCCTCAAACCGCTTCCGATGTCTGTCACAGACAAAAAAGAACCCCGCCGGCGCATAGTTCCCGGGCGGAGTTCCTCGTCTCCACGCATTTATTCCAGATTGTACTAAAAAATCCGCTGCTTTTCAATCCCTGTCCGCAGTTTTCCAATTAAGCCAGCCCCTGCGGTCTCACACCAGCTCCATCCCCGTTCTCCCGCAATAATCCTCCAAAAATTCCCTCCGCGGCCCCAAAACGCCTCCGTCCCGCTCCATCTGTCCGCGGACGGCCTCAAAATGCCGCCGTGCAAATGCTTGCGCCCGTTCTGCGGCGGACTCCATCATCCGGTTTAAAACCGCGCCGGCCGGCCCGGTCTCCCCCCGCTCCAACAGTGCGGCCGCCTGCCCCTCCGCCTGATCCGCCTCCCGGTCAAGCCGCGCTTCAAGCTCCGCCGCCTCCCTTTGGACCGCAGGCGCAAACCGCTCATAATCCGCGCTGACCGCCGCGGCCAGCCGCTCGAACAGCCACCACAGGGAAATCTCCTCAAACCGTTCCCCTCCCTGCTCCATACAGGCCGGAAGCCATCCGGTCAGATAGACCGGCAGATACACGGAACAGCAGGGCAGGGACATGGCGTGGCGCGCCACAGGCCCCAGACCGGCGCGGTAAAACACCTGCATGGACGCGGTGGTCTGGCACGCATCCCAGGTCATGGCGTGCATGCAGATGGTGGGAAACGTTCCGTACGCCGCCCCAAACCTGGGCTTTAACAGGCCGTCCTCATAGTGATCCCGCAGAAGCCTTCTGATCCCCGGAATATTCTGAGGCTCCCCGCCGTCCAGAAGCTGGTTCAAACGTCTCCACCGGGTGACGGAATTGGTCTGCCTGGGCGCGGGCAGCGTGTAGGCCTTGGCAAAATCGAAGGGTTCTCCCGGGGACAGCCATCCATTCTCCCGGGCGTGCCGCTCCAGGTCGCCGCTGCACAAATCGAACTCCCGCTCAATGGAATAACAGTTGCTGATGGCCCCGTAGGTGCGAATCTGCCGTGCGATCCACCTGCGCCCCGCGGTCTCCAGCACCCAGATTTCATCGGGGTCCATCACCATATACGAGTTTTCATACCGCCGCTCAAACAGCCGGCTGGCATTTCCCCGCTGCCCGTACTGCTCCAACAGGCCGGTGATAACTTCTACCGCCTCCCTGGCGGTAGCCCCCCGTTCCAGTCCCAGACGCAGCAGGTCCATTCCAAGAAGCCCGGTTTGTGTTTCGCCGCTCTCATCCCTGCTTCCCTGAGCCTCGTTTCCGATCGCCACGCCCCGCTCATTCACCCCCATCTCAAATCCCCAGATCCAGTACGGTCTCGATCCCAGAACGCCGTAGGTATGGGGGACCTGAGGGATGGAGATATAGGTGCACTCCACCGTTTCGCCATCCCCGTGATCCTGCGGCGGAAACCAGATGAGCGGCTGCGCCTCCCCCAGAGGCCGGTCGCTGTTTTTTGCCATAGTATTGCTGCCCTGCGCGCAAAACCGCGCTGTTACCGCAAGGGTGTCGCATGATAGCATCGTGTGTTCCTCCTCGTATTATAAATAAATTAATCCGGCATGTGAAAGGATTGCCTCAATATCTCGATAAAGGATTGTTCCGGCGGCATAAGCACATACCCTTCCCGCTGGATCCAATATGTTTTGATTGTCAGGTTGGTATCGTTCAATGGGATATATTGAATATTCTGCGTAACCCCAAGATTGTAGTGACTCCAATCGCAGCCCAGATAATAACCGTCCGTTCCCCCAATCACCTGCAACAGCGTACCACGATCCTGTACGATAATCCGTTTTTCCACCACATTCTGGTTATACTGGAATATATCCGAACAATAGTTGATCTTTGTGATATCTTCATCTGAATAGGTAACGTGGGGATATGCCTCCAGCGCCTTGCTCCCTATGCTGACCTGTCCCGCCAGCGGGTGGCCGCAGCGCACCTGCGCGCAAACCGGACTCTCGTCCAGCAGATGGCTCTCCAGCCCCAGATTCCGGCACATTTGCAAAAAGTCTGCTTCCCGGTCGTTCGTGGTGTGCAGAATGCCCAGATGACAGACCCGGTTCGCCACAAGGCGCAGGATATTCTCAGTGGGCTCTTCCTGAAGAACCAGATTCAGCAGTCTGGCTTCATTGCATTTTTGATGGTAAAAATTTACAAATGCGTTCACCACCACAGAACAGCGCTGTGTGGCAATCAGAAGGGTTATCTCGGCGGTTTTCTGACAACTGAAATATTGGCTGTCCAGCTCCTCCATATCCGCCAGCACCTTCTTCACCTTAGTCAGGAACAAAGCCCCGTCATTTGTCGGAATTACGCCCTTATTCGTACGTCTGAAAATCGTGATGCCGGTCTGCGCCTCTACCTCCTTTAAAATACGGCTCAGCGTCGACTGAGATACATACAGAGATTGGGCTGCCCGGTTGATGGAGCCGATCTGTTCGATCTGCACCAAATAACGTAGATTCTGAATGTCCATCTGTTTTATCCTCCGTTATTTTAACAATACCTGTTTTGAAACATCATTGCAACTGAAATCTGCCTGCGGTGTTATGAAGATTCTGCATGACCGCTATGGTAAAATCGCACTTCTCGTATTCAGCAATATTTGCTATAATTTCATTGTGACAATTTATTTTTTTATTCATTTTGCTGGGCCGGTATAAAGGAAATGTTAATTGGGGTAATGTTTACAATGTGACAATGCGGGATTTTTCCAAAAGAAAAGGAATGGGGGAAACTTATGACAACAACGATTAAAATAGGCGTCATACTGGTCTATGTAGGGCTGATAACTGCAATCGCGCTGTACTGTGGCCGCGGCAACAAAACATTCAAGGATTTTGCCATCGGGGGCGCTAAAATCCCTTGGTTTATCATGGCGGGGACACTCTTCTCCACCTTTTGCGGCGGCGCCACAATGGTTGCTTATGTCGGTAATTTCTACTCTCAGGGAATGATCTGGATCTGGATTCCCATCCAGGTATCCCTGGTGGGTCTGATCTATCTGGTCATTTGCCGCCGGATTTTTAATATGAGGCAGATTTCCACTGCCGATATCATGGCAAGGCGTTATGGAGAAAATACACGCCTGCTCTCTTCCGTTGTGGTCATGATCGCCGAGGTGGGCATGGTCGCGGCGATGATGAACACCTTTGCCGCAATGGTCACCACCTATGTGGGCCTTTCCAAAGGTATGGCCCTGGCGCTGGCCGTAGTGCTGTTCATCGCCACCGCTGCCCTGGGAGGCTATAAGGGAGTGGCCACCACGGATGCGCTCCAGGGTGTGATTATTTTCTTTGGCCTTTTGATGGGCGTAGTTGTCTTCACCGGAAAGGCGGGCGGTTTCCATGCCATCGCACAGGCAGCCGGACCTGAAAAGATGAGTATTTTCAGCACCGCAAACGGCTGCTCCTTCATCACCATATTTGGCACCTTCGTCTCCAGCTTCGGCATGCATATGGCCCTTCAAAGCGGCTATGTGAGCCGTATTAACTCCGTAGGGACCCTGAAGGAAGCGCGTAAGGGCCTTACCGCCTATGTCATTTTCATCACCCTGGCCTTTGCAGTTTTTGTGCCGATCATCGGTATGAGCGCCAACGTGCTGCTGGAAAATGAGACCATCGGCGACTCCGTAATCGGCACCATGCTGAACCTTTATATGAGTCCTGTCATATCCTGTATTTATGTGGCCGCCATTGTCTCCGCCGTACTCACCACCGCCAATTCCTCTCTGCTGTCCGCTTCCATCTGTATCACCCATGACATTTATGGGCGCATCATCCGTAAAGATGCAACGGACCGGCAGCAGCTGGCGGTGTCTAAAATTGCGATTGTATCGCTTACCCTGATCGCCCTGGTAATCACCCAGTATTTCACCACCATCATCTCCATGATGTTTGTGACCTATACCATCAATGCCCTGATCGCAATTTCCCTGTTTGCAGGGCTTTATTCCAAAAAGGGCGGCTCCACCGCGGCCAACCTGTCCCTGGGGCTGGGAATTGCCAGCGTGTTAATCTGGCTGCTTTTGGGTACTCCTTTTGAAATCCATGTGGCAATCATCGGACTACCCGTGGCGGGCATCGGTTATCTGATCGGAATCCTTGTGGGGAAAAAGCCCACCGAAGCCCAGATGGCGGTTGTGGACGAATCCGCCCGCCATTTGGCTGAGTAATAAATCGCAATACAATCCTTGTTGTAACCTGCGGCAGCTGCCCTGTTCGGATAGCTGCCGCTTTTCAATCACCTTTATTTACAAATCGGAAAGGAATACGCCTATGAAACCTTTGAACCCGCTGCGCTTAGGAATGACCTTCGCCGGCTGCTTCCTCGGCGCCGGATATGTCTCCGGCCAGGAACTCCTGCAATTTTTCGGCGTATTCGGCGCCTGGGGTTGGGCGGGTCTGACGGTCGCGCTGCTGTTGATCTACACCGCCGGCTTAAGTCTTCTCAAACTGGCCTTTACACATACCGGACAGACGCCCGGCCAGCTCATACTGGGGCGGAAAGCTCCCGCACTGCGGGGACTGCTGACCGCACTGCAGCTGCTGTTTCTGTTCAGCGTCACCTCCGTCATGACCGCCGGAGCGGGAGCCCTGATGAAACAGCTGGCGGGGCTCAGACCATGGCTGGGCTCCCTGGGATTTACGGTGCTTCTGTTCTTTGCGGCTATCCATGGTCTGGAAAATGTTATTTCTATCTTTTCCCTGTCCGTTCCCCTTCTCACCGTCACTTCCGCCGTCTGTTCCCTGATTGCGCATTTTGTTCTGGCGCCGGACGCGGCAATGGACGCCGCTGTCAATCCCCTCATCGGCGGCTGGCTCACGGGAAGCGTAACCTTCGCCAGCTACAATCTGTTCAGCGCCGTCGGGATATTGACCTTGCTTGGAAGGCGGACTGCCGGGAAGCGCACCCTCTATAAAGGGACTCTCTTAGGCGTTCTCCTCCTCTTTCTGATCGCAGCCAGCGTGCTCTGTTCACTTTACGCATACCCGCAGATCCGCGCGACGCAGCTGCCGATGCTGGCCCTGGCCGGGGCTATTCACCCGCTTCTCGCTTACCTGTACGGAGCCCTGCTCCTGATCTCCATGTTCGGCACCGCTCTTTCCTGCACAACGGCCCTGACCGAACAGCTGCGCTGGTATTTCTCGCAGTTGGACGGACACCGGAAAATGCTGTCGGCGCTTCTACTGTTCTCAGCTTTCGCAGGCAGTCTGGCCGGATTTTCAAGTCTGGTGGGCACCGCATACCCGCTGTTCGGATATTGCAGCAGTATCTTTCTCGTCTGCCTGCTGTGGCGCTTAGCCGGCCCCCTGTTGCGCGTCCTTCACAACAGGCTGTTGGCGGCGCGGCGCTGTTCATAGTCTGCGGCAGCATTTATCCCAACAATCGCCCGCAGGCTGCGCAAGCGGCTCATTGCATTCAATACAAAAACCGCCGGATACCCCAGCGGTTTTCTCCATCCTCTGCCTCTCTCCCGCGGCCAAACCGGCGGACACGGCTTACCTCACGCTCCCCCGCTTCAACAGCCGGGGAGCGAATTCAACTTTCTTGTAGTACGTCCTTCCCGTCTCCATCTGATCCAGCAAGGCGTAAATCGTCTCCGCGCCCAGCTGCTTGGTGAGCACGTCCACGGTGGTCAGGGGCGGGTTCATGAACTCGCCGGGGGAATCCCCGTTGATCGAGATCACGGACACATCCTCCGGCACCCGGATTCCCCTCTGGGCCAGGGCCTTTAACATCCCGATTGCGATGGGGTCGTTGGAGGCCGCAAAGGCGTCCGGCAGCTTCTCCCCTTTATCCAGCCATTCAAGCATCATCCGGCAGCCGTTCTCCGTCCCGTGGGCTCCGTACACGGACTCGCGGCATACCAGGCCGCTCTCCCCCGCCAGGCTCGAAAACACCTGGCGTTTGCTGTACCGCGGCAAAATATCCGGGGTCTCATCGCCGCCAAAATAAACCACGGTATCAACGCCCTGGTCCGCCAAGCAGCGCACCATCAGCTCCACCGCCCCGTAGACGTCGTAGGTAATCCAGTCCATCCGCTCCGGATAAAAGTTCATCAGACCGGTGAATACCAGATGCGGGGTTTTTACCGCTTTGGCGATGGAATCCACCTCCTCACGGCTGAAGTTGCCCATGATCACCGCGCCGTCGCAGACCTCCGCCTGGTGGCGCAGCATGCTCTGGGGCACGTACCGGTAACTGATTCCCCGCTCCATACAGGCGTTTTCCTGGCCGGTGCGCATGGAAAAATAGTAGGCGTTGTCCATCTGATTGTCAAAATGGGTGTCCTTATGGACGATGACAATGTTTTTCCGGGCCTGAAGGATTTTCTGGCGTTTCTGCTCGTAGCCCACCTGCTCCGCAGCCGAAAAAATCCGCTTCCTGGTCTCCGGTGTGATCTTCAGTGTAGCGTCGTTTCTGAGCGCCCGCGATACAGTTGTAACCGCAACTCCGGCTGCCGATGCCACGTCCTCTAATGTCGCCATATTGCCTTCCTCCGCTTGGATGCGGGCTTTTTTAATCCGGCCCGCTCATTTTTATTAATTGTACTAAATATTTCCTTGTTTTTCAATCACATTCTTTCCGGCCGCCGTCCTCTTTTCCAGCTCCGGCCGGTCGCTCTCATACATATCCACCCCCAGTTCCCGCGCCAGCCGCGTCCATTTTTCTTCCCGGAGGATCGCCCCGTCCACAAAATACCCGGCCTGGTGCAAATCCTCAACGATCTTTGGCGTCATGTTGTAAACGTAGGAGAGATATACCATGGCATCCATCTCCTCCATCAGCTTCACCGGGTCCGCGGGCACAAAGGGCACGATCAGGCCAATGTGAAACTCCGGATTCACCTGTTTTAAATGTTTTAATACCATATAGTCCGCGCCGAAGGCGAACACCTGCTCCCCCATGCCGTATTCTCCGGTCAGGTCCGCCAGGCGCTCCACCAGCGCAAATCCCCGCTCCTGCATATCCACGGGCACGCTTTTTAATTCCAGCGCCAGGCAGATGCCCTTTCCCGAAGCCCAGCTGAACACCTCCCGCAGCGTGTTCACCGGCAGGGCCTTCTGCATTTCCTCCAGGGTGTGCTCGTGGACGTACCCGCGCAGGCGGCATTTTTTGCTCAGCTCCGTGTCGTGGTAAACCACGATTTCACCGTCCTTTGTGAGCTGAAGATCGATTTCCAGATAATCCGCTCCGCGGCGGATTCCCTCCTTCATGGCGGGAATCGTATTCTCAAAATACTCGCACGCGCATCCCCGGTGGCCTCCCACCAGCACATGATCCCGGTCTGCAATCAATTTTCTCATAAAGCCCCCGCTTTCCGCTTATTGCTCCATCAGCACGTTGGCCTTGGTCTCGCTGTCGAACACATTGATCTGGTCGGTCAGGAGAATTCCCATCTCCCCCTTCACGTCCGCCAACCCCCTGTAAAATGCATACTTTGTGGTATCCTCCTCCGAGATACGGATCAGGTTTTTGCCCACCTGGGCCTGTACCAGCAGTTCCTTGCCCAGATTCTCCACCATCTGCACCTTCAGGTGGATGGCTCCCGCCACATGTGCCTCCACCGGACGCATCTGGTGAGAGCGGACGCCGATCTTCACCTCGCGGTCCAGGCTGCCCGCCAGAGCTTTGGCCCTGGCCGGAGGAACGGGAACCGTCTGTCCGTCCACCAGAAAGCAGAGACCTCCCTCCCCCTTCACCAGCCTGGCGTCGATAAAGTTCATTGGCGGATTTCCCATGAAATTGGCCACAAACAGGTTCACCGGGTGCTGGTAAAGCTCAAAGGGCGTATCGAACTGCTGAATCCGCCCGTTGTCCAGGATGGCGATGCGGTCCGCGATGGCCATAGCCTCCTCCTGGTCGTGGGTTACAATGATGGAGGTGATCCGCGTCTCAGCCTGCAATTTCTTGATCACCTCACGGATCTCAATTTTAAGCCTGGCGTCCAGATTGGACATAGGCTCGTCGAACAAAAGAATTTTAGGCTCCTTCACCATGGCGCGGCACATGGCCACGCGCTGCTGCTGCCCGCCGGAGAGCTGGGTCGGCTTGCGGTCCAGAAGATGCTCGATCTGCAGCTTTGCCGCCATCTTCCGGGCCCTGTCATAGCGCTCCTCCCTGGCCACCTTTTTCTGCTTCAGCGGAAAGGCGATGTTGTCGATCACCCGCAGGTGGGGGTACAGGGCGTAGGACTGGAACACCATGCCGATGTTGCGCTCCTTGGGCGCTTTGTTTGTGATATCCACCTCGTCCGAACGGATGGTGCCGTCCGTGGGATCAAGGAGTCCTGCGATACAGTTTAAGGTGGTGGATTTTCCACAGCCCGAAGGCCCCAGAAGGGCGATAAACTCTCCGTCCTGAATCTCCATGTTGATTCCGTCCAGAGCGGTCACGCCGCCCTCAAATTCCATTCTCAGATTTTCGATCTTGATCATTTTACGCTACACTCCTTTTCCGCTGGCAATATTTCCTTCCATCAGGGATCTCTGGGAGATCAGGAAGAACACGATAACCGGTAACATATACACGAGGGCCATAGCCGCAAACACCCCGTAGCTGGCGATCATCTGCTCGTTGCTGGACAGGGACCGCAGGTAGGTGGCGAACACAGGCGTCTTGGAATTGAAAATCAGGGTGTTGAACAGGATGTAGTTGGACCATGCGCTCAGGAATGAGAACACGGAGATGGAGGCGATGCCCGGTTTCACCAGGTAAATGATCACCTGGAAAAAGGCGCTCACCCGGCTGCATCCGTCCACCAGGGTGGAATTTTCAATGTCCCGGGGTATGCCGTCGAAAAAGTTCTTGATAATAAAGGACGAACCCGGTATGCGGAAGGCGATCGCCACCAGCAGCACGCCCAGCATGCTGTTGGCCAGCTTCAGCTCCACCAGCACGTAGAGCACGCCGATGAGCAGCAGCAGGTGTGGAAACATGCGCAGCACCAGCAGGGCGTACTGGATGAATTTCCGGCCCCTGAATTCCAGCCTGGAAATCGCATAGCCGGACAGACAGCTGATCACCACCTCGGTGACGGTCACCACCACGGTGAAAAAGATGGAGTTGGTCAGCGCCTTGCCCACCGGCTCGATCTTTGTCTGCTTTAGTTCCATGCCTTTATACAGAAACTGGAAATTTCCCAGAGTAAAGTTCCCGGCGTCGTCGAAAAACGCCATTTTAAAGAACGATCCGTAGATCAGCAGGATGGGCACCGTGATGGCCAGCATCACGATGACGGCGGTCCGCTGATTCCGTTTCTCATGTCGGTTCAATGTCTGTTTCATACCATTTCCTCCCTATCTGCGGTCCCGCTGATTCATAACCCGGTTGACGAAGAGCATGAGGATCAGCACCACCACGATCAGCAGCATGGAGATCGCCGCGCCGTAGCCGTACTGCTGATCCCGAAATGCCTTGTGGTAGGCGCTCAGCGCCCAGACCTCCGTCTTGATTCCCGGCCCGCCGTCCGTGATCAGCATGATGGTCACATAGTTGGTTAAAAGCCCCAGGGTCTCCCACAGGGTGATAAACTGGATGTGGTAGCGGATGTTGGGCAAAATGATGCTCTTTACGATCTCCCACTCGCTGGCCCCGTCCACCCGGGCCGCCTTGAACTGGTTTTCCGGTATACTCTTGATGGCGCTGGAAAATATGGTGGTCCCGTAGGCAAAGCTGACCATGACCGTGGCGAACAGGATGATCTGGAAGGGGTACTTGGCAATCCAGTTCAAGGGGAGGCTGCCCGTCAAAGCCGTGTACAGCTGGTTGACCAGGCCGGCATCGCTGGCCTCCAGAAGCCAGATCCACAGCACGGAGTACACCACCGCGGGCGTGATCATGGGGATCATAAGAAATGCCTTAAAAACCCCGGAAACCCGCTCGCTCTTGATAAAATACGTGGTCATCACGGCAAAAAACAGGTCCAGCACCACAGTTCCCGTGATAGCAATCAGCACAAATACTGCCGTGTTCCGGATAATGGTCAGGGTGTTGGGATCGCGGAAAATTTTCTCATAGTTCTTCAGGCCGGTGAAATGCCACTGAAAGGCCGAGTCCAGATTGGTAAAGGACATGGCCACCGTGATAAAGGCGGGAAGTATGTAAAACACCGCCACCAATACGAGAAACGGGCTAAGAAATGCGTACGCCTGCCCATTTTTATACTTCTTTTTGTTCATGCGCGTATCCTCTCATTGCATTCAAGTGGGAAAGGTTCCCGAAAACGGGAACCTTATGCCTGTTATTTCTGCACCAGTCCGTCGATGTTGAGTTCCGCCTGAGCCTTCGCGTTCTCAAAGGACTCCTGAGGTGTGGTCTGTCCCAGCTCCAGAGTCACGATCTCCGTAAACAGATAGCCTCTTAAAGTCGTCTGTCCCTCCACTGCGGGCGGCGTGACGGCGTAGTCCGTCATATAGGTCACCCCGGCCAGCAGGGGATGCTCCGTGATCTGCGGGTCCTCGTTGGCCTTTTTCACGGAGGACAGGGTGTAAATGGTGGCGGCATGTCTGGCCATCATATCCGAAGAACCGGTAATCATCTCGCGCACAATGTCCTTACAGACCTCTGGGTATTTGGTGTCCGCGCTGATGGCGATGGTCTGAGGCGCGGCCACTGCAAAGGGCTGTCCGGACGCGTCCGCAGCCGGGAACAGCACAAAGGCCTCCTGCTTGGCGAATTCCTCGGTGGAACGCCCCGCAGCCTGAGCCACATAGGTGGCGGAGAACATAGGCCCGTAGTAGGCGAAGGCCTCGCCGGTGCCCACCATCTTGTTGATGGTATCCCAGCCCAGCTGGTTTAAATTGTCCGGAGTAATCCCCCGCGTCTGAGCGTTGTCATAGGTAAACTGGAAGAACTTCAAAATCCCCTGGTTGTCGAACACCAGCTGGTTCTGGTCGTTATAGTAGACCCCTCCCAGGGCATTGATAATGTCGTAAAAGTCATTACCTGCGCTGGGACGGTGAACCAGGCCGTACTTGGCTCCGCCCTTCTCCACCACCTCCTGGCAGATATCGATAAAGTCGTCGAAGAGCACTTCCTTGTTCCGGATCTTCTCAGGCAGGGCCTCCACCTCCTCGTCGGTCCAGCCGATGGCTTTTAAGTCCTCCTTATTGTAGTAGATCACGCGGAAGGGCATGTCCATGGGAATGGCGTAGGCTTTCCCGTCCACCATGCAGGCGTTGAATGCGCCGTCCACAAAATCGTCGGTCATAAGGTCCGTCACATCCATAACCACCCCGGCATCCGCGTATCCGGCAATGTCCGCATCGCAGGTGAAAATATCCGGCGCGTCCCCGCTCTTGTGGGAAAACACGATGTTGTTGTGGTAATCCGTCCAGTCGATCTGCTGGTAGTCGGTCTCAAACTGAACCTCGATATTCTTTCCCTCGGCGGCGTACTTCTCATTCAGCCGTTTGCCCGCCTCCATCACGGCCTCCGGGATCGTGACATAGTCCTTGTTGTGGGACAGCTTGATGGTGACGATCTCCTTCTCCGCCGCCGCGTCCCCCTGGGCATTGGCTTCCGCTTTCGTCTCCGCCGCTTTTGTGCCCGCTTCCTGACCGCCGCCGCAGCCCGCCAGCATCCCCGCCGCTACCGCTGTGCACAACAGTGCGCTCAACATTTTCTTTCTCATTTTCTCATCCTCCTGTTCTCATGATCAATGCATTTTTGTTTCCTTTTTTTCAGTAAATTTTTCCCACTACTTTCCAGCAGACGCAGCGCTCCCGTTCTGGGCATTTTTCACTTTTTTTCCGCTGCGATGTCGCTTATATGGTTGATTATACTGTCACTTCACCGGAAAGTCAATGGTTTTTACAGTAAATTTAAAACAATATTTTAGTAAAATATATTTATTTTTTTACTGAATTGTGTTATACTGATTTCCACAACCAAAAACAAGGATATTTGAATCAGAAAAGGAGTTGATATCAATGATTCGCACAGTTGCAGATTTACATACCCACACGAGTGTGAGCCAGCACGCCTACAGCTCGCTGGACGAGATGGCCCGCAGCGCCGCAGAGCTGGGCCTGGCAGCCATCGGGATCACGGACCACGGACCCGGCATGATGGACGGTGCAATCCGTCACCATTTCTATTGTATGAGAGGACTTCCGAAGGCGGTCCACGGCCTCCGCCTGGTAACCGGAGCCGAGGTCAATATAAAAGATTTTGACGGCGGCCTGGATCTGGACCGGGACGTGCTGCGGCAGCTGGATTTCGTGGTGGCCTCCTATCACGTGGAGGCCATCGATCCGGCTGCTTCAGAGCAGCATACAAGGGGATGGCTAAACGTTATCGCCAACCCAGACGTGGACTGTCTGGGCCACTGCGGCAACCCGGTGTTCGCCTGCGACTACGAGGCCGTGGTAAAAGCCTGCCGGGAGCACGGCAAGGCGGTGGAGATCAACTCCAGCTCCTTTAAGGTACGCCCCGGAAGCGCCGAAACCTGCCGCGCCGTGGCCCTGCTCTGCAAGGAATACGGCGTCCCCGTGCTGATCAGCTCCGACGCCCACTCCCGCTACTTCGTGGGGGATCACCGAGCCGCCATCCGGCTGCTGGAGTCCGTGGGCTTCCCGGAGGAGCTGGTGATCAACGGCGAGAAAGGACGGCTCATGAACTATCTGGACTGGCTGGAACAGGGAAAGGCTCTGTGATGCCGCCGGGAATCCGCAGCCGGGCAGACGGCCGGAGCGGCGGCACATTGCAGCATTATTTCCGATAAAATATTTCCATTTGGCAAATATAAAGGGCCATAATCTCTTCAAACTATGGTATAATAAGGAAACGTAATACTTATCATCAGCCTCACGGCTGGTGACATGGTATAATAAGGAAACGTAATGCTTATCATCAGCCTGATAACGAACGCGTTTCGCGAACACACCAATTTTGGAGGGGAAAACATGTCTAAGAGTACAGAAGTATTACAAATCTGCCAGGAGCAGGGAATCAAAATGATTGATTTCAAGATGACGGATTTAAACGGCCGGTGGCGGCACATCACGATCCCGGTGGAGCGCTTTAACGAGGATATTTTCACCCAGGGCATCGGCTTCGACGGTTCCAACTACGGGTACGCCCCGGTGGAGAAGAGCGATATGGTCTTTATCCCGGACCCGGAGACCGCGGTGGTGGACCCGTTTACGGAGATTCCCACCCTGACCATGTGCGGGGACGTCTGCGTCATCGGGAAGGAGAACCGCCCCTTTGACCAGTATCCCAGAAACGTGAGCCTGCGGGCCATCCAGTACATGAAAGACCAGGGGATCGCGGACCAGATGCTCATCGGGCCGGAGTTTGAGTTCCATTTATTCGACAACGTCAGCTACATGGTAGAGCCCCAGCGCATGGCCTTCACCGTGGACACACGGCAGGCGTCCTGGAACAGCGGCCGGGAGACCGCGGACAACAAGGGCTTCCAGGTGCCCGGAGGCGGCGGATACCACATCGCGGCGCCTCAGGACGTGGCCTACACCCTGCGCAGCAAGATGTGCATGCTGCTCCAGGACTGGGGCGTGGACGTCAAATACCACCACCACGAGGTGGGCGGCTCCGGTCAGATGGAGATCGAGGTAGAGCTGGGCGATATGGTGGACATGGCGGACAAGACCATGATCATCAAGTACGTGATCCACAACGCCGCCGTCCAGGACGGAAGGACCGCCACCTTTATGCCCAAGCCCATCTACAAAGAGGCGGGCAACGGCATGCATGTGCACATGCTGTTGTTAAAGGACGGGGAGCCCGTTTTCTACGACGAGAACGGTTATTCCGGCCTGAGCAGGACAGCCCACTATTTTATCGGCGGACTGTTAAAGCACGTCCCGTCCCTGTGCGCCTTCACCAACCCGTCCACCAACTCCTTCAAACGCCTGGTGCCTGGGTTTGAAGCGCCGGTGACCATCGGCTATGCCACCTCCAACCGCAGCGCCGTGATCCGCATCCCGGCTTACGCAAAAACGCCAAAGGCCAAGCGGTTCGAGCTGAGGAACCCGGACGCCACGGCCAACCCCTACTACGCCTACGCCGCCATTCTCATGGCCGGACTGGACGGAATCAAAAACCAGATCGACCCGGAAGCCCACGGCTGGGGTCCCTTTGACTGCAACCTCTATGACCTGCCCGAGGATGAGAAGGCGAAGATCCAGTCCCTTCCCAAGACATTGGACGAGGCATTGGACGCCCTGGAAGCGGACCACGACTATTTGACCGCAGGCGGCGTGTTCCCGGAGCGTCTCATTGAAATCTGGCTGGGGAAGAAACGCCAGGAGAGCCGTGAGCTGTCCCAGATTCCCCATCCGGCGGAGTTCCAGCGGTATTTTGATCTTTAATCCGTAAATGCGCGGCGGGGTCCCGGTGGACCGTGCCGCGTTCTGCCGCACTCCTACGGCCTTCGGAAAAAACCGCCGGGCGCACCAAAAAAAGGGTACCGCTCCGTTCAGGAATGCGGTACCCCTTCTTAAAATTCTGATTTTCCCGTATGGAGAGTCCCGGGACTCCAATCATACAGGGATGGACTTACAGCTCGCCCAGTCCGCTCTCAATGGCCTCGGACAGAGTCTTTAACGCCTCTTCCTCATCCTCGCCGTCGCAGATCAGGTTGATCTCGGTGCCGGACTTGATCCCGGCAGCCATCACGTTTAATACGCTCTTTGCAACGATCTTTTTATCCCCACACTCAATGATAACGTCGCATTTGAACTTCATGGCAGCCTGAGAGAGAACGCCGGCGGGTCTTAAATGTAATCCGGAGGGATTCACAACGGTTAAAGTTTTACTGATCATATCAATTCTCCTTATTAATATATTTTATACTCGTTTGGGAGCCTTAGAAAGGCATGTCTCCTACCAAGATTTTATTACAATCACCCATTGATGTCAAGTTAATCGGCCACTTCGCGGTCAACTTTTTCACAAACTTTTTCACAGTCGTCCGCCGCCCCGCATTCTGTCCCGACGGCTCCGTCCTTACCCCTCCTGGCTTCCCGGGAAAATACGCAGCCGCAGTAGTCCTGCCGGTAGAGGCCGTACCGGGCCGACAGCTCGGTGGAGCGCTTGTAGCCGTTCTTTTTCTTGAAATCGGACATCAGATAGGGCACGCCGTACTCTGCGGCCAGCCGCTCCCCGATCTCGTTGAGCTTTCCTGCATTTTTCAGGGGGCTGATGGACAGCGTGGTGGTAAAATAGTCGAACTTCCCCTCTACTGCCGCCCGGGCAGCCCGGCGCAGGCGCAGCTCATAGCAGATAAAGCAGCGCTCTCCCCCTTCCCGGTCTCCCTCATGCCCCCGCACCGCCTGGTAAAATTCCTCCGGCTCATACTCCCCGCCCTGAAATTCCACCGGAATTCCCAGCGCCCCGGCGCACTCCATCTCCCGGATCAGCCGCTCCTGCTCCCCGATGCGCTCCTGATACTCCTGTGGTGGATAGATGTTGGGATTAAAATAAAACAGCGTGATGGCAAAATACCGGGAAAGGTACTCCAGCACGTAGCTGCTGCAGGGCGCGCAGCAGCTGTGCAGCAGCAGCCTGAGCCTTTTGCCTTCCCGCTCCAGACCCTCGATCACCTTGTCCAGCTCCCGCTGGTAATTGCGCTTCTGCGCCGTCCGGCCCGTGTCTGCGCCCCGGCCGTTTTTTGTCGTCTCTCGCTCCATTCGCGCTCCTCCCCGCCGCTCTGAACAGCGGCCTCTATTTTCCCAGACCGCGGCGCCATTTTCCGGCGCCCCGCGGTATTTTCCGGCGCCCGCCGCATTTTCGAAACGCGAAAAACGGGGCCGCCCTACCGGCGGTCCCGCACAACGTTCCATTCACTCTATACCCGAAGCTTACAGGAAATCCCGGATCCGCTTGCTGCGCACCGGATTGCGCAGTTTGCGCAGAGCCTTTGCCTCGATCTGGCGGATGCGCTCCCTGGTGACGTTGAACTCCTTGCCAACCTCCTCCAGCGTGCGGGGATGTCCATCCTCCAGGCCGAAGCGCAGCACGATCACCTGGCGCTCCCGCTCCTTCAAATCTCCCAGCAGCGCATCGATGTGCTCGCGCAGCATCACGGACTCCACATTCCCCTCGGGGGTCACCACATTGTTGTCCGCCACAAAATCGCCCAGGTTGGAGTCGTCCTCCTCGCCGATGGGAGTCTCTAAGGAAGCGGGCTCTCTGGCGATCTGCATGATCTCCATCACCTTGTCCTCGGTCATGTCCAAAGCCTCCGCCAGCTCGGTCACAGAAGGCTCATAGCCCAGCTCCAGCGTCAGCTTACGCTGCATCTTGGACATCTTGTTAATCGTCTCCACCATATGCACCGGCACCCGGATGGTGCGGGCCTGGTCTGCCAGCGCCCGCGTCACGGACTGGCGAATCCACCAGGTAGCATATGTACTTAGCTTATAACCCTTTGTATAGTCGAATTTTTCAACGCCTTTAATCAGTCCCAGATTTCCCTCCTGAACCAGATCCAGGAAGCTCATTCCCCTGCCGGTATAGCGCTTGGCAATACTAACCACCAAACGCAGATTGGCCTCAATCAACCGCTCTTTTGCAGCTTCGTCGCCCTCGGCTTTGCGCTGGGCCAGCTGTAATTCTTCATCTGCCGTAAGAAGCGGTACTGTGCCGATCTCCTTCAGGTACATACGGACGGGATCTTCGGTTCCGATACCCTCGAGCAGGTCCACCGCATCCAGGTCGATCTCCTCTTCCTCCGTATCCTTCATAAAGCTGTCATCATCAAGGTCCAGATCCAAATCCAGATCGTCCAGGAGCGCGGATTCCTCTGAGAGCATCTTCTCGTCCAGTTCGGGAACTACGTCGATATTACGGTTCTCCAGATAACTGTAAATGTGGTCCATCTGCTCCGGCGACAGGCTGTCTCCGGCAAAGAAGTCGTTGATCTCCCCGGCATCGAGCGTATTGTGTTTGCCCTTTGCAAGTTCAACCAGCTTTTCCAGCTTTTTTAAAAAATCGTCCTTTTCCACTGATAAACGTCCTTTCGCTTGAAAGTAAGTAGGTTGCCTACGCAGAAGCTCCTGTGGAGAAACTTCTACAACTTATCATTATATACGATCAATCGATACTTTTCAACATATTTACGGAAAAACTTATCAAAATCGACGTAACAGTTCAAAAGGCGGCCTCACATCAGCTCGTCGTTTCTGCGCAGAATCCGGATCTTTTTCTGCAGATTCACGATCTCCACCTCAGTCCTGCTGCCGCCGAACTCGCCGTCCAGCACCCAGTCCACCGGCGCATCCGACACCATGCGGATCGCCCGGGTCTTGAACTTGTATACATACTCGTTGGGCTCTTCCTTCAGGAACATGTAGTTGATAATGTTGGTTAGGTCCACCGGCGTCCTGGGCATGCGGATCAAAAGCACCTCGAACTCGCCGTCGTTTAAGGCCACGGACTGGTTCACCAGGCCCTTGAAGCCGCCCACGCTGATGGTGTTGGTGACCATTCCGAACACAAAATCCTCCTCCAGCACCTGGTCGTCCCACTCCACCCGCATATGCCTGGGCTTTAAGCCCGCCAGGCTCTTTACGCCCTCCAGCACGTAGGCGTTGTGGCCCAGCCAGTTCTTCTTGTCCTGGGGCGTCAGATAGGACACTTCCGTGAAGGCTCCGAAACCGGCGATGTAGACGAAATACTGGTCTTTACAGAAGCGCCCGATGTCGATGGGATAGGGGCTGCCCTCCACAATGTCGGCGGCCGCCTCCTGCATGGACTTTGGAAGCCCCAGGCTGGCGGCGAAATCGTTGGTGGACCCGGCCGGAATATACCCAAGCAGCGGGATGCGCTCCAGATTCATCATACCGGTCACCGCCTCGTTCAAGGTGCCGTCACCCCCGCTCACCACCAGCACGTCCATTCGGTCCGCGTAATCCTTCACCCACTCCACACAGTCTCTCTGACTCTGGGTCACGTGGACATGGATATCGTAACCGGCTTTGGTGAAAATGTCGAGGATTCCCATGAGCTGGCCCCGGATCTGTTCCTTACCGGAACGCGGATTGAAGATAAACATCAGTTTTTTCATTCCACATTCCCTCCTTTCCAAAGTATGTCCCCTTTTTCTTCCATTATCCAACAAAATCCTAAATCAATTTGGTGTACGCCTTAAATGCGCCCGGCAGCGGGTATTCCCCTTTCACCGCGCTGCGCTCTACAAAGAAAAACGCGCCCTCCCGGTTCATTTCCCCGCCCTCCCTCAGAGACACGGCGTAACCGGCCATATGCCACTCCACATGGGAAAAAATGTGTTTGGCCGCGGGAAGGGGTTCCACCGCCTCCACCAGGTCCGCGGATAAACCGAAGGCCCCGGGGACCTGGTCCGGCTCCAGATGTCCCGTCACGTTGGGCAGCTCGTAGAGGGAAGCCAAAAGCCCCGTGTCCGGGCGCTTATGGATGGCGACCTCCTCCCCCCGCCGGATCAGGCAGACGGTCAGTTCCTCCACCTTCCGCTTCTTTAGAGCGCCGCGCACCGGAATCTCCTTCCACAGCCCCTGCCTGCGGGTCAGACAGATGGATTCCATTGGGCACTCCCCACAGCGCGGTTCCCCGCCCGGCACGCAGACGATGGCTCCCACCTCGATCAGGCCCTGGTTGTACTGGCTGGTCCGCTCCCGGGGCATGATCTCCCTTAGCTCCCGCTCCATCCTGGCCTTGACCGACGGCTGCCGGATGTCCTCCCGGTCCGCCAGCACACGGGAAATCACCCGCAGCACGTTTCCGTCCACCGCCGGAACCGGAAGCCCGAAGGCGATGGAGGCGATGGCCCCCGCCGTGTAGCTTCCGATCCCGGGAAGGGCCAAAAGCGCCTCGTAGGAGCCGGGCAATTCGCCGCCGTGGCGTTCTGTGATCATAAGCGCCGCTTTCTTTAAATTCCTGGCCCGGGTATAGTACCCCAGGCCCTCCCACAACTTCATCAGGCGGTCATCCTCCACCGCTGCCAAAGCCTGCACGGTGGGGAGGGCCGCCATAAAACGTTCAAAATAGGGTTTTACCGCCTCCACCCTGGTCTGCTGGAGCATAATCTCCGAAATCCAGACCCGGTAGGGCGTGGGATCGTCGCGCCAGGGAAGGGCTCTGGCATGTCCCTCATACCAGGAAAGCAGCGGCCTGGCCATTGCCTTAAGCCGCTGCTGACGGTCCAATTCATCTTCTCGTTCCAAGACCTGTATCCGGTCATACAAATGTTTCGTCATCACACATACCCGTAAACGCCCCGAACGGAAACCTCGCCCGATATCACGGACTTTACTTCTCCTTCGGAACATTTTACCAGGAGAGCCCCCTGGCTGTCAATACCAAGGGCCTCCCCCTGGTACTCTCCGGCCGGATCCAGAACCCGGACCTGGCGGCCCGTGTTGGCGGACCAGCGGTTGTAGGTGTCCACCAGGCCCGATAAGTCGCCCGCCTTCTCAAACAGGGCGTAATACTTCTCGAAGGCGTTCATCACCGCCGCCACAAGGGGACTGCGCTTCACGCCCCGCCCCAGCTCCAGCTTCAGGGAGGTGGCGGTTTTTCCCAGCTCCCCGGGAAATCCATCCATATTCACATTGATCCCGATGCCCACGATCACGTAGCGGATCCACTCCGCCTCCGTGCTCATTTCCGTCAGGATGCCCACAACCTTCTTTCCGCCGCAGACAATGTCATTGGGCCATTTGATCGCCGCCTCCAGGCCGGTCAGGCCGCGTATGGCGTCCGCCACTGCCAGGGCAGTCACCAGCGTCAACATGGACGCGCGCTGAGGCTCAAGCTCCGGCCGCAGGATCAGGGTCATCCAGATCCCAGTCCCATCCGGCGCCTCCCAGTGACGGCCACGGCGGCCCTTTCCGGCGGTCTGGCTATCCGCCACCACCAGGGTCCCGTGGGGCGCGCCTTGCTCCGCCAGCTGTCTTGCCCGGGTGTTGGTGGAGTCCGTGCTGTCGTAATAGACCAGGTTGGAGCCGGCCCAGGCGGAATCCAGGCTGCTCACCAGCTCGGCCCGGGTGATCACGTCCGCCCCCTGTACCAGCCGGTATCCCTTATTGCGCACAGCCTGAATCTGGTAGCCTTCCTCCTTGAGCTGTCCGATGGTTTTCCATACCGCCGTCCGGGACACCCCAAGCTGTTCGCAGAGCTGCTGGCCGGAGAGATACCCCTCCGACTCCCGCAGCATTTTTAAAATCTCTGTTTTCATGGCTTCATTTACCCCCAGATACTGATGGCGCTGAGCACGCCCACCGCAGCCAGGACCACGGTGAGCAAAATGTGTATTATGCCCGTTCTGCGCTTTTTCTTGTCATGTCCCTGAGTTTTCAACTCAAACACGCCGCTGACCGCGTTCAGCGCTGCGGCCAGGAAAAATACCAGTGGAAAGAGCACCTCATGGCCCTCCGGGTTGAGAAATGAAAGCAGTCCGAGGACTACCACTAAAATACCTACGATGAGGTGGAACACATCCAGAAATACGCCTGAATGCCGGTCTCCCCTCCTCGACTGTGAATGCATCATATATTATTATTCTCCCAACGTAGCCAGCATCACCGCTTTTATGGTGTGCATGCGGTTTTCCGCCTCGTCGAAAACCACCGACCGGGCGGATTCGAATACTTCATCTGTCACTTCCAGTTCCGTTACATTAAAACGCTCGCCCATCTCCTTGCCGATCTTGGTTTTGAGATCGTGGAAAGAGGGCAGGCAGTGGAGGAAAATAGCCTGGGGTCCCGCGGCGTTCATCACGTCCATGGTCACCTTGTAGGGCGTCAGATCGCGGATGCGCTCCTCCCAGACCTCGTCCGGCTCGCCCATGGACACCCAGACGTCGGTGTCGATCACGTCCGCGCCCTTCACCGCGCTGTTCACATCCTCGGTCAGGGTCACGGAGCCGCCGCTAAGGGCAGCAAAGGCTTCACACTGCGCCACCAGCTCCGGCGCAGGGAAATACTTCTCAGGCGCGCAGGCCACAAAGTGCATCCCCACCTTGGAACAGGCGATCATCAGGGCGTTGCCCATGTTGTAGCGGGCGTCGCCCATATAGACCAGCTTCACGCCCTTTAAATGTCCCAGATGCTCCCGGATCGTCAGCAGATCCGCCAGCATCTGCGTGGGGTGGTCCTCATTGGTCAGACCGTTCCACACCGGCACGCCTGCGTATTTTGCCAGTTCCTCCACGATCTCCTGGCCAAATCCGCGGTACTCGATGCCCTCATACATTCCGCCCAGCACGCGGGCCGTGTCCGCGATGCTCTCCTTCTTGCCGATCTGGGAGCCGGACGGATCCAGATATGTAGTGCCCATGCCCAGGTCGTGGGCGGCCACCTCGAAGGCGCAGCGCGTTCTGGTACTGGTCTTCTCAAAGATCAGGGCCACATTTTTCCCCTTCAGCGTGTCCACGAGAATCCCTTTTTTCTTCTTGTCCTTCAGCTCTGCCGACAGGTCAAGCAGGTACAGAATCTCCTCTTCCGTATAGTCCTTTAATGTTAAAAAATGCCTTCCTTTTAAGTTCATGGCTGCTTCCTCCGTTTTTTTACAGTATGCATATTTATTAGCATATATAAATATTTATACTATAATTTACTACAGGAGCAGCCGGATGTCAAGGGTTGGATTGCATATTTTATCAATCATTGGTATAATTAATATTAAATATACAGGTTATGCAATTCGTTTCAAAGATGATTTTTCTTTCAAAATCGAGGTTTTTTCTTCTCTCACCTCCGGAACCGCTGCATAAAGTATGCATAATCAGATTCCTTTTAAAACTTTCTTTCCCGCCTTCCGGTGAATGATCCGCAGAAGCTCCTCCACCTGATACACCTTAAAGCGGCTGATCCGGTACTGTCTGGCAAGCTCCTCCAGCAGGGACAGGTACAATTCCTTGTAGTCCCAGCCCTCCTTCAGCTTCATCTCCCGTGCCATCTGCGGCAGAAGGGTTTCCGTGTAATAGCGGTAGCCGTTGGGGAACCGGCTGATTTCCTCCTCCATCTCCGGCCTCAGATAGGCCAAAAGCTGCGGAAGCTCGGACATCATCTTGTCGAAATAGTAGGGCTCCCCGGAGGGGGCGTCGATGTAGTACCCGCGCCCGGCCAGCCCGTAAAGCATGCGCTTGGCGTCAAAATAGCCCAGCACCATGTTCCGTTTGGCCCGCCTGCGGTCAAATTCCAGGATTCCGCCCAGGTCCTGGCGCGGGCAGATGTGATGGAGGTTCACGTCCTCCGGAACTTTGAGGCGGCGCTCCGTGTCCACGCCCAGGCCGTAGATCCGCACCACGATGATGTCCTTGTAGCCTTTGTCCATCAGCACGTCCACCGGCACGTTGTTCACGCCGCCCCCGTCCATGTAGAGCTTACCGCCCAGCCGTTCCGGGCGGAAGCCGATCAGGTAGGCGCTGGCCATCAGCATGTCGCCGATCTCGCCCTCGGGCGTCTCCTTGACGTTCACCACCAGAGGCTGGCGGTCCGAGACGGAATAGGTCACCACGTAGAGGTCTCTTGGCGAGCTGCGGATCCGTTCCTCGTCCACCATATCCCCGATCAGGCCCATGAGCGGGGCGATGTCAAAGCCCCGGTCCTTTAACAGCCGGGTGCCTCCGGCGATGAGATCGGGCAGGTTTTTCAGACTGAAATTCTTGATCCGCTCCATCAGGGCTTCGTCCACATCCATCACCCGGGAATAACTGATGTTCTCCCAGATCCGCTCGGCCTTGGAAAAATCGTCCATGCAGATCAGCGCTCCGTTGAGGGCTCCCACCGAGGTTCCGGCCACGCCCTTTATGCGGATTCCCGCCTCCTTCAATGCCTTCCACGCGCCCACCTGGTAGGCTCCCTTGGCTCCTCCGCCTTCCAGGACGATGCCGTATTCCTTATTCAAGTCCAGTTGTAACTCCATGCATCCTCCCCTTGCTGCGCCGGCTGCCGCGGTCCGCCCGGCCCGCCAGAATTACTGCCGGCCTGACCGCCAGAAGCAGCAGAAATGAAACCGTCACAAAACACATCAGCTGCCCTTTCATACCGGCGTACAGAAAGGCTGCCGCGGCCGCCGCCAGCGCTCCTCCCGCAAACCATAGGGTCGTCAGGGATTTCTGGATCATCTCCAGTCCCAGCAGCGCCAGAAAAACCGTCATCCACGCGATTACCGCCATTCTTTGATCCACTCCTTCCATCAATCTGTTCCACAGATCCTTCCGCCGGACGGCAGCCAGGCCCGCGTTTCCGGCGTGAACAATCTATGTATAGAAGTGGGGACTGCGGGCGGTCGAAACAACCGCGGTGCCGGTGAAACCTGCGAGCCGCCAGATCATCCCCGGCTGTTATTCCGCCTCTGCCGGGCCGCCTCGAACATCAGAACCGAGGAGGCCACTGCGGCGTTGAGGGACTCTACCTGGCCGGCCATGGGGATTTTGATGTAGCAGTCCGCCATGGCGGCGGTCTCCTCCGTCAGGCCGGCAGCCTCGTTTCCGATGAGAAAACCAATATTACCAGTATAATCTTCCTGGTCGTAATTATTCGTCCCTTTGAGATGGGCCGCAAACAGCCGCACGCCTGCGGACTTGATCTGCGCCAGGGCGGCGCTTAAGTCGTCCACATACACAAAGGGAACCCGGAGAATGGAGCCCATGGTGGAGCGGATCACCTTGGGATTGTAGATATCCGCGGTATCCCGGTTCATCACCAGACCGGTGATTCCGGCGCCCTCTCCCGCCCGCAGGATCGTGCCCAAATTGCCCGGATCCTGAAGGGTTTCCAAAATCATCAGACAGGCGGGCGCGGGCGGGTTCTTCCCGACCGGGACGGAGGTTTTCGGAATCTGCTTTCCGGCCTGCGGCAGCAGCTCCTCCAGCCGGTAATGCCGCTGCTTTACCACCGCCAGCACGCCCTGGGGCGTTTTTGTGTCCGCCATGTAGTTCATCACCACATCGCTTACCGTCTCGTGGGGAAATCCCGCCAGCCAGCGGCGGTTCCCCGGCACGCTGCCGAAATCCTCCGTCACATAGAGCATCTCCACCTGATCCGGCGAAAGCTCCCGGCACATGCGCAGGCCCTCGGCCACGTAGCAGTTTTCCTCCCGCCGGGCCTTGGCCTTGGCGCGCAGGTTCACCACCCGTTTTACCTGTTTATTGCTCGTGCTGCCGATCATAATTTGTTCTCCTGTCCGTGAATCCGATCCAGCTCCTCCAGCCACAGGCGGCTGCACGCGTCGCTGGGCAACCCGCGGGCGAGATCGCCC